>Ga0164242_10002459_pt1 | contig 21415 bp, 21 predicted proteins | sample OricomgcompostMG_FD_108783 | JGI IMG/M metagenome (GOLD analysis project Ga0164242, IMG submission 108783) | Miracle-Growth compost microbial communities from Emeryville, California, USA - Original compost - Miracle growth compost (MG) ... | reverse complement strand
CACGGCCTTTAAGCGCTTCTACTTCCTGACGTAATGCGGCATCGTACAATTCGTCATACATCATGGCTACTGGGTTTACCCAATCCAGGTTCGGTTTTGATTTTGAACCTAAAGTAAATTCTAAACCAGCATAACCGTAAGAGTATTTATCTTTAGTAGTTCCTTTAGCATAAACACCATCCAGGTTGTCGCCATCCATAAATGTTTCAGTATAACCCAGGTTCAGGGCAACTACGTCAGACAAACGGAAAGTAACACCTGCACCTACAGGGATAATTAATTCTTTGGTTTCGTGATTGGTAACGTCTTTGTAATTAAGAGTAGATCCGTTAGCCATTACTACAGTTGGGTTGTACCATAATAAACCTGCACCACCTGTAACGAAGAAGTTAACTGCATTTTTACGACGGATATAGTCGATAGTTGCTACGTTAACTTTACCGCTTAAGGTACCGCTAATAAATTTGGTATCGAAGCTTCTCATGCCGTTAGCTATACCGTTTGGAGCGCTATCGTTATTACCGGCAACTGCACCGCCGTGTACATCTAATTGCAAGCCGAATGAGTGTGCTAACTGGTCTCTTAAAGAGATACCGTAACCTAACTTGGTTTTAAAATCAGTGTAATCATTTGATCCACCGGTTGCCAGGAAAGGAGAAACCGCACCAGCGTTTATGCCAATGCTAAAAGTTTTGTACTGACCTCTGCCGCCAAATACCTTGGCCGAAGAAGTTGCAGAAGACGTTGTCATTGGTGCATCGGTTGATTGGGCATTAGCTGCTCCAACCGCCAGCGCTGCAACGAATGATAAGGCGACTGTTTTCTTTAATGTAGAATAGTTCATAGTTTTTAAGATTAAACAATTAATTGTGATTTTTTTCAAAATTAGTAATTATGTTTGAAATTCATTACCAAACACCGTTCCAATTTTTCATAATTACTTGACAAATAAATGCAAAATTTGTTTGCCATAATTTAAAATAACAGAGAATAATGAAATACCTACCGATTAGTAATGAATTATTTACTTTAAATAGAAAAAATTTCGTTTCAGGAATAAAAGGTCGTTCAATTGCTCTTTTTAACGCGAATGATGAATTTGTAAAAAGTGGTGATCAGAACTTTATTTTTAAACAAAACGCCGACTTTTTTTATCTGACAGGCATTGACCAGGAGCAAAGTATCCTGCTTTTATTTCCGGATTGTCCTAATCCACTATACAAAGAAGTACTTTTTTTAAGACAAACCAATGAACACATTGCCGTTTGGGAAGGACACAAGTATACCAAAGAAGAAGCCAGGACGGCATCGGGCATCCAGCAGGTTTACTGGTTGAATGATTTTGACAGCATATTGCACAGTATTATTCACTACGCCGACACCATATATATTAATACTAACGAGAATGACCGGTACGCGCACTCCGTTCCCTACCGCGACCTGAGGTTCCTGGAGGATATGCGTAATAAATATCCCCTGCATAATTATGAACGGGCGGCCCCTATTATGGGTCAACTGCGGGCCATAAAATCGGACATAGAGATTGAACTGACCCAAAAAGCCTGCGATATTACCCGCGATGCCTTTATCCGCGTACTTAAATTTGTAAAGCCCGGCGTTGCCGAATATGAGATTGAAGCGGAAATTACGCACGAATTTTTACGCCAGCGCGCCACGGGCCATGCCTATAGCCCTATTATTGCATCGGGCCCTAATGCTATTGTGTTGCATTATATAGACAATAACCAGGTTTGCAAGGACGGCGATGTGATCCTTTTTGATTTTGCCGCCGAGTATGCTAACTATAATGCCGACATGAGCCGCTCCATCCCGGTAAACGGGCGCTTTACCCCTCGCCAGCGCGATGTATATAATGCCGTGCTGCGGGTAATGCGCGCCGCCACTAAGCTGCTGGTAGCAGGAACCATCTGGAACGAATACCAGGACGAGGTTGGTAAAATAATGACCGGCGAGCTGATTGGCCTGGGTTTATTGGATAAACACGATGTAGCCAAACAGGACCCTAAAATGCCACTTTATAAAAAATACTTTATGCACGGCACCTCGCACCACCTGGGTTTGGACGTGCACGATTTTGCCGGGCGCTATACACCATTCGCGCCGGGTAACCTGCTCACCTGCGAGCCAGGCATCTATATTAAGGAAGAAGGCCTGGGCATCCGTTTGGAAAACAATATCCTGATCACTAAAGACGGCAACATTGACCTGATGGCTAATATCCCTGTTGAGGCGGATGAGATTGAGGAGATTATGAATGGTTAGAGCTTAAGCCTTAGATACCTCATTGAGCGATAGCGTGGCAATCCTCGGTTTGAAGATCAATCTATTGCCACGCCTCCTTCGTCGGCTCAATGACGCAATTATTTTATCTGTCAGTTTCGTAAGCTATCCATTTATACAAATTAAACCCTGGCACTTGCATAGCTTCGGCAATCTCCTGCTGTAGCTTTTTCTTGTCCACATCAGCTATGCGCTGCTGCCTTATTAACTGCCAGGCTTTTTCGGTTAGCAGATATTCCCGGCGATTATTGGTTATTAATGATGCCTGTTTAATATACCCGGCTATTTCGGTTATCCCTATATTCTGCGAAGCTACAGCCTTATATATAGGTATAGGATTTTCTTTTTGATGGATCAGCTTTTTCAGCGCGTTATAATAGGCGTCGGCCCCGTCCCTGTCGGCCTTATTAATAATAAAGGCGTCGGCTATTTCCATAATGCCCGATTTGATGTTCTGGATCTCGTCGCCGCTTTCGGGCACCAGTACCAGCAGGGTAATATCTGCCAGCCCCGCAATCTCCATTTCCGACTGCCCTACCCCTACGGTTTCAATTAATACATAATCAAAGCCCGAGGCACGCAGCGCATCGCTCATCTCGATGGTTTTGGCGGAGAGCCCTCCTAATGAACCGCGCGTAGCCAGCGAGCGTATAAAAACATCGGGATGGTTAAAATGGCTGGCCATCCGTATCCTGTCGCCCAGTAACGAGCCATAGTTAAAAGGCGATGTCGGGTCGATAGCCAGCACGGCTACTTTTTTCCCATCGGTACATAGTTCGGCAATCAGCGCGTTAACCAGCGTGCTTTTACCGGCCCCAGGCGGCCCGGTTATGCCTATTACCGGCACCTTGTTATCCAGGTTTAGTCCTTTCAGTAATTCGTCAGCCCCCGGCAAATCGTTTTCCACTACAGTAAGCGCCCGGGCAACCGTACGGAAATTATTTGCATCAGGTAAAACGGACTGTCGGGCTGTTGGCATAGCTATGTAAAGTAACAAAATACGGCACAATTAACGCAAAACATTTTTCCTTCCCGTAGAGGCACATGATTAGGTGTCTCCGTTGTTTTGTGTCTCCCTATGTTTTAAGGAATCGGTCACCGTGTTTTTTGAATGCCTTGTCTCCTTGCAGCGCCCCGGAGACGCACAATCATATGCCTCTACATAATTTCATTAATCCTATATTTGCCCGCAATGAAAATAGCAGGCTTTACATTTATCAGGAACGCGGTAAAGAATGATTATCCCATTGTGGAAGCCATCACCAGTATTTTACCAATTTGTGATGAATTTGTAGTGGCCCTGGGCAACAGCGAGGATGAAACCGAAAGCCTGATAAGGGGTATCAATTCGCCCAAGATCCGTATCATCCATACCGTTTGGGACGAGTCCCTGCGCGACGGCGGAGCGGTGTTCGCTGCCGAAACTGATAAGGCATTCGCCGCCATATCGCCCGATACCGATTGGGCATTTTATATACAGGGCGATGAGTGCGTGCACGAAAAATACCTGCCGGTAATTAAACAAGCCATGCAGGATAACCTGGATCATCCCGAAGTAGAGGGCCTGTTGTTTAAATATCTGCACTTTTACGGCTCGTATGATTATTATGGGCATTCGCGCCGCTGGTACCGCAGGGAGATCAGGGTGTTGCGCAATAACAGGGCCATACACTCCTATCGCGACGCGCAGGGTTTCCGGTGGGGTGGGCGCAAGATAAATGCAAAACTGATTGACGCCTATATATATCATTACGGATGGGTAAAACCGCCCGCCGGCTTAAAAAACAAGGTGCGCAATTTTAACCAGTTTTACCATGACGATGCCTGGCTGGAGCAAAACCTGCCCGAAACCTACCAGTTTGATTATGCCAATGCCGACCGCCTGCTGCACTTTACCGGCAGCCATCCTACGGTAATGCAAAAACGTATCGACGCCATGAACTGGAAACTGGATATCGACCTGAAGCGCATAGAAAAACAAATGCCCCTGCGCCGGGTAATGCTGCAAAAAATAGAGGACCTTACCGGCTGGCGGGTAAGCGAATACCGCAATTACAAGCTCATCAAGTAATTGTCATAAAACAAAAAAACGGTTGTTTAAAAAGCATAATAGCTAATAACCAGCGTTATTTAATATTTTTGCGGAATTATATATTTTAAATGAAGACATATTTCAGGCTGCTTTCCTTTGCTAAACCTATTGAAAAGTTTGCCATACCTTATATTATATATACCGTATTATATGTAATTTTTAGCACCCTGGTGCTTGTTTTGCTTGGGCCGTTGCTAACTACCCTATTTGGTACAGATACTGCTTGCAATGCCATTCACACAGTGCAGGCCGTAAAAAAACCGGGGGCACTTGATTTAAGCGGCTGGTTTAATTATTACCTCAACTTCTTTGTATCGCATTATAACCATTGGGTAGCGCTTCAGTTTGTTTGCGCAGTAATTATCGCATCGGTTTTTATTGGCAATATTTTCAGGTATCTGTCTGCACGTACCATGGAAAATCTACGGATACATACCTTGCTTAATATGCGTAAAGGCGTTTTTAATAGCGTTATGGACCTGCATATGGGCTATTTCAGCAATGAGCGCAAGGGTGATATCATATCAAAAATAGCATCGGATGTACAAGTGGTACAATTTTCTGTTACCGGCACCCTACAGGTTATATTTAAAGAACCATTAACCATTATAGCTTTCCTGGTGGCTTTGTTCCTTAAATCTCCAGTACTTACTTTATACTCATTACTTATTATTCCTATTTCAGGGTTTGCCATATCGCGCATTGTAAAGAAACTAAAAACGCAGGCTATATCTGCGCAGGAGACTTATGGCACTATGATCAGTTATTTAGATGAGGCACTTAGCGGTATTAAGATTATTAAAGCATTTAACGCGACCGGTTTTATAAAGAATCGTTTTAATAATGAAAATGAACGTTACTCAAAAATTAACCGTTCAATGGCCAAAAGGCAACAACTGGCTTCCCCAACATCTGAAACCTTATCGGTAACCATGATTGCCTGTATTGTATTATATGGCGGTTATTTAATTTTGAACCACAAGTCGGATCTGGATGCCGGCGGTTTTATTGCATACATTGCCCTGTTTTCCCAATTAATGCGGCCCGCCAAAGCCATATCTGATGCATTCACTAATATTCATTCCGGCATAGCTGCCGGCGAACGGGTGCTGGAATTAATTGACGAAAAACCATTGATAAAAGATGAACCGAATGCAGTGGTTGTTAAGGATTTTAACGAAGGCATTCATTTCAATAATATAAACTTCGCTTACGAAGAAAAGCAGGTACTGACAAATGTTAACTTTATCGTACCCAAAGGTAAAACCGTGGCCTTGGTTGGCCCTTCAGGGGGCGGTAAATCAACATTAATGGACTTGATACCGCGGTTTATGGACCCAAAATCGGGCACGATAACGGTTGACGACCATGATATTAAACACGTTACAGCCCATTCATTAAGGGCCTTAATGGGCGTGGTAAACCAGGAATCTATTTTATTCAACGATACGATATTTAACAACATTGCTTTCGGGAAAACAGACGCTACGATAGAACAGGTGGAAGCCGCCGCGCGTATTGCCAATGCCCATAATTTTATTAGGGAAACCGAAAACGGGTACAATACCAACATCGGCGACCGTGGCACCAAGCTTTCGGGCGGGCAGCGCCAGCGCATTTGCATAGCCCGCGCGGTTTTAAATAACCCGCCTATTATGCTGCTGGACGAGGCCACCTCGGCGCTGGATACCGAATCGGAAAAACTGGTGCAGGACGCGCTGAACAACCTGATGAAAAACCGCACCTCGCTCATCATCGCCCACCGTTTAAGCACCATACAAAATGCGGACACTATTGTGGTGCTGGAAGACGGACGCATTGTAGAGCAGGGTAACCACCAGGAACTGATAGCCGCTAACGGGCTGTACCGCAGGCTGATAGATATGCAAACTTTTACAAGTTAGGCTTTATAAATACCCCCGATAAATAACCGGCGATAACAATCATTTAATGCCGCACGTTTAATATGATATGATAAGTAAGGTTTGTTGATCAACACTCGCCCATCGGTCTGATGGTTAACAATTACGGGCTTTTATTTTATTATGATAAATTTGGCACTACCATATTGCTGCATTTACTATAAGATACTTTGCGTGCCCTTAAAAATTAAGAATGTTTAAAAAGAGAAATTTCTTCAGCAAACTATTGTTAAAGCATACCGACCGGACCAGGTATAAACTGTATAAATGGGAGCTGAAAAATTATGAATTGGAGCAGATCACAAATTTTTATACCGGCAAAAACGTTTTAGACACTGTTAGCAAAATTACAGCGGAAAGCCAGTTAAGCGGCTATTTAAACGTGCTGCATAGTGGTAACGCCGGCGATATTATTTACGCGCTGCCCACGCTGAAAAAAATGCACGAGGTAACCGGCGCGCCAATTAACCTTTATCTGCGCTTGAACCAGCCATTGATCCTGTCTGGTTATCTTTCGCACCCGATGGGGAATGTGATGCTAAATGAGAAAATGGCTTCGATGCTTTCACCATTAATTGAGGCGCAGGTATACATCAACAGTTGCTTGGTTTACGGTAATCAAAAAATTCATATTGATTTAGATGTCGTAAGATCAAAGACAATCCCGGTAACCAACGGGAACATTGCCCGCTGGTATAGTTATTTTACCGGCCTTACCCCCGAGCTTTGGAAAAGCTGGCTCATGGTTGAGCCGGAAAAAAAATATGCTAACTCCATCATTTTAGCCAGGAGCGGACGCTATCTGAATCCATCCATAGATTATTCCTTTTTGCGCGGGTATAATAATATCGTGTTTATTGGTGTAAAATCCGAGTATGACGAAATGAAAAAGGTTGTTCCCCATATCGAATGGGTCCAGGTGTCCGACTTTTATCAGTTAGCCGGCATAATAGCAGGATGTAAGTTTTTTATCGGAAATCAATCATTGCCCTATGCCATAGCCGAAGGACTAAAGGCGCCGCGAATTTTGGAGGTATATTCAAAAATGGCAAACGTTATTCCCGAAGGCGCAAACGGTTATGAGTTTTATTTCCAAAACCATTTTGAAGAACTTGTTCACAATCTATCTTCTGTTGAGGGAGATCTCAAACAGTACAGATAATGAGTATAAGCAACGAGAGAAGAAAAAAATCAGTTTCGATCATCATCCCCAATTATAATGGCCGGCAACTTTTGGAGAAATATTTGCCGTTCACTTTGCAGGCCGTACATAACGCCGAAGTTGAGTTTGAGGTGATCGTGATAGATGACTGCTCATCCGATGATTCTGTCGAATACCTCCAGCACAGCTACCCTTCTGTACAATTAATACGCAATCCGGTTAATAAAGGCTTCTCTTTCAGTTGCAACAAGGGAATTAAGGCCGCCCAAAAGGACCTGGCGCTTATCCTTAATTCCGACGTAAAACTATCTGCCGATTACTTTGAGCATTTATGGCCCTATTTTGAAGAAGAAAGCACCTTCGGTGTAATGGGGCGTATTATAGACATGGGCGGGACGCGTATTCAGGACGCGGCGCGAATGCCGGAAGGAAACAGGCTCAAACTCAAAACGGCCTGGTTTTATTACCTGGCTGATGGAGGCCACGCTTATACCTTTTATCTGTCAGGGGCCAACGCGCTTGTTGATTTGAAAAAGTTAAAAGAGATTGGTGGATTTAACGAGATGTTTTCCCCGTTTTATTGCGAAGACTTTGATTTAGGCCTGCGCGCCTGGCGATTGAATTGGAAATGCTTTTACGAGCACAGCGCTGTATGTGAGCACGAGGTATCCGCAAGCACTAAAGATTACAAAACAAGCCGTTGGGTCAAAATGATCTACTTTCGCAACAGATATTATTTGCATGCACTGCATTTGCATGGCTTTCGGCTATTTTTGTGGTTTTTACGAATTACGCTTGTTGATTTACTGCCCAAAATTATCTCGGGTCAGTTTTGGTTAGGTAAAAGTTATTTCTCTTTCTTAGCTAATTTCCCTGCTATCAGTATAGCCCGCAAACGATTCCGGCGGCTCATGAACAAGCATCACAGTACTACGGGTATCGATGATGTAGTCAATACTATTATAAGATCCGTGCAGGATCAAAAGATTATTCGCATCGAATAACTACGCCCGCGGATTACCCCTGCTTTTCAGCTTCCTGATCTTATAACGCAGCCATATTTTTAGTCCGAAATTTTTATAGATCAGCCGCTCTTTCTCCTTTTGAAAAGTCGCGTCAATTTGTGTGCCCGATATGCCGGTATGGTTAAAATTGGCAATGGTATAATCCAGGTAAACAAAATGAAAGGCCTTATCGCCGCTTAATTTAAGCGTAAGGGCAAAATCGGCTGAAATTTTATAAGCTGTATCAAACTGGTGTTTGTTAAAAACCGCCTTAGGGTACACCATAGCCTGGTGATACGGACCAAATTTGGCAAACTGATAGGTTGTTAATTTCCCTAAACGCTTTTTACCTTCAGCAAATACATTAGCGTAATAAATGGCCGAGGCATCGGTTAGCTGCCGCAGCATGTCCGAAAACTCAGGCAGCAGTTCATCATCAGCACCTAAAAAATACACCCAATCGCCTTTAGCCTGTTGGGTACCTTTGTTCATGGCATGGTATATCCCCTCATCGGGTTCGCTTTTCCAATAGGTTATGCGCTGGGCGTTTCCCTGTAATATGGCCGTGGTGCCATCGGTGCTTCCGCCATCAATAACCACCAGTTCAATAGCCGGATAATCCTGCGCGAAGATACTGTCCAGGCACTTTTGAAGCGTTTGGCCCGCGTTATAGGTAACAATTATTACCGATACCAATGAATTGTTAGCTGTCGCTTTTTTTAAACTTTCCCCGTCCATTTATCGCGCTTGGTAATTCTTAATAATTTGTCACTTTTGTAAAACCCCTCCAGGGGCACTGATAAATATGTCGATCAATATAAATACCGGTAGCATTAATTTACCCAAAGTATCTGTAATTATAGTAACTTTCAATGCAGCCGCTACCTTACAAAAATGCCTGGATAGTATTTACAGACAAACATACCCCTTTTTGGAGATAATTATAATGGACGGCGCGAGTACCGACGGCACAGTTAGTATTTTAGAAGCCAATTCGGGCAAAATAGCCTTTTGGAAAAGCGAGCCCGACGAGGGCATTTATTACGCCATGAACCACGCGCTGGAATATTTCACCGGCGACTGGGTATATTTTTTAGGCGCTGATGATGTTTTATACGATGATTTCTCGGCGCTGGCCTTGCAGTTGAAGGACCATGCCTGTATCTACTACGCCAACGTAATGTTTGGGGGCGAGAAATACCGCGGCGAGGTAACTGAATATAAACATGCCAAGGATACGGTTTGCCACCAGGCCATTATTTATCCTAAACAGGTTTTTGTGGAACGCAAAATGCGCTTTAACACCAAATACAAAATCTCGGCCGACCATGAGCTGAACATGCGCTGTTGGAGAAAGTTCCGGTTCAGATATATAGATCTAACCATTGCCTTTTTTAATGATATGGGGGTATCATCCACAAAAACAGATCATGCTTTTAAAGGCGATAAGCTAAAGCTGATATTTAAATATCATGGGCTTGCCACCGCGTTGCGATATGCGGTAAGGCTTTTTAAGAAAAAGTTAAACCCCGGCGCATATAAACCTGCCCCGCCAGCTAATAATTTATAAGTGTGAAGATATTATTTGACCATCAAACATTTTCTATCCAGCGGTATGGCGGCATCTCCCGGTATTTTGTCAATCTGAACACCGGGCTGAATAACCTGCCGGATGTTAGGAGCGAAATTGCCACCTTGTATTCGGAAAACGAATACCTGAAAAACTACCGGGTACCTTTCAATAATAAATTAGGCAAAAAACTTTTTACAGGGCATTTTAACCGTATTTACCGCTGGAACCGCAGATACTGCGAACTTAAGATCCGTTCAAATAATTTCGATATTTTTCATCCTACCTATTACGATCCTTATTTTATCGCCGATCTGAAAAAGCCCTTTGTGCTTACCGTTCACGATATGATCCATGAGTTATTGCCTAACCAGTTCCCGGATAACGATAAGGTAGTAGCGCAGAAAAAGCAAATGATAAACAGCGCCAATGCCATTATCGCCATTTCCAATTATACCAAAAACGATATCATTAAATTTTACCCCCAGGTTGAAGATAAAATTACCGTTATTCATCATGGTTATAGTTTTAAAGAATACAACCATCCGGCAACAGGCACTTATGGTAAATTCATCCTGTTTGTAGGCGAGCGCCCTTTCTATAAAAACTTCCCCAATTTTGTAAAGGCCATAGCGCCCTTATTACATGAGGATGAGCACCTGCAACTCATTTGTACCGGCGGCGGCGCATTTTCGGCAGCCGAATTGGAGTTATTGTCATCCCTAAATATCAACACACAGTGCCGCCAGGTTAACGCTACCGACCAGCAAATGCAGCAGTTATATTCGGAAGCTTTGGTGTTTGTTTTCCCTTCATTTATTGAAGGCTTTGGCTTGCCCTTTTTGGAGGCTTTTAATGCCGGCTGCCCGGTAGCTGCTGGCAATGCCAGCTGTTTTCCGGAAATTGGCGGCAATGCCGTAGCTTATTTTGATCCGCGCAATGTGGAAAGCATGCGTAAAACCATAGCGTCCATTTTAACCGACCCCACCATGCGGGCCGATTATATAGCTAAGGGCCGCGAAAGATTAAACCTTTTCAGCATTGAAAAGCAGGTGAAACAAACCCTGGATGTATACCGGAAGCTAAGCAGCGTTTAAGATACTTCGCTTAAGCAGGTATATGATTTTTAGGATGCCCGGCTTTATAATACAGAAAGAAACGTGTCGGCTCGTAATGATTTTCGGCTGTAAAGGGCCCTTCAAAATGGTCAGCTACCAGATCTTTCCGCACAAAAAAAGCATTGGTGCCGGCAAATGAACACCCTACCAGGCAATAACCCTTGGTGTCGGCCAATTGCTGTAAAGCAAGCAGCGAAGCTCCAAAAAAGCTACTGCCATCCCACGTTTGGCTGGCGTTATAAGGCACCACAAAACGGGTATCAGGCCTGAAGGTCGAATTATACTCTATCACCACCATTCTCGGTTTAAAGTTGGTTATCGCTTCCCAAACGTAATAATCGTTATAATCAATATCAATGGATAGCATGTCCGGTTCATTGGGCGCGCCGCCAGCTTTAAATATCGCCTCAATATTTTCAGCCGTTATAAATTCATTCTTTATAGTAAGCTTACCCTGGCCAATCAAATCGCCGAAACGCTCATTTATCTCCTTGCTCGATTGTTTGCTCCCTTCAATCCACAAGCCCTGCCAGTCTTTATACAGTAAATTGGTGGAATTACATTCCAAACCGTTCTCCACGCCAAACTCAATAAAATACTTGTTGGTAGTACCTATGCGGTTAAATATTTCCTGGATAATGCCATCCTCGCCATATTGCGAAAACACCTGGTATTCGTGCTTGTTTAAACGTTTGGAATCGCGGTATTTAGGGTTATTGAATAAATGACCGGCTAAATAATTGGCAGCCCTAAGCCCTCTGTCGTCGTTATTTCTACGTAACAGTTCATCAAGCTGCAATTTAATTTCTTTTATCTTTTTTATAAAGTTAAGGCCCATAGGTGGCTGTGGCTTAAAGCCGTTTTTTTGAGTATGTTTTATTTATTGTTCAGTTTGTCTTTAACGTATTGAAAATCTTTTAATAACAAGCTTTCAGGCAGTTTAGGTTTGTTTTCCAGCTTTTTAACCAGCTTTTTTAGTTTACGTAATAAAAAGCTGTCGCGGGTTTGTGTTGGCAATGGGTTTTTCGCGAAATGGGTTTTGGTAAACAAATGGATAAATTTCCCATCAGTGTAAAAGTTATAGCCAAGCTGACCGGCTATTGCCTGCAGGGCTTCACGGGTATAAAAAGCTATATGCTGCCCGGTTTCAACAGCAAAATAGGGCCAGTCTTCAACCTTTTCAACCCGGGCTGGCTGCAGCTCGGTACTGAAAATCAAACTGTCGGAAAACTCCAGCATTTTTTTTATTTCGTTCAAAGGGTCGGGCAGGTGCTCAAAAACCTCAAAAGCGGTTACCAGTTCAAAACGGGTACCGGCCGGCAAATCTTTTAGTTCAAAATTTTCGGCAAACAGGTTCTGGCAATATTGGTCGGTATGATAAAAATTAAACCCGTTATCGCGCATTAAACGGGTAAAAAGTCCGTACCCACCGGCATAGTCCAAAAAAACACCCTTACTATTAAAGCTTTTCGCTAACACCGGCGATAGTTTATCGGCCAGGTAAATATTGCGGTGAGGCAAGCCCACATCAAGCTTGGTTATGGCCGATGAGTAGGCTTCGGACAGCCAGTGTGGGTTTTCGGTTTGTATAAAACCGGTTTGGTTACAGCAGTAGTATTTTATATCGTATTTATTTAATATACGTGCGGTGAAAAGCAACGTGGTATCGCCACCGGTAATCTTACTTTGCATTTTTTAAAGATGCGATTTTTTATCTTTGATGTACATATCGCCTGCTAAAAAGGTGTATAAAAATATATAGGCAGGACAGATCTCGTTACCGCAAAAGCAAAAAGCCATCCCGGTTTCGGGACGGCTTTTTCAAATTAAATACGCTTCCTATTAGTAAAACTTAAACCCTAAGCCAATTTGCCAAACCTGGTTACGGTATTGCGGCGCATAGTCGCCGCGCTCATCATTATTCTGCAGATCGAGTGTATAGCGGCCACGCAGTTCCACATTGGGGGCAAGGTCAATACCCAGGCCTATTACACCGCCCAGTACACTTTTGCTGTAGCCATTGGCGTCGCGGTCGTAAACTTCTTCTACTACCGTATTAAAACCGCTGCGATAAACATTTTGTGTTGAGGTTAAAAATGATATTTGCGGCCCGATCACGAAATTAAACTGGGGCGCCAGCTGGAATTTGGCCAGCAGGGGCACATCAATAAAATTGCTGCGCTGGGTAAAATCGCCATCGGCAGTGGCCGCGCGGTACCCTTTTTGCGAATACAGCACCTCGCCCTCAAAACTAAAAGGATAAACAACCGGAATATCCAAACTGCCGCCGATATTAAGGCCAACCCTGGTTTGGGTAGTAAAGTCGGAGTTATCAATATCAATAATATTGGAAATATTTGCTCCGCCCACTATGCCCAGTTTAATACGGTAAAAATCGTTGCGGAAATCGCGGCGCTGCTCCTGCCTGCGCGGAGCCGGGTAACGGCGCGGCGGTGGATAACGCTGCGCGCTTACTGAACCTGCCGCCAGCAGGCTTATGGCTAAAATCATCAATCTTTTCATAGTTGTTGTTTTTAATAATTATACAGCTATAGATTAAATCATTGTGTAAAGGTTTATTCGGTTGTGTTAAAATAATTACCCGTGCAAACAATTTCGGGCTGTTTAATATTTTAGCTTACTTTTGAATAGCCTTGCATTGCAACAAAAAACATGAAGAAACTACAGTTGTTTTATCTATCGGTAATATTAAGCTTAACAAGCCTCGGCGCGCTGGCACAAAACACAAGCTATATCCAATCCATCAATCAGCAAAACCATTGGGTTGATTCCGTATTTAAAAAGCTGAGCCGCAAAAGGAAAATTGAACAACTGTTTTTTGTGCGGGCGCATACCAACCTGGGCAAAGCCTATGAGGATTCGGTAGCGCAGGTAATTAAAAAGGAGCAATTGGGCGGCGTGGTTTTTTTTCAGGGTGGCCCGGTGCGGCAGGCGCAGCTAATTAACCGCTATCAGCAGCTTGCGCATGTGCCGCTGATTATGGCCATGGACGGTGAGTGGGGCCTGGGCATGCGGCTGGACAGCACCATATCCTACCCCTACCAAATGGCCCTGGGCGCCATACAGGACAACGGGCTGATCTATAAAATGGGCCAGTACGTGGCTTACGATTATAAACGCCTGGGCATGCAAATGAATTTCGCGCCGGACATGGATGTAAACAACAATCCGGATAACCCCGTGATCAACTACCGCTCCTTTGGCGATAATAAATACAACGTGGCCCAAAAGGGCATTGCCTATATGCAGGGCATGCAAAACGGCGGCATTTTAACTACCGCCAAACACTTTCCGGGCCATGGCGATACCGATGTGGACTCGCACTTTGACCTGCCGCAGCTCAATTTTAGCAAAAGCCGCCTGGATTCGCTGGAAGAATACCCTTTCTGGGAAGCTATCAAAGCCGGCATCAGCGGCGTAATGGTGGCCCATATGAATATCCCGGCATTGGATAGCACCAAAAATCTGCCGTCAACCCTGTCCAGGCCCATTATTACCGGGGCGCTGAAGGATTCGCTGGGCTTTAAAGGTCTTGTAGTTTCCGACGCGATGGAAATGAAGGGCGTAGTGAAATATTTTCCGGATGGCGAAGCCGATGTCCGCGCGTTTATTGCCGGGAATGACATTTTGGAACTATCCGAAAACTCGGCCCGCGCGGTTAAAAAAATAAGGAAGGCTATCCGTAAAGGGTAGGTATCCAAAGAGGAATTTAATGCCCGCGTAAAAAAGGTATTAACAGCTAAATACTGGGCCGGCCTTAACCATTACGAGCCGGTTGATATTAATCACCTTACCGATGACCTTAACCGCCCCGACGCCCTCGCCCTGCAACAGCAACTGGCTGATAAAGCGGTAACCCTGCTTAAAGGCGACAGCCTGATCCAAAACCTTGATTTCAGCAAACGGACGGCCATCGTCAGCATTGGGATAACCGCCCCTACCTTGTATCAGCAGCAACTGGCAAAAACATTCACCAACAGTAAGCTCTATTTTATCAGCAAGCAGGCCCAGGCCACCGATATCAGTTTTATAATGCAGGACCTGAAGGGCTATGACCAGGTTATTGTGGGCATACATGATACGCGCCTGCGCCCGGCCAGCAAGCTGGATTACCCGGCAAACCTTAAACTGATGATTGCCGGGCTGGCATCATACCCCAACACGGTGGTCAGTGTTTTTGCCAACCCTTACACTATAGCTGGTTTACCCGGCATTGAAAAAAGCGCGGCCCTGCTGGCCTGTTATCAAAAGGACGACTTTATGCAGCGCGCGGCGGCAAAAATCATCAGTCGGCAAATTAAGGCGGCGGGTAAGTTATCGGTAAGTATAAATACTTATTTCCCTACGGGAACGGGGATAGTGGAAAGCCCATTGTAGATAAATTCAATCATTAGTAACCATTCAGCTTATCCACCTTTTTCCAGTTTTCCGAATAGTATTTTAACGCTTTCATCTCGCTTCTGAATAAGGCCGCCTGATCTTTTGTAAGTACAACATCGATTGTTTTAGAACCGTTAAACCTGATAGTGTTTAGTAAATGGGTTGTAAAAATTGATATTTCGCGGGGGTCAATTCCTATCCAGCTTTTGTAAAGCACCATAAAATATCCGTCGCAATTATCTTTTTCGTAGTTCCATACCGTCTTCCTTTTGCCATCGGTAAATATATAATCAATCAGGGCCCTGTTATCTACGCACCCGGCATCCTTACACAAAAAACTGATCGCGAAAAAACTATCTTTTGTACGATAGCGCGCAACCATGGCAAAAGGAGCGCCCTCCCCGGTCTTTCCAAAAATCGTATCTCTTATGGTGGCCGTTAGCCTGTCGGTTGAGATATCACTCGTAAAATGTAAAAATCGCCTTACACTGTCAATTTCATGATTTTGCGCGTTAGCTAAAAGGTAAACAAATTGAAATACTGCGAGTAAAATAATTCTTTTCATATTGGTGGGTTGTTCAGCTAAAGGTTATAAAATCTTTTACTGTTTTCGGAATCAATAACGCTAATTTCTTATAAAATTGTTTATGACACTTTTTATTTTGCAGTTACGTAAAATGTCTGCTATCTCGTGGATTTGTGACAGATTCAGACTATAATAAACACTTGGAAGTCACTTATTAAAAAGTCAAGGTCTGACGATTTTTAATAATAATTCCGGATCTTGCCTGTTATCCCAAAAAGAGGTAATTATAATTTTATTATCTGTAATTTGATTTAATATGCTAAAATGCCCCATCGCTGCAATTTGGGTATCGGGATAAACAGTATTCTTAAATGCCTGGCCTATCATTTTCCTCAAATAAATTTTTAAAAACCTTTTTCTTCAAAATAATTTTCATTAAGTTTAAGAGAATCGGCACATATTAATTCACTTTTAAACTTATGCCTTGTTTTCACAAATTCTTAAATTATCTAAACCTGGAAACTTTAGATTTTGAACCCACCACACTAATAGTTGGTACTTTTAATCCTGAATGGCCCATAGGTAATAATGCTATGTGGTTTTTATGGAAGAACAGAAAGCAACTACTTTTGGGATTGTTTTACCAAGAATATATAATCAACCAAGCTTAATTAATAATAATGAGAATACTTGGAAGAGCTTTTGTCACGACAATAACATAGCTATCACAGACATTAATAAGTTGCATTTGTGATACAGATGAAAGACTTGAAATCCACCGTTTTTAAACAGCTTCTTTAGATAAACGAAAAAAGCTATCGCCTTAAATATTCATTACCTATGCGCCATACCCACCAAAAATATCAGCAGAAATTTGAAGAAGTATTAGCCGGATTAAACGCCGAGCAATTGGCCGCCGTTAACAAAATGGATGGCCCTGTGCTGGTTGTAGCCGGTCCGGGTACGGGCAAAACGCAGATATTGGCGGCCCGCATTGGCAAAATACTGACCGAGACCGACGCGCAGCCAAACGAGATATTGTGCCTTACCTATACCGATGCCGGCGCGGTGGCTATGCGCAAGCGCCTGTTTGAGTTTATCGGCCCCGATGCCTATCGGATCCATATCCATACTTTTCATGCGTTTTGCAACGAGGTGATACAGGAAAACCTGGAATATTTTGGCAAGCTGAGCCTGGAGCCTTTGTCGGACCTCGAATCGGCCGTGCTGTTCCGCGAGCTGGTAGATGATTTCCCGAACGATCACTTGCTGAAACGCTACACCGGCGAGATCTATTATGATGTACCACGACTGAAAAGCTTGTTTTCCACCATGAAAAAGGAGAACTGGAACGAGGCCCTGATCCGGTCGGCAGTGGACGACTACCTGCAGGACCTGCACCTGAAGGAAGGCTTTTTTTATAAACGCGCCAACGCCGCCAAAGGCATTCAAATTGGCGACCCCAAACAAAAGGAAATTGACGCCGCGTACGATGCCATGGCCAAACTGTTAGCCGCCGTTGGCGAATACCAGCATTACGAACAAAAAATGCGTGCACGCGGGCGATATGATTATGACGATATGATCATCTGGGTACTGAAAGCCTTCCGCGAGAACGAGGACATTTTACGCCGTTACCAGGAACGCTACCAATACGTACTGGTAGATGAGTTTCAGGATACCAGCGGTTCGCAAAACGAGCTGTTGAAATTCATTATCAGCTATTGGGAAACCCCCAATGTTTTTGTGGTGGGCGATGATGACCAGTCTATCTTCCGTTTCCAGGGCGCCAACATGAAGAACATCCTGGATTTTGCCGGCGATTATGTAAAAACACTGCAAACTATCGTACTCAAACATAATTACCGCTCTAACCAGCATATCCTGGATATATCGCGGATATTGATTGGTAATAACCAGGAGCGCTTAACCACCCAGCTCATGCTGGATAAAAACCTGCAATCGGCACATCCGCGTTTTACCGAGGCAGCCATTGAGCCGGTGATCCGCGAATACGCCAACCCCGACCAGGAACTGGTGGACATAGCCGTGCAAATAGAACGGTTAATGGCACAAGGCACCCCCCCCGGCGAAATAGCGGTAATTTACCGCAACCACAGCCAGGCCGAAAGCCTGGTACATTACCTGGACAGTAAAAAGATAGCGGTTAACACGCGTCGCAAAATAGACGTTCTGACCGAGCCCTTCGGCGAAAAGATCATCAGCATACTGCGTTACCTGGCTGCCGAAATGGACATGCCTTACAGCGGCGACGACCGTTTATTTGAAATTATGCATTATGATTTTTTCGACATCCCGCCCATTGATATTGCCAAAGCCAGCGTGGCGGTAGCTACCGAAAATTACAGCACCAACAATAAGGGATTGCCAAAAACATCCCTGCGCCGCCACATCAGCGAAATGCGCTCGCCGGCACAGATAGGTTTGTTTGACGCGCTGCCCAACCAGGAGATGAAATACCTGATGCGTTATATTGACGATTTGCTGAAAGATTCGGTAAGCGTTACGCTGCAGCAATTTTTCCAGCAGGTGATCAACAAAATGGGCATCCTGAAATACATGATGAAACAGCCCGACAAAGGCCGATACATGCAAATGCTGACCAACTTTTTCGATTTTTTAAAGGAAGAAAGCCGCAAAAATCCCGAGATCACCCTGGCAGAATTTATAGCCCTTATCGATCTGATGAAAAAGAATGCCATCCGGCTCGATCTGCATCAGCTGATCTACTCGGATAACGGGGTGAATTTCCTGACAGCTCATGGATCAAAAGGCCTGGAGTTTGAACATGTTTTCATTATTGGCTGCAACAAAAAGACATGGGACGGCAAAGGACGCAACAATGGATTCAGCTACCCGGATACGCTGATGCAGGCCCCGTCTAATGATATGGCGGAGAAAGAGGAGGCACGACGCCTGTTTTATGTAGCGCTCACCCGGGCAAAACAATGCTTAATGGTGTCCTATTCCGCCAAAGATAAAAAGGAAAAGGACCAGGAAGCATCTCAATTTATCGGCGAAATACTGGCGGCTACGCACCTGCAAGTGGAATACCCCCATGTAAATGCCGATGACATGTTCAGCTTTTACGCCACGCAGATCAGCGAAGCGGATAAGCCCAAAGTTGAATTGCTGGATACCAACTACATTAACCAGCTGCTGCAAAATTACACCCTGTCTGTCACCCACCTTAACAATTACCTTGATTGCCCATTGAAGTTTTATTTTCAATGCCTTATCAGGGTGCCCTCGGGTAAAAGCCCGTCGGCTACCTTTGGCTCGGCCGTACATGACGCCTTGCGGCGCGCGTACCGTAAACTAAAGGATAATGAAGATACCTTTCCGCCAACGGAGGAGTTTATGAAGGATTTCCGGTCGTACATTTACCGTAACCGGGATGCTTTTACCAAGGAAGAATTTCAGCGCCGTTTGGATTATGGCGAAAAGATATTACCGGCCTACTATGAACTGAACACCCCCACCTGGAACAAAATAGCCCTGGTGGAATTGCCCATTAAAAATATAGAAATAGCCGGCGTACCCGTTAAAGGCAACCTGGATAAAATTGAATTTAACGGTAAGGATGTTACCGTGGTTGATTATAAAACCGGTAAGCTGAAATACGCCAAAGATAAGTTTACGCGCCCCGATGATGAATTGCCAGGCGGCGATTACTGGCGTCAGGCTGTTTTTTATAAATTATTGATAGATCATGACCACACCAAGGACTGGAACGTGGTGAGCACCATCTTTGATTTTGTGGAACCTGTTACCGAAGGCGAATATCACAAGGAGCAAATAGTGATAACCCCGCAGGATATGGTTGATGTTACCGGGCAGATCACCTCCGTATATCAAAAGATCATGAACCACGATTTCGCGACAGGCTGCGGCAAAAAGGAATGCGACTGGTGCCATTTCGTCCGCAGTAATTTTGAACAGGTAGGTGGGGTGATGGATGAGGGGGATGGTGATTTGTAGGAGACACATAATTATGTGTCTCCCGTATGATGATGGATTCACTGAGGTGGAGACACACGATCACGTGTCTCCTTTGTTACGATTTGCGAATTTAAGAGAGGCACATAATCATGTGTCTCTACAGTAAAAAATGCAGGATAAATATAAGAACAAATACAGGACGACGCCCGCGCGTTTAACCGGCTGGGATTATGGCTCGCATGGCTTATATTTTATTACGATATGTACAAAGGACCGGGTTAGATATTTTGGAGAGATCACCGTAGAGACACAGAAATCGGACGGGTTGCTTATGAGTACTGGTTACAGATATCAACACACTTTCCTTTTGTTGAACTGGACGAATTTATAATAATGCCCGACCATATTCATGGCATCTTGTTTATTAATAAACCAGCTAAAATGGATTGGCAACCAAATCAATTTGGCTCGCAAAGCAGAAATCTGGCGTCTATTATCCGGGTTTATAAGGCTTCGGTAAAAAGGTATGCTAATTTAAATGAGATAAATTTTGAATGGCAATCAGGCTATTATGACCGGGTAATAAGGAATGAAAAAGAATATCAAAATATTCAGCAATACATTTATCATAATCCGGAGCAATGGTTATTGAACGGCGGTATCGATAATGAATCCCCCATGTAGAGACACATGATTATGTGCCTCACGTATGGAATTCAAAAAACACGGTGGCCGATTCCTTAAAACAAGGGAGACATATAAAACAAGGGAGACACATAATCATGTGTCTCTACTACCAAACACCTTGCTTGGCAATACTGCAAACCGTTTTTATCAGGCCAATGCTTTTATAGAATAACGATTTGGATTGTTTAACGTCAATCCGCCCTAACTCCATGCTTGCTTTTTGTTCAAACTGATAGCTGATACCCATTACTAATGCGAACAATACCGGCAACAACAGTAGTATAAAGGGGTTCGGGTTTGAAATTAACTTTTTCATTTTGATCGTGATTGTTTTGATGACACAAATAAAAGGTTAAAGTTTAATCGGTTAAAATCATTTAGACCAACTGCCATCATTTATAGATGAACGCCCAAATAACCCAACAAACCGTTGATCGGCATTTATAGCTGGTTCATCGGTAAAAAACAGCGTTATATCTAATTAGCAGGGTATTTAAGCCCGCTAAATATTACATTAGTTGCAATGAAAAAAAGCTGGCGTATTTTCGAGGGCACTGAAAAAGCAGCTCGATAATGCTGTGTTATAAAAGCGATCAGGAAAAAAGTCAACTTTTACTTGGTCGCTTTCTTTTGCCCCATTATTTGCAGAGGTGATCTTATGGCCGATAT
>Ga0164242_10002458_pt1 | contig 21419 bp, 17 predicted proteins | sample OricomgcompostMG_FD_108783 | JGI IMG/M metagenome (GOLD analysis project Ga0164242, IMG submission 108783) | Miracle-Growth compost microbial communities from Emeryville, California, USA - Original compost - Miracle growth compost (MG) ... | reverse complement strand
GCAATCTTTCCCCTGCCAAGGAGAGATGCAATGTGATGCTTCACATCTTCGTAGTTAGGCCCCTGAGAAATCGGCGAACGTTCCCACCCGCATCCTACCGCTCACACCCGACACTATAGCAACGATGCGTAGAATCGCACGATACTACCCTCACACGATACTACCCTCGGTTGAGGCTGTACGCGTATCCTTCTCGATCCCCCGCATTTTTGACGAGCCCCAGCAAGCGTTACATCAAAATCCCCAGCCCATTTTTGGTGCGCGATTGTTCATCCGAAGTCGCCGAATACGGCTCTGGGGAAAGGGTTTGCTGGGGTTTGGAGACATTCCCGTCGAGTTCACGTCTCGTCCCTTTCCCCATTTCTTTTTTTGGCCATCCATGATCAGGCAAAATGCGGTGGTTCCTGTCGTCTCTCTGTAACTCGGTCGGCGGAATACAACCTGCAACCTTGTTCCCTGTTCCTGGAAAGACGGGTTGAATCTCGATTGACCATGTCACGAGATGCCACGCTCGAAGTAGGGGTTAAGAGGCGTCACAGCAACGATACGAAGAGACGAGAGCGTGCTAGAATGTCAATATCAAACCGCTAACGAAGTAACATTCTCATCTATCACAGCATATTAGGATTGTCTACTTGTTCTATTCTTGGGGTGTCGCCGAGATCTTCCCCACGACGGCCGACATGTCTCGATAGTGTCGGGCCTGCAGGGTGAGCTCGTGGCCTGGTTCTCAACGCCTCTTCCGAGCTTGGCAATTGGCTAACCTCCGTTCTTTCGACCCGGGACCTATGGCACACTAATCACGTGTGGGGTGGTTGTTACTTTGCAACTGCCACCAGTTGAGCGTGGGCTCGAGTATGGGGGCAAGGTAAGGCACGGTGCAGTGGGAGGGTGGGTAAGGCGAACCGAGGCGAGGCTAGGTATGCATGCAGGCGGGTTGCAGCAGGAACCAGCTCCGACATCACGTAGCAGAGGTTGTCTGCAAGGGCCGGTTGCGTCCTACGGTCGAACCCGAGTTCCTGGCAGAGTCGCACGCGGGGACGCGAGCATACTTCAGTCACATGGCGGAGCAACCTCTCCACGGCGGCCTCGGAAGCCTCCTAATAACGCTTTGATTCGCTATTTGGCCCTTTCTTTGCCAGCCAGCAGGACTTTCATCCAGCTCCTGCGATTTGAGGGGACGTTGTCTAGAACCCGAGAGACGCTCGCTATGGCAAGAAGCCACCGGCTAGATCCGACCACAGCGGCAACGACTTGATGCTATCCAAAAGGTCCTTTCTCTTACATTATTTGCCCGAAGTGGCAACGAGCCATCACCCACGCCAAAGAGGCTAAAGGCAAAAAGAGACAGGGTCCTGGGAGAACACGGCCCAGATCGCAAGGAGTGGGGCACATTTTGGAAGTGGCAAACACGAGAAATATCCATGGCTCTCCCCCCTCAATATGCAAGGGTCGAAAGAGCCTCGTTCTCGGGGCCAATCGAGTTAGTATGGAGGCTCCGCTGCCATCCCGCGTTCTCGCGGACCAGAACAGCTAAAGAGCGAGTTCCGCTAAAGAGACCTCGCATAAACCCGTGTCTGCCATAAGGCAAGATCGGCCGTGCCACGGCACGGGTCAAATGGAAGATGTATCGTGCCCTTCCCCGATCTGGGATCACGTAAATTCGAAGGATTGACTGAAGCAAACTCCGAATGTTATTGAGCCAAGATTGTGCCATGGCTTGGGCGGCGGTCAGTCCCCGTTCGCCCTAGGGAGGGGAAAGAGTTCAACCGGAGGGCGACCATGGAATCCCTGGATTGGCGCTCGAAATGGTTCGGCTCTAGCCATTGGCGGCGGTGAATTCATGGAGCAATCCACGGCTCCGTCCCCATCACCTGGTCACCTCATCGTAGGCGACTGGTTGGTATAGCCTCGGATGCGCGATGCGAATGGCACGCCACAGCCGGGTTCCAGGAAGTGTCCGGAAAATAATCCGTGGGTAGTCAATTAAGCTTAATCAACCAGAGCCTAGCATCGCCACAAAAATAGCAACAAGTCACCCGCTCTTCCCAGACCGTCGGTGGCCCTGTAAGCCGTTCTTGGGCGAACCAGGAACGCCACTAGAGAGGCCGGCTGAACAGCCGGAAGAAGGCGGCGACGTCGGTGTGGCCCAGGCAGGTCGACAACCCGCAGAGCAAGTCGATGAGGTGCATTGCCGTGTGTGTTCGCCTCCATCAATATGGTTCGCGGGCTGCCCGATGCACGAGTTTCTCGAGGTCGGGCTGGCCATCCTCCCCCTGAAACTCGGTCCAAAGCGGACGCCTATTCACAGCTAGCCAAGGTGACATCAAGGGCTTGTCTTCAATAAAATCCAATATCAACAGTCGACCTCGACTGATCTGTGGCGGGCTGGGATATAGGTCGTTGCGGAGGCGAGTTTCTATAAAAAGAATTATGGTTACTGTGCCGTGTGTGCTTCTGCACCAGGGTCCCCACCTTGTAAAGAGCCAAGACGAGGACAACGAGCAGTGGTTGTCATTTGCGGGTGGCCTCTGCGTGGCCCTTTTTTTCAGGGGTGGCGTTCGTGGAAGTGCGGTGTCTTGTCCGCCCGGAGGCGAATCCTTAAGTGCTGGAGAGTGCCGCTTAATATGTTTTTCATTTACACCCACTTCAACCGCAAATTTGCAGAAATGTTGTTGCGTCCATGGAGGCTGACGATGGACTCGGCCGACTCTCGGGCACGCCTCTCGATGATTTTTTCGAACCACCAAGCGGTGCTTCCGAGAGTCAGAAGAGAGGTCCATTGGCGGAGGCCGCAATCTAGACGCAAATTAACGATCTCGACCGAGGCCACCCTACCCCAAGCTCACCACCAGGTCTATCCGACCCGGGGGACTGTACAAGGGTGATTTTTCGTCTCGGCGCGCATCCGGAAATCTTCGATCTGGTCCCTGGTCAGCGGAACAAAGCTATGGAGATGCGGAGAGGTTGGGAGGGGGGGATGAAGCCGGGAACGAGGCAAAAATGGATATAAATACAGAGGTCGCCGCGACGATCATGACTTCTTTCTTTTCTGTATCCCAGCAGCCTTCAAACCTTCCAGAGTCTCAAGCCTCCAGATCCGCAGATCATCTTCGCTTCTTCCAGCCTTAAACAGAAACTCCAGTTTCCTCCCAACAAGCCAATATGCGCTCCCTCGCCTTCCTCGTTCCCGCCCTTGCGGCCGCCGTTCCCCTCGGCCCCACCGGCCCCGATGGCTGGGCTGATGGCCCCGACCCGAATGAGATCCAGATCACGAGCGCTAGCTTCTCCGGCAACGGCTGCCCCCAGGGAACCGTCTCCACCAGCATCTCCCCGGATAAGACCGTAAGTCACCCCTTAACAGCCCGGGCCCGGGATCGGGCTTTTTCGTACCGTGAATAGTCCTCTAACTCGCCGCAACAGGTCATTACCTTTGGTTTCGACAGCTTCCAGACTTACATTGGACCCGACTACAACCCCACCGAGCGGACAAAGAACTGCCAGCTCCACCTGAACCTCAAGTACCCCGGTGGCTTCCAGTTCTCCGTTGTCGACAGCACCTACCACGGCTACGCCCAGCTCGACGCCGGCGTCACCGGAACCTTCTACTCCACCTACTACTTCAGCCAGGACGCTTCGGCGACCACGACGACACAAACCTCCATCTCGGGAGGCGGCATCTGGGAGCAGGGCCAGGTCTACACCAAGGCCGACACCGTCCCCACAGCAAGCTACATCTTCTCGCCCTGCGGCGCCAACGGCATCCTCAACGTCAACAACCGCATTGCGCTCACCAGCAGCGACTCCAAGGCCACCGGTGTCCTCACCGACGACGACGCCACCGTCGCCTTCACCCAGCAGATCCACCTCAGCTGGATGTCCTGCAAGAAATAAGCGGCTTTCTAATCCGGAAGAGCGGAGGAGGCAGCATGATCGCAAAATAATGGCCGGATATTTTTCCCAAGGCCCATCTATTTTATCCCATATTTACCATCACACTTGCATAGGGCCGGGGGTTTGGGGCTTTTTCCCTTCTTTTCTTTCATTTTCTGGATGGTCCGATTGGGCCGTTGGAGCGGAGGTGGCCGACTTGGAACTCAAACGGGACGGGGGCGCCAGGCTTCTCGAGGGGGTCCTTGTCGTGGCGGGACGGTTGAACACCCCGGCAGAGACCGGCCGAGAGGGACGGCATGATCCTTCCAATTATTTCCAGGTTCGCACGTATATTGTCCAGCTTAGCATAAGTCAATCAAGCCTTTCCACTGAATCCCATTCGGCTCGCGATGCAGAGTCCTCAAAAAGAAGTGGTGCCAGCCAATAGGTGAGGTAAATACGCTTCGCCGCGCTGGTCAGATCGGGCAAGCTGGTCGTCGGCTCCGAGAAGGGACCTCGCTGGATCGGGTGGTCAATGATTCATGCTAGCAGCTTTCTTAATTGCCCTCTGTGCAGCCTGTCATGCTAACGCGAAAAAAACCCGGCCAAGAGAACACCATATGCGGTCACATCGCGGAGCGCCCGTCTCGTGTAACCACAATAAGAAATGCCGGTTAGCAATTGGCGACAAGTGAAGCGTGGTTCCTGGGCAACAGTAAGTAAGTGGCCTTTCAATCAAATGAAGTTGCATCCATCGATATTGTCGACTAGAGGCAGGAGTAAGACCAAGATTCAGAGCTGTCGAGGATGCATTTTACCGCACCGGCAAAAGGAGAAGTGTTGATTTGTCGGATAAAAATAGCCTGGGCGAAAGCTTTGAGGATCAAATTGGTGTCACTAGGAAGCCCAAAAGCATCGACAAGACAACAACGATAGATTATCCGGTATATTGCTGACCAGGAACTACCGTGGAAAGAATTTTTTGTGGCTTCGGAGAGACAGGGAGGCAGTGCTATTCGAGACTCGATGTGGTAACGCCCGAGTAGTAGGCTCTGGCCTATTCGCCTAGAGAGCGACAAGAATCTGCCCCGTTCAAGGCAAATAAGATAGTGCCGACCGAGGGGAATGTGGATACGAATGGCAATACGAGACGGTACCGCACCGGGTCCGGCTACATCAGCACTGTCGCCGTTCCCAGCATTGTCGCTCACGTTCGATTCGATGTGGTCGAGTGGTCTTGGCACAATTCCTTTCACCCAAGGATTCTTCCGCTCGGTCGCAGTCGCGACTCGCCGGTCCAAGCTGGATGGATTATCGAAACAAGTGCATCGGGGGAGGTGACCAAGAAAGGTGGACACCTAGACGAGGAGGATAATCACGATGGCAAGTACTGCCCCTGACATTAAAATAAGGTTTCTCCGCCAAGTTCCACAGGGGGAAGGAGCTTGCCAAGGGGGCACACCCTCACCCAGGGGCTGGTGAAGTCACCCCGCCACATGGTCACGTGCCCCACATTTCTGGCAACGACGGCTTCGTGGGATTCCCGTCACGCAAGACAATACGGATTAAATCGGAGCATATATCGATGGCGGCTTCAATGGCTTTAGCGATACACTCGGCGAATAGGTCCAAGCACCATGTCAGCTCTCTCCCCCATCCTCACCAAGTAGCCTCCCAAGGTGAAATCCATCGTCCAGCTCGTCTCCCGTTCGCTCAGTCTTCTGGTCCGCCCGTTGAATATCATCCCAGTTCTCCGGGTGATAGCCCGTATATTTCTTATACTCGTCCGGTATATCGTGGCCGACCGCATCCCCCTCCTCCTCCGCGGCCTTGACCCAACCCCAGAAGTCGGTACTCGCAGACCTATCTTCGTTCTCCTCAATCCTCAGGGCCTGGTAGTCGCCGTAGTCCTCTTCATCCTCCGATACTTCGCCGACCTCCTCTACGACGAAGCGCCGACCGGTAGCTGGCCCGAACCCGTACGGGAAGTACTTGGACGCCTTGGCAAACACGGCCTCCCGCGCCCGCTGCCGCTCTCCGGCGAACTGCGAGGTAAGGCCGACGTTGGGTCCGGGATCCACCTTCGGGCGGGTTTTAGTGGGCGTCCAGTCATTCGCATTTAGGGGAACGTCCCGATAGTGGTAACTGTTATCGTCGCCCCAGTCTAGGTGCAGCACATAGACGGGCAAGATCTGGGCGGTGTCGAAGACGATATACTCAAGCAACCGGTTCGCGACATGTGAGTCCGCACCTTCGTACGGCTCCATTTGCGTTCGCCAATTGTCCTCGCGGGCAACGAATCGCGTACGGCCCATGATAGTGGCGCAGACGATGAGCTTAAGGCCGAAGAACTCGTTCGGTTTCGTCGCCGTCCCCCACCAATCGGAGTAGCTTAGCGAGAAATCGGCGCTCGGCGAGCTATAGATCCCCATCCCGTACGTAGATCCGCATCGAACCTCGTGCTTCTCCTTCGAGCCCGGCCGGGAGGTCCCTGGCTTGATGAAGCCATGCCGGACGATGGATGGTACGAAATGCCGTTGCGTTCCGTGAAATGTGATCCGCGGTTTAACTAGGTGCTCAACCATATCCTTTACTGGCGCGCGATGCAGGTGTTGAGGCACGAAACCCCTCAGGGAACGCGTCCGGTGGAGCAATTCCTCGCGGAGGTTCTCCTGGAAGCAACTGAAGCGCCTGGCCAGGTCCGGCCGGATGACCTCCTCCACGTGAAGGACGCGGTAAGCCGCCGGAAGGGTGTCACAAATTTCCTCTGCTGTCTTTCCGAGATACCGGATGGCCATCTCGCTAGATGACAGGGTCTCGACCGGTTTCTTCAGGAGCCACGGTAGGGCCTGCGTCTGCGCCCGCGTCTGCACCTGGCCGGCGCCATTTCCGTACCGCACTTCGTTGACCAAGTTGTCAGCCTCCTTGGCCATCTCCAGTACTACTTTTGTCGCCTCGAAGATACCATAAGGGCTGTTCTCTCTGTCAAGCCACTTCTCGGGGTTATTCGTCGTAGCGGCCTTCGCGACCGCTTCTCGCAGGCGTCCTCGTAGTCGATCCACATCCTTCCTTGACAAACTGAGGTTTATCACCTCGTACTCGGGGGCCACTACTGGGTATTGGATACCAGCGGTGATTTGTAGCACCAGCTCCTCGTGTGCAAAGCAGAGCCGGCTGTCCAGGGGCGACGAGAGGCGGTGCTCAGGGCCTAGTAGGCCGGCGTTGATAAGATCGTCCGTCTCTTCGTCTCGAAGGAGGGAGAGCTGGATTAGGTCGTCCTCGGAAAATTCCAGAGGGGCCGCGGTAACTCTATCCATCGAACGAGACGATTGTGATTATTTACCAGGTTAAAAAGGCAGCAGGAGAGGACAGAATAAATCAAGAGATAAAATACTCTCCAGAAAGCTTCAGTAAACCCCGAGCCTTCAAATTCTGTCTCGTCCGAGGGTGGCTTATTTTGCTCTCCATCATTCAGAAGGTTTAAAATGGCAAGCCAACTTAAAGAAAGTATTCTCCAAGTGATTCACCGATCGAGTCACACGTCGTGGCCCCAAGTTGACGAAGGGCTGAAAGGGGATGTGGCTGTGCTAGGCTTCACCTCCAAGACCCCTCCCCGTCCCCCACAGATCTAACAGAGAGCTGAACTAATTGGCCAATTAACTTGAGGAACAGGGGACAAATTATAGACCGCGCTTACGGGGGCCTTGTCTCCTTAGGTCCTGACCAGAATCTGCCCACCGAATCCCTTCACTTCGGAGTTGTTTAAGTTAGAACACAGTGGGGTCTTCCAGTTGCTACAGCCGCCCGGTCGGTTGTCGAAGATAAAGTGAAGGGAGTAGTGGCGGAAGGGGGCCGCGGAGAAGAGCCGCAACTAGTGTTAGTGCAAGGGCATAGGCCGGTCAATTGTGCCGAAAGTTTGACTTGTGTAACAGGGTGAATCGCGGGGCGGTGCGCCGGCCGTCCGGAATAGTGGGTCCGGAGCAGGGGCTGCCCCGAGAACTAAAATGCCCCACTAGGCCGGTGAATCATATACGGGAGTGAATACCTAGGTATGCAACACAAATACGTAGGGGACCAGCAGGTGATTCGAATAGAGTTACGGCTGCGGACCAGTTATTTCCGGGTCATTCTGAACTTTAATTATCACCATCTCATCCATTTCCCACCAACTCTCGCTTCCATATTGTACCCTCCTGTCTTCTTCCATTGTCTTGCTCGGCATCATAGGCAAAAGCAAATTTGCCAAACACTCCGCGAGTGGCTCTTCCCAGCCTCCTCAAGCACCGCGGACGACTGCAGAACTGGAAGCAGATCCAACCCTCCAGTACAAGATCAAAATACTGCTCTACGATCTAACGCACCTTTCTAAGGAGCCACCGAGCGAAAGGCGCATCTCATGCACAATAGATAAACTATATATCAGCATCCCCTACCTCTCCCCCGACGAAGCATGCTGTGTCAAATCAGCCCTGGTAGACCATGGTTCCGGACATACTAGCCCCGACACCACGCTCCAAAATTGGAACAGCGGCCGCAAACAGCTAGCGATGCAATCCAGTCTCATCTCACCAACTTCTTCGAAAAGCGCCGAGCGTCTGGACATGCCCGGCCATGCGGTCCTCACGACATGGCACCGATATACCTTGATTTTTTTGGGATTTGGAAAGAGGAACTTGAGGACGAAAATTTTCTCTCAAGATTACGGAGACAAGGACTGCCTTCGACAACATAGCACGGGAATCAAGCCAGGCATAAAAGGAAGCGAACGAAACTGGGGGTCACGGGAAAGAGATGTGACCAAAGTCGGTCTCTCGGAGCAGAAATATACCAGAGAATCATACTGCCTTTAGCCACCCCATGAGGAATTATCTATTTCCTACACCTTCATATACCCAGATTCTACTAGTAAACTTCGTAGTTAAGGTTTTGGATGAATGAGCCGGCCTAATGGGAAAAAGGGTAGCCACGCAAAGTCGTCGTAGTTGAAGGTAGCCCTGTTATCGTAACACCCGATCGATGTGTCCCTAAAACTATTATGTCGATTCCACGAACTACTCGTTCCTGCCAATGCTCCCTCCCCTTTTATTAACCTACACCCGTAGTGTACCGAATATTGGCAGGAACAAACAAACTGCGAGTGGTTCGTAGTGCAGGTTCCCAGGAAAACAAGGTTTGGATTCCCAATAATATCCAATCCCACATTATCGTGCATCCCAACAACGTTCCACTGAAACTGATAACTCCCTTTCATCGGGCCTACTTTTCCTCGCCATGAGTCTAGTGGTGATGGCCGTGGTGGCCGTGGTGGCCGTGGTGTCCATGATGACCATGGTGACCATGGTGGTGGTGGTGTCTGTAGCGCTCGTCCTCGTTGTCTCTGATGCCATGGTGACCTCTTCCATGGCCACCTCCGCGGCCACCTCCATGATGTCCACCGCGGTCGCCACCGTCGCCATGTCCGTGGCCATCTCCGCGGCCGTCTCCGTGGCCATCTCCACGCCCGTCACCACGGCCGTCGCCATGCCTATGGCCGTCACCACCATCATGACCGCCATCGTGGCCATCTCCACCTCTATGGCCGTCTCCGCCTCTGTGTCCGTCGCCGTCTCCGCGGCCATCCCCGCCTCTATGACCGCCTCCATCACCATGTCCGTGGCCATCTCCACCACCCTGTGCGGCCCGCTTCACCCAGCCCCTACCTCCATCATGGCCCCAACCGCCGTCGTAGCCCCATCCGCCGTCATGGCCCCAGCGACCATCATTGCTCCAGCCGCCGCCATCTCCGTAACCCCAGCCACGAACGTCTCCTTTCTTCTCCTTGTCCTTCTCCTTCTCCAGGTCGATGCTGTGATGTCCGTGGCCGTGACCATGGCCGTCTCCATGTCCGTGGCCGTGGCCATGGCCGTCGCCGCCATGGTGTTGTCCCTCTTTTTCAATGCCGCGTTCATGGACTGACACGGCCTCTACGCCGGCTGGAAGGGCAGCTACCGTTGCCGCGAGGGCTGCGAGAACCGTTAGGTTGAGGAAACGCATGGTGTTTCTATGAGTTTTTGAAGATGAGGAGGTGACAATCTTGTTTCAGAACTCGAGGGTAAAGGTATGAGTGTTAGACAGGTTATGGCTCTTCCCTGAAAGGGTGTGATGCCAGACGGTCGGATGGGAGGGGGAACGGCCTCTATTTGTAGACGGACGCCAGTACCAACTGGACGGATCTTGACATCTACTGAGGCTATGGCCTCTCGGAGACATCTGACAGATTCTCAGAAAGGCAACTGGGGCACTGTTGTCGCTTCGGGGTCCGAGAAACCAATACGAGGCGATATCTTAAATTTCGTAGGCTTGATCCCCTTCGTGGGACACGGCACCCACAGTTTCTTGGCTTATGGGACTTGCATATGAGTCTGCATCATGCATCTGAACCCCTCGGGAAGGGGTGGGGTCTGATAATAGTGACGTGAATATCGATGTCAAGATTATAGGGGTGTTTTCCTAGTTGGAGAAGTTAGTCCTGGCCTCTAAGAGCTCGACCTCGCATGTTGCCTTCGCGACGATGACTGGCATGAGCTGGCCACTTACCGATAGATTCTATTCTCCACATCCGATCTCAAGCTCCAAATTCTAAGTTCATTACAACAGTTGCGTGTCTAACTATTAGTTGTCGGCAATAACCGAACGGGGCGGGAGACGTTGAACCCGTTGAAGTCATGCGAGCGTCACGACAAAACCGCCCCCACGGGTCATGTTGCTAAGGGTAGGTCAGCTTCTAGACCTCGATCAAGAGTCAGCATGTGAAATTTAACTCTGAATATTTGAGGGGAAAAGCTGACTTGAGCCTCATTTCTATTTCAGTGCTGACAGCTGTTATTTGAGGCGAGTCAGTCTTCCGCAACTCGGGGTCCCCGGGGTCATCCTATGTCGACAACAATACGTAACGAGTCCGGAGGTTTCGCATCTGGAGACCTCCCACTCCACAACTTCTAAGTTCCGCTCGGCTTTTCGCGTGTTTCCATCCTATATCGTGAACCTACAATTTTAGGGCCGGAGTCATGTTACTAAGTCAAGTCAGTGTGAAAGGTTGCGTAATCTTGAAGCAAGACGTGGGAAAGGGGGCCCGGCTAGACTTTTGTTAAGACGAGAATAGCATCTGCAATGGATGGGGAAGGTAAAAATCTGTCGTGATAACGGGGACCCTTAGATCCCTTAGGTGACGTAAAAATTACCATACTAACGTCTCCCGGACAGTCGAGTCCTCGGTGGGTTCTACCCCCTCCCTGGGGACCTACCCGTCCTGGCGGTGACAGGCAGGGCTGCATGGACTAAGTAAGCAGGGCGCTACGTGAACTTTATCTAGGTTTACACTAGATCCACGCAATCTGGGCCCAGTTCGAAGAGGACGAACAGTCAATACTGTAGTAGCAACTGATCGTAGAAACTCTCCGGTTCGGCATATCGAAACATCCCGACTTTGTGTGCCGTCCCTAGAGCGGCCATGCCCCGTAAATGTTTGAAACTCAATTCATTGCAGCTTGCTAGCCGAGCTTGCAGTTTCCGAGGCAAGTTAACGATGGGTAGGCGAATACGGCTGCAGGCATGGCCTGGATGCCGGTGCCGCAGGGGCTTATGGATGGAGCAAGTTATGCAACCAAAGCCGTGACGCATTTACCTGGGGAATGCGGACGACAACACAAAAGGAAGGAAGGTCTCATGTCAGCTTGAAATACAGGTCATATTTATCGACCGGCCCAAGGTACAGAGAATGCCCAGGGCACGACTGAGGGATCTCGTCCGACTTCGTCAAACGCCCGAGAAGGGTTAATAAGAACTAAGAATAACGCAAGCCGGGCAACATGGCATACATGGCCCAAATCGCCTGCTCGTCTATCATATAAAGAGCGCTCTCGCCGGCTTGAAAACTTCATCATATGCCGTCCAATGCACGCAGACCGCCCCCACTTGGAAACTACTAGAAAACCCTCTCTCCGTGGACGACCAGCTCGCAGGGAGGCAACACGAAAGGGAAGCGAGTGAGGGGGGGGAACAGGCCAATCCATTAGCGGGTTGTTTACCCACTCAAGGTTTGTCGGCCATCACCGGTAGCTAGCATTGCGCCAGTACTCCTGATCCTCTCCATTGCCGTAGCCTCCCCGGCCACCGCCCCTCGGATTCTGTTGTTGGGGAGCATACCCACCCGCAGTGTAGCTCCTCTGCGGATGAGGAGCCATCTGCGCGGGGCTCTGCGTCCTTGGGGGGCCGCCATAGCCACCTTGCATAGGCCCCGGTGACCCAACACGCATCTGCGCATTCGGGCTCGAGAAGCTCCGGTTGGCCGGCTGGGGGAATCGTTGTTGTGGCGCGTGCACGCCCGGGCTGCTAGGGCTACGCAAGGGGCTAACGAGTGGTGGCGGGACTGCCTTGTCCATACGGTTGAGGGGATAGGCTGGCGACGCTGACCCGCTGCCCATGCTACGGTCATACGCTGGGTTGCCACCGTGGGGCCCGGGGCTAGCAACGCGAGGGCTCTGGGCGCCCTCTCGGAGGAGAGGCATGGGGCTGCGAGGGACGGCAGCCGCGGCTCCCGTGGCAGCCCACTTCTCGCCGGCGCCAGTAGGCGATGCCGGGGTGGTCGGCACCGTGTAGCTGTCGCCGTTGGTCATGCCGTCACGGCGCATCTCCTTAGCGTCGTACTCGCTCTGCTCGACAACGAAGCTGTCCGGGTTGATGCCCCGGGCCTTGAGCGCGGCGATCTCGCGTCGTTCCTCGTCGGCCTTAGCCTCGGCAATGCGTGCCTCCCGAGCGCCGCGACGACGTTGGCGGATGCAGTAAAAGACCATCCAGGCCACCAGCGCGGTGCCAACACCGGCGGCAGAGGCGTAGATGGCGATCTTAGCGGTCGGCGAGAGCTTGGCCCACTTCTCGGCGATACTCTCGGGCGGGGGAGCATTTATCGCCTCGTGGACGGTAGAGTTGCCACTGTACAAGTCATGTTAGTCACCAAAATCAATTGTGGCTATGCCGACTAGGGGGAAGGGTGACCTACGCTACGATTCTGATGCTCTCCCACGAACCAGACTGGTCGCCATAGGAGTACTCCTTGCCCTTGCTGTAGTCGGTGACTTGGGTGCTCTTGATATTCATCGTGAACGGGCCTTTACTGTAATCGGTGTCTCCACCGGCCCATTCGCGTGTTCCCTTTTCAAGAGTTGGGTCGCCACCAGCCCAGATTCCAAGAGAGATCCTCATGGGTGTCTGGGGATAGAAGTGGGTATTATTGGCATCCTTGGGTAGCAAGGATCGAACATGTCTGTTGTCGATATAGAAGTCCAGGGCATCCTGCGTCCACACCGTCGTGTAGTTGTGAAAATCACCCTGTACGCCACCGTCGACAGGGTAGTAGATGGCGTTATGGAAGTCGGGCTCACCTTTTCCGAAGTAGTTGGTCTCAGCATGGGTCACGTTTCCGCCCATGAATTCCCAATCGATTTCGTCAAGGTCATCGCTGAGCAACATGACGGAGCTGATGATGCCGGTTCCGGGCGAGGCCTTCATCCAGATCTCGATGCGGCCGAAGAAAATGTAGAACTTGGAGCGGATTGTGGGCGAGTCGCCTTGCTTGTTGATCGTGAAGCTAGCACCATTTTCGTCATCGTATGTGACAGTGCCGGCGGTAGTTTCCCAGGTTGCGTCGATGGGAGTCTGGTTGAAATGGAAGTTGTAGTCCATGCCAAACGCAGGATCCGATGGGCAGTCGGTCCTGTTGAGGGGCTGACAATCGGTTGTCACTTGTGCTGCGGCATGTTGGAAGAGTGTTGTTGAGGCCAGCAGCGCGAGGGCCGAGAGGATCGATCGTGATGCCACCATGGTGGGCGGTTTTAAGAAAACGGACTAAATCGGGTATTGAAAGAAGAGAAGGGGTCGATTGATCCAGCCAGCCGGTCGAAAAGGAGTGGACGGCGTCGTCAAAGCCGCGCGAGGTCTGTTGTCGAGTGTTGTTTGTACGTATCGAAATATTCGGTTACCTCATGTCCAGCCTGGGTCGTCGTGGCCGTGTCGCTTCTCCGATACTCGCAGAGATCAGGGGGGCGTTTCGGGTTTGCAAAAGGAAGGTAAACCAGGCGAATTGGCGAGTGCCAGGCACCGTGGAAGGAAATACAACGAGGCAATCCGAGACAAAAACGACGACGGTGGCAGGTGGGAGGAAGGAGTGTTGCGCAAGGGAGAAGATGCGTCCTGAGGGAGTGACAGTAAACGCTAGCTTGATTCCCCGCGTTGAGAAGCCCTTGGCTCAGTAAAGGAATGTGATCGGGTCGGGCAGGCTGGGCTTGCTGGCAAGGAGGGAGCCGAGAAGGATCGGAAGTGAGGGCGAAAGGAAGGGCAAAAAAAGGGGTAACTTAGCGAAAGCACGAGCCGCAACCCAATTCCTGAACGAGGTTAGGACACAGGCAATTCCTGGGGAAGGACCCAATTCTGCGACCAGCGCCGTTTCCAAACCATGCTTAACAGGGGCTGGCTTCGCTGATTGGACGACGGAGGACCCTTGATCGACCAGCCACATATGGCGCTTGCCCGGACCAGGAAAAGATCCCGTCGCTTATCCAGTTTGTGGCTATTGATCGGCAGGAACCCGCCGAATCGCCGTCCCTCATTTCCCACCATCATTTCCATTCGCTTGTGGTGCTGGGAGGCGGAGCGCCGGGGGAAGTTTGAGTTTGCGCTGCGTCCTGTCGACTGGGCTTCTGCAACAGCCAAGATTCCGGATGAAACAAGCAAAAAGAAACGCCATGGGACGAGCGCGCGCACTCTTTGGGAGAGCTGTCGGCTTGGCAGGGTCGTGGGATGACATCAACGCTCCATGACATCACCACCAGCCGGAATCTAACTGTCAACTGGCGGGGATCGAAATGGCTGGCGTCCATTCCAGCGACGGCATTCCGAGCAAAAGGGCAGGCTCGCCAGCCTTTCGGGTATCCGGCATTGCATTCCATCCAGCCACTAGATCCGCTTGCCGTGAGACCCGCCGCTGAAGACACTGATTCTGAGTCTGCGCTCAGCCACGACCAAGCTCGGATGTGCTGTGGTGATCGACCCCGAGATCGCCCGGTAGGCTTGACTGATCTGTCAATCCGTAGCCAAGCCCACCCTTGCTTCAAGAGAAACTGACTTTGTTCAAGTTCTCAGTCCCAACATCGCGACGGGCGGAGGCCAACCTCGAAGAGGAAAGCGAGAGCGCAGTGCCCAAATACGGTGGCTAATCCCCGGCGATGTTCTTAGCCCAAGGAAAGGATTTTGAGCCACAGAAAGCAAGACGACCGCTAGGCAGCTTCATATTTAAGCCTTGTCCGTGCCATAAAATCTTCCCCCCATGCGCCGCTTACACCGGCCACAACTCCAAGCATGGATTAGGCTTACGAACAAGTAACATTCATAGCATTCGCGACTAGAAGTCCCAGCGCAAGTCACTTACAACAGGAGATTCGGTGCGGAACCAAGAGCATGAAATCACACAATGTCGAGTCCTTTTCTATTCCGAACGCCTCTATCTAGACCGGTATCCATGTTGAAGTGCCACCCTCCGCTCATCTATCTAGTATATGATGGCTTTCTATCAGCAACCGAGGAAACCGAAATGATCCAACCTGCATGACAGTGAGAAAACCTCCTCTTCATAATCATGCTTGGGTCCACGACATCTACGAAAATGCAAACTCATTCCTCATCATCAGTGTCGACCGGCTTAGGCGTCCCCTTGGGACTGTTCAGCCACTCGATATGCCGCAGTCTTCTACGGACCTCCCTCTCCTTAAGCTCCTTCTTGGTGATCTTCTTCTTTTTCTTCGCCTTGAACTTCATGCTCTCGCCCGTGACCCCACCATTGTCCTCAGCCCCGCTGTTGACGGCGCTGCTCACAACGCTGCTTGCGATAGGGCTGTTGAACCCGCTCGTCACTGCACTGGCGGGCCTGCTATCCTCGAAACGGTCGAGACTAGCCGCCGCGTATCCGCGGTGGGTCACACGGCCGTCGTTGACGTGCCACTGCTCCGACGCGAGCGCGCCGACGAACTCGTCGTTGTGGGAGATCATGACGACGCCGCCCCTGAACTCGCGGATCGCTACCGCGAGGCCACCCAGACTATCGCGGTCGAGGAAATTAGTCGGCTCGTCGAGGACGAGCAGATGGGGGTTGTTCCACATGGCGCCCGCGATGACGACCTTGACCTTCTGCCCACCCGAGAGCGAACCGATCTCGTTGTGGTTGGCGATATCAGGGTCGAGACCCAGGTCCTCAAAGTGCTTGCTAATCACCGACGGCTGGAGGTCACGATATCCTAGACCTTCTCGGGAAGCCTCGTGATCGTCAAACTCTTGCACAAGTTTGTCGAAGCCAAGCTCGAGCAATGTCTCGCGAGAAATTTGACTGTTGTATTTTGGGAGCATGTTTCGCCATTTCCTATTGTCTAAGTATTAGTAAGGTGTCCTTGGTGAAGCGACGTTTTAGATGGACATGATGACTTACACTTCGTATTGGAAGGTCTTCTTGTATTTTTGCCGACCGACGAGGGACTCGACCTGACGTTGGCCCATGCCTACGCCCAGCTCGACGAACTTGTCCATCTGCGCTTGGTCCTTGTCCGAGAGCACACGGGTCTGCTTCATATGAACCTCTCTGTCGTCGCCATTGGCATATCGCCACTGGAGATACTGGTTGGGAGTTTTCTCGAGGTGCATCTCGACGTGCTCAAGGGCGTGCTGCTTGATGTACCCAATACGCAGATTGGGGTGTTTCTCAACCTTACCGCTAGTAGGGATCACCTCACCAGTGAGGAGTTTGATGAGGGTCGACTTGCCCGCACCGTTCGGTCCAATAATGGCGACCCGAGATGAAAGGGTGAGTTGGCAAGAAACATCTTCCAGAGAAGGCTTGGGGGCCTTGGGATAGGCATACGAGACGTTGGACATGCGGATAATCGCCCGCGTCGATGACTTTACGCCCGTGAGGATGCCTGGAGGAGGGAACTTGAACTGCACATTGCTCGCGGAGAGGGTGTAATAGCTTTTCGCCTCGGGTCGGACCTTCACGAAGGTCGCAAGGTTGCCCTTGAAATGACCTAGCTTCTTGCCCGGCTCGTAGTGGTAAATGTCTGTCGTGACATCGTCGAGGAATCCCGAGTCGTGGGATACGATCAAGCTGGTGATCTCAGTATGCGATTTGAGGTATCCCTCGAGCCACTTGATGTTTGCAACATCAAGATGATTAGTCGGCTCGTCAAGGAGAAGCACATCGGCCTTCTGCAACATAGCACGCGCCAGCGCAAGCTTCATCTTCCAGCCTCCAGATAGGGAGCCGACTCTCTGCGCCTGTCGGCCCTCGGGGCCTGCCGTGAAACCAAATTCAGCCAACACGGCTGAGATACGTTCCTGGCCTTCCTGTGCAATGACGGGGTCCTTGGAGACGAACTCCAAGATGCTAATGTCGGCGTCCTCGCCTTGGTTGTGTTCGACGTAACAGGTTCTCAGGACATCTTGTGGGGGGAATCCCTCCAGCTTCCCCTCGGCAATACTCCTCATAAGTGTCGATTTTCCTGCTCCATTTCGGCCGCACAGGCCGTATCTGTGGCCCTTCAAGAGTCGCAGATTTGTGTGGGATAACAATAACATTCCGCCGTACGCAAGGGAGAAGTCGGCATTGACGATTTCGGTCTCGCCGTCGTCCTCCTTCTCCGGCTGGCCATACTTCCGGTGGTCCTCCTGGATGTAGAACTCTTGGACAGCATTTGCGACTGTGTCATGGGCTTTGGGATCTTGCATCAACGACTTGAGGTATGGCCCAATCCTGGCGGAGACCCGACTGATTTGCCGGTGATTGACATCTTCTGCAACCATCTCGCAAATGTAGGGGCGGAGAGACTTGTATGTGTCGAGGTCGCCTGCTAGTCCCTTGTTCTTCTTGATTTCCAAGTCGAGGACCTTGGCAACGTCGTCTGCTGTTGTGCGCTCGATAACCGCAGTCTTCTCATTCCCCATAGCTTTGTCCATGACATTCAGCGCCCTCGTGGCAAGCTCTCGGACCTCGGGGAGCGATGCTCGGCTGACAACGCTCTTGACACCGGGTTGAAGCTTGGGCAAGAAGGTACGTGCTTCGATAGGGTCGTGCACCAGCTTAGTTAGGTTCTCAACAATGACCACGGTCTGTCGCAGCACTTCTTGGGTTGTCGAAGGGGTATTTAGGGACCTCTCGAGGAAAGGGGTTAGGAGAGCCAAGACGGGCGACGTAACAACAGCGACGAATGTGGTCTGAGAGAGTGCACGGATAGCCTTCTGGAGGGTCTCGGATGACGGGTGTTGCATTGTATCGATTAGGAGGGGAATCCGAGGGGCGACATCGTCATTTGATAGGAGGGTTGTGAGCGAAGTCATGGTTCTCACGGCCTGCTTCTCAACTTCGGACTTTAAGTCGTGCATCCCATCTTCGACGACAGGGATAAGACGGGCTAGCTTCGTTCCCATGGCTTCCCTCAGGATATCCTTGGCTTGCGCCTCTTCCTTCGTCGACCCGAGGGATATCTGAGCTTTGTCGGCCATCTTTTGGATCGCTTTGTACGCGCCGACGGTCCCCTGCCACTTGCCGGTCTTCTTGGACAGATAAGAAGTCAGGGCTGGTAGAAGACCAACCACCATGGCCTCGGGGCTCAAGAGCGCGAAGAGCGAGTCGAGGCCATACTGGGCGGCGTCGCGAACCACTGAACCCTTGTCCGCCAGGGCATCCAGCGCACAGGCGATCATACCGCCATCTTTGAGCAGGAACGCGACCTCGCTGATCGGTTGGCGGGCAGGGAACCGTTCGAAGAGTGCGCCGAGGAGGTTCTGGGCGCTCTCCCGGCGAAGGCCACTCTTCTTGTCGGCGGCGGCCTTCTTGACCTCGGCAAGAATGCCATAGTCATGGAGGCCACGGTAGCCGACAGAGCTTAGAAGGAGTTCGCACAGACCGTAGGATGCGTCGATAGAGGCGGCGGACGTCGAGGAGGTGAAGATTGTGTTGAGCAAGTGGGAAACCTCGGCTTGGGTTGGAGCGGGCGCGCCGCCGTCGACGGGCTTCACGGGCACAACCATGGCGGGTTGTGTCGTAGGAGAGACTTGGTGAGGCATCACAGGAGGGTCGATGCAACGGTTCTTGTCAAAGTCTCGAGATTTGTGGGCGGAAAAGCCCTTTAAAGAAGATGTGGTCGCAACGCTTGAATGGGAGTTAAATTCCACATTATCCAGCGGGCGAAAGTAATTTTTTTTCTTTCTTTTGCGCTTCTTATCGGCGCTTACTAAAGGAGGGGCTGTGTCCGATAAGTGGCCACTGGCCAGTGGCATGGGGCGATGTTGCCTCGGTAATCGCATTTATCCGTTAGTGCATAAATACACGTGAACGAAGGACAGGCTCTCAACGCAGCTTCGAATGGCGCGACTGAACGATAACTCCCGTCTTTACCTACTGTAGCTTCCCTTCCGATGGCAAGGGCCTTCGGAACAGATCGCTGAGCAACTCTCCAAAATCTAGCGACACAGCCACATGCGTCCCCTCTCCATCGCAACCCTACCTCTCAATATTGGCTCTCTCACTATCGCGTTCATAGCTCCCTATGCTAAAGTGAAACACAGTTGAGATGCGATATCTTCCGAGCCGCGAAGTGCACTACCAAAAACTTTAATTGAAATCCTACTTGTATACTAATACAGGGCATAAGACCATGGAAAATATCGAATAAGTCAAAGGATATCGTTGCCTAGAGTACTCCAACGCCGAACTTCCGAACCTCCTGCCCGATTATAGTGGGCATGTCTCCTTCATAACGTTGATACACGAGCGGGAAGAACCGATGTTACAGGCTACTTAGACGCCATGGCCTATACAAGTATATCAGTATGCATTATGTCCGCATTATCGGCGTCTGAGTAGTACTTACGACCGAGTTGCTTGCCCCGCTTCGACACCTCACGGGCGTGATGCTGCTTGATCTTGGCCAGGCGGGCCTCTTCCTTCGCCTCGAGCTCTAGCCTGCGGACATGCTCGTGAGCCTCACGCACGCTCTGGCGGGCGGCCTCGAGGGCATGATCGGCATCTCTCTCGGCGGCTTCGGCGTTGGTGACGCGTTCGCGCGCCTGCAGAATGCTTGGGTCCATGTCGTTATCGTTTCCATGACCAAAGGATCTATGGAGCAGGCTGCGATGTCCACTAATGCTGCCATTGCCGTTGCCTTCGGTGGAGCGGCGGAACGTGCCGCCACCGTTGTTATGATCGTTCGTTGCTGAGTGGGAAGTCGTCGAGGTCTTGAACGTGTTGGCTGTAGCGGCGGATGGTGAAGGAGAGGGTGAGCGGCGAAGGCTTCCGAAGAGGCTACGGCGCTTCGGTTGCCCGTCCTCTGTTCGGACGGCCTCTGTGCGGGGTTCCTCGACAGGCTCCTCGACAGTTTCGCTGTGACGAGAGAAGAAAGGCATGATGCTTAAGGTTGGTGGTGTTGATCTAAAATATATTTGCTTGTCGGGTTATGCTTGGCTCTTGGCAGCTTCTGTGACTCTGTAGACAATAACGTTTTGGGCAGTAAAGGTTTGATGACGGCGGAATGAAAGGAATCCCAGGAGAGGGTGCCAAGAGAGGCCCCATGTCCAGTATTTGACCACATCTAGCTGATCCCTTCATCCAGTTGATGCCATTCTCAAACTTGATTCTGGGTGAACGCAGAGGGTGGTCTACGGCCGATCACTAGAATGACGTCAGACTCTTGAGGTATCTGAACCCTGGGTGCATCCGTGGTCCCAATGGGGTGTTGACTTGACTGAAATGGTGGTATAGAACCCAAGAAATCATATTAATATGCAGGGTTCTAATTCGGCGAGTCGTCATCACGGTTACTTTGCCCTTCATCATTGTGCATTTGGATGATGGCACCCATACGTTCACCTCCTCTCGAGTCCCCCTTTCACTAAAAAGGGGTAAACTACGACCCGAATGACAGCGGGCAAGCATCAACCTTTGGACTACCCGAAAGGTTGCTGCGATGAAGGCTTTGAATCCGTCAGATGCAAGCTGTATCATCTTGGGTACTGAAGACGTGAGGCTATGAAAATAGAAGCCAACCATGTGTACGGTTGGCCCATGTACAGTAGGGTTAGCCATGGTAAGCCGGAGATCCTCGGACCAGACAAGAAGAATCCCAGCACAAAATCGTTGCCCGTAGGCCAACAAGAACGGTTGAGACCAAGTACTCATGACACTTAAGCGGCGGGAGTCGACAGAATGCTCATCAAATGCAACCACACACAAGAGGTGCAAAGAAGATGCCCTGTATGTTAATGAGGAAGGGTTGAATTACCACCAGTGTGGTTGGCAAACTTGGCTTTGGCAGGGGTAGGTTATGACGTAATTGCAATCCAACATGTGTCGCACTCAGTTTCTACCACGTGACTTTTCACCTGACACTACCTCCCTCCTTCGTGCGCGCCAAAAAGTCGCGTCTCACAAGGTGTAGGCCGGCGATAGTAGAAAATCAGAATCCTGTACAACT
>Ga0164242_10002457_pt1 | contig 21425 bp, 15 predicted proteins | sample OricomgcompostMG_FD_108783 | JGI IMG/M metagenome (GOLD analysis project Ga0164242, IMG submission 108783) | Miracle-Growth compost microbial communities from Emeryville, California, USA - Original compost - Miracle growth compost (MG) ... | reverse complement strand
CGCGGCCAGGCTGTTGCGGCGGCCCGGCCTGGTGCACATCGCCGGCGGCGAACTGGTGGCCCTGCACGACATCGGCTACGGCGGACGGCGCAAGTGGCGCAGCCGCCTGCGCGAGGCCGTGGTGTTGCGCGGCGCCGCCGCGGTGACCGCCGCCAGCGCGCCGATCGTCGATTCCCTGCGTGCGCTGGGGCTGGAGGGGATCCGCATCCCCCTGGGCGTGGACCTGCGCGCATGGCCGCCTTCGCCGCCGCGGCGCCGCGGCGAAGGCCCGGCCCAGCTGCTGCACGTGGCCAGCCTCAACCGCGTCAAGGACCAGCCGACCCTGTTGCACGCGCTGGCCATCCTGGCGCGGGCCGGCGTGCCGTTCCATATCGACGTGGTCGGCGTGGACACGCTGCGCGGCGAGATCCAGCGACTGGCGCGCCAGCTCGGGCTGGAGCGCCAGGTCAGCTTCCTCGGTTTCAGGACGCAGCAGGAACTGCGGCCGATCATGGCGGCGGCCGATCTGCTGGTGATGTCCTCGCTGCACGAAGCCGGGCCGATGGTGCTGCTGGAAGCCGCCGTGGCCGGCGTACCGGCCGTGGGCACCGCCGTCGGCCACCTCGCCGAATGGGCGCCTGCCGCGGCGCTGGCGGTGCCGGCCGGCGACGCGGCAGGGCTGGCCGAGGCCATGCGGCAGGTGCTGGCCGACGAAGCGTTGCGCCTGCGGCTGGCCTGGGCCGCGCAGTGCCGCGCCCTGCGCGAGGACGCGGACCACACCGCACGCCTTTTCGAGCTGCTCTACCAGCGCGTGCGAGGGTAGGCCGGCCGACGCGCCGTGGTGCGCATCAGCCGGTGCGTGCGCCGGGCTCCAGCGCCGCCCGTACCACGTAGAGCGTGTCCATGCGCGGTACCCGCCGAACCAGCCGCTTCAGCAACCGCCGCCGGTGGGACTGCACTACCCAGTCCTGCCCCTGCAGCCAGAGCTGCGTGCGCACCATGTCGGCGCGCTCCTTGCGGCTTTCCTCGGTGGGCCGCAGGCGGTTCGCCAGGCAGGTCGCCGCCTCGCGCAACGAGCGCGACCACTCGATGCCGGGCAACGCGGGCAACCAGGGGTTCGAGCACGACACGGCGGTCAGCGTCCGCCGCCGCGAGAGCATGCGCAGCAGCGGCGGGCAGTCCGCCTGCAACCGCCGCATCACCGCGCCGGGCACCGCCTGGCGGTAGTAGCGCTGGACCAGGTACAGGGGCGGCAGCGCCCACCAGGGCGCCTCGCCCGGGACTACCCACAGCGCGTCCCAGTCCCGCGCCGTCATGCGCGCGGCGAGCAGGGACATGTCATTCAGTTGCAGCAGGCGCAAGCTGCGCCCGCACACGTTGCCGGCCGCATGCAGCAGCAGGTGGTTCATCAGTGCGCCGTTGGACGGGTATGGATTCAATCCCGCACGCGGCTCGGCGGGAAAGATACGCGGCGTGATATCCACGACCGATACCGGCAGCCGCTCCTGGATGCGGGTGTGCAGCTCGATGTTGACCGGCGTGTCGCGGTGCTCGCCCAGGCCGGCGCCGGGCTGTCCCGTCGACGGCTTGAACACGCGGTGCTTCCATTGCGCGAAGGATTCCACGTAGCCGATCCGGGCGAGCAGGCCGGCGGCACGGTCGGCATCGCAGGCGCGCACCAGCAGGTCGATGTCGGCCATCGGCCGGTCGCCCGGCAGGTACAGCCCCATGGCATGCAGGGCCGCCCCCTTCAGCGGCACGACGGGCAGGCCGATGGCGCGCGCTTCGTCGTCGATCCGCTTCAACACCGCCACCAGCCGGCAATGGCGCTGCTCGACGTGTTCGCGCTGCGCCTCGAGGAACGCGCGCCAGCGAGGTTGTCGCCACAGCGAGAAGCGCGCCAGCAGCGGCGATATGCCGTGCGCGGCGGCAGCGGCGGCGGCCAGTCGCCATTGCAGTTCGTCCCAGTCGGGCGCGGCCCGGCCGGGCCGCGCCAGCTCGTGGGCCAGCGTCTCGGTAGCGCGGCGCAGGCCGGCCTCAAGCGTTCTCGGGGGAGGCAACATGGGCAGACGGGCTCGATGATCGTGGCGTGGACAGGGCGCCCGGGAGAGCCGGGACGGCGTCGCGGCGGGCGGCGAGGCGAGGTTCCTGCTCCGGCGCCGCCGGCACGTGCGGCCAGCGGCCGCCATCGACGGGTTCGCGCGTCGTGGCGGGGGCCGGCGGTGAGGCATAGCGCAAGGCAAACAGCAGCTGTTCGCGGGCGTATTCGCGGAGGGCCTCGCGCCGGCGGCGGGCCGCGCGACGCTTGCTGGGCACGCGATCCGGCAGGCAATGGAATTCCACGGTGGGCAACTCGAAACAGCCGCAGCCATCCGGCGTGCCGCCGTTTTCCAGCCAGAAGCCGTCCTGGGGAGCCCCCCGCCACGCGCGTCGCGGAGTCCCCACGGGTCGTGCGACGTCGGCGACGGCGCGAAGGCGTTCCATTCCGGAAAAGTCGCGCAGGGCATATGCCAGGGAAAGCAGCAGGTTCTTCGGGCGCAGGCCGTGCGCGGCGCGGGTGAACGCGCAGATCGGCTGCCGGCCCATGAACGCCCACGAGCCGTGCATCGCACCGATCAGTACGCCATGCACACCGCCAAACGTCAGCGTGCAGGAAGCCAATACCCGCCGGTCGCAGGTCAGCAGGTACAGGCCCAGTTCGCCGGCCGACGGCAACGCGGGCGGACGCAGGTGCAGAGCGACCGGCGGGCTGCGCTCGAGTGCTAGGCTGGCGACACGCACATCGCGGCGCTCGAGCAGACTTGCGCGGATACGCGGCGGAAAGCGCTCATCCAGCAGACGGTAGTGGCTGGCCAGCACCTCGTAGCGTGTCCGTCGATCGAACGTCCGCGCGAGGTACGGCGCGCGGACGCGCGAGCACAGCGCGGGATCGCGCTCGGCCGCCGCGCGCAACCCGCGGGATCCGGCCAGCGCGGCCTGCCATTCGGCATCGCAGCCAGCCTGCCAGCGGCGCCAGTGCGAGACCAGATCCGCCGGCCGCCAGGCGATGCGCCGGGCCTGCCCAGGCCCGTCGCCGTCGCGGAGGATGCGCTCAGTTGCGCTTGTCGTCGTCGGCATTGGCGACTCCTTCGGCCATGGCGCCTTGCCGCAGGCGCGTCCGTCGCGGGCGCGCGGCGCCCCATGTCGGGCGGCGGCCGGCGACCGGCTTCGCGGAGTGCACGGGAATCATCGCCCGTGCGCGGCGGCCGCACGGGGGGCCGGCCCGGTTGCCGGCACGGCCAGCGATGCATCGTGCCTGGTGCGATGAGCGCGCTCGCCGTCGACCAGCGCGGACCAGTCGTCCTCCAGCGCAGAGCAATCCTGCGCGAAGGTGCCGGTGCCGCCGCGGGTCCGTTGCAACTCGACCTGGCGGTGCAATAGGTCGCGCACGCGGCGGTAGAACGCCGAGTCGTAGGCGCCCTGGAACATCATCGCCAAGTCGTCGCTGTCGCGCCAATGGGTCTTCTCGCCGAGCTGGGCCTTTACCTGCTCGTAGAACTTCGTGCCGGGCAGCGGGTAGGACACGCTGACGCCGATCTCGTCCGGCGCCGCGCGCGCGATCAGCTCGCGGGTAGCGAGGATGTCTTCCAGCGCCTCGCCCAGGTAGCCCAGCTGCACGAAGAAACCGACGCGGATGCCGTGCCGACCCAGCCGTTCGCGTGCGGCGACCAGCTCGTCGACCCGGGTGCCCTTGGTCATGCGGTCGAGCACGCGCTGGCTGCCGCTCTCGGCGCCGATCCAGGCTTCCGCACAACCGGCGCGGGCGAGCGCAGCGACCATGCGATCACTGCAAAGATCGGCTCGGGTCTGGATGGTGAACGGGACCGAGCCGTCGCCGTCGTCGAGATGGCCGGCGAACGCCTCCACCCAGTCGGCGTGGAAGCCGAAGATGTCGTCGGCCATCCATACGTGGTCCGGCGCGAACGTGCGCTTGAGGTGGATCATTTCCGCCGCCACGTCGGCCGCATCGCGCCGTTTGTAGTGATTGCCCCAGATCGGCTTGGCGCACCAGTTGCAGCGGAAGGGGCAACCGCGCGACGCGGCCATGTTGAGGCTGAAATGGCCATGCCGTTGCCGCCACATGCGCCGGTAGCGGTCGACATCGACCAGGTCCCAGGCGGGCAGGCCGGCCAGGCGCGCGTCCGGCGGCTGCACGCCGATGCGGGCCGGTTCCGGCGGCGTGGTCGACATCCGGACGATGCCGGGAATGCCGGACAACCACGCGCCGGCGTCGATGCCGGGATCGCGGTCCAGCCGCGCGACCAGTTCCAGCAATGCGGCAATGCCTTCGCCCTTGAGCACCGCATGCGCGCCCGCGGCCAGGAAGGCCTCGGGGTGGTCGGAGGCGTCCGAGCCGGCCACGACCACCCGCGCGCCTTGCGCCCGCGCCTCGCCGATCATCCGGCAGGCCGCCTCGCGCATGCGGCTCAAGCACATCTTGGTGAGGAAGTTGAAGTTGTCCTCGTAGAACACGACCAGTTCCGGCTGCGCTGCCCGCAGGGCCGGTTCGTAGGCCTCGACGCCCTCGGCCAGCATCGCGTCGAACAGGCCTACCCGGTGCCCATGCCGCCGCAGCAGGGCGGCGACCTGGATGGTGGCCAGCGGCGGATAGGGCTTGCCGCGCTCCCACTGTTTCGGATCGTAGCGCAGGAAGTAGGAATGACTGACCTGGATCTTGAGCATCTCGGTAGGAGCCTCGTTCGTCGCCGGGGAGCCGGCCCTTGCGGCAGGTGCCAGGGTTGCCGCCCGTATGCGTTGCCGGCGTAGGTGCCGCGCCTGTGTGCTTTTGGTTGCCGGCACGCGATGGCCGGTGCAGGCCGGCGTGTAGGCGCCCGCGCGGATACAACCATCCTGTCGGCGTTACGCACCTACCGGCGATTCCCTCTCTGGACCGACGCGGATGCCGTATCCGGCTGTACCAACGCCACGACTGGATCGCGCCGGGCCAGTCACCGCCGCGTCGTTGCCTGATGCGGCGCCCGCCGCCGATCCCTTCCGCGAACGGCGCACGCGCCGCCACGTCGCCTGCAAGCAGATCCTGGGCGGGCGCTTCCGCTTCGAGAGCGACAGCGCCGAGCTGCTGCGCCTGGTCGAGTCGGCGTACGGCAGCCTGCCACCGCAATCGCTGCCCGGCATGTCGCCGGACTTCCTCGTCGAACTCAGCCTGGTCACGTGCGGGCACCACCGTCGCGCCACGGAACCGCCACCGGTGCGCACGCATGGCGGAGCCGGCCTGCTGTGCGGGACGATCGACGCCTCGAACTACTTGGTGGTCTCGCCGCAGCAACGGCGGGCGTTGGTGGTGGTATCGCAGGACATGCTGGACTGGCCCTACCACGTGCGCTACGAACTGATCGAATTCGCGGTCTACCTGCTGGCCGCGCGCGGACTCGGGCTGGTCCCCCTGCACGGGGCCTGCGCCGGACGGCGGGGGCGCGGCGTGCTGCTGCTCGGCGCCAGCGGGGCCGGCAAGTCGACGCTGGCCTTGCACGCGCTGCTGCATGGCCTGGAGTTGCTGGCCGAGGATGCGGTGTTCGTGCAGCCGTCCAGCCTGCTGGCGACCGGGGTCGCCAATTATCTGCATCTGCGCGGGGACATCCTGCCGCTGGTGGACGAGGACACCCGCGCCTGGATCGCCTCATCGCCCATCATCCACCGGCGCAGTGGCGTCGCGAAGTTCGAGCTGGACCTGCGCCGGGGCAGGGGACGACCGGCGGATGCACCGATGGAACTGGCGGCGGCGGTCTTCGTGACCAGCGACCAGGCACGCGACGGCGAAGCGCTGCTCGCCCCTGTCCCGACCCACAAGATCGCCGGCCGGATGGCGGCCGACCAGCCCTATGCGACGGGACAATACGGCTGGGAGCTTTTCCTCCGGCGGTTGGCATCGCAGGGGGTGTATACCTTGCGGCGGGGACGCGATCCGCAGGCGTCGGTCGATGCCTTGCAGCGGCTGTTCGATGGCTGCCTCCCATGAAAATCGTCCAGGGCATTGCCACGCCGTGCGCAGCCGCCCCCGGCGAGCCGGGGACAGCGGCGGCATGCCCTTCGTTCGCGTCGCCGATGCAGGCGACGGGCGCATGAGTACGGAGGCGGAACGCGCGCCGGAAACGCCGGCGGCGCTGTTGCGCGCTTTCGCCGAGACGCTGGCCCGCCCCCAATGGAAGCGCATGGCGGGGCACGCCGCGCTGACGCTGGGCACGGCCTTCGCCGGCAGCGCGGCCACGCTGTGCCTGGTACCCCTGGTCCAGCCGGGGCAGGCGTTGAGATTCGGCAGCCATGCGTTGCGCTTTCCCGCAGGCATCGCCATGCAGGCGGCCACGTTCGTCGCTGCGAGCGCGGCCTTCGCCGTGTTGCGCTGGCTGACCGCGCGACTGGCCGCCGACGTCACCAGCCGCTACGCGGTGGCGCTGCGGCGCCGGGTCCATGCCAGCCTGATCGAGGCGCCGCTGGCGTCGCTGGCCGGCGCCGGTTCGGCGGAAGTGGCCAACGTGCTGACCTACAACATCGAGATCATCACGCAGGGGTTCAGCGCGCTGCTGCAGTTGCTGGCGGCCGGCGTCACCGCGCTGGTGAGCCTGGCGCTGGCCTTCCTCGCCTCGCCCGCGCTGATGCTGGCCGCGCCCCTGCTGCTGGCGCTCGGCTTGTCGAGCTCCCGCCGCCGCGGACGTGAGCAGTCGCGGGTGAGCCGCCGCTACGTGGCCGACATGACGCGGCTGTTCTGGCTCAGCGAGGACTTTCCGCGGCGCCTGCGCCACGTCCGTTCGTTCGGGCGCGAGGACGCGGAAAAGGCCAGCCACGGCGACCTGTCCGCGCGCCTCGGCGACGGCTACCGGCGCCAGCTGGAACTGATCGCCTCCGGTCGCCTGGCGCTGGAACTGGCCGCCGCGGCCGGCATCGCCGGCGTGCTGGTGCTGGCGCGGCTATGGCACGGCGGCGATCGCGCCTCGTTCATCGCCGCCAGCCTGTTGCTTGGGCGGCTGCTGCCGTATCTGGTATCGACGCGGCAGAACTTCCAGCAGCTGCGCTCCGCCGCGCCGGCGCTCGAGCTCTGGCGGCGTCATGCACGACTGCAACCGGCGCGTCCGGCAACCAGGTCGTCGCCCATGGCCTCTCAACGGGGGGTGCTGCATATCGAGCGACTGCGCTGGGCGCCGCCGGCCGCAGGCCTCGAGGTGCACGACCTGAGGCTGGTCCCGGGCGAACTGATCCTGGTACGCGGCGACTCCGGCATCGGCAAAAGCAGCCTGATGGACGTACTCGCCGGCATGACGGAGCCGCGGCTATTCCGGGCGCGGCTGGACGGGCGCCCGATCGATTTCGACGGCTACCGTTCGCTGGCAAGCCATGGCGCCTACGTGGGACAGGGCGTGCGACCGTGGCAGCTCACGGTACGCGAATGCCTGTGCTGGGCGGCGCCGGATGCCGACGAGGCGACGATGTGGCAGGCCCTGGCCGACACCGGTCTGGCACCGCGGCTCGGCGCCGGTTCCCGCGGCCTGGACACGCCGCTGGACGATGCCTCGAACCGTTTCTCCGGGGGCGAACTGCAGCGCCTGCTGCTCGCCCAGGTGATGTTGCGCCAGCCTTGCCTGGCCCTGCTCGATGAAGCCACCCATGCCCTGGACGCCCTGTCGGAACACCGCATCCTCGCCGCGATGAAGCGACGCCTGCCGGGCACGATCCTGGTGGTCGTGTCCCACCGCACAGGCCTGTCCCCGCTGGCCGACCGATGCCTGACGATCGCGCACGGACGCGCCCGCTGCCGGGAGCCGTCGCGGGACAGGCAAGCGGTGACATGAGCCACCGCACGGCGGAACGGCTTCACTGCGATCCGTCGTTGCCGCGCCAGCCGGGGCTGGTCGCGGCTGAAGCCGCTCCTACAGGACACCAAGGACGGGCTATCGGTCCTGCAGCATCTCGAGATTGCGCACCGCGCCCTTGTCGGCGCTGGTGGTGAGCAGGGCGTAGGCCTTCAGCGCCGCGCTGACCTTTCGCTTGCGCGGTGCGGCCGGTTTCCATCCCTTGGCCGCCTGGGCCTGCCGGCGACGCGCAAGTTCCTCGTCGGAAATGTCGATGCGGATGCGGCGGTTGGGGATGTCGATCTCGATCGCGTCACCGGCTTCGATCAGGGCGATGTTGCCGCCTTCGGCGGCTTCCGGCGAGACGTGGCAGATCGACAGGCCCGAGGTGCCGCCGGAAAAGCGGCCGTCCGTAACGAGCGCGCAGAGCTTGCCCAGCCCCTTGGATTTCAGGTAGCTGGTGGGGTAGAGCATTTCCTGCATGCCGGGTCCGCCGCGCGGGCCCTCGTAGCGGATGATGACCACGTCGCCCGCCTTCACCGCGCCGCCGAGGATGCCCTCCACGGCGGCGTCCTGGCTTTCGAAGATCACTGCGCTGCCGCGGAAGCTGAGGATGCTTTCGTCGACCCCGGCGGTCTTCACGATGCAGCCGCGTTCGGCCAGGTTGCCGTATAGCACGGCCAGGCCGCCATCCTGGCTGTAGGCGGTTTCCCGCGCGCGGATGCAGCCGCGCGCGCGGTCCAGGTCGAGCTCGTCGTAGCGGCAGTCCTGCGAAAAGGCCGTCTGCGTGGGGATGCCGGCGGGACCGGCCCGGTAGAAGGCCTGGACGTCCGGATCCGGCGAGCGCTTGACGTCCCACCGCTCCAGCGCCTCGGCCAGGGAGGCCGAATGGACGGTGGGCACGCCGGTGTCGATCAGGCCGGCCCGGTCCAGTTCGCCGAGGATGCCGATCACGCCGCCCGCGCGGTGCACGTCTTCCATGTGGAAATGACTGGAGGGCGCGACCTTGCACAGGTTGGGCACGCGGCGGGACAGCCGGTCGATGTCCTGCAGGGTAAAGTCCACCTGGCCCTCCTGGGCGGCGGCCAGCAGGTGGAGCACGGTATTGGTGGAGCCGCCCATCGCGATGTCCAGCGACATCGCGTTCTCGAAGGCGGTCTTGTCGGCGATGTTACGAGGCAGTGCGCGCTCGTCGCCTTCCTCGTAGTAGCGCCTGGCCAGTTCGACGATGGTCCGGCCGGCCTGCCGGAACAGCGCCTCGCGATCCGCATGCGTGGCGACCAGCGAACCGTTGCCCGGCAGCGACAGCCCCAGCGCCTCGGTGAGGCAGTTCATCGAATTGGCGGTGAACATGCCCGAGCAGGAGCCGCAGGTGGGGCAGGCCGAGCGCTCGATCCGCTGCACGTCGGCATCCGACACGCGGTCGTCGGCGGCGGCCACCATCGCGTCGACCAGGTCCAGCGGCACGTCCTTGCCGGCCAGGCGGGTCTTGCCGGCCTCCATCGGGCCGCCCGAGACGAAGATGGTGGGGATGTTCAGCCGCAGCGCCGCCATCAGCATGCCGGGCGTGATCTTGTCGCAGTTGGAGATGCACACCAGCGCGTCGGCGGTGTGCGCATTGCACATGTATTCCACGCTGTCGGCGATGACGTCGCGCGAGGGCAGGCTGTAGAGCATGCCGTCGTGCCCCATCGCGATGCCGTCGTCGACCGCGATGGTGTTGAATTCCCGGCCGATGCCGCCGGCCTGGTGGATTTCCCCGATCACCAGCTGGCCGAGGTCCTTGAGGTGGACGTGCCCCGGCACGAACTGGGTGAAGGAGTTGGCGACGGCGATGATCGGCTTGCCGAAGTCGCTGTCCTTCACGCCGGTCGCGCGCCACAGGGCGCGGGCGCCCGCCATGTTGCGGCCGAAGGTGCTGGTGCGGGAACGGTACGTCGGCATGCAGGGGTCCTCGTGGATTCTGGCTCGGGGCCGTGACGAAGAACGGGCGGTGACCAGCGCCGCCTTGCCAGGCCATACGGGATAGGCATCATCAGCCTTGCGGCGGTTCGGGGAGGTATGCCATCTCCGCCCGCGACCATAGCCTACGCCTGGCCGGCGCGGCAAGCGGCCGTCCGAGGCGCCTCCGTCCTGGGCTGCGACGGAGGCGCCGGCTGTGGATATGGACGGCTATTCGACGATATGCGCCGTGACGTGGTAGACGCGCCCGCCCCAGCCGTCATCGGGGAAGGCATCGGATACCTTGAGGTAGATCGGCCTGGCGCCGCCGGTGACGGCGCCGAGGTAGGGCGTCAGGTCGATGGTGCGGTCGGCCTTGTTCGAGCCGTCGGTGACGCGCTGGTCCTCCTGCAGCACGGTCGTCCAGTGGGCGTTGTCGTTGCTCACCTGCACCAGGAACTCGGCGTCGATGGTCAGGGTGACCTGCGCCGAGGTGGTATCGGCGGGGAAGGGGAACAGGTACGTGAAGTGGGCGCTGCCGTCGGCGAAGCGGTTCTGTACACCGTTGCTCTGCGAACCGTCCGGATCGAACAGCCAGGGGGTCTCGTCGACGGTGCCGGTGTCGAAGTCGATCGCGTGCGCGACCAGCACGTCGGCCTGGGCCGTGAAGTGCAAGCCGGCCGCCGCCAGGTTTGCGGTGACCATGTGATGCCCGTCCGCCGCCGAACCCGGCACGGTGAGTTGCAGCGGCTGGCTGCCGCCGACCGGCTTCGCGATGCCGTGAGGCTGCAGACGCAGGCGGGCGGCCCGCGGCGTGACGCCCCATCCGGCAGGCGCGTCCACGGAAACCTGCGCCAGCAATGGCAAATACCCGGTGGCCGAGGCGTCCAGCTCCATGGGAATGGACGAGCCGCCGGACGCGGCCGGCATCACCACCGGTTGCGCCGGGGACAGGGTCGCGGCCAGCGACTCCTGCGGCGTGCGGATGGGGACGTCGCCGATCAGCGCGCTGAGCGCGCTGGCCTGGGTGCGCCAGTCGAACACGTTCGGGTGGGCGTCGCTGGTGGCGCCGGACCAGCGGGTGCCGAGCCGGCCGGCGGCGTCGCGGTCGTTCTTCCAGATGCTGTCGGCCTGCCGCTCCAGGAAGGCGGCATATCGGGGATCGTGGGTGGTGTCGACCAGGTCGGTCCAGTAGCGCATGAAGATGCCCTTGAACTGCTTGCCGTTGTCGTCGCAGGTCTGGTCCAGGGCATCGCAGCTTTCGGTCAGGATGCCGTTGACTGTGAGTCCGCCGGGACCGATGGCGGCGTCGGCCAGGCGGCGCACGGTGGCCAGGATGCGCGGGTCCCGGGTGGCGCGCCACAGCGCCAGGCCGGCGCCGATGGCCAGGCCCTGGTTGTAGCTCCACACGGTCTGGCCGTTGTTGGTGCAGGCGTCGGTGAGGCCGTCGTTGACCAGGCCGTCGGCGTTGATCATGCCGCTGCCCTGGAACCACTTCCAGGCCGTGCGGGAGCGGGCCAGCCACCGCTTGTCGCCGCGGATCCGGTTGTGCAGCTCGGCGCTGAGCCGGATGAACAGCCCGTTGGTGACGGCGTTCTTGTAGGTGCGCTCGGCGTTCCACCAGACGCCGCCGCCACAGCTGCCGGTGTCCCAGTAGCCGTACACGTAGTTGGCGATGGTGACCGCCATGTCCAGGTACTTGGGGTTGTGGGTCAGGTCGTAGGCCTGCACCCAGGTCAGTCCCCACCACGCGGAGTCGTCGATGGCCCGGCTGGTGAAGTTGCCGAGCAGGGGATCGCCGGACAGCGCGCCGGCGGGAAACGCGCCCTTGTCCTTTTCGAAGGTGTTGTCCAACTGGCCGAGATAACGGCGATCGCCGGTGCGTTGCATGTAGTCGCCGATGGTCTGCAGGGCGACGGCCGAGTTCCACCAGCTGGATGGGAACCAGGCCTTGCCTGGGTAATAGGAACCCATCAATACGTCTGCCGCCACCCGCGCGCGGGCAACGGCCGTCGGGCCGTCGGTTCGCGGGCCGGTTGGGGCCGCTCGTCCGGCCGCCATGGAAGGGAAGACGGCTGCCAGGGCCACCAGGCCGGCCGTGGCCAGCAGTGTCCGGATTCGTATGCGTACGGCTTCGGGATTCATGATCGGAAGCGCTCCTCTGGGATACCCACGAAGGGGCGGGCGACGTCGTTCCCGCCAGTCCACGGCCGGACCGTGGGCGATGTCCGGCCTGGAAATGTATGCGCATGGAGCCGTCTAGACGGCCATGCCACAGGTATCTCGACGGGCCCCATGGCGGGAACGATCCCGCCCTCCGTAGTCGAATCGGCATGGACGGCAGATCACCGCGCGCACCGGGACGCCGTTTGCCGGTGAGGCTGCCAGCCCCCAAGCCGTGGATGACGCGCATGCTCCATGTGCCGGCCCCGCGGCCGGCGCGCCGAAAACCCCTCGCCGCAACGACAAACCCTGTCCCATGCCCCGTGCTCCCCAGCCGAGCGATGCCCGATACGATATGGATTAGATCGATCTAAAACATCTGCCTAAAAAAAGCCGCGACGTGACAAACCGGTGTCCGGACGATCAGCGATCGATGCCTTCGGCTCACTGTAACCTGCCTATGCAGCGCAATGCTTGCTGCGGTGCGAAAGGACGGACGCCAGGTGGCAGGCATGCGGACACACCTAAGTTGCGGTCATGCCAAACCCCGGGACTCGACGACCCATGCACCGTCGCCCCGGCGGCAATGCCGGATTCTCTTTCACGGACCCAAGTGCCGGATTGCCCGCTGCGGGATTGAATCGATACACGCCATATTGATCTGGCAATCCCGATCATCCGGGTCGTGATGGTGGTGGTGCCCGGTATTCCGTTCCGCGGGACTATCGGCGAAACGTCTCGAATTCGTGCCCAGGACGACGCCCGCCCATGAACAGATCAGGTGATCCCTTCCTGTCGCGTCTGGCCAGAACGATGGTGCCTGCGTCGCTGGTGGCGCCGCTGCTCGGTGGCTGCGGCAGCGGCGTGCTGGATCCGCATGGCCCGGTGGGCGCCTCGGAGAAACTGATCCTGCTCGATTCGCTGGTGATCATGCTGGCGATCGTGGTGCCGATCATCCTGGCCACCTTCCTCTTCGCGTGGTGGTACCGCTCCGGTAACGACAAGGCCACTTACCGGCCCAACTGGGCCTTCTCCGGCCACCTGGAGCTGATCGTCTGGGCGATCCCGACGCTGGTGATCGTCTTCCTCGGCGGGATCGCCTGGTTCGGCTCGCAGCAGCTCGACCCCTACCGGCCGCTCGCGTCGAAGGCCAAGCCGGTCGAGGTGCAAGTGGTCTCGCTGGACTGGAAGTGGCTGTTCATCTATCCCGACGAACACGTGGCCAGCGTGAACCGGCTGGTCATCCCGGTCGATACGCCCGTGCACTTCGTGCTGACCGCGACCGGCGCGATGAACAGCTTCTTCGTGCCGCAACTGGGCAGCCAGATCTACACGATGGCGGGGATGGTCTCGCAGCTCAACCTGGAAGCCGGCCAGCCGGGCGTCTACCACGGCCTGTCGGCGCAGTTCAGCGGCGCCGGCTTCGCCGGCATGCATTTCCAGGTACATGCCGTCTCCGCTGCCGACTATGCCCGCTGGCTGGCGCAGGCCCGGAGCGGCGGTGCTGCGCTCGACCAGGCAGCGTACCGGCGGCTGGAAGTACAGAGCAGCCACGTGCCGCCGATGACTTACCGCGACGTGGCGCCGCAGCTTTTCAAGGACATCGTCGACCAGCGCTTCGGCCCCGCGCCGGGTCCGCCGGGCGGCGGCGCAGGCGGTCAGGATCATCCGTTGGCGGAAAAGGGGGCGTGATGTTCGGCAGACTGAGTTGGGCGGCGATTCCATTCAACCAGCCGATCCCGCTGGTGACTTCGGTCGTGATGATCCTGGCGATCCTGGGCCTGCTCGCCTGGGTCACCGCCAAGGGCCACTGGCACTACCTGTGGCACGAGTGGATCACCTCGGTCGACCACAAGCGCATCGGCGTGATGTACTGCCTGCTGGCGCTGGTAATGCTGATCCGCGGCTTCGCCGACGCGATCATGATGCGCGCGCAGCAGGCGATGGCGTTCCACTCGGGCGGCTACCTGCCGCCGGAGCACTTCGACCAGATCTTCACCGCGCACGGCACGATCATGATCTTCTTCGTCGCCATGACGTTCGTGATCGGGCTGATGAACTACGTGGTGCCGCTGCAGATCGGCGCGCGCGACGTGGCCTTTCCCACCTTCAACTCGGTGAGCTTCTGGTTGTCCGCGGCGGCGGTGCTGCTGATCAACATCTCGCTGTTCGTGGGCGAGTTCGCGCAGACCGGCTGGCTGGTCTACCCGCCGCTGTCCGAGCTGCGCTTTTCGCCCGGCGTCGGCGTCGACTACTACCTGTGGGCGATCCAGATCTCCGGTGTCGGCACTTTGCTGACCGGGATCAACTTCGTCGCCACCATCCTCAAGATGCGCGCGCCCGGCATGACGCTGACCCGCATGCCGATCTTCTGCTGGACCGCGCTGGCCGCCAGCCTGCTGATCGTGGCCGCCTTCCCGATGCTCACCGCCTCGCTGGCGATGCTGCTGCTGGACCGTTACCTGGGCTTCCATTTCTTCACGATCACCGCGGGCGGCAACCCGATGATGTTCGTGAACCTGATCTGGACCTGGGGCCACCCGGAGGTCTACATCCTGATCCTGCCGGCGTTCGGCGTGTTCTCCGAGGTGATCTCCACCTTCTCCGGCAAGCCGCTGTTCGGCTACCGCTCGATGATCGTCGCCACCATGGCGATCTGCATCCTGTCGTTCCTGGTCTGGCTGCACCACTTCTTCACCATGGGGGCAGGGGCCGACGTCAACGGCTTCTTCGGTATCACGACGATGATCATCGCTGTGCCCACCGGCGTGAAGATCTTCAACTGGCTGTTCACCATGTGGGGCGGCCGGGTGCGTTTCCAGACGCCGATGCTGTGGTCGATCGCATTCATGGTGACCTTCGTGATCGGCGGCATGACCGGCGTGCTGCTGGCGGTGCCGCCGGCGGATTTCGTGCTGCACAACTCGCTGTTCCTGATCGCTCACTTCCACAACATGGTGATCGGCGGCGTACTGTTCGGCGCCTTCGCCGGCTACAGCTACTGGTTCCCCAAGGCGTTCGGCTTCAAGCTCGACGAGAAGTGGGGCAGGGCGGCGTTCGGGTTCTGGGTGGCGGGCTTCTACGTGGCCTTCATGCCGCTGTACGTGCTGGGCATGGAGGGCATGACGCGGCGCATGCAGCAGTACGACGTACCCGAATGGCACCCGTGGCTGCTGGTGGCGGCAGCCGGGGCAGGGCTGATCCTGCTGGGCATCGCCTGCCAGGTGATACAGCTGGTGGTGTCGATCCGCGACCGCCACAGCGAGCGCCTGCGCGACTACACGGGCGACCCGTGGGATGGGCGCACGCTGGAATGGATCACCGGCTCGCCGCCGCCGGCCTACAACTTCCCGGTGTTGCCCAAAGTATTCAACGTGGAAGCGTACTGGGGCATGAAGCAAAAGGCGCTGGAGCAGCGCCGCCTCACCGAGCTGCCCGACTACAAGCCGATCGAACTGCCGCGCAACAGCCCCACCGGCTTCGTGACGGCCTTCTTTTCCGTGATCGGCGGCTTCGCCCTAATCTGGCACATCGACTGGATGGTGATCCTGGGCCTGCTGGGCGCGTTCGCCACCTTCGTGGCGTTCGCCTGGCGCGACCACCACGAATATGCGATGTCGGCCGCGGAACTGGCGCGCATCGACGGCGAGCGGCGGCGGCGGCGCCTCGCGCTGGTGGAAGGGCGCGAGCCCGGCATCCGCCCGGTGCGGTACGTCGAACCCAGCGAGCACGACCCGCACAAGATCGGCCCGCGCGCCGAGCCGGACGGCGGCTGGAAGGGCCCGGCGCCCAAGCGCATCATCACCGGCTACGGTTTCTGGCTGTTCCTGCTGTCGGACTTCATCCTGTTCGCCGGCTTCTACGCGGCCTACGCGGTGCTGTCGCACAGCGCTGCCGGTGGCCCGGGGCCGAAGCAACTGTTCGAGCTGCATACCGTCGGAATCGAGACTGCCTGCCTGTTGCTGTCCAGCTTCACCTGCGGCCTGGCGATGATCGCCAGCAACGTGCGCAACATGTTGTGGACACAGGTGGGCTATGTCGCCACCGGCCTGCTGGGGCTGGCCTTCCTGTCGATCGAGATCGGCGAGTTCGCGCGCATGATCGCCGAAGGGGCAGGGCCCGGCCGCAGCGCCTTCCTGTCGTCCTTCTTCGCCCTGGTCGGGCTGCACGGCTGCCACGTCACCATCGGCCTGCTCTGGCTCGGCACGATGATGGCGCAGATATGGACCAAGGGCTTCCGTGCCGACATCATGCGCCGCGGCATGTGCTTCGCGCTGTTCTGGCATGCGCTGGACATCATCTGGGTCGGCATCTTCACCAACGTCTATCTGCTGGGGACCAGTCCATGAGCGAACATGACGACGATCTTGAATGGGGGGCTGATACCGCGCCGGGAGACGAGCCCGAACCGCACAACGTCGCCCACAGCATACGCAACTACCTGATCGGCCTGGGACTGGCCACGCTGCTGACGGTGGCCTCGTTCTGGGTGGCCAGCGGCACCAGTCTGATCTACGTGGCCGGCGTGCCGATGGCACTGGCGGCACTGGCAATCGGCCAGATGGGCGTGCACCTGGCGTTCTTCCTGCACATCACCACTGGCCCGGACAATACCAACAACATCCTGGCACTGGCCTTCGGCGTGCTGATCGTGGGCATCGTGATCGCCGGCTCGTTGTGGATCATGTACCACCTCGACGCCAACATGGCGATGCCCGACATGTTGATGAATTTGCATACGCAGCCGTGACCGGCGCCGTGGCACGGTTACCTATGCCGGCGGCGCGATGACGGGGCGACCGCGCTCCGCGCAAGCACCGCCGTTCGTGCCTTCATGCATGGCGCAATTGCCGTAGTTCGCACACGACGCGCCCGGCTGGAGTGCTGCAGGCATCCGGATACCGGCTTGCCCCGCCGCTGCACGAAGACAGCGGTCAGGGAGGGTTGTCGGGGGTAGGGTGGCCGGCCGCGGGAATATCACTCGAGCGTCTTGCGGCGATTCGTCGAAATCACTTCGGCGTGAGGTGGAACAAGCCACCGGGCTCCCCGTCTTCCAGCATCCAGAGCGAGCCATCCGGCGCCTCCTCGATGTCGCGGATGCGCTTGCCGATACTCCAGCGCTGGACCGCGGTGGCGCCGCCCTTGCCGTCGAACGTGACGCGGACCATGGCCTCGCTGGCGAGGCCGCCGAGCAGGGCGCTGCCATTCCAGTGCGGGAACAGGCTGCCCTTGTAGAACATGAGATTGCCCGGTGCAATCACCGGCACCCAATAGATCACCGGCTTGGCGAGATCGGGCCGCGTATCGGGGCTAGGGATGGGCACGCCATCATAGTTGGCACCATACGACACCAACGGCCAGCCGTAATTCTTGCCAGGCCGGATCAGGTTCAACTCGTCGCCGCCGCGCGGGCCATGCTCGAGCTCCCACAACCGGCCGTCAGGGGCGAAGGCCAGACCGTAGGGCGTGCGGTGGCCGGTGCTCCAGGTCTCGGCCGGCGTCAGGTTGGGGCCGGGAAACGTATAGGTGCTGACGATCGGCGCCGTCTTGGCTTTCTCGGTATCGGCCGCGGGGTCGATCAGCGGAATGCGGCGGGCTCCCACCTTGCCCGCCCACGGATTGCCCGGCGCGGGCTTGCCGTCCAGCGTCAGACGAAGGATCTTGCCTACCGGCTGGTTGGGATCCTGCGCGGGAGTAAAGCGCTGGCGATCGCCCAGCGTAAGGAAGAGGTACTTGCCGTCCGGCGAGAAGGCGATCTGGCCACCGGGCTGGCCGCCCTTGCCTGCGGGCATCTGGCGCCACAACACCCGGAAGCCGTCCAGCCTGGGATGCTTGCCGTCCAGCACGAGCCGCCCCCGGCCCAGCGCCACGCTGCCGCCGTAGTCACCCGGTGCGACGTAGGTGAGATACACATCATGGTCAGTGGCGTAATGAGGCGAGAGGAAGACACCCAGCATGCCATCCTGGCCCTCGACGTAGCTGGGTGGGACACCACCGATTTCGGTCTTGTCGCCTTGTGGAGTCACCAAATCGACGCGGCCGACCTTCTCGGTCACCAGCATGCGGCCATCGGGCAGGAACGCGATGCGCCAAGGCAGATCGAAGCTCGCCACCTTGGTGATATGGAAGGGAAGGTCGGGATCGGATTTCTGGTTGCCTGCGTTGGTCTGCGCATGGACGGCGCCCGTCAGCAGAGCCGCAAGCACAAAGATTCCGTTTGCCAGCTTGGTCATTTGCAGGTTTCCTAGCAGCCGAGTGATCCAGGACATGGTAGCGCGTCGAATACCGCTGTGATGTACGCCTTCGTTCGATAAGCCAGGGGCAACAGTGATGCAGGCAAAGCAAGACGCGCGGCCAAGCGAGCGCGCACCAAGTTTCCGTAGGCCGCTAAGATAATTTGACATAATAGACATTATGCGCAATTTTAGGTCCCGCGGAATCCTGCCGCTGATCCGCGTCCGCCCACACCGGACCGCTTGGATACCCTTCTTGAAACGCCTCCGCGGCCTCCGGGTCCGCCGACCTGCGCGAGCGCTCCATGCCATGACCACCGATTTGCGCCACCATAGCAACGATGAGCGATCCACTGCACACACTTGCGCACGTCTGCCGCCATCAACAGGACATCCGCAAGAGCCGGTTCCTGGCCCAGGCCGCGCCGGTGCTGTCGACGGCGCAGGCGCTGGATTTTCTCCGTGAGGTCGCCGATACCGGCGCCACGCACAATTGCTGGGCCTGGCGCATCGGCCAGGACTATCGGTTCAACGACGATGGTGAGCCCGGCGGCACCGCCGGCCGGCCGATCCTGCAGGCGATCGAGGGACAAGGCATCGACCGCGTGATGGTCGTGGTGACGCGCTGGTTCGGCGGCGTCAAGCTCGGCGCTGGCGGCCTGGTGCGCGCCTACGGAGGAACCGCCGCCGAGTGCCTGCGCCTCGCCGAACGCGTGCCGCTCGTCGACACGGTACGGCTCGGCACCCGCTGCGGTTTCGCCGAACTGGCCTTGTTCAAGGCCCGGTTGAAAGAACTCGATGCCGATATCGAACAGGAACGGTACGAGGCCGATGGCGTTGCCCTGAGCTTCCGGCTGCCCTCGGCGCGCGAGGAAGAAGCCAGGACGCGCGTGGCCGATCTCAGCCGCGGGCGCAGCGAGGTCCACGTGCTGGAATGAGCCGCCCACCCGGCCGGCTCCGCATCGCCCTCGCCTGCCTCCGGCCGGCCGCCCGCGATTGAATCGCCCCGTGTGTGCCCCATCTACACGGAATCACGCCTGGACCGAGCCTCGATGAATACAGACAGCGCGGCCGATGCCCGCCCCAAACGCCGCATCGGCGCCTTGCGCCAGCTATGGCCGTTCCTGAAGCCGCATCGCGCGCTGGCGCTGGGCTGGCTGGTTTCGCTGGGGCTGTCCTCCAGCTCGACGCTGGTGCTGCCGATGGCGGTACGGCACATGATCGACCTGGGCTTCGGGCGTGCCAGCGCCACCGCGATCAACGCCACTTTCCTGGGCCTGTTCGGCGTGGCGCTGGTGCTGGCCTTTGCCACGGCTGCGCGCTACTTCTGCATCACCCTGCTGAGCGAACGCGCGCTGGCCGCGCTGCGCGACCGCCTCTATGCCCACGTGATCCGGCTCGACGTGGCCTTTTTCGAACGTAGCCGCGTGGGCGAACTGATCTCGCGCCTGGGCAGCGACACCGAGGTGATCCAGGCGCTGGTCGGCTCCGGCATTTCGGTAGCGCTGCGCAGCGCGGTGATGCTGCTGGGCGCCACGGCGATGATGGCCTGGACCAGCCCGCGCCTGGCGGGCCTGACCGCCCTGGTGATTCCCGCGGTGATGCTGCCCATCCTGGTCTTCGGGCGGCGTGTGCAGAAGCTGTCGCGCGCCAGCCAGGACCGCATCGCCGATGCCGCCGCCATCGCCAACGAGACCCTCAACGCCGCGCCCGCGGTCAAGGCCTATGCGCGCGAAGAAGCGGAAAGCCGCCGCTACACCGAGGCCATTACCCGCGCACTGGCCAGCGCGCGCCGGCGCATCAGCATGCGCGCGGCGCTTACCGCCACGGTCATCGTGCTGTTCTTCGGCGCGATCACGCTGGTGCTGTGGGCCGGCGCGCGTGACGTGCTGGCCGGCACGCTGGATGCCGGCGTGCTGGGCCAGTTCGTGCTCTACGCGGTCTTCGCCGCCGGCTCCGTCGCCGGCCTGTCCGAGGTCTGGGGCGACGTGATGCGCGCGGCCGGCGCGATGGAGCGCATCGGCGAACTGTTTGCCGAACGCGCCGAGGTCACCAGTCCCGGGCAACCGCTTCCCCTGCCCCGCCCGGTACGCGGTGCGCTGCGCTTCGAGCATGTCGAGTTCCGCTATCCCAGCCGCCCCGATGTGCCGGCGCTGCACGATTTCAGCCTCGACATCCGCCCCGGCGAAACGGTGGCGCTGGTCGGCCCGTCCGGCGCCGGCAAGAGCACGGTGCTGGCGCTGTTGCTGCGCTTCTACGACCCGCAGAAGGGCCGCATCAGCTTCGACGGCGTCGACCTGCGCGCCCTCGCCCTGCCCGAGCTGCGCGGCGCCATCGCGCTGGTGCCGCAGGAAACGGTGATCTTCAGCGGAAGCGCGGCGGACAATATCCGCTTCGGCCGCCAGGACGCCGGCGACGACGAGGTGGTCGCGGCGGCGCGCGCTGCCGAGGCGCACGACTTCATCCATGCCATGGACAAGGGCTACGACGCGGAACTGGGCGAACGCGGCGTGCGCCTGTCCGGCGGCCAGCGCCAGCGCATCGCCATTGCGCGCGCGATCCTGCGCGACGCGCCCCTGCTGTTGCTCGACGAAGCCACCTCGGCGCTGGACGCGCAATCCGAGGCGGCCATCCAGCAGGCGCTGGAGCGGCTGGAGCAAGGCCGTACCACGCTGGTCATCGCCCACCGCCTCGCCACGGTGCTGCGCGCCGACCGCATCGTGGTGATGGACGGCGGCCGTATCGTGGCGCAGGGCACACATCAGAGCCTGCTGGCCGAAGGCGGGCTGTACGCGGAACTGGCGCGGCTGCAGTTCGCGGCCTGAGCGTTCGTGCATTTTCAAACGCGCAGGCCGGCCATGGATGACCCGGTCGCGGATCGGTTACGCACGCGACCGGCCCGCGCCGGCGCGCACGGACAGGGGCCGGACGGGCAAACGGCCTGCCTGCCCGGCCTCGGCCGGAACGGCCGTCATGGGATTATCCGCAATCGCGGCTGCCGCCGGCCCTACAACTCCACGCAGTCGAAACGCCGGTCCGGGTCCACCTCGCCGTCGTAGTCCACGTCCTGCCGGTCGAAGCCGAACAGCTTGAGGAACTCGTGCTTGTAGCCGTCGTAGTCGGTGACCTGGCGCAGGTTCTCGGTGGTAACGGTGGGCCACAGCGACTTGCAAGCCTGCTGCACGTCGTCGCGCAGTTCCCAGTCGTCCAGGCGCAGGCGGCCTTCGTCGTCCATCTCCGGCGCGCTGCCGTCGGCGCGGTAGAGGCG
>Ga0164242_10002456_pt1 | contig 21428 bp, 22 predicted proteins | sample OricomgcompostMG_FD_108783 | JGI IMG/M metagenome (GOLD analysis project Ga0164242, IMG submission 108783) | Miracle-Growth compost microbial communities from Emeryville, California, USA - Original compost - Miracle growth compost (MG) ... | reverse complement strand
GCCGACTCGCCGGCACGCTTACGCTTCAGGCCTACTCCTGCCGCGTACTGCGTTACCCGATGAACCGATGTTACGTCTTCCGGATTTAAGACGGCCACATTAAAGACCTCGCCTGGTTTTTCAGAGCCCTGCTCTACGGTATCGACGATGTCGCGCAGCACGAGGTCATCGCCAGCCCCTGGCAAAGACAAGCCATTTATCGATGTCGCAACACCTCGCAAGGCGATGGTTTTATCAGGAAATCTGGCTTGAATATCTTCGACAATGGGCGCCAGGATAGTGTCCTGGAAACGGGATTCAAAATTGCCACCTAAACCAATTCGCTCGATGTCACGTGCCATATACCTGACTTTGCCTGCCGTTTCCTTTTCAATTTCCTGCACTACCGCTGAGTCGGGCGTAATGTAATTGCCGTCTAACATGTTGTGGAGCTCCGCAACACGTGGCGCATGGCCGCCGCGCAACTTTGCATCCGCTACCTGATCCGCTCTCCTTTGGTCAGCCTCTTTAGCGAGTTGCGCTAAAAAACCCTGCATAGGATCAGCATGATCTAACCCGTGTTCTTCACTGGCAAAAAAGTCATTAAAGTCAGACTGTGGTGAATTTTTGTTTTCGTGCATTTTCATGGCTTAATATAATCTTTTTCGACCATTTTGTCAAGGCGTGTACCTGAATCTACAGAGGTGATATGATGGATGGGTATGAAATTGCCCAAAGTCTACGAACCAGCTCAGTATGAAGCCGATATCTACGCTCTGTGGGAGCGTAGCGGCGCCTTTGCACCGAAAGGCAAAGGTGACTCGTACAGCATCGTCGTGCCGCCACCGAATGCCAACGGCAACCTGCACATCGGTCATGCCCTCACTATGGCCATCCAGGACACCGCCGTACGCTATCACCGCCTGAAAGGGGACCGGGCCGTTTTGCTGCCTGGCGCCGACCACGCCGGCTTCGAAACACAAGTGGTTTTCGAAAAACAACTCGCTAAAGAGGGGAAGAGTCGCTTCGATTTTTCACGTGAAGATTTGCGCACCCAGATCTTTGACTTTGTTCAGAGCAACCTGACTGTTTTCAACAGCCAATTTCGCCGACTCGGAGCAGGGGTAGATTGGGACCGTTTTACCTTTACCCTCGACGAAAAAGTAATCACTCGGGCGTATGCCACGTTTAAGAAACTGTGGGATGAAGGGCTGATCTACAGAGGTGAGCGCTTGGTCAACTACTGTACCCTCCACCGCACCGGCTTTGCTGATATCGAGGTTGTCCATGAGGATGCCGAGACGCCACTGTACTATCTCAAGTATGGGCCGTTCACCCTGGCAACTACCCGGCCGGAAACCAAATTTGGCGATACCGCCGTGGCTGTTCACCCCGAGGACAAGCGGTACCAGGAATGGGTCGGGAAGGTGGTGACCGTAGAAGGCGTCAATGGCCCATTTGAAGTACGCGTGGTGGCCGATGAGATGGTCGATCCTGACTTCGGTACCGGCGTCGTGAAGGTGACACCAGCACACTCCTTCGATGACTGGGAAGTCGCCCAACGTCATAATCTGCCGGCCGTACGGGTCATTAACCACGATGGCACGCTGAATCATCATGCCGGCCGCTTCGAAGGACTGACTGTCTTGGAAGCGCGTAAGGCCGTGGTGGAAGCCATGCAAGAACAAGGCCTCATCGAGAAAATTGACGAACACTACAAAACCCGTATCGGTAAGTGCTACAAGTGTGGCACTATCATCGAGCCTATGCTGATGAAGCAATGGTTCCTCGAGATGGAACCACTGGCCAAGCCGGCTATCAAGGCCCTGAAAGATAAACGGGTCACGTTCTATCCGGACAGTAAGCGTACCCAACTGATCACGTACCTGGAGGGGCTGAAGGACTGGAACCTGAGCCGCCAGATTGTCTGGGGTATCCCGATTCCGGCTTTTCAGAACGTCGATGATAGCGACGACTGGATTTACGACGAGCGCGTCGACCAGGACATCATCGAAGTTAACGGCAAGACCTATCACCGCGATCCGGATGTATTCGATACCTGGTTCAGCAGTAGCAGCTGGCCGTATGTCACCACCGGCTATCCGGACAGTGACGATTTCAAAGACTTCTATCCCTTAAGTGTGATGGAAACGGGCGGGGAAATCCTCTATCCATGGGTCAGCCGCATGCTCATGCTCGGCTTGTACGTGACCGGCAAGGTCCCGTTTGAAAATGTCTACATTCACGGCTATGTCATGGCCGAAGACGGCGCCAAAATGAGTAAGAGTCTTGGCAATGTCATCAATCCGATCGACGTCATTGAAGAATACGGCTCCGACGCCCTGCGCATGGGTATCCTGGCAGGCCGCGTGCCGGCCGTGAACCGTGGTTACGACCGGCGCAAAGTAGAAGATGCCCGCAATTTCTGTAACAAGCTCTGGAACGTCGCCCGATACATCGAAGACGTACTGGGAGATGATTTTGAGCGGGCAGGGGCGAAGCCTGAAACGGCAGCCGATCACTGGATATTGCACAAATTACAACAGATTACCAGAGAGATAGAAGGTGACTTTACTGACTACCGTCTGGCGGAAGCCTACGAACGCCTATACCACTTCGTCTGGGACGATGTGGCTGACTGGTATATCGAAGCCAGTAAGACGACCCAGAACAAGCCGTTACTGGCGCACCTGCTGGAAAGCATCCTGACGTTATTACATCCGTTTGCGCCATTCGTCACGGAAACCATCTGGCAGACGCTCGGCTGGGAAGGGGACGACAGTTTGCTGGCCACTCGGCACTGGCCAAAGCCGCTCGCCGCCGATGAGAAAAAAGCCCAGGAGTTCACCGAGATCCAAACCATCGTCACCGAGAGCCGCTTCATTGTCGCCGCCCTGCAGGCAGGCAACACGACGTTGTATTACACCGATGTTGACTTCCTGAGGGATAACGCTGAGCTAATTCAACGGCTGGCCCGGCTGCAGGCCGTTACCGAAGTGCGCGACGGCAATGGTCTCTACCTAACTAACACCTCGTACCGCTGCTGGCTCGATATCGACAGCGACACGGCACGTCACTACGCCGATCAGCTGGCCCAGAAGCGTGATGCTCAAGCAGCAGTTATCGACCAGCTCAATAAGCGGCTCGGCAACGCGGCCTACGTCAAGCAGGCACCCCACCACATTGTCGCTCAGACGCGGGAGCAATTGACGGAAGCCAAAGCCCAGCTCGCGAAGCTTGAGACCGAAATAGAGCGCTTCTCGCTGTAATAAAGCTATTCGGCGGGCTCGAGAGCCATCCGTATACGTTGGACCGATTCTTCGGCTCGATAGCCATCAAAACGGGCCACATGCCAACCTTGCTGTTCGGCCGCCACTACATTGGCCCGAGAATCATCAATAAGCATAATCTGTTCAGCCGGAACGCCAGCACGTTCTTGAGCCAGTTCATAGGCTTTCGGTTCCGGTTTGCCAATCCCCATCTCAGAAGAGTCAACGATACTTGCGTATGGCACATCCGGCAAGAGACCCCGCTCACGCAAACCCGAGACCAAACCCGGCATGGTGTTGGTCATAAGCCCCACTCGATATAGCCCGGCTGCCCACTTGAGCAGTTCCTGCATAGGCTCAATGCGTTCGGCCGCTTCAAAGTACACGTCCGGCCAGCTGACAGCCATACCAAGGCGGTGGCTCAATAGCTCGTTAAAGTCGGCCATGCTCATAGTGCCGCGGTTCAAGGCGTCGTTATGATGCCAAAACAGTGTTTCAATATTATCGGGCGAAACCCCAGAACGTTCAGCCAACAGAGTAAAACCACGTTGCGAACCGCGAAGCAAGGTATCATTCATGTCGAAATATATAAAGCTGACCCCGCTCTTCGTGCGCCTCATAGTCACCGGTGTATCGGGAGTGGAGCTCAGCCCGAGCAGTTCATCGAGGGAGATACCCATGGCCTGGGCAATGCTCACTACGGTAAAGATAGAAGGGGATTTGATGGCGCCGCGCTCAATTTTGGCGAGTGTGGAGTAGCTCAAACTGGCTTGCTGACAGAGCGTTTGCTGGGTGAAGCCCTTTTGCCGGCGCATAGCCTGCAGACGTTTGCCCAGTGCTTTCTCATCGAGCATATTCACCATACCTCACGGCGCCCCATACGCCCACCTCGTTCCATAGCCCTATGATACCAGTTATGGCACTAAAAATAAACCGACTAGCCGCAAATGGCTAGACGGCTCAATCGATGCCGAAAGCGAACTTCAACAACGTAAAGAAGAAAATGAAGGCCACCACGCCGGCAAAGCCAGCAGTCAGATAAACGCTCTTGGGGTCGGCATTGCCGGTGCGCCGGCCCACTTGTGTCCATACCCAGCCGGCTGCTCCGATACCGAAGAATAATGCGACAACTATAGATGACATACCGGTATTGTACGCTACAATGCGATTTTTTGGGCTATCTCGCCCAGCGCCGCGTGGTCCGGCTCGGCGGTCATATCAGGCTCACGCCGATATTCTGCTACGGTCGAGAAGGGAATGAGGTGGACATGCGCATGCGGTACATCCACACCGATGACTTGCTCGCCGACATACGGGACGCCAAGTACCTCACGCAGTCGTTGTGCGATCTTTTGAGTTGTCGCCATAAGGGCCTGATAATCCGCTTCGTTCAAGTCCCATACAAATTCCACCTCTGCCTTGGGCACCACCAGGACGTGGCCCGGCGTGACGGGATGGATATCGAGAAAAGCGTAGGTCCGCTCGTCTTCATAGACCTTGTGGCTGGGAATAGCTCCCTTGATGATTTGGGTAAAGAGTGAATCTGCCATGAGGTTAGTATAACCCTCTAACGAAAAGGGCAGAATCAGCAGACCGATTACTCGACGAGTATCGTAGCAAATTGGTCTCGATACTTCTCCATAAGGGTCTGGTGCTGGGAATGAACAGGGGATGGCTGGGTATCTAAGGTAAACCAACCGATTGCATCAGACATATCGGGCTCGTTTCGCTTGACTTGGGCCGGGTCCACCTCGACCGCGTAGTCTAACATGAGCCAGTGGGTAGGCGTGCCGTCTTCGAGTTCTCGAAAGACGTCCCGATAGCCCAAGAAGATAATCTCCTTGGCATCAGCATCGTATTCTTCTTTTATCTCGCGACGTAAATTATCCTCGGCACGTACGCCCCATTTGAGCCCGCCGCCGGCAATTTCCCATTTACCTTGTTCGTCACGGGTGTTCTTACTTCGTTTGCTCATAAGAAATTTGCCGTGGCCGTCATGGCAGAAGAATACCGTGCCTACACCCGTAAAGCTGACACCTTTATGCTTACGAAGAACTTCAGGATCGAGCCTCTGAATCGACATACTACTCATGATAGCAAAATAGATGCCAAGGCTGGCGTCTATTGAGGGTTTATAGGTCGTACAGCTTAATGGCGAAATAGAACACCTCTATTCGCCTGATTTTATAGCCTCCCATTTTTCTCGAGGACAGTTGAGTGACCAATTACGCCAATTTTCACGATAATCGCCAAATTCACTCTCCTCTACCCAATGAAGATTTTTATCATCGGTAATTCGGTCAGGGAAACGAATTCCATTAAGATGGTCTACTTCGTGCTGGGCAATCCGGGCGGGAAACCCTTCAAAGTCGTGTTCAAATCGTTCGCCGTTGCGGTTATAGGCTCGCACTTTTATCCTCTGCGCCCGCTCTACGATTCCACACACTCTACCAGTCGAAAAACAACCTTCACGACCATCTTCTAGCTCGTCTGATTTCTCAATAATTTCTGGATTTATAAACTCTTTTAGTTCTGGTTGTTCTCCGTTACCCACGGCATTCATACCGATGATAACTACTCTCTTTGATATCCCAATTTGCGGAGCAGCTAAACCAACCAGTGTAGGGAACTTCGCGTCGCCTTGGCGCCCGTTCGCTACTCTAAATAGCTTATCGACCAACCCCTGCGTTTCTTTGCTCAGTATCTCGTGAAGAGGTACTTCCTGCGCAACTAAACTAAGTACCTCACTACTAGGGGGTACTTGCTGCTCAATCGCTGCTTCGCCGAACTGCTCTCTCATTTCATATAACTATAAATGGTAGTTCTGCCTTTAACAATTACATCTCAGACTACACCCGGCAGGGTAGCGAACCTTGTCCTTTGTCGCTGCGGCGTGCTCAAAGCAAGCTTTTGCGCGCGTCCTCGTTCCACCGTACCCACTTCGTAGGTTCTCACATACTTACAGTATGCAACCAAGCAAAAAACCCATCTTTCGATGGGCCCTTTGCTTGGTACACCCGGCAGGATTCGAACCTACGACCTTTGGCTCCGCAAGCCAACGCTCTATCCAGCTGAGCTACGGGTGCGCGTCCTCGTACGTCGACTGCCTCGTTTTGGCCTAGAGCAAAAGCTTCAGCCTACGACTACGGTCGTCCTCTCAAAATTTCAAACAGCCTTCGGCTTGATTTAAAATTTTGGATAGCTGCAAACGCAACAGGGGTAATTCTAGCACAGCTGTGAGTGAAAAGCTAGTCTGCGCCGCTCTGCGGCTAATCTGTTAAAATAGGGCGGTACGGAGAGGTGACCGAGTGGTTGAAGGTGCTGCTCTCGAAAAGCAGTGTGCCGGCAACGGTACCGAGGGTTCGAATCCCTCCCTCTCCGCCAAACAAAAGGCCCCGCTTATAGCCGGGCTTTTTGTTTGCCAAAGCCGACTTTGGCGCCTCTGTAAAAAATTGTGCAGAATCATATCACAGTCCTCGCTACACTAGCCCTGTATCAATGACGGAGGTGTGCCATGGGAAGAAAATCAGCAAATAGACAGCCGGTTCGCATCGAGGAAGCCTTCCTCAACCCTGAATTAAGCGACAACGAACGGTAGCTCTGATGAAGATATATCACCTAACAACGGAGGATGCTATGGAGAACCAGCGCATTCGACGCCACGAGCGTCGCGAGAGCGACCGCAACACCTGGTGGCGCGAGTATTTGGAATATTAAGGAGCCCGTCCATGCTTAACGTAGCACTCTACGCAGTGGTAGGAGGTGCGGCGGCCGGGTTGGCGTGTGGTAAGCTCTTGGGCAACCACTCGCTGACAAGTTACGCCGTGGCGGGAGCCCTCGGTGGTACCGTGGGCCTGATTATTTATGCCACGCTGCGGGCCACCTTAGGCCAGCCAATACTATTCGTCTGGGAAGGGATGTGGTGGACCCTGCTCGGCGTTCTGAGTGCCCTCATGACATGGTCGATATTGATCGAGCGGCACCGCCGTTAGGAGATGGTCTTTTTCGTCGTAACGGTAATCTCTTCACTGGCGTGAAAGCGATTCCGCAAAGCGTATAGCCGGAAAGCGCGCCGGTCGGCGGCCGTGAGGCTACTCTGGTCAAGGGCGCGCGGCCACAGTTGCAGGGCACGGACCGAAGCGGTCTCCAAAGCGTAAAAGAATACCTGGGACTGCAGGTAGAGCCAGTACAGCAGACCGAGGACAATCGCGAAGGTACCATACAAGCTACTGAGGTGTTTTAACTGATGCGTCAGGACATAACTACCAACCAGCTGCAGTATCATCAGACCCACGGTCGCAAGCGCGGCGGCCGGCCACAGTTCTCGGCTCCGGACACGCATCGGCAAAGCAATCCGTACCAGTGTCAAGAACACACCGAATAGGATGGCGCTGGTAATCAGTAGCGTCAGCAGCCGGATTGGCAGGCCATGACCGCCGACACTGATGGCGTAGCCGGAAATGAGCGGCGCCAGCACCAAGCCGACGCCGAAGACGACCATACTGAGCAGGCTTTTCAGAATATTATGCGGAAAACCGGTGCGGCGCATGTAGGGAATCTGCCAGACGTGGTTAATGCCGCTGCGCAGGGCATCGGCCACACCCCGGGCACCGAACACGGTCAGCACCGTGCCGATTACCAAGGCGACGCCTGTTGCACCGAGACCGTGGACATTCTGTTGTAAGTCACTGCCCACGATCGGCATATAATCGGTCACACTCTGGACAATGCTCTGGCGCATGTGGTTATTACCGCGAACGACCAGTTTAAGAATAGAGGTCAGCGCCAGAAGCAACGGGAAGATTGCCAAGAAGCCGTAGTATGCCAGCAAGGCTGCCTGATGACCGGCTTCATCTTCGCCATATTTCTTCAGCACGGCCAGCGGAAAGCCGAGAAATTTGCGCCGACGCTGGAAAGCATCAAGGCGAGCGATAGTTTTCGTGACAACATTCATAATTCGTCATCTCCTATTGTAGCGAACGTTCGGCTCGCCTGGAAAGCAGCATGTAAAATTACTCACAGCATAAGCGTCGTGGAGGTTTGATACTACAGGGGACTAGCACATAACAAGGAGGGCAAGCTAGCATGTCATACGACGAAGAAAATTTAATGGAAACGTTCGATAAGTGGGACGACCGCGACAGACTCAAGCGTTTCGTTCGCCGCATGGAACACAAATTTAACGCCAAAGATACCCGCTACCAACGTCGGTGATGCCCTCGTAACAACGAGCTGACAGTAAGCCACACTTGCACTATTTCTAAAAGAGCTGCCTCCAGGGGCAGCTCTTTATATTAGAAGCGTAGACGGCGCATCAAGCCATCAATCGCATCCGGGCCACGATCTTCGTGCGGCAAATAGCGACTGATGATATCGATGATTCGGCCTTCGTCTTGGGGGTCGTAATAAATCGTCGTCAGCACCCCAAATCGTTTCAGCGGTGTAAACACAATGCTAGAAAAGGCGCCTTCCGGTACAACAGAAAAGGAGCGGAAATCTGCAAATGCATAGTGACGCGGGCCAACGGTTAATCCATGGGGGTCCAATTGGTACGTTAGCTGGCGAGGCTGGCGAGCTGCAAATACCGCTAAGCCGAAACCGGCTAAGATAATGACACCGGGCGTTACCGTATCCTTTGTCAGCCACCACACCAAGACCGCTGCCACAATCGCCCCGAGAGCTACCAGGGCATACCACCCCTGGGACTTGTGGTGCGCAATGAATTCCGAAGCCGTCCAACTGATAGATTCGGCGGGGTCACCTTGCCAGTAGGTCGTCGGAGCGGCTTCGGGATCGTCGGCGGGCGGCAACGGCTCGGTGGGTGCCGGGGCGGCGGACTCCGGTGACGCCTCTGGCTGGCTGGCTGGCACCGAGGGAGCCACTGAAGGTATCGCTTCGCTTACCGGAGAAGAGGGGGGCAATTGAGGCTCCGCCACGGACTGCGTTTCGGTGACGGGTTCAGGAGTCGTTGGTTCCGGGTTCGATTGCTGGGGCACGATGGTATCGCCCGGCTGAAAATGCATCGGCTCGTCACTCGACTGCTTATTTTGCCCATCCATAAGCGATATTGTACACGGGGATGCTGAAAAGTGACAGGGAAGAATCGCACCGTTCCCACGGTATATCTTGATAACCATGGGGTACCCCACCGGATAGGCTGGTCGCTGGCCCACTCCCACGCCACGACGAACATCGTCGATACTTGGCGAAGCCAAGCAGGCTTTGCGTTGTCCGCACTTCTCCGGTATAATCACCTCTGTTATCGAACAACCCCGGCAGTCAGTGGTTACGGAAGGGTGTCCGAGCGGTTTAAGGAAACGGTCTTGAAAACCGTCGTGCCGGCAACGGTACCGTGGGTTCGAATCCCACCCCTTCCGCCAAGCTGTCATATCTGTTAGAATAGCTCGGTCGCCACCATCCGAGGAGAGGTACCCAAGTGGCTGAAGGGGACGGTTTGCTAAATCGTTAGAGGGGCGAGAGTCCCTGCGAGGGTTCGAATCCCTCTCTCTCCGCCAAATACAGAGCCCGCCAAATGGCGGGTTTTGTATTTTCTACGCCCGCGCAAATACCACTGCTTCAATCCGTGCAGCGCCGGCCGCTTTGAGCACTGCTGCCGCTGACTCGAGCGAGGCGCCCGTCGTTATCACATCATCGATCAGCACAATGTGGGCACCGGCCACCGGTCGCACAACCATGAAGCTCGCTTGGAGCTGCTTTAGCCGCTGCTCACGGGAAGCCCCAACCTGGCGTTGCTGACCATGACGCGCCAAACAGGGCAGAGAATCCCTCCCCAGCACACGCCGCAGTTGTCGGGTAATCAAATATGCCTGATCGTAGCCGCGCTGACGACTACGACTGCTCGCAGTCGGTAAGTGCACCAAGAGTACTTCTTTATCGGGTATCAAGCCGGCCATCTGCTCGGCCATAAGCTTGGCTGCTGCTCTGGTGCCACCAAATTTCAGCTTACCGACAAGTCGCTTGCCAAGACCGGTATAGAGTGTCGCGGCACGCACGCTATAGAGAGCACTGCGCCGGCGACATGACATGCACGTTCGGCCCCGCGGTGAGAGACAATGGCAACGATAACAGCGGTCAGCGACGGGCGCAACCGTCGCCGTACAAGCGGCACACATCAACTCACCCTCCCGACCGCACCCCAGGCAAACATGGGGCGCATACCACGCAATAAGTTGTTCAAACATGCCGTTGTATTTAATGTGTTGTAAATAAATGTATTCGTGTTGCGAACACCTTATTTACTAAGCTATACTGCTAACAACATAAAAACGCAAGACTAACTGTTTAGTAATCCGTTTGGAGGGTACCATAATGGCGCGACGTAATCGCGATGACGAACTCTTATTAGAAGAGGACGAATTAACCGCTGCGTTTCTAGGCGATGACGACCTAGGTGCAGCACCTGCTAACGACAGCAGTGCACAGCCTGTCGCAGCAACTGACGAGTGGGACGAGGAAGATGCTCAGCTACCAGGCCAACTGGCAGTCGACGTCTACGAAACCAAGGAAAAACTAGTAGTAAAGGCTCGCACGGCCGGCGTCAACAAGAGTGACCTCGATGTCAGCATCTCAGACAACCAGCTGACTATCCGCGGGACGCTGAGCGCCGGCAATGAAGAAGGCGTAGAGAACTACTTCCTGCAAGAATGCTACTGGGGCGAATTCAGCCGCACCATCGCACTGCCAGTGCCAGTCAAGGAAGAGGAAATCGAAGCAGTCCTGAAGGACGGCGTCCTCACCATCAGCTTCGGCAAAGTTAAGCAAGACACCGTTAAGAAGATTCAAGTTCTCTAAACCAGCAAAGTCTTGCGTCCTAAATCACCCCAGCCAAATTAGCTGGGGTGATTTTTTATAGTGCACTGCGGCCCACTGGGCCCATAGTCTAGTCTGCCTACTAAAAAATCCCGGCATCACTGCCGGGATTTGTAGAGAAGACTACCGCTGGTTCTAAAGGGTGCCGGCCTTCTGTAAAACGAAGTGAACGATCAACTGAGCTAACGCCACGATGATCAGACCGATGATAGCGTAGATCAGCGTGTTCTTGGCAGCGGAGACCTTGTTGCTGTCACCACCAGAAGTGATGTAGCGCAGACCACCGACAATGATCATAACGACCGCGATGACACCGACGATAGCAGAGAAGATGTTCACGACTTGGGTCAGCAGCTTATTTAAGCTGCTGGTGCCCTGTGCGTCAGTACCACAGTTACCAGCACCGCCGTTTGCCGTCACGTTAAAGTTCGTACCTTGGCAGAGACTGCCCTGAATGTTCGCGTCAGCGAAGACAGGTGCCGTAACAAGCGCAGCAGGGGCTACCATAGTTGCGGCAGCGACGAGGCCGAGGATTACGTTTTTGAGTTTTTGAATCATGTAGGAACCCTTTCGTTATCTTTGAATTAACTTATATCACACCACCGTTAGCTTGTCCAAGCTTACGAGCCCTGGACATGCCCCAGCACATAATGGACCAGGATCTGCGCCATAGCTACGACAAGCAAGCCGACGATTGCATAAATCAGGGCGCTCTTGGCACCGGAGACTTTCTGGGCGTCCCCACCGGAAGTAACGTAGCGCATGCCACTGATGATGATCATGATGACCGCAGCGACACCGACGATAGCGCTTAAGATATTGACGATCGTTTTTACGAGACTATTAAGACCACTACTGTCGCTACAGCCGCTACCGGACAGGCCGATGCCTTGACATGCTTCCTTGGCGCTCTGAGAAGCAGCCACAATAGGCGAGGACAGGGCCGCCGCCGAGGCACTCACCGTCAGAGGTGTAGCCACAACAGCCAGCAGGCTCATGAGCCCCAATAGATGATTACGAATGTGTTTCATGATGCACACGCTCTCCTTATAGCTTACTTAGGATATATATAATTAACGTTCGTGCCAAAATAATGACGACCACGCCGACCAGGGCATAGATGATAGTCCGACGGGCACCCGCCACATCTTCGCTACCTCCGCCCGAAGTCACGAATCGCAGGCCCGCCAGGATAATGATAATCACCGCCGTCACCCCAGCAATCAGGGCAATGAGATTAGTGACTTTTATAAGCAGACCATTGCCATCACTACCGGATATGGGGTCTTTCTTGTTTTTCACATCGGTACAGAAGGCTGATGAGGCGGCTTGACCGCTGCAGTTAACGTTCGTAGAGGGGGACCAGGCCATGCTCGTAGCCGGCACCGCCGCAAAGATGACCAAGAAGAGGCCGAGACCGGCCAGGAACTTCTTTATCATGAGGATACCTCTTTCCAGGCGAAGGCAACGATAGCCTGAGCCAGCACCACGACCGCCAGACCGACCAAGGAAAAGATGATTGCGCGTTTCGCTTTAGATACGGCCTGCGGGTCTCCCTGCGAAGTAATGTATCGAAAACCGGCAATGGTAATCATCAGCATACAGATAGCGCCCGTAATCCAGATGACGATCGTGATGATTGTCTTTACCGTGCCACTGTCGGCGGTGGTGTGTGGCAAGCCACTGAGATTGAGGTTGGCCACTTTAGCGAAGAGGGAAGGTAACATCGTGTGATTATCCTAATTTATTTCCAATGAACGATACAAAGCCAATCGCTATCATGGCGATAGCCAAGCCAACCAGGGCGTTGATGAGCGTCGATTGTGCCTTGGCGGCAGCATCCGGATTGCCCTGGCTCGTGGCATATTGGATGCCGCCGAAGATGACATAAAAGACCGCGACCAAGCCGGCGACCCGCAACAGGATATCGATGATTGCCAGGGCAACCAGCAGTAAATCACCCGGGAAACTGAAGTTCACAATCTGACAGTTGCTGTCCAGCTTCAGATAGTCATACCAATGCGGAAAGCCCAAAAAGCCCGCTTTGCAGGCTGCCGCAAACATTGTCAGGGACGACGGTACCATTAGACCAGGCCTCCGGGGATTAACCAGTTAAGGAACGCATAGAGCAATATAAAGGCCACTAAGCCGAGCAGGGCGTTCTGGATTTTGCCTTTGGCAGCGGCCGTCTTTTGCGGGTCGCCGGCTGACGTGGTGTATTGGATGCCACCCCAGATGACCCCGATAACCACTGCCAGGATGGCGAGTGGAGCTAAGAACTTGTTGATGATCGGGTTCACGTATTTCTGCACGAGGTTACAGTTGTCGGCACTTTTACACTGCGGTGAACACACTGCTGGATCAGCGGTAAAAGTCTTACTGCCACTGTCACACGCGTCGTATTGCTGTTTCGCCGGTGTATCACTATCACTTGGCGTGGTCAGGCCAGCCAGCCCATCTTGACCAGTATCCGACCCGCCTGGGTATTTATTGGTGAATTTAACGGTCACCGGTTTGCTTGTCGGCACACATCCCACAGCATCAGCCCATTGGTTCTTCACCCATGAGGCACTCTTAGCTTTAGCCAAGTCCTGGCCTTGCGCGAATCGAAGCGAATTCATAACACAGGAATCACTGTCGCCAGGAGAACCACCCTTGGGAACAAACCAAATAAGGGTACCGCCCTCCGTCAAGCTATCGGCACCTTCGCGCACCCAAGTTTTGCCATTAAAGCTGATGGTGCCATCCTTATTCCACTTCGCCGTTTTGGCGGCTGCGGCAACTGGCCGAACCGTCAACAGCGGCATAACGGCGACGAATAATAGCAAGGCGAGGAGAGTAAGCTTACCGATGTTTTTTTGTATTCGCTGGTACATTTTCCCTTACTATACCTTCACTTTTGCACCTACGCAAGAGGAGATAAATGCCGGAAAACACCATGAGAATTATATAGTAAGCATAAGGGTATTGATTTTTTGACAATTTTAGTGTATTGTTACTTCAGTGTCCAGCCTTACAGGCGGAACATTTATCATATATAAGTAATGCATGCACGGTGCTTCGGCACGGAAAGGCAGGCAACCCACCATGACAAACCCTGAAAATGATGGCTCAAACTATAGCGAACTCGCCGAGCAGATCCGTAATGCCGGCAAGCAGCCGCACAGCGGCAACGTGCCGGTAGAGCAGGGTGGTGAACGTCCCGTCAACGAATATCCGAATACCCCTCTTGAAGAAGCCGTCGGTACTCACATCGATCCCGCAAATCCCCCGGAGGACTTGAGCACTCTCGAGCTGCAACCACATGAGGTCGCGTCTGCGGATCAAGCCGTCACGCAGCGTCGCGCAACACTGCCGCCCGCTACTCCTCCGCCTGTCGCGAGTCCGGAAACCCCTTCAAAGCAGAAGCACACCGGCCGTAATGTAGCCATCGGTACCACGCTTGCCGCCGTCTTACTGGGCGGTGTCGGCTACCTTGGTTTTGGACGTGGTCATGATGAAAGCCACGACGCTACCGAGCCGAACACCGAGCCAACCGCCAGCGCACCGGCCACACCCGGCAACACCACATCACCCTCGACCGAAACTTCACCGTCTACTACGGCAGAAGCGGGCGATGCCGCCACCACCACGCCGCTCGACTCGTCCGTCGACGGTAGTATGAAGCCGCTGACCGACTATCAGCTCGAGGAACAGCACCAATTACTGCCCAAAGCGAATATTGTCGACAAGACATTGGCCGCCAACATTGACCCACAGTACCTACAAGCAGCGGCCAACAACGGGCTTTACGATCAACTGATCAACTCCGGAGCCGACCCGAACGATAACGGGGATGAGCTGCGCAAATTCCACGACCTTTACACACCTGACGGCATCGCTAAAATACTCGGCGACCAAAACCTGCTCGATGACATATACAACCACCAGGCGGAAGCCGCTCGGCTGTACAGCCAGCCCCAAGGCTTCCACAGTAGCGAAACACTGAAGCAGCTGGGTAAATTCCCGGCCGTGCCAGTCGCTATGTTTAAGCAGGCGGCTGAAAGCGGTGATTTTTCGGCCATCGCCAAAGCCGCTTTCCCCGACAGCTTTGGCCCGGCTTTCTTGGGCGAGCTGCAAGCTGGTAACACCGACCCGCATCTGGTCGACACATTCGTCAAACTTGCTACCGTGGGCAATGAGTCCAAAGGTGCCCTCCAGGCTCAGTTCGAGGCGGCTAATTTTGAGGCAGCTGAGCGTACCCAGTTCCAACAGATATTCGACAGCTACCAAGATGATCCGAAGCAGGCCGTGGCCGACATGAGCCAGTCCCAAGCCACCCCTAAACTGGAAAAGGCCAAGGTGCTAAACTTCAGTGAACAGCAAATCGGCTACGATTTTAACCTCGACCAGCCTAAGATCGTCGATCCCAACACCCAAGACCTGCTTGCGGCAACAACCCTCTACAACGAGTACTCGGCCAATGGCATGAAATTCGGTACCATCTCGGTGGTGGCCTGGGTTTCGGCACCGGTCAATGGCGATCGTCACCAGACCGTTACTCCGGTACTCCTCGACAAGATCTCCTGGCAGTATCAGTAGCCGATACTACTTCGGCGGCCGGTACTCCATAACGATGTTATGAATGGCAGGCTTTTGCGCTATACTGTCAGCATATGCAGTGGGCATGCCGCCAACAGAAAAAAAGGCACATCAGTAAAATCTTCACTACGGGAGTCGTGACGCTAGCGCTCGCCATAGGCGTGCTGGGACAATTCGCCACCGGTACCGCCGGTGCGGCACCGCTGACTGGCGCTTTTGGCGCTCAGACGATTACTTCCGCCAGTACGACATTTGCCGACGATACCAGTACGGCCGATATGGACCCTTGTAACGCCTCAGGCGATCCGCTCACCTGGGTGGTCTGTCCGGTAGTAGGCATGCTCCACGAAGCCACGAACACCATGCAAAGCGTCATCAATCACCTGATGACCATTGATGTGAATAGTACCTTTGATACTTCCACCGCCAGCGGCAAGGCTTATTACAGTGCATGGAATTCATTCCGGGTATTCGGTATCGCCCTCATCGTTATCGCCGGACTAGTGATGGTCATTTCGCAGGCCCTCGGTATGGAGATCTTTGACGCCTATACTATTAAGAAAGTCTTGCCGCGGCTGTTTATCGCCGCTATCGGTATCAGCTTGTCATGGTGGATTATGAAATTCGCGGTCGAGATGACCAACGATATCGGTATTGGCATCCGCACCATCGTCCTCTATCCGTTCCAAGGTATGGCCGGGAATGCCGGACTTCAGAACTGGGCAAGCTCACTGCTGGATGACCTGGCGCTGGTTGGCGCCTATGCCTTTTTGCAGATCGGCGGTGTGCTGAGCCTATTTGCGACGGCCGGGTTAGCCGCCCTCATTGCGTTCCTAGTGCTTGTTATTCGCCAGATTGTCATTATCTTTGCCATTTTGATTGCGCCGCTGGCCATCGCGTGTTTCGTCCTACCCAACACCCAGAAGGCCTATCACATGTGGTGGGAGACCTTCTCCAAGGCACTCCTGATGTTTCCTATAATTTCGTTGTTCATTGCCGCGGGGCAGGCCTTCTCGATTGTCGCCTCCAGTGATTCCAGCAGCTCATATTCAATCAACAAGGTTGTCGCGTTGGTTGCCTATTTTATTCCGTACTTTGCCTTGCCATTCACGTTCCGGCTGGCCGGTGGAGCAATCGCCACACTCGGCGGCATCGTGAATGACCGCAGTCGCGGTGGCTTCGACCGGCTCAAGAAGTACCGCGGCCGCAAGATCGAGGAAAGTAGTGCTCAGATGAAGGCCGGCACCCGCTTTAATAACCGTGCCCTCAACACCTTAACGGCGCGGGCGACGACCTCCCGGCTCGGCTTTGGCGAGCGGGGTAAGGCAGCGTATGAACAAAAGATGGCGCTCGCCTCACACGAGTTTGGCCGCACGGGACAGGGCCAGGCCATTCAGTTTAATGACCCGGCTTTGCAGGCCATGACCTATGGTTCCGCCATGGAAGCTCGAGCCAATATGGCCCGCGACTGGGGTGTCAGCCAGTCTGAGGTAGAATCAGCTATTGCCGGCGTTAAGGCCAATGGTGGATTTGGTAAAGCACGTCAGATATGGGCTACCAAGCAGCTGGCAGCAACTGGCACCGGCTATGATGACACGGCGCAGATGTACTCGGCAATTTCACGTGTTGCCGGCTCAAATAGCGAGCTCGCCGGCTCTATGTGGGGTGAAATGCGTGGAGCTTCCGAACGGGCAGGCCGTGTGGATCTTAAGGCTGGTTATGGCAGCGGTGTGCAAGCCCTCCAGCAAATCCAGTCTAGTGGTTTGGCACGGACCGACCAGATTCGTGACACCTTCTCTGATACCTTCACTAATCTGGACATTGAAGCGGCCCGCGGCATGGACAACATGCAGCTCATGCGTCAAAAACCGAAAACTATACGTAACGTTATGCGCAGCCTAGAGAAAGGCCAACAACAATATCAGCGCATCGCCCAAGACCCGACGTCCACGCCAGTTCAGCGCGAGCAAGCCGAAGCCATGCTTGGCCAAATCCGCGCCAAAATGGAGAACATGCAGGACTCCAAACAATACGCACCGGAAATCAACATGGAACACATTCATGGGGCACGTTCGGTGGTGGTTACGGAGCGCGATGCAACGGGTAGGCCCACCCAAGCTACAACCGCCCGCGATGCTGGCGTGGAACGCTCGCTGCCGTTCGTAGCCCGCGCTCAAGAACAGGCCGCTGGTCGGGTCCTACGCCCTGACGAGCTACCAGCTGCTCAAACTGCGTATCGTGAAGAACGTACCCGGCCAATGTCCCCTGAACAGGCTCGCCTGTTGGGTCTCGACGAGAATGCACCGCCACCCCCAGGTGGTGATCAAGAATAAACACTAGAATAATATTGACAATTTTGCCCTAATTTGGTATAAAATTGTTATGTCTCTTGAAAATCAAAACCGATCGAATGAGCCCCAAGAAGTTGCCGTCGACCGTACGACATGGGAGTCGTTCAGTAACTATGTCGGTTCTCGCCGGCAGATGGATCCACATACGCTCTATATGCGTAGTCAGATCAACGAAGACCTGCGTAAGCCAAACGGTGAACCCGTTAGCGAGCTGGAAGCTCTCGCCATATTTGAGGGTATGCAGGACGCCGGGCTTGTATCACTCGATGCTGATGATGAAGGGAACTTTGCTGTAGTACAGCCGCCCGTAGACCGTGATGACCACGGTCATCACGAACGGACCGCATACGATGACATTGACACCGTTCGCAGACGAGCTGGCCGCGTCGGTAACTTTTTGCTCGGCAAGACCGGTACGAAAGTTATGGGCGAAACGGTTTACTCATTCCGGCATTACGGGAAGGAATACGGCAAGGAATTACCCGAGAAAGCGGCTAAAAAAGCACGTGGCAAGCTTCCGGCCGCTCGTCGTGAAGAAGCCGCTCATCAGGAACGAGCAGAGCAGGAGCGTCGAGCCAAAATAGCCTGGAATGCGGGCCGAAAGACCAAACTCGCGGTTCGGAGTGAAAATAGTTTCCCCGCCGAACAGCAGCTGGATAACCAGGACTATATTGAGGCACAGTTTAACCCCGCCGTGCGCGAACAACTTGAATACGTAAACCGCGAGATGGGCCGTGCGCTTGAACAAGAACTAAGTACCTGGAAGAAAGAACATCAGCGTCGCATCGTCCCGCAAGATGAAGTGGTGAATATTACGAAAGCTTTACAAGAACAAATTGTCCGCGAGTATCTGGGTGAAGAAGCGGACGAAACCCAAATCGAACACTTCAATATGCTGCTGACTTGGTTTGCTACCAATAAGGCGACGCGTTCTCGCGGTCGCCGCTAGTTTCAAACCTTAACCTCGATTGCCATTTTCGGTTATACTTAGTGGTATAAATGGCACAGTATAAGGTTATTCAGGACATCGAAGCGGAAGACAAGCTGCTAGGACCGCTGTCGCTTCGTCAGTTTATTTATGCCGGTTTCGCCGCCTTTATGGGCTGGCTGAGTTTTATCGCCGTGACCAAACATGCAGCATTTTTACTGGCCGGCTTCGTGCCGCCCATGCTGTTCTGTATGTTCTTCGCCTGGCCATGGAGCCCGGACCAGCCAACCGAAGTATGGGCGCTGGCCCGCATCCGCTTTTATTTTAAGCCTCGGAAACGCATCTGGGACCAGACAGGTGCCCGGGATCTCGTAACCATCACGGCTCCAAAGCGAATCGAGAAGGTCTATACCAACGGTTTATCCCAGAATGAGGTTCGTAGTCGCTTAACCGCCCTGGCTGATACCATCGACAGCCGCGGGTGGGCGATCAAAAATGCCAACGTCACGATGCCAGCCTTGCCGGGGCTATCGGATGATTCCGACCGGCTCGTGATGACCAGCGCCATACCGCAGCCTGTCGCTGACGCCGATGTCACGGCCAGTGACGATATTATGGACGCTCAGAACAACCCGATCGCCCATCAGTTCGATACCATGATCCAGCAGGCTTCAGCAGTGCACCGCCAAGAGATTATGGAGCGTATGCAAAGCACCAATGCCCAGGCCCCATCCAGTGCGCCGGCGGCGGCTAATCAGTCACAACTGGCTCCCGACTACTGGTTTCTGCACGAACAGAACGGACCGGTAGCGAGCCAAGCCGCCGCTGACGCGGTGGTATTTGCCAATCCGCAAGTCGTTCAGCCAGGTAGCCAAGGTATCGGGCCCGTGGCCGCTGTGCCGACCCCGAGCGAGGAAGCCCTCGCCCACGAACTGCACGAACAGGCTGCTCACAAACGGCCCGTTCCGACGATGCACCTCCGTACCATCAACCCGCTCGGTACCGCACCGATCAGTGACGCGCCAATGGCAGCGCCGATCGACGCCGCCGACAGTACTCCACAGCCGACGCCCGCTATGACAGCCGCCTCTGATGCTGCTATACTGAATCTAGCGAACAATAACGATCTGGATGTGGCTACTATTGCGCGTCAAGCCGAAAGAGCCCGCCACCCAGACTCTGATGATGAGGTAGTTATCTCGCTTCGGTAATCGAACGCTTTAGGTGGGATAAAAACATATATGGACCCGACAGTGCCAAACCAACCAGGCCAACAGCCGCCAACTGCGGCCGTCCCTGGGGCTGCACCTTTTGGTCAGCCTCCTATGACCGCGCAAGCCCAGCCATTTCCCGGTGCCCCAATACCACCAGCTGATCCTCAAGCCAATCTTCAGCAACCCTATGCCGCCATGCCGGCTGCTCCGGCAGCAGTCCCGCAAACCGGCGCACCGCAACCACAAACCGTGCCAGCTGCCGCTGCCGCACACCGTACGAATCCAAACAGCACCCAGAACACCTTGCAGATCGCCGAGATCCGCGACGGTATCGTCATCATGAACGACGGCTCATTCCGATCGGTCGTTATGGTGAAGTCAGTCAACTTCGACCTGATGAGTCCGCAAGAGCAAGAAGCCGTCGAGTACAGCTATCAGGGATTTTTGAACTCACTTTATTTCCCGGTGCAAATCTTTGTCCGCTCCTCCCGCGTCGACCTCCGGCCCTACATCGAGAAGCTCGAAAAAATCCGGGCCGAGCACGACAACATGCTGCTGGCGCTTTTGATGGAAGATTATATCGGCTACATCGGTGGCCTGAGCCAGCAGACCAACATTATGGATAAGATGTTCTACGTGGTCATTCCGTATTTCCCCCACACCGACGTGCAAAAGGCGCTCACCCAGAGCAAGAACTTTTTCTCCGGTCTTTCGCAGATGTTCAGCAGCAAGGAACAGCATGTCACCATCAACGAAGCCGATCTGGAAGCCGCTAAAACCGAGCTACGCAACCGCGTCCAATCGGTGCTCGGCGGTCTGATGCAGTGCGGCGTGCAAGGCCTGCCGCTCGACACCCAGGAACTGATCGAGCTGTACTACGACTCGTACAACCCGGATACCGCCACCCGCCAGCAGCTGAAGAACTTCAACGATCTGACGGCTGATGTCGTCACCAAAGGCCAGGGCAGCGCTCCGCAGGCTCACCTTCAGGGAGGACTCCAGTAATGGCATTCGGCAAGAAAAAAGAACAGCTCGACCCGGTCGCCATCGCCCAGGCCCAACGCGCCCAAGAAGAGCAGGAAGTCCAGGAAGCGTTTCGTAAGGGTATCACGGCACTGCGCGACTTCATTGCGCCGAGCTCCATTGAGATCAACAGCAACTATTTCCAGATCGGTACCCGCTTCGCCCGCACCTACTACGTCTACGGTTACCCGCGCCAGCTGTATACCGGCTGGCTGAGCGGCATGGTTAACCTCGACGAGGTGATGGACATGGC
>Ga0164242_10002455_pt1 | contig 21432 bp, 15 predicted proteins | sample OricomgcompostMG_FD_108783 | JGI IMG/M metagenome (GOLD analysis project Ga0164242, IMG submission 108783) | Miracle-Growth compost microbial communities from Emeryville, California, USA - Original compost - Miracle growth compost (MG) ... | reverse complement strand
GCGCGTCGCGGAGGCCGGCGACCCGGCCGAGGCGCTCGACGCGCTGATCGGCGGCCACATCGACTTCGCCATCGACGACCGCCCGCTGATCACCCTGCACGACCGCGAACTGGACCGGCTGCGCGAGGCGGACCGCAAACTGGTCCGGCAGCTCCAGCGGCAGTACGTGGAGGAATGGGTGGCGGTGGTGCGACTCGTCTACCCGGACGCCACCGAGCTGGAGGCCCGCGCGGCCGTGCACGCCGTCTTCGGCCTGCTGAACTCCACGCCCCATCTCGGCGGGCAGTCCGGGTTGCCGGACCGGGCGGCGATGGCCGGACTGCTGCGCCGCCTCGCCCACAGCGCGCTGGACGCTCTCGGTGAGCGGCCGGGCCCGCCCTGGACAGCCCCGACGACCGGCGGGTAACTTACTGAGCGCTTGCTTATCGACGGGATGGGAGGCGCGCTGTGCGTCGTACGGTGTTCAACGAGGACCACGAGGCGTTCCGCGCGACGATACGCGCCTTCATCGAGTCGGAGGTCGTGCCCGTCCACGACGAGTGGCTGGCCGCCGGCCAGGCTCCCCGTGACTTCTACTACAAGCTCGGCGAGCTGGGCGTCTTCGGCATCGAGGTGCCTGAGGAGTACGGCGGCGCCGGCGAGCACAGCTTCAAGTTCCAAGCCGTCATCAGTGAGGAGTGCGCCCGGGCGGGCGTCAGCTTCGGCGGCAGTGGTGTCCATGTCGGCCTGTGCCTGCCCTACCTCATGGCATACGCCACCGACGAACAGAAGAAGCGCTGGCTCCCCGGATTCGTCACCGGCGAGACCATGTTCGCCATCGCCATGACCGAGCCCGGCACCGGCTCCGACCTGGCCGGTATGAAGACCGCCGCCAAGCTCTCGGCCGACGGCACCCACTACGTCCTCAACGGCGCCAAGACCTTCATCACCGGAGGCGTCCACGCCGACCGCGTCATCGTCTGCGCCCGCACCGCCCCGGCCACCCCTGAGGACCGCCGGGCCGGCATCTCGCTCTTCGTGGTCGACACCAAGTCCGAGAGCTACACGGTCGGCCGAAAGCTCGACAAGATCGGCCTGAAGACCTCCGACACCGCCGAGCTGTCCTTCAGTGACGTCAAGGTCCCGGTCAACGACCTGCTCGGCGAGGAGGGCAAGGGCTTCTCCTACCTCGGCCAGAACCTGCCGCAGGAACGCCTGGCCATCGCCGTCGGGGCCTACGCGCAGGCCGCCGCCGCCATCCGCTTCGCCCAGGCCTACGTCCAGGACCGCACGGTCTTCGGCAAGACCGTCGCGTCCTTCCAGAACACCAAGTTCGAGCTGGCCGCCTGCAAGGCCGAGGTCGACGCCGCCGAGGCCGTGGTCGACCGCGCCCTGGAGGCCCACGACAAGCGCGAGCTGACCGCCGCCGACGCCGCCTCCGCCAAGCTGTTCTGCACCGAGGTCGCCAGCCGCGTGATCGACCGCTGCCTCCAGCTGCACGGCGGATACGGGTACATGAACGAGTACCCGATCGCCCGCCTCTACGCGGACAACCGGGTCAACCGGATCTACGGGGGCACCAGCGAGGTCATGAAGTCGATCATCGCCAAGTCCATGGGCCTGTGATAACGACGAACCCGTGAACGACAACCCCAGCGCACTCCAGTCCCTGCTCGAACTGCTCGACCTGGAGCGGATCGAGCAGGATATCTTCCGCGGCGTCAGCCGCCCAGCTGTCGTGCCGCGCGTCTTCGGCGGCCAGGTCGCCGCTCAGGCGCTGGTCGCCGCCGGCCGCACCGTGCCCGAGGACCGGCCGGCGCACTCACTGCACGCCTATTTCCTGCGGCCCGGCGACCCCGGAGCCCCGATCGTCTACCAGGTCGACCGTATCCGCGACGGCAGGTCCTTCACCACGCGCCGGGTCGTCGCGGTCCAGCACGGACAGCCGATCTTCCACCTCTCGGCGTCCTTCCAGCGCCACGAGGAGGGGCTTGAGCACCAGGAGCCGATGCCGGAGGCGCCGGACCCGGAGACCCTGCCGCCCGCGGAGGAGTTGCTGCCCGCCCACGCGGACCGCTTCCAGGACCCCACCGTGGTGGACCGCCTGCTGGAGGCCAGGGCGGCCATCGACCTGCGCTACGTGGAGGACCCGCCGTTCCTCACCGCGGGAGTGCGGCGCGAACCGCGCTCCCAGGTGTGGTTCCGCACCCGTGGCAAGGTCGCCGACAACCCCATGCTCCACATCTGCCTCGCCACCTATGTGTCGGACATGACGCTGCTGGACTCCATCCTGCTGGCCCACGGCCGCGGTGGCTGGGCGGTCGGCGACGTGGTCGGCGCCAGCCTGGACCACGCCATGTGGTTCCACCGCCCGCTGCGCGCCGACGAGTGGCTGCTGTACGACCAGCAGAGCCCCTCCGCGTCCGGGGGGCGGGGCCTCGGCACCGCCCGCATCTACACGCAGGACGGCAGGCTCGCCGTGTCGGTGATCCAGGAGGGCCTGGTCAGGGTGCCGCGCACCTGAGCCCCCGGCGGGCCGTCCCGTCTGCCCGGTCGTCCCTGCCTACTGGTTGCGGGACTTGCGAACTCTGGGCCGCTTCGTCCGCGGGTCGGGGCGGTGGCGGCCGGAGCCGTTGCGGTTCAGGGCGGGGCGGCGCCGCAGCCGGGCCGCCTCCACGAGGTAGGCGCTCAGCGGGGCGTAGTAGTGCGGCAGGACGTTGTCGTCGAGCGGCACGGTCACCTGGACGGTGCCTTCCGCCTCGGCCACGAACAGCGCCGGGTCGTTGCTGTCGGCAAAGCCCACCGTCTCGATTCCGCGGGCCCCCGCGCACCCGGCCCACCCATGGTCGGCCACCACCAGATCGGGCAGGCCGCGGCCTTCGCGCTCCAGGGCGTCCAGGACCTCCGCCATCGGGTCGGGGGAGTGGGTGTGGGCCAGGCCACCGCCGCGGTGCAGCATGAAGACGCCCGAGATATGGCGGATCTCGCCGCCGTCGGCGTACAGGTGCTCGGTCGCCTCCACCACCTGGCAACCCGCCGCCCGCAGCCCCGCCGCCAGCACCTGGTGCACGGCGAAGAGCCCCGCCGGGTGGCCGCTCGCCAGCAGGACCGTCGACCGGTTCTCGACGGCACGGTCCAGCACCGCCGCCATCCGGTCCAGCGCGTCGACCGTGAGCTCCGGGTCGATGGTGTCCTGGCCGTGGAGGTGCGAGGGGTCGGCGACCACGCCGCAGCGCTCCGCCATCAGCTCCAGCACGGCGGACTGCTCCGTCCACCGGTCGCCCAGCTCCAGCCCGAACCAGTAGTAGCGGTTGCCCTCGGCGAGCTCCCGGTAGTGGTCGAGGTTGTTCTCGCGGCTGGTCGCGACCTCGCCGGCGATCCGGGTCCGTATCAGGTGGGCGGTGAGGGCCTGGCGGTCGAGGGCGGCAGGCGGATGGTCCATCGGCATGGCCACATTCTTTCGTCCCCGGGCGGGGCCGCGCGACGCCCGGGGACGACGCACAGGTGTCGTCGGCGGTGAGCGCCGGAGGAACGCCGCATTTGCGACACCTGGCGAAGATCACCCGGACGGCCGACGACTCCGGTCGTACTCGTGTGCGACTTTGGTTGCTCCGGATGTTGCGGGAGGATGAAACGCGCTGCTGCCGGCGTTGCCACGCGTGGAGGAGCGCTGCCGCAAACGCACCGGCTGGCCGGTGGCGGCGGCGTGAGAGCGGGCGACGACAGCACGCCGACGACGGGCGGGAGGACGCAGGTGGGGAAGGCGAGGGCGACGGCGGCCGACGCGGGCGACCAGGGCCTCGGTCGGGAACGCGGCGCGGGCCGCGGTCCCGACCGAGGCCCGTACGAGGGACGGACCGACGCCGGCGGCTGGCTGCGGCGTCTGAGCGGCTACGCGTGGCGCTACAAGCGCAACGTGCTGCTGTCGCTGGGGGCCTCCCTGGTCGGCATGGGGGTCACCGCGCTGGTGCCACTCGTCCCCAAGGTGATCATCGATCACGTGATCGTCCGCCACGACCAGCCGCTTGCGCCGTGGGCCGCCACCCTGGTCGGCGCCGCCCTCGTGGTCTACGTGCTGACCTACCTGCGCCGCTTCTACGGCGGTCGGCTCGGCCTGGACGTGCAGCACGACCTGCGCGAGGACATGTTCCGCTCGATCATGCGCCTCGACGGGCGGCGGCAGGACGAACTGAGCACGGGCCAGGTCGTCGGTCGCGCCACCAGCGACCTCCAGCTGATCCAGGGGCTGCTCTTCATGCTCCCCGTCATGATCGGCAACCTTCTGCTGTTCGTGCTGTCGCTGGTCGTCATGGTCGTGCTCTCACCACTCCTCACGGTGATCGCGCTCGCCGTGGCTCCCGCGCTGTGGATCGTCGCGACCCGCTCCCGCGCACGGCTCTTCCCCGCCACCTGGTACGCGCAAGGGCAGGCGGCCGCGGTCGCCGGCATCGTCGACGGTTCGGTCACGGGCGTGCGGGTGGTCAAGGGCTTCGGGCAGGAAAGCCAGGAGATGGCGAAGCTCGAGCGCGTGGGCCGCAAGCTCTTCGCCGGCCGGCTGCGCACCGTGCGGCTCACCGCCAAGTACACCCCCGCCCTCCAGGCCGTCCCCTCGCTGGGTCAGATCGGGATGCTGGCCCTCGGCGGCTGGATGGCCGCCCGGGGGGAGATCACCCTCGGCACCTTCGTGGCGTTCTCCACCTACCTCGCCCAGCTCACCGGCCCGGTGCGGATGCTCACCATGATGCTCACCGTCGGCCAGCAGGCCCGGGCGGGAGTCGAGCGGGTGCTCGAGCTCATCGACACCCGGCCCACTCTGGAGGAGGGCAGCCGCACCCTGCCGGCGGACGCCCCCGCCACCGTCGACTTCGACAACGTCACCTTCGGCTACAAGACCGGACGGCCCGTGCTCGCCGGCTTCGACCTCACCGTGGAACCGGGCGAGACCGTGGCCGTCGTCGGCGCCTCCGGGTCGGGGAAGTCCACCGTCTCCCTGTTGCTGCCCCGGCTGTACGACGTGACCGGCGGCGCGGTCCGGATCGGCGGCATCGACGTCCGCGAGCTCACCTTCGACTCGCTGCGCTCGGCGATCGGCCTCGTCCCGGAGGACAGCTTCCTCTTCTCCGACACCGTCCGGGCCAACATCGCCTACGGCCGGCCCGACGCCGACGACGACGAGATCCTGGCCGCCACCCGGGTCGCCCACGCCCACGACTTCATCGAGGCGCTGCCCGAGGGCTACGACACCGTCGTCGGCGAGCAGGGCCTGACCCTCTCCGGCGGACAGCGTCAGCGGATCGCGCTCGCCCGCGCCGTCCTCACCGACCCGCGACTGCTCCTCCTCGACGACGCCACCTCTGCCGTCGACGCGCAGGTGGAGGCCGAGATCTTCGACGCGCTGCGCGAGGTCATGCGCGGCCGCACCACCCTGCTGATCGCCCACCGGCGCTCCACTCTCGCCCTCGCCGACCGGATCGCGGTCCTGGACGGCGGGAAGCTCTCCGACGTCGGCACCCACGAGGAACTCCAGGCCCGCAGCCCCTTGTACCGCGCCCTGCTCACCGATCCGGACGCGCTGGGCGCCGACGACATCGAACTCGACCCGGCCGGCACCACCGCGCGGCGCTGTCCCCACGGTGCCCCGGCCGGCTCCCCCTGCTCCGACCCCCAGTGCCTGCTGCTCGACAAGGCCGGCGCCGAGGCGTTGGCGGAGGCCGGCGCAGCCGCCCTGGAAGGCACACCGGACGACGCCCCCGACGAGAGCGCCGGCGCGCGGGCGGGCGCCGTCACCCCCGCGCTGTGGCCGGAGCACCTGCGCAGCCGGCAAGCGGACGAGGACGACCCGCGCACCCGCGGGGCAAGTGCGGCCGCCATGACGCGACCCCGCTCGGCCGGCGGGCCAGGTGCCATGGCAGGCGCCCTGGCCGGTATGCCCGCCACTCCGGAACTGCTGGCGAAGGTGGCCGCGCTGCCGCCCGCCACGGACACTCCGGACGTGGACGAGGAGACGGCACGGCGTGCCGACCACAGCTTCGGCCTCGGCAGCATGCTGCGCGGGTTCCGCGCACCGCTGCTGCTCAGCCTTCTCCTGGTCGCCGTGGACGCCCTCGCGGGGCTGCTGCTTCCGGTGCTCATCCGCCACGGCATCGACTCCGGCGTGCGCCAGCAGGAACTCCGCGCCGTCTGGGTCGCGTCCATCGTCGGCCTGGGACTGGTCCTGCTCCAGTGGGTGGTCGAGTGGGCGTCAACCCTGCTCACCGGCCGCACGGGCGAGCGCGTCCTTTACAGCCTCCGCGTCAAGATCTTCGCCCACCTGCACCGGCTCGGCCTGGACTACTACGAACGTGAGCTGTCCGGCCGGATCATGACCCGGATGACCACCGACGTGGACGCCCTGTCCACGTTCCTCCAGACCGGCATGGTCACGGCTGTGGTCAGCGTGCTCACCTTCGTGGGCATTCTGGTGGCGCTGCTGGCCATCGACGTCGAGCTCGCCCTGCTGGTCTTCGCGACCCTGCCCCTCCTCTTCGCCGGCACATGGATCTTCCGGCGCAAGTCCGTGCGGGCCTACGAGGCCGCCCGTGAGCGGATCGCCATCGTCAACGCCGACCTCCAGGAACACGTGGCCGGCCTGCGGGTCGTCCAGGCGTTCCGGGGAGAACGGCACGGCGCCGAGCGGTTCCTCGGCCGCAGCGACGACTACCGCCAGGCCCGGGTACGCGGACAGCACCTGATCTCCGTGTACTTCCCGTTCGTGCAGTTGCTGTCCAGCGTCGCCGCCGCCCTGGTACTGATCGTTGGAAGCCACCGGGTGAACGAGGGCACGCTGTCGGCGGGCGCCCTCGTCGCCTACCTGCTCTACATCGACCTGTTCTTCTCCCCGGTGCAGCAACTGTCCCAGGTCTTCGACGGCTACCAGCAGGCGACGGTGTCCCTGGGCCGCATCCGGGAACTGCTGCACACCCCCACGACCACCCCCGCGGCTCGGAACCCGCGCCCGGTCGGGAGGCTCACCGGCGACGTGGAGTTCCGCGGGGTGCGGTTCCGCTACGGCGCCGCGGACGCGGAGGCGCTCAGCGGCATCGACCTGCACGTCCCCGCGGGCCAGACCGTCGCCTTCGTGGGCGAGACCGGGGCCGGCAAGTCCACCCTGGTCAAGCTCATCGCTCGCTACTACGACCCCACCGAGGGCGCCGTGCTCGTCGACGGCACGGACATCCGCTCCTTCGACCTCGCGGGTTACCGGCAGCGGCTCGGCGTGGTCCCGCAGGAGCCGTACCTCTTCGCCGGCACCATCCGCGACGCCATCGCATACGGCCGTGTGGACGCCACGGACGCCGAGGTGGAAGCCGCCGCCCGCTCGGTGGGCGCCGACGCCATGATCGCCACCCTGGAGGGCGGCTACCTCCATGAGGTCGCGGAACGCGGTCGCAACCTCTCCGCGGGTCAGCGCCAGCTCATCGCCCTCGCCCGGGCCCAACTGGTCGACCCTGCCATCCTGCTGCTCGACGAGGCCACCGCGGCCCTCGATCTCGCGACCGAGGCCGTGGTCAACGAGGCGGCCGACCGCCTGGCGGTGCGCCGCACCACCCTGGTCGTGGCCCACCGGCTCAGCACGGCGGCCCGCGCCGACCGGGTGGTCGTCCTGGACCACGGACGGATCGTCGAGGACGGCACCCACGACGAACTCCTCGCCCGCGGCGGCCGATACGCCCAGTTGTGGCGTACCTTCACCGGCGAGGTGAGCGAGACCGTCTGAGCTGAGAGGCCCGGCTTCCCGCCGTCCGACGGCTGGACCGGCCCGGGACCCGGGCCGGTCGTCGAACCGTCAGACGGACTCCGTGAGCAGCCGCATCAGATGCTCCCGGCCCCGACCCAGCAGCGGCGGCAGCTCCGCGGCCTGCTCGTACCAGCGCTTTTCGTACTCCCAGCACAGCCAGCCGTCCCACCCGGCCCGGCTGAGCACCTCGACCGTCTCGGCCAGCGGCAGCACGCCGGCGCCCAGGGGAAGAGGCGTGAGGTCGTCCGCTGACGCGATGTCCTTGACCTGCACGTAGCCGAGGTACGGCGCCAGGACCGGGTAGGTCGTGCTGGGCTGTTCCCCGGCGAGCCATGTGTGCATGACGTCCCAGAGGGCACCGGCCCAGTGGTGGCCTACCGCCCCGAGCACGCGCGCCACGTCCGCCCCGGCCCGGTGTGAGTCGTGCGTCTCCAGCAGCACCCGCACTCCGTGGTCCTCCGCGGACTCGGCGACGGCGGCGAGCCTGCGGGCCGCCGCCGCCTCGGCTGTCTCCGGCTCGGCGTCCCCACCGCCCGGGAAGACCCGGACGAAGGACGCGCCGAGGTCAGCGGCGAGGGAGAGCAGCGACTCCACCTCTGCCAACACCGCCTCGTCCGGCCCCGGCGCGGCGACCCTCGCGTACCCCGCCACTGCCAGCACATCCACCCCTCCGGCACGGAACTGCTTCGCCACGTCCCTGCGTTCGCCGGCCGTCAGCCCTGCGTGCACCGGGCCCTCGTCGCTCGCACGCAACTCGACGCCGTGGTAGCCGTGTCGGCCGGCGAGCCGCACGACCTCCCCGACGGGCAGGAAAGGGACACCGAGAGTGGAGAAGGCGAACTTCATTGGCCGGACACTAGGCACCCCGACCGGCCCGGTCAACAGGACTCCACGGGCGGCGGTGCCCGGATCGCACGCCGTCGTCGGCGACTTCCGAAAAGCCCGTGGCGAGCAGGGGCGACCGGCTGAGAGCGCGCTCAGCCGGGGGCTGCGTGCTGTCGCGGCCGAGTCCTCTTCCAGCCCCGGCCGGCCGCGTCACAGCTCCAGGCGCCAGTCCTGCCCGACGAGGTGCTTGCCGAAGCTTCGGTGTGGGCGCTCCGCCACCAGCTCGAAGCCCGCCCGCTGGTAGATCCTGCGCGCGCCCGCCAGCACGTCATTGGTCCACAGCACCATCGCGCCGTAGCCGCACTCCCGGGCGAAGCCTATGCAGGTGTCCACCAGCCGGCCTCCGATGCCGTGTCCGCGGGCCGCCGGATCGACCAGCAGGAGCCGCAGCCGTGCGGTGTCCGGCTCCACGTCGCGCACGCAGAACACGCAGCCCACCCGCTGACCGTCCAACTCGGCCACCCACATGGCCTCGCGTTCCGGGTCGTGGCTGTCCGCGTAGTCCGCCACGATCCGGGCCACCAGCGCCTCGTACTCCTCGTTCCACCCGTACTCGGCCGCGTAGACGGCGGCGTTGCGCTCGATGGACCAGCCCAGGTCGCCGGCCCGCGGCCCGCGCACCGCCACGCGCTCTCCGCCCGTCGGCCGCGGGTCCTCGTGCAGGATGCGGCGCACTGCGCCCAGCGCTTCCGTGAGCGCGCCGCGGTCTTCCGGTGCTATCCGCTCCACCAATGATCCGACCGCTTCCCGTGACCGCTCCTCCAGCAGCGCGGCGGCCTCCCGGCCCCGGGACGTGAGCTCTATCCGCTGCCGCCTCGCGTCCTGCCGCGAGGGCGCGCGGGTGACGAGCTGCCGCTGCTCGAAAGCGGTCAGAATCCGGCTGAGGTGGCCGGCGTCCAGCGAAAGGTCGGCTCGCAGGTCGGCGGCGTCCCTGCCCTGCGCGTGCGCGAGCTCGTAGAGGATGCGCGCCTCGGTCAGGGTGAAGGGCGTATGCAGGTGGCGGCTGTAGTCGAGCGCGCCGATGAGATTGGTGTAGAAGCGGTTGAACTCGCGGATCTCCTGGACGGACATGGCCGGCCCCGTTCCCCGTCGTCCCATTTCTTTGACTGAGTCAAAGGTAGGCCCGCGAACGCGGTGCGGGGAAGCCTTTTTCCCGCCTGTGGAAACTCCGGGTGAGGGTCGGGGTGACCCGGCGAGTGGCCTGTGCCGGACCCGGTGGCCCTTCGGGTCAGGGCCGCACGTCGCGGGGCGGGGCCGTCGAGGCGCGGACCATCAGCTCCGTCGGCACGGTGGCCACCCCGCCCGGCGGCGGATCCGACCGGCCCATCACCAGCCGTCCGGCGCGGGCCCCGGCCTCCTGGAGCGGGACTCGGACGGTCGTCAGCGCGGGGAACGCGTCGATACCGAAGGGCAGGTCGTCGAAGCCGGCGACCGACACGTCGCCGGGGACGTCCAGGCCGCGGTCCCTGAATGCGGCGCACACACCGAGTGCCACCGTGTCATTGGCAGCGGCGACAGCGGTCACCGCATCGTCCCGGCGCAGCAGTTCGAGCGCCGCGTCGTAGCCGGAGGCCCGGTCGTAGCCGCCCGCGACGATCAGCCGTTCGGCCGCCTCGCCTTCCGGCGTGTCCGGACCGAGCCCGCGCGCCTCCAGCGCCGCTCGGTGGCCCTCCAGCCGGTGCCGGGTGGTGCTGCGGCCGGGTGGACCGGTGACATACCCGATCCTGCGGTGGCCCAGCGACAGCAGGTGCTCGGTCAGCCGGCGCGCACCGCCCCGGTCGTCGAAGACGAGGGACGCCAGGACGGGAGGCCCGTCCGGCAGCGCGAGCGGTGGCCGCCCGCACAGCACCACCTGCGTGCCCGACGACGTCAGCCGGGCCAGCCGGGCGGCGACCGCGGCCGAGTGCGCGGCGTCCTCCACCGCTCCTCCGGTCAGCACCACGCCCGCGGCGCGCTGCCGTTCCAGCAGCGTCAGGTAGGTCAGCTCGGAGTCGGGCGAGCCCCCGGTGTTGCAGACGATGGCCAGCTTGCCGCCGTCGGGGCGGCCGGCTCCGGCGCCGATCTCGCCTTGGAGAGCGCTGGCGAGCAGCCCGAAGAAGGGATCGGCGACATCGTTGACCAGGACTCCGACCAGGTCCGAGGTGGCCGCGGCGAGGGCGCGGGCGTGGCCGTTGACGACGTAGTCCAGCTCCGCCACGGCGCGCAGGACCCGTTCCCGGGTCCGTGTGGACACCGGGTAGTTGCCGTTGAGCACGCGGGACACGGTCGCCGAGGACACGCCGGCGCGGGCGGCCACATCGGCCAGGGTCACTGCCATCCGTGTCGGTCCTCCTCGGAGCGCGGTCCGGCGCAGACCCCGCGGGGAGCGGGTCCGGTCGGAGCGCGCGGAAGTCAGGAACAGGTGCCGCACATGCTCTCATCTCGAGGCCCGGCGGGGCGATGGAGTGGAGAAAGCGCTTTCTATTAAATGGGGGTATTGCAGCGTGTGGTTCAGAGAAGCTAGCGTCTGGCCGTAAGAAAGCGCTTGCTGTCATGAGCGGGCGCCCCACACAGCGGACATTGCGACTGCGGGAGTGCCGAGCCGACAGTCCGACCGCGAGGATGCGAGGAGAGGCCCCGATGACACGCAGGACCGTCCGGATCGCCATGAACGGCGTCACCGGACGCATGGGCTACCGCCAGCACCTGGTCCGTTCGATCCTCAGCCTGCGCGAGCAGGGCGGGCTCGACCTCGGCGACGGGACGACCCTGTGGCCCGAACCGGTGCTGGTGGGCCGCCGTGAGTCCGCACTGCGCCCGATCGCCGAGCGCCACGGCATCGAGCACTGGACCACGGACCTGGCCGCGGTGCTCGCCGACCCGTCCGTGGAGATCTACTTCGACTCCCAGGTGACGGCGGCCCGTGAGGAGGCGGTGCGCCGGGCCATCGCCGCCGGGAAGCACATCTACTGCGAGAAGCCGAGCGGCTCGACGCTCGCCGGCGCCGTGGAACTGGCCCGCCTGGCCGACGAGGCCGGGGTCAAGCACGGGGTCGTCCAGGACAAGATCTTCCTGCCCGGACTGCTCAAGCTGCGCCGCTTGGTGGAGGGCGGCTTCTTCGGCCGCGTCCTGTCCGTGCGCGGCGAGTTCGGCTACTGGGTGTTCGAGGGCGACTGGCAGCAGGGGCAGCGGCCCTCCTGGAACTACCGGGCTCAGGACGGTGGCGGCATCATCGCCGATATGTTCCCCCACTGGGAGTACGTGCTGCACGAGCTGTTCGGCCGGGTACGCGGAGTGCAGGCTTTGGCGGCCACCCACATCCCCCGGCGCTGGGACGAGGACGGCACGCCCTACGAGGCCACCGCGGACGACGCCGCCTACGGCCTCTTCGAACTGGAGGGCGGAGCGGTGGCGCAGATCAACTCGTCCTGGGCGGTGCGGGTCCACCGTGACGAGCTGGTCGAGTTCCAGGTGGACGGCACTCACGGGTCGGCCGTGGCGGGACTGCGGCGCTGCCGCGTCCAGCACCGCTCCGCCACACCGAAGCCGGTGTGGAACCCCGATCTGCCGGCCACGGAGCGCTTCCGCGACCAGTGGCAGGAGGTGCCCGACAACGCCGAGTTCGACAACGGCTTCAAGGCGCAGTGGGAGCTCTTCCTGCGGCACGTGGTGCTCGACGAGCCATGGCGCTGGGACCTGCTCGCCGGCGCCCGGGGCGTGCAACTGGCCGAGTTGGGGCTGAAGTCGGCCGCGGAGGGCCGTCGGTTCCCGGTTCCGGAGCTGTCGCTGTGACCGTCAAGCTGCCCGACGGGTCCGGCGGACTGCGCACCTATGTGCCCAGGTCCGAACCGGCCACCTATGAGGCCCGACTGCCGTTGCGCAGCCGGGTGGTGTACTCGGCGGCCCACGTGGTGGCCGACCCGTTGCGGACCGGCGCGGACGGGCTCGCGGCCGTCGACTGGGATGCCACACTCGCGTTCCGCCGCCATCTGTGGGCGCACGGCTTGGGCGTGGCCGAGGCCATGGACACCGCGCAGCGCGGCATGGGTCTGGACTGGGAGACCGCCGCGGAGCTCATTCGCAGGTCGTCCGCGGAGGCTCGTGCCGTGGGCGGGCGGATCGTCTGCGGCGTCGGTACGGATCAGCTGACCGCGCCGGCGGCAACCGTCGCCGAGGTCGAGGCCGCCTACGAGGAGCAGTTGGCCGTCGTTGAGGCGGCCGGCGCCCAACCCGTCCTGATGGCCTCGCGGGCACTGGCCGCCGTTGCCAAGGGGCCCGACGACTACCTCGAGGTCTACGGCAAGCTGCTGCGGCAGTCATCCGAACCGGTGGTGCTCCACTGGCTGGGCCCGATGTTCGACCCCGCACTGGCCGGCTACTGGGGCAGCGACGACCTGGACGCAGCGACGGACGCCTTCCTTGAGGTCATCGCGATGTACCCGGACCGCGTTGACGGTGTGAAGATCTCACTGCTCGACGCGCAACGTGAGGTGGACCTGCGAAGGCGCCTCCCGCAGGGCGTGCGCTGTTATACGGGCGACGATTTCAACTACCCGGAACTGCTCGCAGGGGACGAGCTGGGCTTCAGCCACGCATTGCTGGGCATCTTCGATCCCCTCGCGCCCTTCGCCGCTGCCGCTGTCAGTGCCTTGGACACCGGCGACGCGGCCGGGTTCCGGGCGATCCTGGACCCCACCGTGACGCTGTCACGGCACCTGTTCCAGAACCCGACGCGCTTCTACAAGACAGGCGTCGTGCTGCTCGCCTGGCTGGCCGGCCACCAGGACCACTTCACCATGGTGGGCGGATTGCAGTCCGCTCGCCCGCTGACTCACCTGGCACGGGCCTACGAACTGGCCGACAGCCTGGGGCTGTTCCCCGACCCGGCACTCGCCGAGGCGCGAATGCGGCGACTGCTCGCCCTGTACGGGGTGGACGCGTGAGTGGCGCGGGCGCCACCGGGGCCCGCGACCTCGCCCGGCTGAGCATCAACCAAGAGACCGTCAAGCAGTGGTCGCTGCCCGAGCTCGCGGCAGGCTGCGCGAACCTGGGTGTGGCGGCGGTGGGGCTGTGGCGGGCCCCGGTCCAGGAGTACGGCGTCGAGCGCACCGCAGCGCTGATGCGCGACCACGGGCTGAGTGTCACCTCGCTCTGCCGAGGCGGCTTCTTCACCGCGACCGACCCGACCGCGCGGGCCGCAGCCCTGGACGACAACCGGGCAGCGATCGACGAGGCCGCGGGGCTCGGCACGTCCACCCTCGTGCTCGTGTCCGGCGGACTCCCCGCAGGGGACCGCGACATCGCCGCTGCGCGCGAGCGGGTCGGCGAAGCCGTCGCCGAACTGGCGCCGTACGCGGGTGAGAGAGGGGTGCGCCTGGCCATCGAGGCGCTGCATCCGATGTTCGCCTCGGACCGCTGCGTGGTGTCCACTCTCGGCCAGGCACTCGACATCGCCGAGCGCTTCCCCGCCGAGCAGGTGGGCGTCGTGGTCGACACCTACCACCTGTGGTGGGACGACCGGCTCGACGAGGACATCGCCCGCGCCGGCCGGGGCGGGCGGATCGCCTCCTTCCAGGTCGCGGACTGGGTGACCCCGCTACCGGAGGGCGTGTTGCTGGGCCGGGGCCAGCTCGGTGACGGCTGCGTGGACCTACGGGGGCTGCGCGAACGCGTGGACGGCACGGGTTTCGCCGGCGCCGTGGAGGTCGAGATCTTCAACCCGGGGCTGTGGGCCCGGGACGGTGGTGAGGTCCTGGCCGAGGTGGCCGAACGGTACCTGCGGCACGTGGTCTGAGGATCGGCTGAAATTTCTTCTCCTTTCCGTGCAACCCTTCGGTGCTCTCGCCGGTCGTACTCTGCATCGCGGCTCTGGGGGTGGAGCCGGCGGGGGGGATTGGTGCCCGAGGGGGGCTTCGGGCACCCGTGGGGGGAGCAAGTGGGGCCCTGCTTCGGCGGGGCCCCACTCGTCTGTCCGGCTCCTGTCCCCCGGCGCCGGAAGGCCGGGCGATCGGCTGGATCCGGCCAGTCGTCCACAGGCGGGAGCGCCGGCACCGACGCGGTGTCGGGCCGGGCGGGTACCTTCGGAGCAACTCGGTACGCCCGCCCGGAAGGAGGCCCCAGAATGGCGGAGACGCCGCATCTGTCCGTTCTCGAGGGGGTCCTTGAGCGGATCACGTACGCCAACGAGGACAACGGCTACACCGTCGCCCGCGTGGACACCGGCCGCGGCTCGGGGGAGCTGCTGACCGTAGTGGGTGCCCTGCTGGGCGCGCAGCCGGGCGAGTCCCTGCGGATGCACGGCCGTTGGGGCTCCCACCCGCAGTACGGCAAGCAGTTCGCGGTCGAGAACTACACCACCGTCCTGCCGGCCACGATCCAGGGAATCCGCCGCTACCTGGGCTCGGGGCTGATCAAGGGCATCGGGCCGCGGATCGCCGAGCGGATCGTGGACCACTTCGGCGTGGGCACCCTGGAGGTCATCGAGACCGAGCCCGGCCGGCTCATCGAGGTGCCGGGACTGGGCCCGAAGCGTACCCGCAAGATCACCGCCGCGTGGGAGGAGCAGAAAGCGATCAAGGAGGTGATGGTCTTCCTGCAAGGAGTGGGTGTATCGACGTCCATCGCCGTGCGGATCTACAAGAACTACGGGGACGCGTCGATCTCCGTGGTGAAAAACCAGCCCTACCGGTTGGCCGCCGACGTCTGGGGCATCGGCTTCCTCACCGCCGACCGCATCGCTCAGGCGGTCGGCATCCCCCACGACAGCCCGGAACGCGTCAAGGCCGGTCTGCAGTACGCGCTGTCCCAGGCCACCGACGCGGGAAACTGCTTCCTTCCCGAGGAGCGCCTGATAGCCGACGCGGTGAAGCTGCTCCAGGTGGACACCGGGCTGGTCATCGAGTGCCTGGGTGAACTCGCCGACGAGGAGGGCGTGGTGCGCGAGTGCGTCCCGGGACCCGCCGGCGGCGACGCGGTCACCGCTGTGTACCTGGTGCCGTTCCACCGTGCCGAGCTGTCGCTGACCGGCCAGCTGATGCGGCTGCTGCGGGGATCCGAGGACCGGATGCCGGCCTTTCAGGACGTGCAGTGGGACAAGGCGCTGGCGTGGCTTGCGGACAAGACCGGCGCCGACCTCGCCCCGGAACAGCGGGAGGCGGTCCGGTTGGCGCTCACCGAGAAGGTGGCCGTCCTCACCGGGGGCCCCGGCTGCGGCAAGTCCTTCACCGTCCGCTCGGTGGTGACCCTCGCCGTGGCCAAGAAGGCCAAGGTGGTGCTCGCGGCACCGACCGGCCGGGCCGCCAAGCGGCTGGCCGAGCTCACGGGCGCGGAGGCGTCGACCGTCCACCGGCTGCTGGAGCTCAAGCCGGGCGGGGATGCAGCCTACGACCGGGACCGCCCGCTCGACGCGGATCTGGTGGTGGTCGACGAGGCTTCCATGCTGGACCTGCTGCTGGCGAACAAGCTGGTGAAGGCGGTTCCGCCCGGCGCGCACCTGCTCTTCGTCGGCGACGTCGACCAGCTGCCCAGCGTCGGGGCGGGCGAGGTGCTGCGGGACATGCTGGCCCCCGGCAGCCCGGTCCCGTCGGTGCGGCTGACCCGGATCTTCCGGCAGGCCCAGCAGTCGGGGGTGGTCGTCAACGCCCACCGGATCAACTCCGGCGAGCCGCCCCTGGTCCAGGGGCTGCCGGACTTCTTCCTCTTCGCCGAGGAGGACACGGAGGCCGCGGGACGGCTGACCGTCGACGTGGTGGCCCGGCGTATCCCGGCGAGGTTCGGGCTGGATCCGCGTCGTGACGTGCAGGTGCTCACGCCCATGCACCGCGGGCCGGCCGGTGCAGGGGCGCTCAACGGCCTCCTCCAGCAGGCGGTCACCCCGGCCCGCCCGGACGTGCCCGAGCGCAGGTTCGGCGGCCGCGTCTTCCGGGTCGGCGACAAGGTGACGCAGATCCGCAACAACTATGACAAAGGAGCCAACGGGGTCTTCAACGGCACCGTCGGCGTCGTCACCGGACTCGACGTGGTCGACCAGCGGCTCACCGTGCGCACGGACGAGGACGAGGACATCGGTTATGACTTCGACGAACTGGACGAGCTCTCCCACGCCTACGCGGTCACCATCCACCGCTCGCAGGGCAGTGAGTACCCCGCGGTCGTGATCCCCGTCACCACCGGGGCGTGGATGATGCTCCAGCGCAACCTGCTCTACACCGCCGTGACCAGGGCAAAGCGCCTGGTCGTGCTGGTGGGGTCGCGTCGGGCGATCGGGCAGGCGGTGCGGACGGTCTCGGCCGGCCGTCGCTTCACGGCTCTCGACCATCGGCTTGTTCTGGGCGCAAAATAGGAACTCAGTGCCACTTTTCGGCCCGATGGCCGACCCCGAGTGCACGCCCCAGTGCCAAATGGGGGACAGTGGATGTAGTCAGGGCACCTCGAAGAAGAGGCAGAACCGTCGGTGAGGGAATGACGTGAGCGACAACTCTGTAGTACTGCGGTACGGGGACAGCGAGTACAACTACCCCGTTGTGGACAGCACCGTCGGCGACAACGGCTTCGACATCGGCAAGCTGCGCGCCGATACCGGTCTGGTCACCCTGGACAGCGGCTACGGCAACACCGCGGCCTACAAGTCCGCGATCACCTTCCTCGACGGTGAGCAGGGCATCCTGCGCTACCGCGGGTATCCCATCGAGCAGATCGCCGAGCGCGGCACCTTCCTGGAGACCGCCTACCTGCTGATCAACGGCGAGCTGCCGACCGTGGACCAGCTGTCGGAGTTCAAGGGCCAGATCACGCAGCACACGCTGCTGCACGAGGACGTCAAACGGTTCTACGACGGCTTCCCGCGCGACGCCCACCCGATGGCGATGCTGTCGTCCGTGGTCAGCGCGCTGTCGACCTTCTACCAGGACAGCCACAACCCGTTCGACCCCGAGCAGCGGCACCTGTCCACGATCCGCCTGATCGCCAAGCTGCCCACCATCGCGGCCTACGCGTACAAGAAGGCGGTGGGTCAGCCGGTGGTCTACCCGCGCAACGACCTCGGCTACGTCGAGAACTTCCTGCGGATGACCTTCTCGGTCCCCGCCGAGGAGTACGAGCTCGACCCGGTCGTGGTCAACGCGCTCGACAAGCTCCTCATCCTGCATGCCGACCACGAGCAGAACTGCTCCACGTCCACGGTGCGCCTGGTCGGCTCCTCGCAGGCCAACCTCTTCGCGTCGATCTCCGCCGGCATCAGCGCCCTGTGGGGCCCGCTGCACGGTGGCGCCAACCAGTCCGTGCTGGAGATGCTCCAGCGCATCCAGGCCGAGGGCGGCGACGTCGACTCCTTCATCCGCCGGGTGAAGGACAAGGAGGACGGCGTCAAGCTGATGGGCTTCGGCCACCGCGTCTACAAGAACTTCGACCCGCGGGCGAAGATCATCAAGGCGGCGGCGCACGACGTCCTCTCCGCGCTCGGCAAGTCCGACGAGCTGCTGGACATCGCGCTCCGCCTGGAGGAGCACGCACTCAGCGACGACTACTTCGTCTCCCGCAAGCTCTACCCGAACGTCGACTTCTACACCGGTCTCATCTACCGGGCCATGGGCTTCCCGACCAGCATGTTCACCGTGCTGTTCGCGCTGGGCCGACTGCCCGGCTGGATCGCCCAGTGGCACGAGATGATCAAGGAGCCGGGCTCCCGCATCGGCCGTCCGCGCCAGATCTACACGGGCGTCGTCCAGCGTGACTACGTCCCGGTCGAGGCCCGCTGAGGCGGACCCGCACCCGCACAGAGGAGCGCCCCGCGACGGATCCCCCCACGGGTCCGGCACGGGGCGCTCCCGTTCCCGGAGCGGATCCCCCCACGGGTCCGTACCGGGCGTATTTCGGACGGCGGCCGCGTCCTGCCGGGGCGATTCCCGGGTGGCCGCTCAGCTACCCGGCGCCGCCCCGGCGACGCAGTTCGGTCCGTCCCCCAAGACGGACCGTACCTCAACCCCTTCCACCGGCTCCGCCGGGGGGCCGGTGTTCAAGACATAAGACCCCCGAAACCCCTGATTGGTTACGTTCTCGCTCTGTGATCTACGTCTCTTCACCCCGGGTGTTCACCCAGCCCACCCCGGTCGCCGGAGGCGACGGACGATCCCGTAGCGTGCTGTCTCTCCTCAAGGGGCGGAGCAGATGGCAGAGAACGGAAACGCGGTTCGCCACGTGGTGGTGACCGGTGGCGGCACCGGCATCGGACTCGCCATCGCCACGCGGTTCGCGGAGGACGGCGACCGCGTGACGATCGTCGGGCGGCGGCGGGAGGTCCTGCGGACCGCGGCGGCGGAACTGGCCGAGAAGCGCGGGCTGGACATCGCCCCCGTCGTGTGTGATCTCGCCGACCCCGACGACGTGGAGCGGGCACTGCCACAGCTACCCGAGCGCGTGGACGTGCTGGTCAACAGCGCCGGCAGCCGTGAGCTGGCCGCGCCGGCCGGACCGCACGGCCTGCTGGCCCGCTGGCGCGGCGACTTCGAACGCAACGTCCTTACGGCGGTCCTGCTCACCGAGTCCCTGCGTGACCGTTTCACCGACGGCGGTCGAGTGGTCACCGTCACCTCCGTGGCGGCGCTGCGCGGCGGGGGCTCCTACGGCGCCTCCAAGGCCGCCCTGCACGCCTGGAACCACTCCCTGGCCGCGCAGCTGGGCCCCCAGGGAGTCACCTGCAACATCGTGGCCCCCGGGACCGTCGCCGGCACCGAATTCTTCGGCTCACGGCTGAACGACGCCGAGCTGACCCGCCGGGCCGGCCGCACGCTGGTGGGCCGCGTGGGCAGCCCGGACGATGTGGCGGCCGCCGTGCTGTTCCTCTCCTCCCCCGAGGCGGGCTTCATCACCGGTGAGATCCTCCAGTGCAACGGAGGCGAGCTGCTCGGTCGCTGAGCCCCGCCCGCCGGCGCCGGAGTCCGCGTCGCCGGACGGTGAACCCGTCCTCCCTGCGGAGTACACCGCATGGGACCCGAGGATGAATTCCCGGGACAATCCATGACGAGCGGTCCGCTGCCGGTGAAACCGGGTTGCCGACTTCCGCGCACCGCTGTCAGCGTGGAAGGGAGGGGCGGGAAGAGGGGCGGCGGGATGGACGTTGCAGTAGGCGTGTCGTCACTTGACTTCACCTCCGGACTTGCCGAGCACCTGCGCGGCGGGCACGTGGTGGTGGCCTACGCTCTCCTGGCCCTCACCACCTTGCCGCCCCTGGTGCCGAACAGTGTCCTGCTCGTCACCGGTGGCGTGATGGCGGCCGAGGGCCGGCTGAACATAGCGCTGGTGCTGTTGGCGGTGGCCGGTAGCGCCCTCGTCGGGGACATGCTGATCCACCGCAGCGGCCGTGCCCTCAGCGGCCGCGTCCTCGGACTCACCAAGCGCCGCCCCCGCAGGGCGGCGCTGCTCAGTTGGGCGGCCCTGCGCATAAAGCGGCACGGCGTGCCCTTCATCATCGGCGTGCGCTTCCTCCCCAGCGGCCGGGTGATCGGCGGGATGGCCGCCGGCGTGGTGCGCTACCCGGCTCGGCGCTACGCCTTCGGTGCCGGCATCGCCGAAGCCGTCTGGGCCTCCTATTCCGTCGGCGCCGGCTACATCAGCGGCCGGGAGGCGTCGAACTCCTTCTACGCCCTCTCCCTGGGCCTGGGCATATCCCTGCTGGTCGCCGGATGCGGCACGGTCGCTCAGTGGATCTCACGTGCCCGTGAGCACCGGTCCGGCGGCCACTCGCCGGTGATCGCCGTCTCGTACCGCAACGACGGGACGGTGACCACGGGGCCGCCTCGATCGCCGGCACCCGTTGCCGCCGCTCCAGCGGGTCCTCCTGCCGGGCCCCCGCGGCCGGCTCACAGTCTGGCGGACGACGAGTCTGACGATTCCCTCACCGAGCCGCTGAGGGACGCCGTGCCCGCGCCGGCGTCCTCGCCGGACGACGAGGACGCCGGCCGCTGGTGCCCGACGAGCGGCCGGGAAGGCACCCGCTAGCTGCGGGCCCGACCCCCCCGTGAACCGCGGCGCCCCCGGCCTCAGGCCGGGGGCGCCGCGGTGTCGACGTCGGCTCAGTCGGGGCGGCGCCCCCGGTTCCCGGGCCGGCGGGCGCTCCAGGCGCGGACGGTGTCGGCGTACCAGAGCGGCTTGCCGTTCTCCACGACGTCGGGATCGGGCAGGTGCCCGTGCTTGCGATACGAGCGCACGGTGTCGACCTGGACGCGGATGTAGGAAGCGATGTCCGCGTACGACCACAGGTTCCGGTCGGCCATGGTGACCTCCATGTGTCGGGGATGTCGATCAGCACTTTTGTCCGGACAACGACGCGCCGCGACGACCGCATACGCCTGTTGACCGCCTGTGACACGGAACCCGCGTAACGGAGACAAACGGAACGGATTCCGTTCGACCGGAAGAGTGAAAACCACAGCTCGGAGCGCCGGTCAGGCGGATCGGGCGGGCAGACGGACGGGGTGCGCCGGCCCGGCGCGCTCGGGAGTGCGGCCGGTGCGAGGTCCGGCTCGCGGGGCTGTTGCGGGCGGTCCGGCCGCCGGCGCGAGCCGATGGGGGAGGCGCCTCGGCGAGCTCAGCCGGACAGACAGGTCACACCGCGGTGGTTCTCGCTCACTCGTTCGAGTTGTTCGCGGTGTGTTCTCGTTTTTCGTCCGTTGTGTCGCGGCAGACTGCTCTCACGGGCCGCAGTCGAAGAGCTGTTTGGTTCGATTGGGCGGAAGGAGCACATCGTGACCAGGAACGTGCAGGCTGAGGGCGGCATGCCAAACTCACCCGGAGGTCAGTGGCGGGCTGCCGTCGGC
>Ga0164242_10002454_pt1 | contig 21445 bp, 17 predicted proteins | sample OricomgcompostMG_FD_108783 | JGI IMG/M metagenome (GOLD analysis project Ga0164242, IMG submission 108783) | Miracle-Growth compost microbial communities from Emeryville, California, USA - Original compost - Miracle growth compost (MG) ... | reverse complement strand
TCTCGGCCCCGATGTCAAACTCTTCCTGGGACACGTTCTTGAAGACGTCGTCGTCCGTCAGGGGGATTTGGTACGACTGCCGCAGCAGCTTAAGATACGCCATAACGCACCACTGCCACATATCGGTGAAGTGGTAGAAGTCGGCTCCCTTCTTTCGTAGGCGGCGCAGGAGCGCCTCCATGTTGATCCTGTCGTTCATCACGAAAAGAATCCTAACCATGAGGCGGACGTATCGTTCCGTATACACGTGGTGGCGGCCGGGTCGCTCGGCATCGCATTTCCAGACGTTCATAACCATCGTCTTCGTGAACATGCCCTCGCGGAGAACGGTAAACGCTGCTTTCGCGGACACGTAGTCTCCACCATCCCCTCCGCCGTTCGGCTCGTCGTCGGGGCCGCTATCATTGCTATCGAAGAGGATGCGGGCGTGTCGAATAACCAGGCGATGCTGCCAGTTGGACTTGTCTTTATCACGAAGGTGTCGTAACGACTTAATCACATACGGCTCCCACTCGTCGTCATCCTCCATGCTCACCTCTGCACCTGACTGGGCGGCGTAGGGTTGTCGTTGCAGGATGTTAGCCCCCTCCTGCGCTGATAGGTCCCTGCGAAGCACCAGCTTGTGGACAACGGAAAGGATCTTGTAGTGGGGTTCGAGGATAGGATCCTGGCCATGCCGAGGCTTCGGAAGGGCTGAAACGACCTCGACTGTCTTCTCGAGGGCTTTGATGACCGTCTGGACCGTGGGTCTGCTTAGGCAGTCCTTGTGATCAAGGTCCGCTATGGGCTTCTGGAACATCTTCCAGAGGCACTTGGCGAGCATAAAGGGGTTCTTCCAGTCCTTCGGCTTGAGATTCATGGCCCGTCTAAATAAACCAGCCGCGTACTTCCAGACCTTGTAATCGGTCATCTGCTCGTGCAGGACCTTCTTGTACGTACCGACGCCCATGTTCTCGATGAAGAAGCGCTCCTGATCGGCATGCTGGAAAGGCTCCATTGCAAACGGCTCACGACTCGAGGCATAGAGCCTCATGCCAAATTTGTGATAGAGTTCGCACAGTGCTTCCTCGTTGTCCTCTGTGGACCCAACCGTAGCTAACTCGGGGTCCCATGAGTGTGAATGAGACAGGGCAAGTGTGTAGCAGTGAATCGCGTTCCGTTGGAATTTGACAAGCTCGGCGCGATCTTTATTCATCTTGTCGGCCGTCCACAGTACCGCCTCGTCGAGCTCGTAATCGAAGCATTCGGCAAGCCGGAACCAGGCGTCCCAGCGATCCGGGGTAAACTGCAACTGCAACCGAAGGAACGTAGCTCCTATTCGCAGATCGTCAGTCGCCCCTGGCGTCTGTCGCCGATTAAGGTCAACCCCTTTGAACTTGGTGAGCGCGATCATGCCCAGCAGGAAGAACCAGCCGTGCTTTGCTAATGCGCTCTCGGCCGTGTTAACGGTGACGGCATCGAGGGCAACATTACCGGTCAGGGCTTGGTAAAGGCGGAGAGGATGGATGGGTTTCTTGAGATACTCGCTGAAGTTGCGCAGGTTGTGAATCATCTGCGGCGTGGACTTGGTTGACCCGATAGCCTGCTGCATATGATCGATGGCGTTCTTGAGGTCGGATTTCAGGAGGTCTTTCATAGACATGCGACTCGCCAAAACGACTATCTTCTCTACCAGAGACATGGCCTGTCGCCTTTCGAGCTTCTCAGGTGGACAGCCATGGTCCTGAACTTCCCAAATCCCCACGCCGAGCTTAAGCCCGTGAAGATCGTAGAGCACCTGGCCAAGGTAGTCCTCCCAGTTCTCAATGTTCTTCTGCTTCAAGAGTTCGACGCGCATCATCTTGAGGAAGATCTTGTTGGATGCCTTGCAACATTTGCGCAGGCCCAGGACTTGATGCACGGCTGCGAGGTAGTCGGCAAGGTCATTCTCAGGCTTAGGGAAGACGGTCTTGTTCTGGCTGATGCCAACCTTGAGGACTGTGTATTGTAGCGACCACGTCCTAACTTGCATGTCGCGTAGTTTACTGAGGTAAGAGGTAAATACCGCGCCGGTCGATGGAGGCTGCGTCATGCCGATGCGAACTTCGTCTTCTAGCATGGAGGCTACGTGTAGTAGGCAGCTCAGCTTCGCGAGCGCCGACGATGTCGACTTGAGGTGAGCCTCATCAATGATGTCGAATGCGCTGTTATCATTCAAAGCCAAAGAAAGTGATTGGATGAGGAGGTCGTCCACGGACTTGAGCATCGTGACGAACATTGTCCTCCTCGACTCTTGCGGCGTGTTGACATAGGTATCCCGGTCAAAGTCGGCAACGATCATTTCGATGCCTCGGAAGTAGCATGAGAACTGCTTGGTCGTGTAGTCAATCCTCCCATACGCTTCTCCGAGTTTTGCCCAGAGAAATAGTCGAAGGTCCGTGTTGCTATTTTCAAGGAACTTCCACAGGTCACGTAACCCCTGGCTTGCATAGTTGGTGATTGGCTTTTTGGCGTGCTGCTGCGTCGTCCCATCGCCACTCTCATCGCTAGTGTCTGTGTCGTCGGTGCTATCCACGCAAACGGAGTTGGGGTTTAACACTGGCTCGAGGGTATCAATGACCGAGACTGGGTCGCCCATATCCTCTTGGAAGAGGCCAAGGAAGAAGTCCATCGTTGTGAGTTTGGATATTTCTCTGTCTGCAGCGGTGGCAGAGATTTCAGGCATGACTGCGTTATTTGGGAGACCGATATCATCATTGTCAGCTGCTGCAAGATCCTCTCTAAGGCTGTTCCAGCACGCCAGAGTGTGGTCCCGAGAGACACCGTCAGAAAGGGTGGTGGAGAAGACGGTCGCCCAGAGGTAGCGGAAGGTTATGGACTCCTCAGCCTCACCGGGGTGACTCCTGATCGCCTCGCCCGCCATGCTCATCCACCTGACCAGGCGTCCCTTTGCCTCTTCGAGAGGGGCGTACTCGGCTACGCTGTTGGGATTCGTAAGGCGCTGGTACGCGTCAAGGTGTAGCTCGAAGAGCATCTGGGCGGTTGATATAATGTCAGTTCGGGTATTGCCCGTGCTAGCATCTCTCTGGTCGCCACTGAGGTCGTAGGAAATCCGATCATAGATGACTTCGTCCAAGCTACTGATAACTTGCATCACAGCCGTCTTCATCTGATCGGACCATTTGAGCGTGGTATAAGTTTGGCCCACAGCCTTCACCCATTCGAAGGCAATGTCGTGAATAGTGTGCCACCCTTCATTGATACGGCCCACGAAGGTTTTGAGGCCCTCAGTTTCGTCAAATGTGGCAGACTCGAAGACGCGCTGGGAACTAGACTTTGAATGCTCGAGGAAGGTCGATAACCCAAGTAACGGGCTCTCCTTTTTATTCAGGAGCACATTTGCGTTATCCTCATCAAAGGAGAGAATCGACTCCCGCAAGTCAACGGTAGCGGGGTTGCCAATTTTAGCAGTTCGCTCCTCAGATGCACACGTATCCAGGATTTCAGCTATCCTTTCCAGAGTGACACGATCCGTGACGTCAAGGTTCTCCAGAATGTTCTTGGTAGTTTGAAATAGATTCTGATCCGCGGCTTGGAACGGTTGCAGCTGAGTTGCAAGTAGGGTAGAAGGGTCCATCACTTCCTCCACGGCGGTATCCCGCCGCCTGGTGCGTTTGCTTCTCTTCGTATCGCCATTCTCATCCTCAGGGGCTTCGGGTAATCCCGCGGTGGACTGGGAGCGCTTTCGGGACGGAAGTGATATGCTCCGCTCTTTAGCTGACGGGTTCTCGGATGCGGTGGGTACCTCTGCGGCCGAAGACTTTGCCTCTGATGGCGACACATTCCCTTCGCCGGGCTTATCGGGTGATTCCTCGGCTGAGTGGTTCTCAGTCATCGCCTCGGGATTTCCAAGCTCATCGATAGCCTGCAGCTGCTTGTCGATCTCCATTTGCTCATCTTGGCCCTGGTCGTGGGAATCGGGAAGCTGGATATAGAGAGCATCTCCGGTAAGCCCTCGTTCCGTAACAAATTGCGCTAGTAGCGTCCCAAGTTCCGCCCACGACAGGTTGGGGACGTCGATTATAGGCCGTTTCTGGGCTGCGTCCTGTAAAGGGGGCTTGGGAATAGCCACCAACGCAGTAGGATCTGGCAAGAATGGCGCTGGATCAAGTGAGCGCTCGAAAACGGCTGGCAACCTTCTGGCCAGGAATGACTTCATGATGGGATGTGACAACGCCATATCATCAGAAAGGATCTTCAACTGCCTTCTCAGTTGTTCCCCGGCGAACCACTCGGCTATCGAGGGAGGCTCAACCTCCACAACGGCAGGGTCATCGTCAAGCTCAATTGCAGCCTCCAAACTATAGCGGCTAATTCGCGCACTCTTGAGGAATGCTGCAACACGAGCGGTCCTCCTCCACAGTTCAGCATCTGACGGGTCGCGGTCAAGAGCAGTCGTAAAGTCCTCCAGGGCTGTGTTGGCGTCCGTCAACACTTCCGGGTCATCGAAGACGGTCGCGCCGTCGGTGCGCGAGGTGCGGGTGCGATGCTTTATTCGGTCTAGGAGGAATTGACCGTGGTTTTTGTAGGCCAGATACAGAGCCTGGGGTAAGCTGCTGCCGACATCCCCGTCTATTCCGGCGAGGTCTATGCCGGCGGGAAAGCTCGACTCGAGGGCCAGCTGTGAATCCGGTTGGGTTTCGGTTCGGTCATACTCGGTCTTGCTCTCGGGGTACTTGAATATCTCACACTCGAAGAGCGCATTGTAGGCATCGGTGGCCTCGTCAAAGAATCGAGGGCCCTGGGCGTGGAGTTTAAGGGCCGCCTGGAAGTGCTTCAGGGCATCATCCACCTGTTCATCCATGATGATGTGAGAAGCTTGCAATCTGTGTAGAGAAGTTGCAAAGGACGTACATGGAGCTCTCTAGTGGTATCAATCTCCTCATCGACATTTTCCTCAGGCTCGAGGTTGAGGGCCGAGAAAGCTGGCTGGGCCAAGTTAGCAAGGCCAACGAGCGGGCACGACGGGCGGCGAGGGACTGACCATCTTGGCATCTATCCCAACATTCCGGAATAGGGATTGTTGTTAATGGGAACCAAAGTTCCTCGGAAGCGGGAATACCAGATCCTTGGCAAGGTTTTATGCTGGGGAGGTAACGTGTAGAAAATTACTACTGTGTATGTCTCCATTAAGATGTTCCGTCATGTTCGGGATGCGCGTAAAGTTTTATGGGAGACGCGCTTGAGTCCCACTTCTCTGACGCAGACACTCAATTGAAGTGTGGCTTTTAGCTCGCTCAGGTACCCGGAATTTGTGGCGCACAGCACATGCTCAAATTCTGGCCTGTGCTCCAACTCAAGCAACGACTTGTTGGCGACAACCTGCGCAGCCCACTGCCCTGCCACCGTATCTCGACTTCGTCTTCTGACGGTTAGCCTGCCGCGCACCCATTAAGCAGGCCGCTGGAATTTCATCCCTATATTCCATCCTACCGTGTGTGTGTCAATCTCACGCATTAGAACCTTCGGCCAGGCAACCCTTTAGCCTCCCCCCAACTCACCTTGAATCCACCTCGGTGGTGGCTCTGTCGCAATGGTTGCGCCAGCTGTTCCCGAGTAGGATAACCAGCCGAACCACCCCCATCCAAGTGTTGATACTAACATACAAGCAAGGATCACCGAAGAGGTCCTCCAGGAGTCAATTGATGCCCGGACGGAGTCGCTGATTGCGCTGCGAGAGCTTGGGCCCCCGGATCTTGTCCACCTACTCAAGCAGCCAGTTAGAAATGCAGGCAAGCAGGTATGGTATTCCATCAATTCATGCCACGGAGCTTTTGTTGACTCTGTCGCTCTAGATCGGTGTTTACCACCACGTTACCGGCGTCGATGCATCCTCCTCAGCAAGCCTTGCTGCCTACATAAACACACTCACCTACCGCGAACATGGACAGACAGCAACTACCAAAATCGCCGAAGGCCTGTACTGGTACGCTAGGTGAAATTCTTTATCTTCGAACTGTGTTGCTGATTGCCTCCTTAGCTGCTACAATGCCTTCTCGAGGCTCGACATGCGAGTCCACGTCACGATCCCTGGAACCGTTGAGAGCTACTGCGTAGATGAGAGAGGCGAGAAGAGGAACGCGACGGATGAGCTATGGCTTGAGACTTATTTATGCAGCGTCCTCCGAGCCTATTCGTATGCGGACGATGGCAGCGGCGACACCATTAGAAAGATCATGGGCGTCCGCCGCTTCAACCCAGTTACCAACACGGAGACGGAGCATCGATTCTTGAGCGCAGCAGAGCAGCTGTTCTTCAGAGGTGAGGGCTCAACTCTGGAAGATTTGTGTCGCTTCGAATGCCACTAACAGAGACGCTTCAGGTTGGCAACTCGGGTCGGATTCTGTTGTGCAGGTGCCCAACATTGTCTCCAACCATCTAACCACCGGTCTGTTGAAGTATTTCCAAACCACTGGTCGTTATGCGTCGGGCGTCAACTTATTTGAGAAACTGCGGTCGCAAAATGTTGAGGTTGCGTCGTTATTGGCCAAGGTCCTGTTCCTAGGCAACGAAGAGGTACAAGGGGTACGCGCCCTGTACGAAGCTTTGAAGGAGCTTCCCATGGACTACGTGATGCTTGACACCCAGGCCGAATTTCTCCTGAAGAAGGCCAAGACTGCTGCCTCCCCGGAGCAAAAGGACGAAAGGCTACGCATGGCTCTGGGCTGCGCTGACCGCAGCACCATCGCAGCACCCAGCGAGTTTGGGACCTGGGCAAGATTGGCACAGGTTTATGTTACCATGGAAGACTGGGAGAACGCTCTCACAATACTCAACTCTTGCCCGATGTTCACCTACCAGGACAAGGACGCGCCGATTATGCCAGATCCCAAGGATGTCCACCTCCCAACCCTTCCCGAGACGAGACTAGATGAGATCGACAGCGAACCAGAGTCAAGATACTCGGAGCAAGTTGACCCGAGCCTGCTCAACCTCCGTGCCGCCGGTTACCGGGGCACTTTCAAGCAAGCCTATAGCATCCTGACGGAGATGACCGCCAAGATCGGCTGGGATCAGCTTCTCAAGATCCGAAGCAACGTCTTTGTGATGGAAGATGAGTACCGAAACGAGAAACCCGAGCTAGCTACTCCAGCAAAGCGTAATGCTAGCACCGATGCTCTTCGCGGCACGCCGGATCCTAATCCTGTAAACGGCGATGCCACTGACGACGAGGACGAAGATGAAGATGAAGATGACGATGATGCTGGGGAGAAGAAGACGTCCAAGGGGCAGGACGCCGATTCCTTGGCACCAACTCTTGTGCCCAACGGCCAAACTGATGATGCCCTCGAAAAGCCGACGAGCACAGTTGATCCAGACGAGATCAGGAAATCTGAAGGCGAAACCGTATGTCCTTTTTACTTCTTGCCATCGCAACCGGTAGTATCTCCCGCTTACTAACATCAACCACACAGGGCCCGAATGACGAGGATCACCTCTCCCGTCTTAACAACAAGCGGCTCTGCGAGCGCTGGCTCGACAGCTTGTTTATGGTGCTCTACGAAGACCTCAGGGTCTATACCATCTGGCGGACTCAGATGGCGCAATATAGGGCACAGAGTATGCAGTACAAGAAGTCTGCCGAGGAATGGGAGATCCTGGGTAGCCTCGCCGAGCGGCTGCAGCACACGGACGAGGCCGTGGAAGCATACCGGGCCTGCCTGGCGCAACGTTTCAGCCCGAAGGCTCTCACCGGCATCTTGAGGGTGTTTGAGAAGAACAAGAACACCAGGGAGACTGTCGCTGCCACGATCAGGCTTGTTACGTGGCAGTACAGATGGTACAGCGAGTTCTCGCCCGAGTTGCTCCACACGATCCGGACGCTCATCGAGGACGAGGGTGCGGTCAAGGTGCGGAGCATCATCCAGGCGACTAACTTGCCCCAGACCGTCCTGGATCTGACTCACCACTACGCTGCGCTGTGCGCAACGTTCCGGAGTAGCGGTACGGATGGCTGAGTCTAAGAGGCGGTACGGTTTTGCTCGGCCCTTAGGTATAACTTGGAGGAAGAGATAGTGGAAAAGGCAGGCGATGAACAGAGGAACACTAGGAGTCGTTCTACGACTATGATTTGAGAAGGGCCACAGCGTTGCTATAAGTTAAACTCCTACAAGCGCGTCTTGCAGCCCCATGGAACTTGGCGATGCTATTAATACTAAGCAAGATGCACCCCATTTAACTAGCTACCTGTCGACCACCCAGGTAGCTATCTAGGCGTCTAAACTACAGTACCTCCTTTGCCAAGACAGGGAGGCGGCATGACAAAAAGGGGTAAAATCAATGACTGCTGTCTGCACAACTACAGATTTTCCTTCTACTTAGTGTACCCTATGATCCCCCAAGTTAAAGAAATGGGATGGTACGTTGTGCTCCGAGGCATCGCGATCCTGGGCAGATTCTGTACCCAAGAAGCAAGCCAACTAACGGAGTTACAAGTTCACAATAGATATCCGTACTTAGAGGTTGATATCCATGACTCGGAGAAACTCCCGCCCTCCCGTAGGCATGACCACATACCCTATCTTCCTACAGGACGCAACTTTGCAGAATGCACGCATGTCATGCCGTTAAGCCACAGCGTTGGCCGGGACCCCTGCAAATGGGATATGCACGCCTTCTCGCAGGGAATGTCCTGCTTGGTTAGCCCCACGCCATGACAAACACTACTAGACAATTGGAGCGCATGTGTTCGTTGGCGGGGGCATGGTCACCCACTACCCCACCATGCCCAGTTGCAGACAACTTGTGGAAGGAAGAAGAAGAAGAGGAGCAGAAGATCAATGCTACGCATACAGTTCAGGCAAATCATACAAGTCACGAGAGAAATAAGGGCTCTTGCATAAGTAAGCTGTTGCAGATTCCTCCGCCCAAATAGAGGCCGATAATACCCACCCCCCTTTTCCCCTACCCCTCCTGAAGATATTTCCCTCTCCCCTCCCCCCTCACACAGTTGACCCGCCCATTGAAGCAGATAATAGCCATGGCGACCACCAAGAACACCGAGTGCGTGCCCCAACGTGATTATCGTACATCTTGCAGCTCCCGTAACTAACCGTACCCCAGGAAGACCTACAAGCTCAACACCGGCGCGTCCATCCCGGCCGTCGGTCTCGGCACTTGGAAGTCGCCGCCGAATGAGGTGAAGACGGCCGTTGAGGTGGCGCTGCGCGGGGGCTACCGACACATCGACACCGCCTTCGCCTACGGGAACGAGAAGGAGGTTGGCGACGGCATCAAGGCCTCGGGCGTGCCGAGGGACCAGATCTGGCTGACCACCAAGCTGGACAACCCCTGGCACAAGCGCGTTGCTGAGGGTATTGAGAAGTCGCTCGAGAACCTGGGGACCGACTATGTCGACCTGTACTTGATGCACTGGCCGTCCAGTACGGATCCCACCGACCTCAAGAAGCACCTTGAGGGCTGGGATTTCGTTGACACGTGGCGCGAGATGCAGAAGCTGGTCGGCACGGGCAAGGTCCGCAACATTGGTGTCAGCAACTTTGCGATCAAGAACCTGGAGCGCCTGCTGAACGACCCCAGCTGCAAGGTTAGTCCCTAGACCCCCCTCCCCCGGCCGTAGGCGCGCCATGCTAACACCCGAGGCACAGATTGTCCCTGCCGTGAACCAGATCGAGCTGCACCCCTGCAACCCCTCTCCCAAGCTCGTGGCCTACAACACGTCCAAGGGCATCCACTCAACGGGCTACTCGCCCCTCGGCAGCAACGACTCGCCGCTCTACACCAACGAGACGCTGCTCTCCATCGCCAAGGACAAGTCCCGCACGCCGCAGCAAATCCTGCTGGCCTGGGGCCTCCAAAAGGGCTGGAGCGTGCTGCCGAAGAGCGTCACCAAGTCGCGCATCGAGTCCAACTGGGAGCTCGACGGCTGGGACCTCACCGACGAGGAGGTCAAGAAGATCGACGGCATCCAGCTTCGCTTCAAGGTCTGTGGTGATGCGTGGCTGCCTGTGAAGGTCTTCTTCGGGGATGATGAATGAAAAGCCGAAGAGCGGGTTGCGTAAAATAGAAGTTGCTTAGAAAACGCTAGGCCTCTTGAGGGCGGGAGACATTAGATAGGCGCAAAAGACACATATGCGTGGGTCCTCAAGTCGCTGGCAATTACGCCCCCCCTCGAGTCGTAGTAGATCGTGACGTCTGAATGCCCCCAAGATGTTCAAAGTCTGGGTTTCTCCTCCCGAAGCAACTCTGCAACGGCCTCTCTAATCTTTTGCGCGAGCAGACTAGCCTCCTCCTCGTCCAGCTCCTCCCTCATGCCTCGCCCAAACATGGTGCTGGTGAACCGCTCCCTTCCCTTCCCACCGTTCCTCACGTTCAGTTCGGGCCGCGGGATGACGTGGAAGTGCATGTGATGGACGACCTGGGCGGCCGCGGCGCCGTTGTTCTGCACGACGTTCCAATCCACAACGCCGGTGACTTTGGTCACGGCCTTGGAGAGGATGCGGAGGTAGTAGCCCAGCGCTTCGGATTCTGTGGCCGAGACGTCGGTGAGTTTTGGGCGATGCGATCGGGGGCATAATAGGAGGTGGCCGGTGGAGAGAGGTAGAATGTCGAGGAAGGCTACTAAGAGCGGGGTCGAGAGGACGACGAAGGTTGCCGGTGCGGGAGATGTCGCTTCTGGGTTTAAAGAAGGGGCTGATTGATGAGGAGGTTCTGTTGGATCAAACGCAGGGTACGTCTTTGCGATCACACAGAACGGGCACGGTTCATCGCTCGGGGTCATCACGCCGGGGTCGAACTGAGACGATGGGGATTGTTCCGGGGGTAGACTGCCGGCTGATGCCATCTTTGGTTTTCGGGTGCAAGTCGGACGCTTATTGAGGGTATAGAGGCGGGCGCATTAGACGGAGACTAAAATCATGGGAGCAATGAATGTGGAAACCAATGTGAATCGGTTGAGAGTGCTGTCAAGCCAAACTGTTCAGGGGTAAGGGAGCTAGAGCCTCGGTTCACGGCTCAGACTTCAGGGACCGCCAAGATCAGGGATGACATCAGTTACCGAACCCCAAACACTTTAAATTCTGCCGCCTAAATCTCACCGCCTATTTTCCACGCCGCCTTCCGTTTGCGACGAAACTTTTTGTCCTCCACCACCACTACCACCAGCACCACTCTTCGTGTGACTCTTTCATCCAACAAACCTTACAACGCCGCTGCGTCTCCCACGTTTTGCTCACTGCGACTAGAATGTCTCGCGAACAGTACCAAGTGCCGACCGCTGGCGCCCAGACCTTCGGCACGGGCGTCGCACGCGACTTCAGCTCGACCACGGAGGGCCCGGCGATGCAGTATATCTGCAGCGACTGCGCTGTCAAGATGTCTCTACGCAAGAATGACCCGATCCGGTGCAAGGAATGCGGTGGGCGTGTTCTTTACAAGGAACGGACCAAGAGGTGAGCGAGCCGTGGAGGGCTGCTTGTCGAAGCCAGAAGTGTGAATTTCATAAAAGCTGACAAATGGGTAGAATGGTTCAGTTCGAAGCCCGATGACCCCGTATCCCGGCGCGGAGTCGAGACGAAATCCGTTACTTGCTTGACGGATTACAGGCCGATATAACCCCTGCTTTTACAAGTCATGCAGTGGGGGATCAGCTTTGCTACGGCGAGGCTATGTAGTCACAATGTCATTCTCGCGACAAAGGGTTGCGGAGTCTGGAGTTTAGGAGTTGTATTATACTTTTGCTTGCCCATTCTAATATCCTGTGGGCTATTGGTATCAAATCTAAACGCCTAGAATACCCCTGTCCCATGAAATAGTGCCTATCCAGTGCCAAGTCTCGCCGTCCGCAGTGACCACTATTATCGCTGCTGGGTGTACAGATATTTTGCAAAACTCGCGTCGGCCGCGGTGGAGTCATCGTCACCTTGTAGAGCAGCCTCATATCTCGACTGTAGCCCCTCCCCACCGCCTGCCGCGTCATCATCATCATCGTCGTCGTCGTCGTCTCCAGCACTGAGAGTCTCCATAGCATCGTCGTCCTTCACGTCACCAACCTGGGGTTCGCTTCCAGATGCGCCGGACACCGCCATCCCCTGCATCATTTTGTTGAGCTCCTTCTCCCTCGTCTTCTTCTTGGTGTCCTCCCTCTCGGCTCTCCTTCTCTCCAGTTCGGGCTGGTAGTCCCTCACGAACTCCTCGGCCTTCTCTTGGACTGCCTCGAAGAAATCGTCGATGCCTTGGCCCGTCATCGAACTTACGCCCACTACACTCAGATGGGCGTAAAACTCTTCCAACATCAAGCTCATGCTCTGTAGAAGGCTGCCCATATACCCACTCCCCATGCCCATGCCGTCGCCTCCTTCAACCCCTCCGAAAGCATTGTTGCCCTCGTCCTCCCTCAGCGCGTCCTGGAAGGCGTCGTAATCCGTCATCCACTCCTTCGCGAAGGAGGCGTCCTTGATATCTGTCTTATTGAAGACAAGGATCATGGGCAGTTTGGTCTTGTACAGGATACTGCAAGCATAAAGCATGTTGCTCATGAATGTTGATGTAGAGCTTGTGCGCGGCGTGTCGATAATGTAGGCGATGACGGTCGGGAATGACGAGGCGAGGGATTCGAGGAGGATGGTGCCCGAGGCTGACCAGACGAACACCTCGATCTGGCCGGGCGTATCGACGAGGATATTCTTAATCGGCTTTCGGTTTGGATGTTCCTCGTCCGGCGCTGTCCTCTTCTCGAGCAGGTTGAGAATCTGGTCCACCTTGGTGGCGAAGAGGTTCAACGAGGTCAGAATGCCGCCGTTGGGTCCGAGGTTGTACTGCTTCATCACCTCCTTGTAGTTGACCGAGTCGCGGATGTCAATATTACAGTCGAATGGCACGTTCAACACGGCCGGATCAAGGTTCATCATGTACGGTGGCTCCTTTTGCGCATGTAGGTGCGCATTGATGCGCTGCATGAAGGTTGTCTTCCCCGATCCTATGATGGCTTGTGAGCACTGGGAGAGCAGAAAAGCCAAGGTACAAAAACATACCCGCCATGCCTACGCAGACCACCGCGACAGGCTGTGAGGCCTGCTTTCCCTCCGCCGATTCCGCCGTTGTTGATGCCATTGCTGCGGATTTTATGTGCTGGTTCCACGAAGACGGATGACGGTGATGTTTGGAGGCGTGGTGGGGTCTCACAAGAGGAGGCTATGGCGGGGGAGAAAAATTAGAGTACGTACCCAGCAGATAACGGATAAGGAGGATCAGCAGCTCCACTCCAAAGTAGCACTGTACCTAGGTACTGTCCAGTGTACTAGTAGGTACCGAGGTACCTACATTGGTGTGCTGTGAGTGTAAAAGTGTAACCTCCACCAGAGACATGGTCCAGATCCTCTCGACCACCCAGCGGAAACGCCCTGTCCCGATCGCGCGCTAGCCGGTGGCATCCGAACACCCGAGCCCTAAGTCCAAGACATTGGGCTGAATGTGTCCAGTCGGATGTCAAGCGGCGACTCAGTCCTGTTCAATGTGTACACACTCAATCACCGTACCTATCCAACACTCGTAATGGGGGAGAGGCTATGCGACCCGGAGTTGGTGGGTGCATTGTATAAATAAAAAAAAATCCAGTCTAAAATGGTTCTCACGTCAGCTCCTGGGACCGTTAGCGACAGGTGTCGCTTGGCATGGTTGGCAGGGTTGGCCTCCTTGGCCTGCTGTGTGGTTCGATCAGCACCAACACCAACCAACCGCGCCACTGCCAATGCCCATTCATCACTCCCCCGTCATCATCGAGGCAGCCATGAATCCCCCGCCCTCTCAATTCCTCCCATAGCCGGGTCACTTGTCTCAGAAGTAAATTTCCCGAACGGTCGAAGAGCTTCATCCTCTGTTGAGCGCATTTCGTCCCCCAAGTCCTTTAGGAATAAGACCAACTCGGTCCAGAAGCGCAGCCATAGCAGCGCCGACTTCTTACAGTGCGCTCAAGCACCATTACGCGAGAGAAGACAGCTGCCCAAAATGTTGCGGAAGAAAGAAGTCTTCACCGTTATCACGCCAATCCCGGGTTTCATACCCCGCCAACTGGCCATTGACATCCTCCATTCGCACTCCGAGGTTATTACTCTCAATCCCCTCGTGCTGGGCCACAAGCCCATTCCGGCGCCGCGCGACGCCCAGGCCGATGAGTTCTACTCTACCTGGTATGAGATCTCGGAGCGCATTCAGTATATCCCCGGACTCGGCAAGATGGGATCTGGCACCATCAAGTTCAATGGATGCTTCCACGATATGCCCTGGGGTCTGCAGACACACATCTACGCCCCCATGAACGTCGATCTGCGTAATAAATATCGCATCGCCGGCAATCAGCCTGGAGTCGAACCCCCGGAGCAGCCGGAGATTGGACTGAAGGCCCTCGGCGTGCCGGCTGACGGACTCTACCTCCGCGAGGATATCGAGATCAAGTGTAACGTGACCGTCGTCAGTTTCGTCAAGGCACAGATGCAGAAGGCAGGAAAGGAGGTAGTGTCCAGGATGATGAAGAAGGCCGAATTGCTCGATGCCGGCGTCCTGCACGCCATGATAGAGGACGGGAAGCTAAAGACTATCAATCCTGCCGACCGCTCCAACACTATCAAATCGCCACTGCCGTCTCCCACTAGGCTGTCGCAACCGCCAGGGACCCCCCAGATGCAGTCGCCGGCGTCGCAGCAAGCGGTGCCCTACCGAGTAGCGCGGCCGCAGTCCTACCAGGCCCCTCTTTCCGCTCACCCCGACCAACAGGCGACTCAGTATGGATACGGCTATCAGACAGGTCCTCCGGCAAATTCTTTCACCGCCGAGCTGCCGGGCGACTCCTACCACCCCCAGACATCACCGGGACTCCAATCACAGCACTCAAGCCGCGACTCCGCCATGTCCGGCCAGTATCCCCCCGTGACAGCCTCACCCGACCCTTCCCAGCCTGCGCGATGGTCCGCCTCAGACTACCCTGGCCAGCCCGGATCTCGACCGGCTTCATATGCGTCTGACACGACCGGGGCCGGTGGCGGGCTTAGATCGCCGCCCCTGGATCACAAGGGGTTCGCCTCGGAGCTTTCAACGCACAGAGAGACCCAGGAGGAGCACCGCGACCAAGCGTTACACAAACTTGGCGAGCGCGCCCAGCAAGCTCCGCAGTACGCTCCTTATAACCCGCAAGACTACGCCAAAGTCGCGCCTCTACAGCCGCATCAGCAGAACTACCAGGGGTATGGTCAGCAGGGGCAAAGGTACAACTAAGGACGGTCGGGCTTGGGTGATATTGATCCTGGGATGGGATGGAGTGATGGAAATGGAAGGCCTTGGATACCCTAGGGAGGCGTTTGGTGTTCACGGGGTTTGGCGCTGATTACGAAGGCAGGGAAATGGGTCAGCACTACTTGATCAGTCTTGGCATAAGCGTATTTCGTTCATTTCACCGCTAAATCTTTCTCGTGGCAAAGCTCCAGGTTCTCATCATTGACTTTACTAAGTGACGGTGATCGCACTGTCGAATAGTCACCCCATACTCTATGCCGTCTTACTTGTCCGCCCTAGGCGTCCGACATCCCTGGAGTAGCGTTCACGAGAGAAGTGTGATGCTTTAAGAGGCAAATGATTAGAAATATCGTCGACCATGCCGAATGTGGTTTTCCAAATCCTGGGAACAGAACAAAGTGAAGGGGGAAGACTTCGTATTTGACCAACCGAGTCTGACAGGCATTGCCGGCTAGCGGGTTCCCGGGAGGTTGGAGCGTTGCCACAGCAAGGGCGCTTACAAGCTCCCTTGACATGTTGGCCAATATGTCTGGCGGCGATGCGTATTAAAGAACTGGTATAAACTGCCTCCTCGGCTGCTGTTGAGAGGCCGACAACTCACCACTTGAAGAACCACGCCAAGACTTGACATCTCAAACTTCCACGATGCGTCTCCTCGACATCACCCTTGTAGCAGCTCTCGCCAGCTTCGCGACTGCAGCCCCGACTCCACAGGAGAACGATCCCAAACCGCCGTTTGGGGTCTCCTTCACGTATCTGAACGGGACCTTTACCGACGTGTTCCCCGTCCCGGACTCGCTGGAAGTCTATCCTCTGAGTATGAACCCCTAGCTGTCAACAAGCACGAGAACTTTGTGGAGACAGAGTAAGCCGACTAATGCATCCATAGACAGCGGAGACTTGGTCTCCAACGTCTTCTTCCAGACGCCGGCCACGGGGGTGTGGGGACGATGTACCCTGCTCGAGCCGAACAGGCAAGGGCTCGGTGTGATCGAGTTCACTAAGCCGACCATTCTGACCGTAGAGCCGGCCGCTGTCATTGGTTTCGTACAGTGTAACTCGGAGTGATGGGGAAGATAGGAAAAGGAGGGGGTCAAGGATGCATAGAGTAAGACGGGGTGTTAGTGAATGAAGTTGGCCTGGTACATATGCTCCAAATTCATACTCGATTATTCTATGTCAAAGGATCAAACTGTGATTATATCCCACTAAAACCAAATCAATGACACTGCTGAGGTTGATACAAACTATGCAGGTTCCACCCTACCATAACTCGTAAGAGGGCGAAACCATGACTATGTCCCCATCCACTAGAGCCCAGCGATTATCAAGTGAATAATAGCAGGATAGATGTGAGGTACCTGCCTGGCCAGATACAATCATCCCCTGCAACTTCATCTCCTCATCTCGTTTTCCAATATCTATCAATACCTTGAGATACACTCAAGAGTGACGACCCTCAAGGTTTCCGGCCCCCAAGCAATCCTCGACCTCGAGTAACCATCTAAGTCTGAACCCTCCATATTCCCGATTCTTAGAGCCCGGGGGTTTGGTTCTGTGGTTGGTGATGGTTTGGTAATCGTACTAGCTCATCACTCATGTATGGTAATAATCTTCATCAAAGTTGTAAGTTGTCCGAAGGCACAATTGTGCCACTTCTAGGCACGAACTAACGTATATCTCAGAGTGAAGCACCTTCAATCTGTCCTGGATTAGCAAGTCATAGCTCCTACAAACACTTGTAACGCCGATGATAGACTGTTATGTCATCGTCCTCACACAGCTAAGTCCTGGCGATTAAAAGCCCGCCACTAGTCGGATGTACTGAAATACGGAGAGGGACCGAAACGAAAAACCGCACGGGAGGAAAAGGGGCCCAAGAAGGGACCCTTTGTGATTACGTAAGTTTTTTTTGGTCCTCCGAACGATGACCTCAGAAATTCATGGGCCAACTTCAGCCAACAACAGAACATTGCTAAATCCAGGTACAACCCTCGACAACATCCGCAATGGATGGCTTAGACGAATTCGAGAAATATTTGGCGGCGGAGAAAGCTGAGACGGAAAGACAAAAGGAACGGAAGCACCGCCATCACCGGCGGGATAGGTCTTCGGAGCGCGACCGTGAACGCGGCAGAGATGGAGAAGGCAAGGGCGGCGAGCGCCACAAGCATCGCCACGGGAGGGACCAAGACGACGAAAGCCGCCGCCACAAGCGGCCCAGACATTCCAGGGACGATGAGGGATCGAGACACGGGCATGGGCACAGGCATCGATCCAGAGAACGAGGACACGATCGCGGAGGGAAGGACACGAAGCACCTGAAACAATCAGATCCTAAAGAAGATCTGCCACTTCCAGATGAGGAGAGTACACCGGGAGCAAGGCCGCTCGTAAGAGACTCTTGGATGACCGCTCCATCCGCTATCGACATCGATTATGTCCAGGCTTCTAGGAAGGAGCCTACCCCTCCTGTTCAGCAAGAGGCAAAACGTGTGGTACACAGGAGAGAGCTGAACACCGGACTGGATGAACCATCGCACGAGACAGCCCTGGACAATCCCGGAGTTCCTACGGAGCGTGAGATAGCCTACAAGTTCGGCGATGAAGGTTCACAGTGGAGGATGACGAAGTTGAAAGCAGTGTACACCACCGCGGAGCAATCTGGTCGACGCGTTGACGAAGTTGCCGAAGAGAGGTTTGGAAGCTTACAGGAGTTTGATGATGCGAGGGAAGAGAAGATCGAGATGGACAGAAGAAAGGTTTACGGGGAAGGCTACGCCGGGAAGGAGAAGCCGACGGGCGAGCTCTACAGGGAACGCAAAGCCAAGACAGACTTGTCGTCCATGGATGAGCCTTCCTCCATAATAGAGGAGCCCCAGCAGGGTCTAGTCATGGAGGAGAGAGTACAGCCCGTCGCCCTCGACCAGAGCGCGCTCAATCGCCTACGCGCACAGCTAATGAAGGCCAAACTTAGAAATGCGCCCGACGCAGCGAAGCTCGAGGCCGATTACAACGCTGCTATGGCTTCCTTCTCCACTGGTTCCAATAACCCGGTTGTGCTGGACGCTACGCACAGCCGCATGCTCGCCGGTCCTCGCGGCGAAGTTAAAACCGTTGAGAGCAAGCGCGGACGCGAACGCGGACAGGTGGAGGCCAACGAGGACATGAGCATCGAGGACATGGTGCGGGAGGAGCGACGCACACGTGGCCAGGCCGGCGGCGAGGGTATGCGTCTGGCCGAGCGGATCGCCAAGGACACCAAGTTCGACGATGATCTTGAATATCTCGACGAGAACGCCTCGAAGCTTGCGAAGCGCGTGCACAAGAGTGAAACCAGCTTAAAGAACATGGCAGTCACCGAGTTCCAGAAGCTGAACCGTATCATGGATACCTGCCCTCTGTGCCACCACGAGGACCGCGCCCCGCCACAGGATCAACCCCTGGCGCCAGTTCTGTCCCTTGCAACACGTGTGTTCCTCACACTGTCGACGGAGCCCGAGCTAACGGGCACCGAGGGCGGCGCCGTCATCGTGCCCATAAGCCACCGGACGAACCTGCTCGAGTGCGACGACGACGAGTGGGAGGAGATGCGCAACTTCATGAAGAGCCTGACGCGCCTGTACCACGAACAGGGCCGCGAGGTGATCTTCTACGAAAACGCCGCGGCACCGCAGCGGCGGCTGCACGCCGCACTCGTGGCGGTTCCCATCCCGTACGACCTCGGCGACACGGCCCCGGCCTTCTTCAAGGAGGCGATGCTCTCGGCGGACGAGGAGTGGTCTCAGCACAAGAAGATCATCGACACGGGGAAGCGGGCTAGGGAGGGTCTGGGCAAGATGGCCTTCCGCCGGAGCATCGCGAAGGAGATGCCGTACTTCCACGTCTGGTTTAGCCTCGACGGGGGGTTAGGCCACATCGTCGAAGATTCGGGGAGGTGGCCCAAGGGAGACCTATTCGCGAGAGAAATCATTGGCGGGATGGTCGACTCCGAGCCGGATGTTATAAAGCGGCAGGGGAGGTGGACGAGATCGGATGGGAGGGTCGATGGCTTCAAGAAGAAGTGGAGGAAGTTTGATTGGACTCGGGTGCTCACTGAATGAACCCTGGTATGGGTTTGGCGGATAGTTCCGACGTCCAGACTGTATTCTTCGAGACAGAACATCGCATCCCTGGATGGGGGCTTTGTTACAGCCGTTTCGCGTTCACATAACATGCTAGGGCCGGCCGATGGTGACGTTGAATGATACCATTATTGGTGTTAATATACACTTGGAAGAAGCTATATACTACTGGCCACAAATTTTCTTCCTCCGCGAACCAAGTTCGAGAGCATCACCGGCATAGTGTTTTTTTTACCCTTCCTTGAACACCCCTTTTGTCCGTTCCCGAACCACCGAGCTGCACCTACTTCTTGGCGGCGGCTGCGGCTGTGCCGTTGTTGACAGGAGTCTCTTGGATAGCCTTCAAGAAGGAGTCATACGCTGGCTTCTTCTTGTAGTTGTCATCCCATAGGAGTGCCGCACCCTCGCCGTTGAAGGTCTGCGGGACCCAGGAGTACTTGTCGCTGACGCCCTGTTTTTTGCGCAGAACACCCCCGAAGTTAGTGCCTGCTCTTAAGATTTCCAACGCCCGAGGAGGTGTATAACCGCACTGGGATGAAGGGGGAGGGGAACAAAAAGTCGGAGGGATATATGACTTACCCAGATGGTCATGCCGACGCAGCGCGGCACGGCTAGGCACGAAGCGGCGACCCTGGCGTAGCAGTCGGCCTCGTCCTGGAGCTTCTGGGGTGTGGCGGGGGTGTTCATGCGGATGTCGACCTCGGTGTAGGCGACGTCGACGCCGAGGTCGGTCATGGCGCGCAGGCTGCCCTCGAGGATCTCCTGGGACGGGGTGGGGACGTCCTGGGTGCCGGTCTTCTCGGTGACCAGGTGGCCCTGGAAGCCGACGCCGTCGATCTTGACGCCCCACGACTGGATCAGCTTGACGATGCGCACGGCGCCCAGGGTCTTGGGCGCGGTGGGGCCGTACTCGAGGTTGTAGTCGTTGTAGTACAGCTTCGCGGCCGGGTCGGCGGCGGCGGCGATGCGGAAGGCGATGGGGAGGTAGGCCTCGCCGATTACGCGGAGGAAGACGTTGTCACGGTAGGTGCCGTCCTCGTTGAGCGCTGTTGGTTGGAGATTTGTTAGCTGTCTATGCCTACGTAGTTGAAGAAGGGGTGACAGTGGAGTGAGTTGGCCTAGCGGCTCACGGGGTGACAAGCCAAAGGTTCGGGAAACGGGACCGGAACTTACCCTCGTTTGCGACATCCCAATGGGTGCACTTCCCCTTGTAGTGGCCCATGACGGTCTGGATGTGGTTGGTCATGACCTGCATCAGGGTCGCGTTGCTGTTGATGTTGGAGACCCAGCCGGGGAGCTGGCTATACCAGACGAGGGTGTGGCATCGCATCTCCTTGCCGTTCTGGGTGGCGAAGTTGGCGACCTGGTCGGCGCCGCCGAAGGAGAATTGGCCCTGGTTAGGCTCGGTGGCATCCCACTTCATGGCATTCTCCGGGGTGATGGAGCCGAACTCGTTCTTGTCCTTGATGATGTTCTGCTCCTGGTTGTCGTTGCGGATCGTCAGGGACGTGCCGATGTACTCCCTGCCGCGGGCAACCATGGCGGCATTGAGACCTGCCACCTGGCGGGGGGTGAAGCTGCGGTTTACGAGTTAGCTCGGCGGGTGGGCCGGGATACTTCAGGGTAGTTTGACGGGAGCATATCTTACGGGCTGGCGGCAGCGATGCCGCTGAAGGCCAAAGCCGTGGCGGTGATGTCGGAAACACGCATTCTGAACGAGCAAAGATAACCACTGACGTGCAGTCGTGTTGCGAAGACCAGAGGATCGGGTTGTCGATCAGATCCAGGGGCATGGTAACACGCCGCCCCGGAAGGGCGAGCTTATTATATTGTAGAAAGTTCCTCGGTGCCCGGACTTCCCTCCAATATCCTAACCTCCTAAATACCCGGCTTGGGTCGTCAGGGGGTGGGTGTCCTCGCCTCTGGGTCGATCTAGCCACCGCGAAGGGACCCTGCCTCCGCGTGGTTGCGCGTGCACGATCCGGGAAGCGGAGGATGTTAATAGTACGCTAATAGATGGCATTTGGGAAAGGTTT
>Ga0164242_10002453_pt1 | contig 21445 bp, 19 predicted proteins | sample OricomgcompostMG_FD_108783 | JGI IMG/M metagenome (GOLD analysis project Ga0164242, IMG submission 108783) | Miracle-Growth compost microbial communities from Emeryville, California, USA - Original compost - Miracle growth compost (MG) ... | reverse complement strand
TGGGCATCAAGCCCGACGAGGTCGCGGTGATGTACGCCCCGACCTTCCGCGACTACCTCTCTCCCGACGACATGACGGCCGCACGGGTGGACTTCTTCGACCCGCACGCGGCCGCCGAGCAGCTCGCCGGCGACTTCGTCTTCCTGATGCGCGGCCACGCCTTCAACGCCCGCATCCCCGGGGAGCGCGAGCGCGAGGCCGACCGGGTCCGCGATGTCACCGACTATCCCGACGTCAACGACCTCATCCTCGCCTCGGACGTGGCGATCATGGACTACTCGTCGCTGCGCTTCGACTATGCGCTCACCGACAAGCCGATGATCTTCCTGGTCCCCGATCTCGAGGAGTACGACGCGGCTCGCGGCGGCGTACTGCCCTATGCCCCCACGGCCCCCGGCCCGCAGGTACGCAGCACCGCCGAGGTGGTCGCCCAACTGCGTGATCTGGACAGCCTCGACACCGCGTACGCCGAGGCGCGCGCGGGCTTCCGGGCCGCGTACGCCGACATCGACGACGGCCACGCCGGGGCCCGCCTGGTCGACGCCGTCTTCGTGCCGCGCGGGGATGCGCCGCCGGTTGGTTGATGGCCGGATGGATCACATGGGAAACCTGGGACCCCTGAGGTCTGGATGCCAGCGATGTGACTCTCACCACCGCTTCGACCCGTTCCCACGGATGAACCCCCGGCGTACGCTCGATTTCGCAATTTGCACGTAGTCCGGTACCCGCGAGGGACTGGAACGAAGGGCGATGAGTGAGATGACCCGTATCGGGGTTGTCGGTGCCGGCAGGGTCGGCGCCGTACTGGCAGCGGCACTGCGTGCTGCGGGCCACGAGATCGTGGCGGTGGCCGGAGAGTCCACCGCCTCTCGCGATCGCGCACGCGATCTCCTCCCGGGCGTACCCGTGACCAAGCCGACCGAGGTCGCGCGCACTTGTGACCTGCTGCTGCTGACCGTCCCCGACGACATGCTCGGCAATGTGGTGGTCTCCCTCGTCGGTGCAGGCGCGATCCATCCCGGCCAGGCCGTCTGCCACACGAGCGGCCGCCACGGGCTCGCGGTACTGGAGCCGGCCGACCAGATCGGCGCGCGGGTGGTCGCGATGCACCCGGCGATGACCTTCACCGGCACCTCCGTCGACCTGGAACGGCTCGGCGGCTGCGTCTTCGGCTTCACTGCGGAGCAGAGCGAGCGTGCCCTCGTTGAGGCCTTGATCGCGGACCTCGGCGGCGTCCCGATGTTCGTCCCCGAGGACCGCCGCATCCTCTACCACGCCGGTCTGGCCCACGGCGCCAATCACCTCGTCACCCTCGTCTCCCAGGCCATGGGCCTGCTGGCGGCAGCCGGCGCCGAGGACCCCGCCGCCACTCTGCGGCCGCTGCTCTCCGCCGCCCTCGACAATGCCCTCGAGCACGGCGATGCGGCGCTCACCGGTCCGATCGTGCGCGGTGACGTCAACACCGTCAGGGCGCACCTGGCCGACATCGCCGCGACCGCCCCCGACACGCTGCCGTCGTACGTCGCCATGGCCCGGGCCACCGCGGACCGTGCGGTGATCGACGGCCGGCTGCTGCCGATCCGCGCCCGTCAGCTCATGGCTGTGCTCGACGACGCGATCGCCTCCTTCCGTGTGGCCCACCCGGTCGCCCGGCAATGGGGTCACGAAGCCCGCTGACGATGCCCGATACCCGCCTGATCGGCACCCGTGCCGAGCTCCCTGGTGTGCTGTCAGCCATGTCGCGCGCCGGTGAGCTCGCGCTGGTGCCGACGATGGGTGCCCTCCACGAGGGCCACGCGACGCTGATCCGGGCCGCACGCGCGGCAACCACCGGCCCTGTGGTGGTCTCGGTCTTCGTCAACCCACTGCAGTTCGCGCCGGGTGAGGACCTCGACCGCTATCCGCGCACCCTCGACGCCGACCTGGAGGTCTGCGCCGAAGCCGGCGCCGACGTGGTCTTCGCGCCCTCCGTGGACGAGGTCTATCCCGACGGGATCTCGACAGGCTCGATCAACGGAATGGTGACCGTGGAGCCGGGACCGCTGGGAAGCGTGCTGGAGGGCGCGTCGCGGCCGACGCACTTCCGTGGCGTCCTCACCGTGGTGGCCAAGCTCTTCGGGCTGGTGCGCCCCGACCGGGCCTTCTTCGGCGAGAAGGACTACCAGCAGCTGGTGCTGATCCGTCAGATGGCGCGGGACCTCTGCATGGGCGTCGACGTCGTCGGGGTCCCGACCGTGCGCGAGGCCGACGGCCTCGCCCTGAGCAGCCGCAATCGCTATCTGTCCGACGAGGAGCGCACGGTCGCGCTCGCGCTCTCGCGGGCGCTCGAGGCGGCGCTGGCCCGGTCGTCGTACGGCGTCCCGGCGGCACGCTGGGCGGCGATGAGCGTGCTCCAGAGTCAGCCCGGACTGGAGCTCGACTACTTCGCCCTGCGAGACACCGCACTCGGCGAGCTGCCTGACTATCCCGATGCCGCCTTGGAGGCACGCGCGCTCGTCGCCGCCCGGGTCGGCCGGACCCGCCTGATCGACAACATGCCCATCACCTTCAGCGGAGGGGACAGCTGATGCTGCGCACCATGATGAAGTCCAAGATCCACCGCGCCACGGTCACCCAGGCCGACCTGCACTATGTCGGGTCGGTGACGATCGACGAGGACCTGCTCGAGGCCTCCGACATCCTCCCCGGCGAGCTGGTGCACATCGTCGACATCACCAATGGCGCCAGGCTCGAGACCTACACGATCGCCGGCGAGCGTGGCTCGGGTGTGATCGGCATCAACGGTGCCGCCGCCCACCTGGTACACCCCGGAGACCTGGTCATCCTGATCGCCTATGCGCAGATGGACACCGCCGAGGCAAGGGCCTTCGAGCCCCATGTCGTCTTCGTCGATGCCGACAACAAGGTGGTCACCCTCGGACACGATCCGGCGCAGGCCCCTCCGGGTTCCGGACTGGTGCGCGGCGACGTGCTCGTCCCCTGACCGATAGCCTGCGCAAATGACCCTTCCCGAGCGGCTGGCCGCTGGTGAGCCCGGTTGGACCACGGAGGCCGACGTGGTCGTGGTGGGGTCCGGCATCGCCGGCCTCACCGCCGCACTGCGGCTGCGCGGCCAGGTCGACAAGATCCTGCTGGTCACCAAGGACGTGCTGTCCGCAGGTTCGACCCAGTGGGCGCAGGGGGGCATCGCGGCCGCGCTCGGCCCGGGTGACACCCCGGCCGAGCACGAGCAGGACACCCTGGTCGCCGGGGCCGGCGCCTGTAATGCCGAGGCCGTTGCCGTCCTGGTCAACGAGGGACCGGATGCGGTTCGTGAGCTGATCGCCCTCGGCACCCGCTTCGACCACACCGCCGACGGCGAGCTCTCGCTGACCCGCGAGGGCGGCCACCACCGCGACCGGATCGCGCACGCCGGCGGCGATGCCACCGGCGCCGAGATCCAGCGCGCCCTGGTCGCGGCGATCCACGCCGCTCCCGACATCGAGATCATCGAGCACGCCCTGGCCGTCGACCTGCAGCTGGCTGCCGACGGTGGTGTCGCCGGGCTGACCCTGCACGTGATGGGCGAGGGCCAGCGCGACGGCATCGGCGCGGTCCGTGCCCGTGCGATCGTGCTCGCCTCCGGCGGCCTGGGCCAGGTCTTCGCCCAGACCACCAATCCTCCGGTCTCCACCGGTGACGGGATGGCGCTGGCGGCGCGGGCGGGCGCCGTACTGCGTGACCTGGAGTTCGTACAGTTCCACCCGACGGTCCTCTTCCTCGGCGCCGACGCGCAGGGGCAGCAGCCGCTGATCTCCGAGGCCGTCCGTGGCGAGGGCGCCTTCCTGGTCGACGCTCTGCCCGAGGAGGGCGGCGTGCGCTTCATGCAGGGCCAGCACGAGCTCGCCGACCTGGCGCCACGCGACGTGGTGGCCAAGGCGATCATGCGCCGGATGCTCGACCAGGGTCGCGAGCACATGTGGCTCGACGCCCGGCACCTCGGCGCCGACTTCTGGGAGCGCCGCTTCCCGACGATCCTGGCCTCCTGCCGGGCACACGGCATCGACCCGACCACGGACCTGATCCCGGTGGCGCCTGCCTGCCACTACGCCTCGGGCGGTGTCGCCACCGACCTGTGGGGCCGGTCCAGCATCCCCGGCCTCTACGCCACCGGCGAGGTCGCCTGCTCGGGCGTGCACGGCGCCAACCGGCTCGCCTCCAACTCCCTGCTTGAGGGCCTGGTCTTCTCCCGCCGGATCGCCCAGGTACTGCCCGGCGAGCTGCGCCCGTACGCCGAGCCGGAGCCCGATCCGCGCAAGCCCGGCATCGTGTCGGCCGGCGTCCGCGAGCAACTGCAGGAGACCATGTCCGGCAAGGTCGGCGTGCTCCGGTCGGCGGCCGGGATCGGTGCCGCCATCGATCGTCTCGGCGTGCTCGCGCACGAGGAGGGCGAGGCCGGGGTGTCGGCGTGGGAGGCGACCAATCTGGTCACCATCTCCACCGCCCTCGCCCGGGCTGCCCAGCTGCGCGAGGAGACGCGCGGATCGCACTGGCGCGAGGACTTCCCCGAGCGGGACGACGCCCGCTTCGCCGGCCATGTCGACGTACGACTGGTGTCGGGCGAGCCCGTGCTCGAGTTCCACGCCTCCCCTGCGACGGATGGGGCGACCTCATGACGCCGTACGACGAACTCCCTGCCGATCTGCTGCACCGGATCGAGTCCGCGGGCCTCGACCCGCGAACAGTGCACCGGCACATCATGGTGGCGCTCGAGGAGGACCTCCCGGGCGGATCGGTCGACGTGACCAGTACCGCAACGATCCCTGCGGACGCCCGCAGTGTGGGTGACTTCGCGACTCGTGAGGACGGCGTCGTTGCCGGCCTCGATGTCGCCGAACTGGTTCTGCGGATCGTGTGTGGCGAGGGCCTCGAAGTGCTCTCCCGGGTCGAGGACGGTGCCCGGGTCCACGCCGGCGATGTCGTGATGAAGGTGGCCGCTCCGACCCGCGACCTGCTCACCGGCGAGCGCACCGCGCTCAACTTCGCCAGCCACCTCTCCGGTGTCGCGACCGCGACCTCGCACTGGGTCGACGCCCTCGAGGGCACCTCCGCGCGTGTCCTCGACACCCGCAAGACGCTGCCCGGCTGGCGGGCACTGGAGAAGTACGCCGTCCGCTGCGGTGGCGGCGTCAACCACCGCTTCTCGCTGTCGGACATGGCGATGGTCAAGGACAACCACGTCGTTGCGGCGGGTGGGGTGGTGCCGGCGTACGAACGGGTCCGGGAGGCCTACCCGGAGGTGCCGGTCGAGGTCGAGGTCACCGACCTCGACGAGTTGCGTGCCCTGCTCGCGGCCGGTTGCGAGCGGATCCTGCTCGACAACATGGACGACGACACGATGCGTGAGGCGGTCGCCCTCACCGCAGGGCGGGCGGTCCTGGAGGCATCGGGCGGCCTCACCCTCGACCGAGCACGTTCGGTGGCGCTCACCGGCGTCGACTTCATCTCGGTCGGCGCGCTCACCCATTCCGTCAAGGTCTTCGACATCGGGCTGGATCTCGAGGAGCGGGAGACGTGACGCTCCTGTGTGCCGACATCGGCAACTCGCACACCACTCTCGGCCTGCTGCGCGATGGCCACGTGCTCGACCACTGGCGGGTGGCGACGGACGAGCGTCGTACCGCAGATGAGTGGGGAATCCTCCTGCACGGCCTGCTGCGCGGCAGTGAGTACGCCGACCCGCCCGGCGGCATCGCGGTCTGCGCGACGGTCCCGTCGGTATTGCACGAGTGGCGGGACACGCTGGCGCGCTTCTTCGCCGATGTCCCGGCCGTTGTCGTCGAGCCCGGGGTGCGCACCGGCGTACCCGTGCTGATGGACAATCCGCGCGAGGTCGGCGCTGACCGGATCGTCAATGCCCTGGCCGCCGCGCACCTCTACGAGGGTCCGTCGATCGTGGTCGACTTCGGCACTGCGACGACCTTCGACGTGGTCAGTGCGCGTGGGGAGTACATCGGCGGCGCGATCGCCCCCGGCATCGACATCTCCCTCGAGGCCCTCGGCCGCCGTGGCGCCCAGCTGCGCAAGGTCGAACTCCTCCGGCCGCGCACGGTGATCGCCAAGAACACGGTCGAGGCGCTGCAGTCCGGCATGCTCTACGGCTTCGCCGGCCAGGTGGACGGCATCGTCACCCGGATGATCGCCGAGTTGGGCCGCAGCGCCGCAGACGCGCCCGCGGTCAATGTGATCGCGACCGGCGGGCTGGCTCCCGTCGTCGTCTCCGAGTGCGGAACCTTCACCGACCACCAGCCCTGGCTGACCCTCCTCGGCCTCGAGCTGGTCTTCGCTCGCAACTCTTAGTTCGGTGGTGAGACGGGCCTCTCCTCGTTTCGCCGAGGGCGTTGTGGCGCCCACCACACTCCTGTAGTGTGCGTTCCATACAGAGGGGGATTCGTGGACTTTTCGCAGGTGGCCGACGGTCGATTCGCACTGCTCGTCATCGACATGGAGAACGACTTCGTCGAGGCGGGGGCACCTTTGGAGTTTCCCGAGGGGCGCAGCATCATGGCCAACCTCAAGCGGGTCGTCGAACTGGCGCGTGACAAGGGTGTCCCCGTCGTCTATGCCGCGCACGTCCATCGAGCCGATGGGACCGACATGGGCCCGCATCGCGACCTCTATCCACCAGTGGCGGCCGGCGAGGCCCTGGTCGATGGTGGGCGTGGCGTCGAGATCGTCTCCGAGCTCAGCCCGCGGAACGATGAGCCGGTGATCAAGAAGCACCGGTACAACTCCTTCTTTGCCACTGATCTGGAGATGGTGCTCCGGGGTCTCGGCGTCGACACCGTGGTGTTGACCGGGATGACGACCGAGTGCTGCGTCCTGGGTACGGCGCGCGGCGCCCTGGAGCGGGGCTTCCGGTCGGTCGTGCTCTCGGATGCGACCGCTTCCTGTGACTATCCCGACCTGGGGCTTGGCCCGATGAGCGCCGCAGACATGCATGTCGCGGCACTTCGGATCATGAGTCTGACCTCCTCCGCCGTCACGACCACGGACGAGTTCGCGGCGCTGATCTTCTGACGAGTTCTCCGGGGGAACGGCACCGTGGCGCGGTTCCCCCGGAGAAGGCGGTTCTTGGAGAAGAGAGTGACAGCGATCACCTTCCACCACTAATGTAGTGAACGTTACTTATACAAGGAGTGAGTATGTCTGGCACGCACGAGGACGCGGTCAAGCCGCCCCTGGTGCTGCTGCATGGCGGCGGCCCGGGCGTCGACGCTGCCGGCAACTGGCGCAGCGTCGCAGGTCGGCTCGCGGAGAGCTTCACCTGCCTGATGCCAGATCTGCTCGGCTTCGGCAAGGCACTGCGACCCGGTTCGGCTCTGCCGCACGGTCCGCAGGCATGGGCTCGGGCACGCGCCCGCCAGATCATTGACCTGCTGGACGAGCATTGCCTCGAACGGGCCGCGGTGCTCGGCAACTCCGCTGCGGGTGGGGCCGCTGCCCTTGCGCTCCTGATCGCGGCGCCCGAGCGGGTGACCCGGGCGGTCGTGATGGGCGGCGCCGGAACCGGTGGGCTGCCACCGCGGGTGCCCTTCTACGAGGATCCGACGCATGACTCCATGCGTGCGACGCTCGCGAGCCTCGTCGCCGATGCGAGCCGGCATCGAGCGCTCATCGACGAACTCGCCGACCTCAGGTTCGACTCCGCCTTGCGCCCAGGGGCCGAGGAGTCCTTTCGCGCCATGGTGGAACCCGTCGACGAGAAGCCGCTCGACCTGTCGGGTGTCGCCAATCCGGTTCTCGTCGTCCATGGTGAGTGTGACCGTGTCTCGCCAGTCACCGTGTCCGAGCGGCTCGCCGGCCACCTGGCCGACGCCCGCATCGAGGTGGTGGCCGGGGCCGGCCACTGGATCCACGTCGACCAGCCGGGCGAGTTCTGTCGTCTTGTAGAGGAGTTCCTTCGAGCATGAGCAGTCCCAACCGGGAGCACACGCCCGTTCTCATCGTCGGGGCCGGTCCCTGCGGCCTGACCCTGGCGCTCGAACTCGCGCGGCGCGGGGTGCGCTGCCACGTGGTCGAAGCCGCCGAGGAACGTGCGGAGAATCCGCGGTGCAACACGACGTCGGCCCGCTCGATGGAGATCTTCCGCCGGCTCGGCCTTGCGGAGGAGGTACGCCGGGCCGGCTTGCCGCAGAGTCATCCGACCTCGGTCATCTATCGTGCGGATCTGCGGGGCCCCGAGATATTCCGCCTCGATCTGCCCTCCTCCGGTGACGTGTTCGCCGGCGTCGCGAGGGAGGCATGGCCTGGGCCCGAACCGCAGCACCGGGTCTCCCAGATCTTCCTGGAGCCGATCCTCGAGCAGCGCGCGAGGAGCACGCCAGCGATCACTGTCGAGCGTGGCACCCGGCTCGTCGAGCTGTCCCAGCACGGTGGGGGTGTGCAAGCCCTGCTTGAGACCAGTGACGCCTCCCGGAGCATCCACTGCGACTACCTGGTCGGTGCCGACGGAGCGCACAGCACCGTCCGACGACAGCTCGGCGTGCGCTACCAGGGCATACAGGCGATCAACAACTTCGTGTCGACCTATGTGCGCTCGGCGGAGCTGGGCCGGATCGCCGCCAAGGACCCGGCCTGGACCTACTGGACCTATGGCCGCCGCGCCGCGTCACTACTCGCCATCGACGGCCATGACCTGTGGCTCAACCACGTCGCATTCGACGCTGACCATGACACCGCGGACGAGGATCCCGAGGCACTGCTGAGCGAGACCGCCGGCGGGCCTGTCGAACACGAGGTGATCGGGGTTGTCCGATGGACCGGACGCCAGCTCGTAGCCGAGCGCTATCAGGACGACCGGGTCTTCCTGGCCGGCGACGCGGCGCACATCTGGATCCCCGCCGGCGGCTTCGGCATGAACACCGGCATCCAGGATGCCGCGGGTCTCGGCTGGATGCTGGCAGCGGTCATCCGCGGCTGGGCGCCCACCGAGTTGCTCGCTGCCTATGAGCTCGAACGAAAACCCGTCGGCGAGCAGTTCGCTCGCGCCGTGGGAACGGCGGCTCGCACCGCGTTCGCGGCGGTTTCCCGAGATGTACACATCCGTGGCCCCGAGGGGGAGGCCGCGCGAGCGCAGCTTGCGCAGCGACTGGCGCAGACCGAGCCTGCACGCTACTCACCGGACGGGTTCAGCTTCGGATATCACTATGCAACCTCGCCCTTGATGGTGGGAGCCGAGGAGCACCCCGCCGTCGAGATGGGCGATTACCAGGCACGTGCGCGAGTCGGTTTCAGGCTTCCCCACGTCTGGCTCGCTGGAGGCGAGTCGGTACTTGACGTGCTCAGTGACGATTTCACCCTGCTCCGCACCAACGCGAGCGTTGATGTGAGTGCATGGAACGACGCGGCCGACCGGATCGGCATACCGCTGACCGTCCTCGACCTACCGGGCGAGTGGCCCGACCGCTATCCGGCGGCGCTGATCCTGGTACGGCCCGACCAGCACGTCGCCTGGATGGGCGACACGTGCCAAGACCCGACCGAGCTGCTGCGGACCGCGACCGGGCACAGCCTCGCCCACCAGTCGTAGAAGACCAGAGGAGACAATCACATGCCATATGCCCTGGGCATCGACGTCGGTGGAACATTCACCGATGCCGTCGCTTCCGACGGTGCCGGTGCAATCGTGTCGGCCAAGACGCCGACGACGCCACCCAACCGTGAGGTTGGCGTGATGCGGGCGGTCGAAGAGCTCGCGGCGGAACTCGACATCAGTGTCGGAGAGCTGCTCTCACAGACCGACTACATCGCGCACGGCACGACCGCGTCCATCAATGCGCTCGTGCAGGGTGCAGTCGCCGACGTCGGCCTGATCGCCACGAAGGGTCACCGCGACTCGATCTACATCATGAATGCCGAGGGTCGGACCCTCGGTCGGTCGGCTCACGAGATCCAGGACACCCTGCGGCAGCGCAAGCCCACGCCGCTGATCCCGAAGTACCGCGCGCTCGAGGTCACCGAGCGGATCGACCACGCCGGCAGGATCCTCGTCCCGCTCGACGAGGACGAGGTACGTCGGGTCGCGCGACAGCTGGTCGACCAGGGTGTGGAGGCGATTGCCGTCGCGCTGCTCTGGTCGTTCAAGAACAGCGTCCACGAACGCCGCGTCAGGGACTTGATCCACGAGATCGCCCCCGACATGTACGTGACGCTCTCCTCCGATGTCAGCCCGCGCATTCGAGAGTTCGCGCGTACGTCGACCACGATCATGAACGCACAGGTTGGGCCGCGCCTTCGTGCCTACCTCACGCCGCTGCAGCACCAGCTCGATGAAGGCGGCCTCAAGGGACCTCTCCTCGTCATGCAGAGTGAAGGTGGCACCATCACCGCGGATCGAGCACCCGAGCACGCGATCACGACTGTCGGGTCCGTCCTCTCGGGCGGGGTGATCGGCGGTATGCGGCTGGCCGAGCAGCTGGGGCACCGCAACGTGATCACCACTGACGTGGGCGGGACCACCTTCCTCGCCGGCCTCATCGTCGACGGAGAACCCGTGATGGCGTCCGGCTCGATCGTGAACCAGTACCCCATCAACGCGGCCACGATCCAGGTTCACACCATCGGCTCGGGTGGCGGGGCTCTGGCATCCGTTGACGCGGGCGGCAACCTCCGCCTCGGGCCGCAGAGTGCCGAGGCGGTGCCCGGACCGGCGTGCTACGGCAATGGCGGCACCCGGCCCACCAACACGGACGCCAACCTCGTCCTCGGCATTCTCAGCGAGCGGGGCCTGCTCGGCGGCCGGAAGCCACTGAGCGTCGACCTCGCCCGTGAGGCGATCCGCGGCCATGTCGCGGAGCCGCTCGGCCTCACTGTCGAAGAGGCCGCCATCGCGATCCACGAGGTGCAGAACGCCCAGGCCGGCGACCTGCTTCGGCGGGCCGTTGTGCAGTCCGGCTACGACCCCCGTGACTTCGTCGCCTACGCCTTTGGCGGCGCAGGTCCCGCCCACTGCGCAGGCTACTGCCAGGACCTGGGCGTCGGCGAGGTGGTGGTGCCGCTGGGGCCGGTCGCCTCCGCGTTCTCCGCTTATGGTCTTGCGGCTTCCGACGTGGTCCTCAGTGCCGAGCTCTCCGACCCCGCGACCTTCCCGATCGACCACAAGCGTCTGGAGTCCTACTTCGAGCAACTCGAGGCGGACCTGGTCCGTGCACTCGAGCGACAGAAGGTCAAGTTCCATGACGTCGTGATCCAGCGCGAGATCGACATGCGCTACTCGATGCAGGTTCACGAGCTGACCACGCAGGTGCCCACGATCGCCTTCACCGAGACCATCAATGAAGAGATCGTGCAGCTCTTCGAGGACCAGTACGAGCGGATCAACGGCTCGGGTGCGGGCTATCGGGCCGCGGGTGTGCAGGCCATCACCTATCGGGTGCGGGCCAAGGCAGGCCTCGGCTTCCCGGTGCTCCTGCCGGAGGTGGAGGAGGCCGCAGACCCTGATCCGTCGGAGGCTCTGCTGGAGGAACGCCTGGTCTGCCTGGACTCCCAACTCGGCTACCAGCCCACGCCCGTCTACGACTACGCACTGCTGCGCTCCGGCCACGAGCTGGTCGGACCCGCAGTCGTCGATGTGCCGACAACCGTGGTGGTTGTGCCCGCCGGCGTGATCGGACGGGTCGACCACCTCGGCAATCTCGTCTTGCGCTACCAGTGAGGACCTCAACGATGAAGACCACCATCCCCGGCTCCGATGTGTTCACGAGTCGTCCGATGCCTCGCGACGAGCTGATGGCGCTCATCTCTCCGTCGCTCCGGCTACATCAGGTTGACGACGGGAAGGTCGACGAGGTGGATGCGCTCACCTACGAGGTCGTCAGGCACCGTCTGTGGGCCATCACTCAGGAGATGGGAGAGACGCTGCGCCGGATGTCGGGATCCCATGTGGTGACCGAGTCCAATGACTTCAACTTCTCCATCTGCGACGAGCTCGGCGAGCAGGTGCAGGTCGGTACCTACAACATCGGGCTCATCGGCTCGATGGATCTGGCGATCTACTGGACGCTCCAGCACCGCAGCGGGAACCCGGGCATCGAGGAAGGGGACATGTTCCTCTGCAATGATCCCTGGATCGGTGGCGGCCTGCACCAGAACGACGCCGCGATCCTGGCCCCGATCTTCCACGAGGGCAGCCTCTTCGGGTGGACAACGGCGATCGCTCACCAGGTCGACCTCGGCGGGCTGCGCCCCGGCTCCTTCAGCCCGTCGGCACAGGACGTCTTCGGTGAGGCCATCCCGACACCACCTCTGAAGGTCGTGCGCGGCGGGGTTCTCCAGCAGGACGTGGCCGATGCCTGGGTACGCCGCTCCCGCCTGCCTCATCTGGTCGGGCTGGACCTTCGCGCCAAGGTCGCTGCCAACAAGAACGCCTGCGAGCGGATCCTCCGACTGGTCGGAAAATACGGCGCCGACACGGTCAAGGCCGTCATGCGGCGCATGATGGACGATGCCGAAACCAGGCTGCGGGCCAAGTTGCGGCGCCTGCCCGACGGGACCTGGACCGCAGTCGGCTACCAGGAGCAGTCCGGCACGGGTGACCGCGGCCTTTATCCGATCAAGGTTGCGCTGACGAAGAAGAGCGACAGCCTGGTCTTCGACTTCCGCGGCACCGCCGATCAGACAGGCATCATCAACTGTCCCTATTCGGGCCTGCGGGCCGGCATCGTCTTCACGGTTCTTCCTCTGCTGGCGGGTGACATCCCGTGGGCGGCCGGGGGACTGATGCGCTGCTTCGAGATCATCACCGATGAGGACACCATCACCAACGCCTCATTCCCCGCTGCGGTCGGGAAGGCGCCGTTCGGCCCGGCTTGGGGTGCGGGGAATCTCGTCGCCGAAGTGCTTGCCAAGATGCTCGACGCCGAGCCGAATCACCGGCGTGACGTCCAGTCGATTTGCAATGGGACCACCGACCTGTGCGTCGTATCCGGAGTCGACGTACGAGGTGGTGGCAGCAAGGGCTTCGTGTCGCCGATCTTCGACATGATGGCCGGTGGTTACGGAGCTCAGGTCCACCACGACGGCGTCGACACTGGTGGTCGCCTCATCATCCCCGCAGCACGTGCGCCTGACGTCGAGATGACGGAGTACCTCTATCCGCTCGTCGCGCTCTGGCGCCGTGAGGAGACCGATTCCGGCGGCCCCGGCCGCCAGCGCGGTGGGATGAGTGGCTCGGTCTGCTACGTGCAGCACCCCGACCAGCGCGACGCCATGTCGCTGGTCGTATCCGGGACCGGCAAGGTTGCGAATCAGAATGTGGGGCTCGCTGGCGGCTACCCGGGCAATTCACAGCTCGATCTGGTGGTGAGGGGGATCGACGCGCCACAGCTCGCGAACGCCAACGTTCTTCCGGTCGGCTTGGAGGAACTCGGGGGCGAGATCGAGGTGTTGCCCTGCGAGGGCGAGGCGATGTTTGGGCCAGGAGACGCCCTGTACCTGCACTGGCAGTCTGGTGGCGGGTACGGCGACCCGCTGCTGCGTTCACCCGAAAGCGTGCTCGAGGACGTGCTGCAGGTGCGGGTCTCACCCGACGCGGCCCGCGACGTCTACGGAGTCGTCTTGATGGATGGCGCGATGGGCATGGAGGTCGACGCGGCGGCGACCGTCTCTGCTCGGCAGGCGCTCCGGACCCGACGGGCGGAGCGTGCCGGGCTGTCTGTGATCGCGCCCGCGACGGCGGATCTCAAGCCGGCCAGGGTGCTGGACGACAACCTCGCCGTCCTCGAGACAAATGGTGCGCACACGGTGGCCTGCACGCACTGTGGGACCGAGTTCGGCGCGCTGGAGGATGGGGCCTTCCTGGCCGCGCTCGCCCGGACCGACTCCGTCCCAACCGACGGTGGACCGCAGATCTGGCATGACCCGACCGCCTACACCGACGAGGAGGTCGTCTTCCGGCAACTCTGCTGTCCTGGATGCTTGACGGCGGTCTACTCCCGGGTCGTCCCTGTCGCGCACCCGCTGCCTGACGACGTCTACAGGCTGTTCGAATGACCGGCGAACGGGGACGGGCGCTGGTCCGTGTCGAGGGGTTGACCAAGACCTTCGGCCCGACTGCGGCACTCGCTGGCGTGGACCTCACAATCCACGCCGGTGAGGTCGTCGCAGTCGTCGGCCACAACGGCTCGGGCAAGTCGACCTTGGTCAAGGTGCTGGCCGGCCTCCACAGCCTTGACGCCGGCCAGGTCGTCGCCGGGGCAACCGAGCTCCGATTCATCCACCAGGACCTCGGCCTGGTCGGATCGCTCTCCACGGTCGAGAACCTCGCGCTGGGAATCGGCGGCAGACCCTGGCGACGCCTGCGCAAGGCAGACGAGCGCCGGGAAGCCCGCGAGCTGGTTCGGCGATTCGGCGTCGAGGTGGACGTGGATGCTCCGATCGAGGGACTCTCCCCGGCCGAACGAACGATCGTCGCGATCGCACGTGCTCTTCGCGGCTGGGACGACCGGCGTGAGGTGGTCCTAGTACTGGACGAGCCGACCGCGTCACTCCACGGCGCGGAGGTCGACCAGCTGATGGCAGTCGTTCGACGGGTGGCCGACCATGGCGCCGGCGTGCTCTTCATCTCCCACCGCCTCGATGAGGTGCTCGACGTCGCCGACACGATTGTGGCGCTGCGCAACGGGCGCGTGGTTGGCGACCTGCCGCGTGACGACGCTGACTACAAGCTCTTGGTCGAGTTGGTCGCTGGTCAGGCAGTTGAAGATCTTGAGCGCGGTTCGGGTGATCGGGGTGAGCCGGTGCTTGAGGTGCGAGACCTCGCCGGTGGCGGGATCCGTCAGCTTGGCGTCACCGTCCACGCTGGCGAGGTAGTCGGTTTGGCCGGCATCCTCGGCTCGGGCCGTGACGAGGTGTGTGCTGCCGTCTTCGGTGGCAGCGTCAGGACTGCCGGCGTGATCACCGTCGGCGGTCGCGAGATCAGTGACATCCGCGATTCGATCCGTAGCGGTGTCGCGTTCGTGCCGGGCGATCGGCACCGGCACGGCGCCGTGATGTCGATGACGGCGGTCGAGAACCTCGTCTCCGTGCTCGTCCCCGGCACGGCCAGCTTGTGGCGACGCGTGCGGAGAGGCCAAGAGATGCGCGAAGCGACCGAGTGGTTCAAGGCCTGCGGAGTGCTCCCCGCTCGCCCGCAGATGGAGCTGACGCAGTTCAGCGGCGGAAATCAGCAGAAGGTCGTCCTCGCCAAGTGGCTGCGGACCAAGCCGAAGGTGCTGCTTCTTGAGGAACCCACCCAAGGCGTCGATATTGGCGCCAGGGCAGCCATCCACGGCTTGGTCATGGAGGCAGCGCGAGAAGGGGCTGCGGTACTGGTGGCCTCCTCTGAGACCAAGGAGCTCGCCCAGCTCTGCGACCGCGTCCTCGTTCTCGCTGGCGGCGTCGTTGTCGACGAACTGTCTGGAGCCGACCTCACCGAGAGCCAGATCCTTCATGCCAGCGTGCCGGCGCAGGCAGTGACCGAGCCCAGCGCACCGACGCGCGGCTCGCACCTCTACGACGTCATGCCCTCGTGACCTCATTCGAGCGAACCACCGGCACACCCATACTCCAGGAGGACCCATGTCCGTTGCCAGCAGCGTGAAGATCGAGCAGGACGACTCGGTCTGGCGCAGTGCGCGCCGCTTCCTCTCGTTCCGCAACATCAGTGCGATCTACATCTGGATCGCGATGGTGATCCTCTTCTCTGTCCTCGCGCCGGAGACCTTTCCGACAGTCGACACCATTCGCATCGTATTGACCGACCAAGCGGTGACAGCTGTTCTGGCGGTCGGTCTGGTAGTCCCGTTGGCGGCCGGTGCCTTCGACCTCTCGATCGGCTCGCAGCTCGGTCTCGGCGCGATCCTCGTGGCCTGGTTTCTGCGAAACCAGGAGCTCGGTGTCGTCCCGGCCATCGTCGCCTCGCTCGCGATCGGTGCCTGCGTCGGACTGGCCAACGGATTGCTCATCACGAAGGCGAGAATCAGTTCGTTCATCACCACGCTCGGGATGAGCTCGGTCCTGCTCGCCGTGATCTCGTGGATCTCGAAGGATGCCCAGATCCTCAACCTCGGATCGGCTTTCCAGCAGGTCGCGAACCGGCAGATCCTCAGCATCCCATTGTCCGTGTACATCATGATCGTGCTGGCGGTCTGTGTCTGGTGGGTTCTCGACAACACCTACATGGGTCGCGCCGTCTATGCGACCGGCGGCAACGCCGACGCTGCCCGATTGGCAGGCATCCGGACGCACGCGGTGGTCGTGATGAGCCTGGTGAGCTGCTCGGTGCTGGCAGCGGTTGCGGGCATCCTGCTGAGTTCCTCGCTCGCCACTGGCGACCCCACCGTCGGGCCGGCCTACATGCTTCCTGCGTTCGCCGCGGCCTTCCTCGGCTCGACACAGTTCCGCAACGGCCGCTTCAACGTCCTCGGCACCGTCGTTGCGGTCTATGTCCTCGCCACGGGCGTCAAGGGCCTCCAGCTCATCGGCGCGCCGGTGTGGATCCCCGAGTTGTTCAACGGTGTCGCATTGCTCATCGCGGTCGCGGTGACCCGCCGCCAGGGCTCGTCGAAGCGTTCGAGGACGCCCGCGCCGAAGCGCGTCGCCGTCGGCACGGCCGCGTGATCACCCCCATCTGTCTCGGAAGCAAATCCCCTCCCACGAAGGAAGCCACATGAGAACAATCAGATTCGCCACCGGGGTGGTCGCCGTCGCATCGGCACTCCTCCTGCTCGCCGGTTGCGGCGACAAGGGCGCCAGCTCATCGGCCACGATCTCCGACAGCGACCGGGCGAAGGCCCAGGCGGTCATCGCGCCCCTCGAGGGGAAGCCCAGCGCCTTCCCCATCACGGAGCCGCTGTCCTCGCCGGTGCCGGCGGGCAGCCGCATCGCCTACGTCGACAACGGTGACGCGCTGGTCGCACTGATGTATCAGCTCATGAAGCCAGCAGCGGAGGCCCTCGGGGTCGACCTCTACACAGTGCGAGCGGGTACCTCCGCAAGTGGAGTCGCGACCGCGTTCAGCACGGTAGCGCAGCAGAAGCCGGCCGCTGTCATCAACACTGCGATCGACCCTGCGCTGTGGGAGAACCAGCGCAAGACGCTGATCGCCGAGGGCGTGCCGATCGTGTCTCTCGGCACCTTGGCTCCCGCGTCCGCCGGACTGGTCCAGCCCAACAGCGAGGCGGCCTTCGAGAACCAGGGCCGCCTGCAAGCGGCGTGGCTCGTTGCGAACCACGACAAGGCGGTTGATGCGGCGCTCTACATCCATCGCGAGCTCGCCTACTCCAAGGCTGTGGTGGACGGTTTCGAAGCCGGAATGAAGGAGTTCTGCCCTTCCTGCAAGACGCGGGTCGTGGAGATTCCGATCACTGAGATCGGAAACAAGGCGCCGCAGCGGATCGTCAGTGACCTCCAGTCGCACCCGGACACGGACGCGATGGTCTTCCAGTCGTCCGCCGTCGTCACCGGCTTGCCTGCCGCGCTCAAGGTGGCCGGGCTCGACCACGTGGAGATCGTCGGGGCCAATCCGGTCCCGACGAACCTGCAGTACCTCAAGGATAAGCAGGAGACCGTTGAGCTCGGTGCCGATCTGAACACCTTGGCTTGGACGGCCATCGATACGGCCGCCCGGCTCATCACGGGGCAGAAGCTGCAGCAAAACGTGGCAGACGGGTCGGCTCTGGTCCAGCAGTTCCTCGAGCCGAAGGACATCACCTTCGACCCCACGCACGGCTTCTCCGCCTACCCTGACGTCGCGGACAGGTTCAAGGCGCTCTGGGGCAAGTGAGCAACGAGCGACACCGCCGGCGGGTCGCGTCACAGCGGCCCGCCGGCCGAAGGTCCACCTATGATGGCCGCGTGCCACGTGAAGCCGCCGAGTCGAGCTCCGGGCGCGCGGACAGCCGTCAGCTGATCCTCGACGCGGCCCGCACCCTGATCACCACCCATGGCTATGACGGCATGGTCATCTCCGACCTCACCGCCATGTCGGGGTTGCCGGCGAGTTCGATCTACTACCACTTCGGTAACAAGCTGGGCATTCTCGTCGCCCTGTTGGAGCGGACGTTCGCGGAGATGCACGCGTCCTATCCGTCGCCGTCGTCCTTCGACGATAGGCCTCCGTTGGAGCGCCTCGAGGCATGGTTCACCGCTGCATGCACGTCGCTGGACCAGCGACCCGAGTACCTTCGCCTGCTGCTCACGGTGTGTGTCGGCTCGCATGCCGAGGACCCGGGAGTTCGCGACACCGTACGCCGTATTCGGGATTACGCCCATGCGTCGTGGGTGGACGCGCTCACACCGATCTTCGCGCCGGTCGAGACGCCGGAGGACAAGGAGCTTATCGACCAGCTCGCCGTAGTCGGTCGAGCGATGACGGACGGGCTCTCGGTCACGACGACCTTCGACGGAACGACCTACTCCGCGCACGCACCGGTCTTCCTCGCGCTCATCCGGGGCCTGGCCAGCAGTCGTACCCCGAGCTAGACGGCCTACGAGGCGCTCCAGCCTCCGTCGACGACCAAGCGGGTGCCGGTGACGTACGAGGCACTGGGTGAGCACAGGTAGGCGACGGCACTGGCGATCTCGTCCGGGTCGATCAACCGCTTGATCGCGGATCGGGTCAGGAGGACCTCGGAGACGACTTCGTCGGTCGTCAGGCCGTGCACTCTCGCCTGGTCCTCGAGCTGCTTCTCGACCAGGGGAGTTCGAACGTAGCCGGGACACACGGTGTTGCTCGTGACTCCCTTGCCCGCGCCTTCCAGCGCGATGACCTTCGACAGGCCCTCGAGGCCGTGTTTCGCAGCGACATAGGCCGACTTGAAGGCACTTGCCCGGATGCCGTGAATGCTCGAGAGGTGGATGATGCGGCCCCAGCCGCGCTCGTACATGTGTGGAAGCGCGGCGCGGGTCAGCAGGAAGGGCGCCTCGAGCATCAGGTGCATCATGAAGGCGAAGCGTTCGGGGTCGAATTCCTCGATCGGTGCCACTGTCTGGATGCCCGCGTTGTTGACCAGGATGTCCACGTCCAGCGAGAGATCGGCCAGCTGACAACTATTGCTCAGGTCGAGACCGAGCACCTCGCCACCGAGCTGACCGGCGGCGCGTGTCGCACCCTCTTCGTCGATGTCGCACACGATGACATGAGCGCCGAGTGCCGCGAGTCGGGTGGCGACGGAGCGCCCGATACCGCTCGCTGCCCCGGTGACGATCGCCCGGCGGCCGGACAGGTCTGCGGTCACGACTGGTCCGGGCTGGCGAATGGATTCGAGTCGGCGTGGTGGTGGCCCCACACGTCGGAGTAGCCGAAGTCGTGGGGGGTCCAGTCGTCCCCCACCTCGATGCCACCGAAGCCGATCTCGAGGTGGAAGCCGCTCGGATTCCGCACGTAGAAGGAGATTGCGCGGTCGTTCATGTGTCGTCCGAAGCTGATCGAGATCGGAACCCCGTTCTTCTGTGCGAGGTCGTGCGCACGCCCGACGTCGTCGAGCGAGCCGTGCTCGATCTCCAGGTGATGGATGGACACCTGGTCGGCCGAGGCGAGGGCGATGCTGTGGTGGGTGCCATTGCAACGAAAGAAGTACAGGCCGGGCGCCCGGTAATCGGTGAGCCGGAATTCGAGGATCCGTTCATAGAGATCGCGCAGTTCCTCGAGACGAGGACTGGCCAGGACGAAATGGCCGAGACCGATGACGCCGGGGGTCGCGTTGTCGGGCCGGTGTGGCCGAGTCCGCATTCTCGCCTCGCCCACGGCCAGCTCCACCCGATAGCCGACCGGGTCGGTGAACCAGCGGAGCCGGGTGGCGCCGCGCAACTGCGCCTCGCCGTCGGGTGCCTCCTGCACTCGGTAGCCGTTGTCGGCCAGCCGGCCACTCAGCCGATCGAGCTCGGCATCGGTGTCGACGATCCATCCGATGTGGCGAGGGATGTCGGCATCGGACTGATGGAGGGCCAGCCGGTACTTGAACTCGTCGAGCTCGAGCAGCAGCACCTCGTCGGTGCCCAGCTTCTCCGTCGAGCTGCCGACGCCGAGTGTCCGGTCGAACAGGTCGCGCCAGGCCTCGACGTCGGTCACGTCCAGGCCGACATAGCCGAGTTTGCGGATGCCCATCGATCAGCTCTCCGATCCGGTGGCGTCGCTGGTCAGGAACTCGCGAACGATGCGGTTGAAGTCGCCGGCACGCTCGTACTGCACCCTGTGGCGGCAGTGGGGCAGCACACGCAACTCGGCATCCGGGATGCCGTGCAGGATGCGTGGTGCCCAGGTCAGCGGAACCGTCTGGTCCTCGCGGCCCCAGATGAGCAGGGTCGGCGCCTGGATGCGACCGAGGTCGGGGGTGACGTCGCCGAAGTTCGGCGGAATCGGCAGCTCGGGGTGTGTGGCCAGGCTCGCCTGATAGCGCTCGTCGATCAGCTCGTCGGTCGCCAGCGCCTCGTTGTAGACCATGAGTCGCACGAACTCGGCCATCGCCTCGCGAGACGGCTTCTCCGTCGCCATGTAGTCGAAGAGCCGCTGTAGGCCGATGGGCCACGGCGGCGCGTCGGTCGGCAGCACCCCGCCGGGCGCCATCAGCACCAGGCGTTCGACCTGCTCAGCGTGTGTGACGGCCATCCGCATGGCCACCCCGCCGCCGTACGAGTTCCCGACCAGATGGGCGCGCTCGATGCCGATTTCCGTCATCGCCGCGCTGATGAGTTCGGCTGCGTGAAAGATCAACGGCTCGGTCGTGTCCCGGGGGGAACGGCCCCAGCCGGGGAAGTCCACCACGATGTTCCGGAAATCCGCGAAGGCCGCAAGGTTGCCGCCGAAGTTGCTCATGCCGGTTGCGCCGGGGCCGGATCCGTGCAGCCAGATCACCGGTGTCCCGCTGCCGGACTCGGTGTACGCCAAGACATGGTCCCCGATCTTCAGAGCCCTCGTCGTCATCTGATTCACCTCGCATTGTATGGAGCGCTCACTATACAACTGCGGAGGCAATCCGAGGCAAGAGGACGAGCAAGCCCCTGCGCAGGTGACGGACGTGGATGTCCGCCACCTGCACTGGCTTCGTCGTGAGGTCTCCGACGTGGTCGATCTGCTCGTGATCACCACGGGTACGACGGCCTACCGACGCGCCGACGGAGTTGCCGTCGTACCACTCGCCCTGCTCGGGGCCTGACCTGCACGTCTTTGGGGTCTCCCCAGTTGCATTCTTGCGGGGTCTCAGCAGCTGGTTCTGCTAGAGGTAGCGTAGAGAAGATGCTAAAAGTAGCGTAGACAGCCTGCTGGAGGTAGCGTGTTGCGATGAGCTACCTCGCGCGAACCGTTGATCGAGAGCTCGATGAGCTGCTCGCGATCGCACCCGCGATCGCGATCGATGGCCCCAAGGGCGTTGGCAAGACCGCGACCGCGCTCAGGCGCGCGTCGACGTCGTGGCTGCTCGACGACCCC
>Ga0164242_10002452_pt1 | contig 21447 bp, 13 predicted proteins | sample OricomgcompostMG_FD_108783 | JGI IMG/M metagenome (GOLD analysis project Ga0164242, IMG submission 108783) | Miracle-Growth compost microbial communities from Emeryville, California, USA - Original compost - Miracle growth compost (MG) ... | reverse complement strand
CACAAGACAGGAATCTGTGCTTCCCATCCCTTTACCTGTTCTATTCCTCCTCCCAAAATCATATAACCGGATCTTCTCTATATTACTCCCCTGGAGCATTAAGATTCCAACACTTCGTTGTACATCGCTCATCTCGGATATATATCACCACCGTCCAGCGTAGTAGCTAGCGGCCCTCGAGACAGAATGCCTTCACCACAGATCAACGGCGAGGTTGCGCACGCATCCAGCGGATCGGCATTCCTTCAGGTTCGTCCACGCCCTTCACTCCTGTAGCACATGCAAGGGGCCCAGGCTAACATTTTGGTCGCAGCATCTTTTCGGATATCCCGTGGTCAAGGATGGCATCGCGACCTTCAAGTCCAACTCCTACGGACAGCGGTCGCTGCAACTAGGCGACTCCGCTTACAAGACCTTCGCCGCACCCGTCCTCCCCTACTTCTCCGGCCCCTACCAGTACGTTTCGCCGTACGTCAAGAAGGCAGACGACCTCGGCGAGAAGACCCTCGTAAAGGTCGATGAGCGGTTCCCCGTGGTCAGGAAATCCACGGACGAGCTTCGCCAGGAGGCAAGGAACCTGGTTTCCCTACCCTACCGCTACGGTGTGGCCGGCAAGGACCATGTCCTGGATACCTACAACTCAGCGAAATCGAAGGTCGGCGGTGACACTTACATCAGCTACGGCAAGGCCCTCATCAGCACTGCCGTGACCGTCGCGGGGGAGGCTATCGAAGGCGTCACCAGCGTCCTGGGAAACAAGCAGAAGGCGACACCGGATGCCGAGACGAACGGGATGAACGGTGACGATAAGACCATCAACTAGACACGGTCCAAGTCAGCCTCTTCCGGCTCGGCCTTGTGTCTTAGGCGGACATCCTCTCGCATCCCCCGCTTCTCCTTCCGCATTTTTGAATATACCCAACTCCCCCCGACAGCGTCGTATCTTTCATCATCGCGCCCTAAACCGTTGTCGTTTCCTGGATAGATTGGCGAGCCAACTTTGTCGACCTGATAATACCGCCTTCCACTCACCATGACCTTGGCGCCGCCTCTTACTTTCCTTTTCTTCTCCCATTCCTTTGCTGGGATTGGGGTGGCCATCTTGCTGCTTTATGCTTCATGATCCACTCACATATATATACTCGTCTACTCGGCGGGGGTTTCCATTCTCTAGTCGGCTTTTTTTGGATTTGTCTGGACTCGAGAGTTTGCATTTCTTAGGGTTGCAGCAACTCTTCTCCTTTTGGGTTCCAATAGAGGGAAAATATCCTTTCAACGATTGGCGAAAAAGATGGGTAGGCTCACGGTACATAGGCAGGAAAAGATTATAATAGATTTCATGAACCAACTCGCCTCCGACTGTGATCCTGCATTCGGCTCGTGATATTGTGACACGCTATCTGCATATTTGATGCCGAAGAACTTATCATCAGAGTCACAGCACATTATCGAATCCGGAGGGGAGGAGAGGCGAGCTCTGCCAGGCGCAAAAAAAATTAGCAAGTACTACTGTACCTATGTAGTAATCTTGAATCAGCCATCACTGATGGGAAAGTCATGGCTGACTTGGGTGTAAATTTTCTCAAGCAAAAGCCACTCAGCGTCTGATTGGGCAATGATTACACGAACCTCCGTCAGCTTTTTGTTCACATAAATATCCCGTGATATTACGTCAATGAATTATGGGGCCACTTTGACTAATCCCCATTGGGACAAGTATCTCAAACGCCTACCGTCTTCTGGAGACACTGCTGATGTAACATTTACTAAGGCGATCGCGGGGCACTGTGTTTGGATTACCACTCAATTGGTATTTGAAGATGTGAGAGGATCGTCCAAGATCTGGGAGAAGCTACGAACATGTTCGTCGTATTTCTATCCTCGAGCGCCCCAGACCGTCTCGTAGATAGCTCTCGGTATAAATAACGGCCCTGCCTCCCGTTCCAGATGAAGTCTCTCTCACTTTTGATCTCCATCATTGTTGGAATCACTTCGATCCTGCTATTCAAAGATCACATCACAGAACTCACCAGCTACACAGCTACGATTCTACTAAACAAGATCAGAGAAACTTCCGCTATCCTAACCACCTCAACCACCGCAGAGATCAACAACGCCGAAGAGGCACCCCAGCTCCAAAGCTCCGCCCTCGACCTCCCCCCAAACACACGCCTCACCGTCACCAACATGTCCGTCCCACGCGCCATCCGTAAGGTCTTCCTGGCCATCGAGCAAGCTGAGGGCGCTGGCGCACGCGTGCGCCGCTCGATCGGCACGCCGCAGCTCCGCAATTTCAGCCCCTTCCTGATGCTCGACCACTTCACCATCAAGCCCGGCGCGGGGTTCCCCGATCACCCCCACCGGGGCCAGGAGACCATCACCTACCTGCTCACCGGCGGCGTCGACCACGAAGACTTCGCGGGGAACAAGGGCACCATCGGGCCCGGCGACCTGCAGTTCATGACCGCCGGTAGGGGCATCATGCACGCCGAGATGCCGCGCCAGAACCCGGACGGTAGCGCCAACGTCGGAATGCAGTTGTGGGTCGATCTCCCGCAGGCTCTGAAGAAGTGCGAACCGCGATACCGGGATCTGCGCGCCGCCGAGGTGCCGTCTGTCGACACGGACGACGGCAAAGTCCACGTCAAGGTCATCTCCGGGCAGAGCCACGGCGTCGACAGCGTCAAGGACCTCGCCTACACCCCGGTGTGGATCCTAGATATCGAGATCAAGCCCGGCGGAAGCATTGTCCAGCCGCTGCCCGAGGGGTGGAACGCCTTCGCGTACACGCTCGAGGGCCAGACGCTGTTCGGGGAGAAGGGGAACCAGACCGTCGCTGAGCAGTACCACAACGTGGTATTCGAGCCAAAGGGCGAGGTCGTCCACGCCGCAGTGGATGCCGGCGCCGAGAAGAGCAGCCGGTTCATCCTCGTGGCCGGCACGCCGCTCGACCAGGAGGTTGTGCAGTACGGGCCGTTTGTGTTGAACACCAAGGAGGAGGTGTACCAGGCCATGATGGATTACCAGACCCACGCAAACGGCTTCGAGAGGGCGAAGGGCTGGAAGAGCGAGATTGGAAAGTCAATGGTCCACTAGGTCGCTATTTTCTCGGCATTGGACCCTTGCCCTTGATGTGTATTTTGTGCCGCCGCTTGTATATATGGGCATCGTGGTGGAAGTTTAGTTTGCGGCGTTTGCCTTATTACTTCTAGATATTTGCCTCGCTCCACAATAGCATTGTTATACTACTACCTTATAGAAACCGTTCTCCATGCATTAATCAGCCCCTGAGCACCCAAACCAACCCTCTCGCTCTAGTTACACCAGTTAGGCCCTGGACTCCTACCTATCAACTCAGACATTATTGTCCGATGACGCTAGGTATGGTTGAACCTGGCAATTGCTGGGGCTGTCTGTATTAGTATGGTCTTCTCCTGCTCTTCCAAATCTCCTTCGTCATACTTTGTTTGCTGTTCGACCTGTATTGCGAGGTGTGATTAGCTATGTCAAATATCAATTACTATTCAATGCTACATCATACTCGTAATGGGAAGTCCGTAGAAACTAGGAACATACTGGTATTACAACCAGGGATATTAACTAAGGTAGTTCACTTAATCTGCTGATGTTCTCATCTAAGGAGAACCGAGCTAAGGAACTTAAACATAGACAGATCTATCCCCCAGGTTCTAGCTTTATTGTCGATTTAGTGGAAGACAATTATGTCTACGAATCTTTCGAGCATTACCGGCCACCAGACTTGGTTCCGAAAGAATATAGGGGAAACCCAACTGATAAGTGGGTGTCTGTGAGCATGACCAGCCAGGCACTCCTGCTCTATCCCAGGCCACCTTACCTCCTTACCGGCATGAACGCAACAAGTTCCTTAGGCAGGTAGAACGTGACTTTCCGGCGAATATATATATGTATTCCACCCACCCAACCTTCCACAGCCCTCACCATCATCTACCATCGTCAATCTCCTCCGCCGGAACTCCACCACTTCTATCACCCTTGTAGCCGTCTCCCTTATTTCATCTCTGGAAAAGTTTCATCGTCGACGGTGATTTCTCTCTCCGCACCCCCCCCCTCTTTCAGTGCTCGGGGTTATTCCGACCCTGTCCCGGCACTGTTTCCTAAATTTCGAACCTGAAACGAGAGGAATGAAGTTATCGCTAGACCAAGCGGTAAGCATGCACTCTCTGATAAACCTTTTAACTCTCCTCGGCTTCCTGCTCGCTAGGACTGGCCGTCTAAAGGGGAAAATACGCATTCCTGGTTCTTACCTTACACAAAACCTTGCATGGGTCTCCACATTAACCACTCGTATTAGAAGAACCACCTCGTATCCTCTCAGCTTCCTAATAACCAGTCTTTCACTGCTAGTAGTGGAAGTGCTGGTTGATGAGTGTCATCATACGCGGGGCCAGGAGCAACTAAATATATCACATCGAGTGAAAATTCCACCAATCCAGGACTTGCGGAAGAACAAACCTCTCGCGGTACTATGGAGAACCAGGCAACCCCCTTCGCTCCTCCCGTCAACAATAACGTTGTTGGTTCAACTAGCTCCGCTGGTGGGCAACGACTGAGTGTCTCCAATCCAGCCTTCAGAACACTCGGTTCGGAAGGAAACCCCCGGCAGCTAAATTGTCCGGCAGATATCAGCGCACTGCTGGAGGATAAGCAACCCGAGAAGGAGTGCAAGGTTCCCAAGTCTAGCCCCGGCCCCGTCACGCAGCCTGGTAGCCTGATATTCAGATCCAAGACCAGAGCCAGAGCCATCACACCCCTAGCCAGAGTTTTAGAGGCTAGAGCTAGAGGTAGAGAATACATAGCCAGCCAATCGGTAGGCAGAGCTATAGAAGCCGTAGCTAGAGCCAGAAGAGCCCTAGCGAGAGTCAGAGAAGCAAGAGTTGGAGCCAGAGAAGCAAGGCTTAGAGCCAGAGAAGCAATTGCGAGAGCCAAAGAAGCCCTAGAGAGAGCCAGGCAAGCAAGAGACAGTGAAGACCTAGCAAGAGTCATAAAAGCAGCTAGAGCTAGGGACGTCAAATGACTGATTGTAGGAATGATGTTGGAATGATCTCTATGGGTGGGGAGGAGAGGATGTGGTGTAGAAAGGTCTGGATTGATGTTTTCCCACCTCCATTTTCTCCTTTGGGACCTAGCCTGGAGATACCTACCCTAGAACAATAGATCATTCGATATCGAAAGAGCAGGAGTTGATTACCTAGGCTGCATCTCTTCAGTGCAAACAACTACAAGACCAACAACGTCAGATTGTCATGGATTGACCCAGGAAGAATCCGCTCATAGTGTAGATGTTTGAGACAAGGAATACTAATGTAACAACAATAAACATGGGGAGATCCTGGAAGTACTTAATCAACAAAAATTGTCATCTGTGTCGAAGAATCACCACATTAGGGGGAGATGTCAAGTTTAGGATGTTTGAAGATGGTGTAGGGCTTAGTAAAGCACCTGATTGGATGGAGCTGTGGTGGGGGGGTCAGGTAGGGTGGATGCGTTCCTTTGGACACTGGAAAGCCGGAATCACAGATCCATGGCTCTTCCTCTAACAATAGCAACAGCCTGAGTGCCGCCACCATGCCTCTGTAAGTTATCCTTTTGGTCTCCTTCATCCCGTTTCGTCGCCCCCGCAACTAACTCCAACCCCCCCCGCAAGCCACCTCCTTGGCAAGAAGTCCTGGAACGTGTACAATGCTTCCAACATCGATCGTGTGCGCCGCGACGAAGCGGCGGCGGCGGCCCTCGAGGCCGCCTCGGAGCAGCGCATGCAAGAAGATGACGCCGCCCGCCGCCTAGCCATCCTTCGTGGCGAGGAGCCACCACCACTACCAGCCGACGAACCCGAAGCACTCCTCCCCGCTACGACCGACCGGGGCTCCGATTTCCGGCCCGGAGCTCGGCGCAAGCGCAAGCGGGCCGGGGAAGACGATACAGATTTTGAGATGCGTGTGGCGAAGGAGCAGGTGACGACAGGGAAGGAGGTAGCGCAGCGGCTACGTGGGACCGGCCCAGTCGACGGCTCGGCCGGTACAGAAACGCTCGTCGACGCCGCGGGGCACATCTCGCTATTCGGGCCGGCGGCGGCGGAGGACGGGGTGGCTGGCAGGAAGGCCGAGGAGGCCGAGCGGAGGGCGGCGAAAAAGAGGCGCGAGGAGGAAGACATGCGCGCGACCCGCTTCTCCGACGCGGCGGGGAGGGGCGGGCTGGGGCTTACCGACGGCGGACCGTGGTACGCCAAGGCGCAGGGCGAGAAAGGCGGCGGCGCGGTTGTGGAGTTTGAGGCGCCGACGAAGAATGTCTGGGGCAATGAGGACCCCAGGCGGAAGGAGCGGGCGGCTGCGCGCATCGGCGCGAACGACCCGTTGGCGATGATGAAGAAGGGGGCCGCCAAGGTGCGGGAGCTGGGCAAGGAGCGGAAACGGGATGCGGAGGAGCGAGAGCGGGAACTTGAGCGGCTCAGGAAGGAGGAGAGGCGACGGGAGAAGAAGAGGAGGAGGAGGAAAGAGGGCAGGGAGCATGACGACGTGGATAACCTCGAGGGGTTCAGTCTGGATGCCCCGAGGTCAGAACGAGAGCGGTCTGAGAGGCGTCGTCCTACCAGTCATCATGGAGAAGAGGGGCACCGGTCTGAGAGGGATGGCCGTTTGGATGAGAAAGGGGCTCGTTATTCTCGGAGGAGCGAGGATGACAGACACAGAGACAGCCACAGTCGGCATCGCCATTCGAAACGCTAAGAGCTGCTGCTCGTGGTCATTATTTCAGATTCGTACACAGATTGTTACATGATACCCCGTTACCCCTTCTATATAGAGATGCTCAAATACCAGCGACCGAATTTCACGCTTCCTTCCATGGCAAAGTTATTTGCACCGGGCGCATATCCTTCTCACACATCTGCGCGACGGGCTTGGCACCATGGCCATTGAGCGCAGCAAGGATCTCCCGCACAGTCTCTTCGCTCCCGCCCCCAGCGCGGTCGCTGTAGATGTCGACCCCCTCCTTCGTGAACAGCGTCGGCGCAAACCAGGTGACGACCCACCTCTCGACGCCGCCGCCCTCGGCGTCGGAGAGCGGCCTCTCGCCCCAGCCGAGAACCTCCCAGCGGCTCGTGACGAAGAACAGCCAGCCGCTGCCCCTCCAGTCCCAGCTGCCACCGCCCTCGGCGGCGGCGGTGTCGACGCCAGCGACGTTCTTGAGGCCGCCCTTGCCGTCGGCGGCCTCGTACTCTACCAGGTCGCCGAGGCGCGGGGCTCCGTCAGACGGGCGCGGCGGGTGGGGTGTGTAGGTGATGCGTACGTTGCGGGCGGTGCGCCACATGGTGAGGGTGGAGTGGGTGACGGTCCAGGTGCGGTGTAGCCAGTCCAGAGTGGGAGCTGTGAAGGGCTCGGCGGCCTTTGTGCTGGAGTATCTGGAGGGGGTGCGGAGGGTAATGGTTGTGGGTGGTGCTGGCGCGGTTGGAGTGGCCATGATTGCTACCGGTAGATGATGAAAGCGCCTTGGCTATTGAGAGAATGTCGCTAGGGCCCTCGATTTGTAGACTTGAGATGAATTTATTATCAAGCTCAATCAATGTTGGAGCTGATTGAGGAGCTGGCCAAAGTTGTGTCTATAGTCTCTCTGCGCTCGTTCAGGGGTTGGGACTAGGTGTTACAGATCGTTCATCCGGGACCTGAAAACAGGGCACTGTCCTAAACTCCAAGACAATGTCTCATCAACAGACCGCCGAGCTTTTCAAAGTCGATCATCAATTACAAGGATACCGGAAAAGACAAGTTGTTGCTGGTTGTTTGTTTTGTTCGAGGGTCCAGACGACCGTCTCGGTGGTTATCACGTGAAAAGCACGAGACGTGGGATGAGAGGCGGAGATATGCGTAGCAGTAGAAAATGGAGCAGAGTACATGAACCACGGTTTAGTTACTTGGGCAGTTGTTGGGTAGCAATCGAGATGTTATGTTGAAGACATATGTTGCACCTGTGATAGGGCATCGGATAGCGAATGGGAATGAGGCTGGAACTACGTGCTGTTGAGAGACTCCAACTCAAGCGGGGCTGTATGACGGGTTCCGCAGCGATATAAGGGAGCGAAGTCGATTTGGCTGCGGTGGGTTGGCTGCATGGAAAAGAATGTGATTATCAGTGCAATTAATTGGTGCAACTCCCAGAGCCGGGAGTCCCAGCTAGACGGCGAGTTTCCCAACCAACCCTCCTCTCGGCCAGTTCCGAGTTGAGGTCCTGTGCAAAAAAAAAGTGAGAAGTGATATGGGAAGCCCGCCGCAGCGCCGGGGTCGGGAGGAGGAGGGGCGGCCAAGTACAGTAATTTGAAGGGTCCTACCCCGGTCCCCATGGGAGCGGCTACAGTAGGTTTTAGGGCCTACTCTTTCTCCTCACAAGGCTGAAAGGCTGCAGCGCGACTTCAACCCTGCATACAACAAATTCCGGTCAATCTGGATATCGAGGAGACTCATTCTACCCTCTTTACCCTTGGTTTTACCGCATTTAGGAGCTCTCTCCACCGAAAAGGAATCCTTGGATTGGGTTGAATTAGATCCTACCGCCGAGTAACCCACAAGTGTACAGAACCAAATTGATTTGGCTGTCCACCGATACCGCTAGGAAAAAGCATATCGGACTGTTGGTGAGCAGACAAGAGTGAACTCCACAACAACTCACTTGGTTCACGAGGCCTAAAGGTCCAGCATTTTCTCTTCCTGCCGCGGCCTCAACCGATAGCTCTATTCTTGCTGCCTACACCCTCGGTCAAACTCACTGTCCTTGCTGTTCATCATTATCTTCTCCCTCCCCCATAACCGAGCGCCACAAGCAGCAATGGGCTCCTCGCCATCCCCCCCGCCGCCCGATCCGGACGACGACCCCTCCGCCGCAATGATGGCCGCGATGGGCTTCTCCAGCTTCGGCGGTCCAGACCGCCCCTCCAAGAAGCGGCGCTTCAACCCACACGCCGACGCCGCCACCACCGCCATCACCCTCGGCCCGGCGCCATCGTCACTCCCGCCAAAACCACCCGTCCCGGCCCGCCGCTCCGCTACCGGTGCTAACCAGCTGCCGCTGCATCCGCGCGGCGGGACCGCGGGCGGAGCCGCCGTTGGGGGTGGCGGCGCGCAAAATGACGACGAGATCGACTTGGAGGATGAGCCGGGTCCGGAAGTTTCCGGCCCGGCACCCGCCGCCGACGAAGACGACCCCGAGTCACGGTACATCGACACGTCAAGGCCACCCGCGCCCCTAGAGGGCGAGGCCGGTGACGATGGTTTTGGTGGAGAACCAGGGCATCCAGTTGGACCGCCTGGAATCACCAGGTGGCAGCCCAGCCACGGGGCCCCTCCGCCTCCAGGGCGGGGGGGTGGCTACGGCGGCGGCCGGGGCAGGGGAAGGGGGAGAGGTGGCGGCAGTTTCGGAAACGCCCCGGGCCAGGCGTGGTCGGTGGGCTACTACGACCCGAGCAGCAATGAGAACCCGTGGTTGAGGCTGGAGACGGCCCGAGGATTGGAGCCCGTCGGCTCGTGGTTGGCTCCTGGGCATGGGAGGTCCGGGTAGGGATTGGTCCGGCTGGCTGGCCTGCATTGCATCGGGTCGACGGGTTATCGAGGGAAAAACAGCACTTTCGGAAATTGGTGAGAGAGGAACCTGTGGCGACTGGGTTCTATTGGATATCCGGCTGGTACTTGCTGGCCGGCCCCCAATATCCTTGGTATTCAGGGGTTGGTCACGTGACCACACAGGAGACGGATACGGAGACCGGTCTGGTTGGGCATCACCACTCATCACATGATACGACGAGATGGACTCGACTTCGGTGTCGTTCACAGCCTGGCCGGAGGGTCCTCAGTGGGGGGGTCTTCGCTACGGTCGGGCAGAAAGTCACCGTGGGACACCTCACGTCAGCGGATGGGTCACGGCCTGGTCAGGAAAAGGCGAGAGAACCTATATTTTGGTACCGCTACGAACTACGAGGACGCCTCCAGCCTACGAAACTGGCCCAATGAGATCCTAGAAACGCCTACAGCCGTCGATATTCCAAGGAAAGTGCCGGTCCGCATGATCCAGTGCCTCCCCGTTTCCGGAAGAGGCAATATTCTGCGGCCCCAAAGAGGAAAAGCCTCCTTTGTCCAGATCCACACCCAGCCCAGATGAGGTGTGCCCCATCCCTGGCTTGTCCTGTGGCTGCTGCCGCCAGCCGGTACCTTGGGGTCCTGTTTTCGTCCCCTCCAAGGAACCACACCCCTGGCTGCTTTCGTACACCACCCTCCTCGGGCGGAACCGAACTAGTTCCCGCCTCTCACTACTGCAGCCCTGGCGCTTGCACACCCCCCATCTCGAACATGCAGGGAAAAGGTGGTGTACTGTACTTTTTAATAACGCTGGGCCTCCAGATATTCCCGAGTCATCCAATCATAAGTCATAACAGTCGTGAAACAGCCGCTTTCCCCCCACGGGCGTGGCAAGCGCCCCTGAGAAGGAGGGGGCGTGAGATGGGAAAGTGCTGCAAAGCCGCAGTCTCCGCTCGTAAAGCAGCGAGAGAAACCGCGCCTATTTGCCGCGCCTCGCCTCAACGTCACCTCCTTCTCGAGGCTTTGCTCTTCTCCCCGGGGTAGGGCTCCAAAAATGACACCTAGGAATATGTACCGAATGTGTGCCCATTTATCAGTCGCTCAAAAAAGTCGTAGGCGCATTAAAAATAGTTCGTGACAAGAAAAAGGTTGGCGCAAAGTTGAACCGCGGAATCAGTATTCCGGGGAAGGGTACCTTGCGCGCGCCTTGCTGTACTCCTTGGAGTGCTTTTTTGACGCCTTTGACTTGAGTGACCTGCCCAATTTCATCAGCCATTTGAATTCTCGCCAATTGCAGAGCTCCTCGCGGGGAAAATCCCAGTTTCTTGCCCTGACGCGCAAGATGGCGAGATTCCCTATCGAATTCGCGCGAGGGAGAATCGCGGGGAGTGTCACTTACGAGACTTTCTTCTGCGTCCATTCGAGATCAGCGCGCACCTCACGGGCATCCTGGAGTCCCTGGGCGAAGCGGGCACGAGACTTTGCAAGGCGGGCTTGGGCTTTCGCCTGCAGTTCCATGAGCTCACGCTGCTTCGCGTTGAGATGTCCAGATCTACAGATTTCGAAAATTGTGTCAGCAACGCAAATCCCGTAAACGCAGTTCAAATTCTCGCCAGCAGATTGCAGCGAAGTCCGGCTCGCTCACGCAAGCCAGCAAAATTGCAACCTAGGCTGGCGAGAAGAATTTTGAGGGGGAAATCAGGCGATGGGACACTCACGTCTGCGCTTGCACGGCCATGCACTTATCCAGCGGCAGGGGGTCGAAGGTGTCCGCAAAGCGGTCTTGCATGTACTCGTTGAAATCAACTCCGCTAGCAGAGCCGGCGCTGTCATAGTCGCCCTGGCTGCTCCCGGCGTAGCTGGAGGTGGTCACAGAGTAGCCGGAATTGCTGTACGATGGCAGCATGTTGGATCCGGAGCTGACGGAGGCATCCACCTCCGGAGGTGACACGGAGTAGGTGCCCTCAAGGTTTTGATAATAGTCAGGGTACTGGCTGCCCTTGCCGGCCGGGACGGGCATCGGCACAGCGCCGGTTCCAGGGTAGTACTGAGAGTATGTGGACGACATGGTGAATTTGGTTGGATGGACAAGTGGGGATGGTCCGGGCGAGTTTAGCCTCGATAGTGAGGTATGAGAAATGTGTGGAGGGGTGGGTTGGCGAGGTGGACAGTAGGCAGTGTGTGCTTGGGCAGGGCTAAGGACCCTTGGGTGGGTGAGGGGGAGGCGTGTGGGAGTGTTTTGTGCTTGTGTATGTGGGTTTGTGTGCGTGAGTGCAAGATACTTGGCCGGGGGGGCAAGTATGTGTGACTGGAGGCTGTTGGGGAGGTTGAGGAGGCTGGGTAGGCTGTCTTGAGAGCAGAAGAAGTGATGAGAAAGGAGGAAGAAGGAAACAGAGAAGAGCCGTCAAGGACGGCCCCTTTTATACTTTTCCACGACTCTCTCGACCGGCGAGAAGCCGGAATCACGAGCTCGAGGAGGATAAGGCATGTCCACTCTATTCGTCGGAGTATCTCGACGACCCCGCTCAAGAGGCGGAAAGGGATAGGATGACGATGGGCGTGTTGGAGACGACGGTCGAGTTAGTCTGCCTTTAGTGCTAGGCATCTCGGCCGTTCCTCAGCCGCCGGGACAAGCCAACAGGAAAAGACGGATAGACATGGCCGATGGGGTGATCCTTGGAGCAACCATCCATGGAGGGAGGGGCTCGGATTGGCCTACAGACGAGTTTCCATTGATCAGAGAAAGGGATAAGAAGGAGGTCTGCATATGCCGAGAGGCGACTATCACGGTTTGTATTGGTGGAGATAGGCCGGTGGAGGGCGGTAAGAAGGAAATGATCTGTTTAAACCAGCAAGAGGACATATGTGGGCGATGGGATGGGGGGTCAAGGAAGTAAGGCAAAAAGGGGGGCAAATAACGCAAGGACGCACAACCGGAGAACCAGAGACTCAACGGGGCGGGTGTGTCGACAAACGGCGGGCGGGGGTGGAGGCTAAGATCGAGAACCGACTTGGAGGATGAAGGGGGTGTGGGTGCAATGGGTCGAGAGGCGACCAGACGGTTGGATGGAAGACGAGTAGATCTATAGGGAAGGGGAGGGGGGGTGTGAGGTCGGAGGGGAATGGAGTCACTCGGAGGGGGATTCGTCGAGTGTGACAGGCTGGCGGACGGGGGGGCGAGAGGGTCAAGATACAACGGGCAAAGGGTGGAAAGGGAAACCGTCTATGGATCGAGCAAAGTCGGTACGGGATGGGAAAGCATAGGCTAGCCAGGGAGAAGTCCCAGGGAAAGGAGGAGGGCCTAGGCAAAAATCGAGAAAGTACCGGGACCCAGCTGGACCCGTGACGAGTGGACGAACGAACAAGCGCGCGGACGCTAAGGGGGAAGCGGATAGAGGAGGGCCCTTCAAAAGCAGCGTTGGATTTTTTTTTTCCTTGTTTGACGGTGCGATTTCGTTGGCTCGGAGGCCGAAGGGACGGACGCGGACGTTCAAACAAAAGGTTGGAGAGCGTGTCAGGTCAGGCAGAACTGCAGGCGGGTCGGGCAGGTTGTGTGCGTGTGTGTGTGCGTACTTAGGTATGTAAGGTATATGTGTGTGTATGTGTGTGTGTGCGATGATGTGTTGTCAGTCCAGTCAGCATTTTAAACAGGCTGCGTGGAAGCCTTTTTTACTTTTTTATTTAAAAATAAATAAAACCCCCTGTTGTCATCGTCTTTTTATCGAACTTTCCTTGGGACAGAAACGTTGCCCACGTTTTAAAGCCACACCTCCCTCCCCCCACATCCGCCCTGCGATGGATGGGGCCATACCGTACACTGTGGGAATACGGCGGCAGCCCGTGCGCCTGCCTGCTTGCCTTCCTGCCTGGTCTGCCTGCCTTTTCTTTTCTTGCTGCCCAAAATGCTGTTCCGTTTGGAAATTAGCATGCTGGGTTGGGACGGGATAACCTTGTAACCTTCGGCTCAATAATCCCGATTTTCTCGAATTTCCATTGGTTAAAAATCCATCGATTTTTCGGATTGGAGGGGGGGGGGAAAGGGGTGGGCCCGATGGAGCAGGGAATTGGGGAATTGGCTTTCTGAAGTTCCGCACATTTTCCAACGATTCGATGGAGGGGCAAACCTCGGGGGACGACATCGCTATGGAGGGGGGAGGAGGGGTAATTTCTCCTACCAAGACGGAGGGAGGAAGGGTGGATGGATGGCTGGATAAGCCAGCAGAGAAGCAGCGCCGGAGGAAGTCTCCCTACGTAGGTTGATAAACCTGCCTCCTATTTAAATCTGCCTTGGTACTCTACATGCTAGTTCTTGGTTCCACGGTTTCTAATTCGGATGCTGCGAGGATACGTAGGTGCTGTACGCACATGTAATGTACCGCGCCCGCAGCAGAAGCAGGGACACATCACTCCTCGTTATGGGTAAATATTAGTGTGTTATAAGCCAGCCAGGTTGCAAAGGGCTCATGCAAGCCATGCCTCTCTCCACACACCCCTTTCCCACCTTGCGAGGCTCCGGTCAACCATGTAACTTGGTCTCCTCTCCAGCCGGCTGTGACTCTCTCAGCCGTTGGGAGGCAGCCGAGGGCAGAATGTATGGTACGCCAAGATGCAGGGTCGCAGATGAGCATATGAGAAGCAGAAACAGAAGCAGAAGCAGAAGCAGAGGTAGAAGCACAAGTAGAAGCACAAATGTCGCTCGCTGTGTGTTCTCGGACCAGCGTCACAGCGGAAATGAGTGCATGGCATGGCATGGCATGGCATGGCATGACATGGCATGCTGGCTATCCACCCCGATCAAGGGAGCCCGCACTCGCTCGAATCCTCTTCGATTCTCCCCATGGGGAGCGGCCGGTCAGACGCTGTCCTCTTCTTTGCATTTGGACAGATTGGCCTCGTCTGCCTGGCGAACTACCCTGCTGGACGGCCATTGGCCATGGCGGTCCACTCTGTTGCCAGATGGGCGACCTATGGGCAGTCATGTCGGGAGAATGGAAGGTGGGAAATTTGTTCCATGCCTTGTTGGCCGTCGTACCGATAGTACTGCAGGCAGGAAGGCAGGGAGGCAGGCAAGGCAGGGCCACGCAGGGCAGGCTAGGAGGAGCACTGCATGTCTACTTGCAGCACGCTAACTCTTTGACAACGACGTCTCCCCCTCAAGGGTAACACCGTGGGACGAAGCCAACCCGGCCGAGATCGTCCCGATGTAACTTGGACACAAGGGAACAAAACGGTTGCGAAGAAAGAATCCAGCCCAGAGGCCGCCCATTCTTTTTCCTTCGGCAGCCGAAATAGCGTGTTCCAGGGGTTCGGCCGCGTCTGGCCATCAACCAAAGAGAGGCCCGGAGCCCCCGTGCCCGAATCGATTAACTATCGAGACTAAGGTAGTAGTAGTTAGCTTCGCCGTGTGTCTGCAATGGACGTTGGCCCCCCCCTCCTCCTCCCACCCTTGGCGTTTTGGGTGTCGCCGATAAAACTTCCTTCTTCAAAACAGAAAATAAGGAACCATGACTACGAGCAAGCTGCATGGTCTCGAGGAATGTTGGGGTGTCGTAGAAGATGCAGAAGCCGGGAGGGGAGTCATGTCGAGACAACGCATCCTCTCTTCCCCCCTCCCCCCCTCCCCCCTGGGAACAGTTTCGCTTCTTGAGCGACGATCCCAAAAGGGGGATGGGATGGGATGGGACGATGGGATGGAGGAAAACGGGGGACTCAGCCAAAGAAGTTTATGTGGGGTACAAACAGTGCGCCACCGACTGATGACTGGGCACGTTTCTATAGGATGGAAAGTCTCGTAGCCGAACATCGTGCCCGTCCTCTGAGAGGTCGACGTGGGAAGCAGCGTTACGGGACTGACGGATCCGTACATATGTGGTACATCCCATACATAGCATATACGCCCACAGATTCCTAATCCGCTCTAGGCGTGGCGGGGTAGAAATTCGAACCACTCCGTTGGGTGTGTGCTTTTTCGACTCCTCGCTCTGTTTCCGCTGTAGCCCCCGCCGCGTGGTAACACCGTTTCTGCGGGAGGGTCGGCCAGGAGGTCGCATGTGCTAACGAGACAGTGGGAGAGAAGGAGGAAAAAGAGGCGAGCGCCGGGAGACCTTGTTGATCGATGGAGGATGCACGACATACTCTCCAGGGGTCTCCGTGTGTGGGTGGGCAAAGACGAACTAAAACGTCATCATATCACCTATGTACAACTACTGTGTAGGGCAGGCCCCATGTCCAGCGGCCGGGCAAGAACTCCCCCTCCCTCCCTCCCTCCCACATCGGATGTTTCTAGATCACCAGCTGCAGGCTCGGTGTCCTCGTCTCTGCGACCTTGTTTGCCGGGGTTGGTGCGGAGCAGGGATCTGACCAGGCAGATCCCGGCAAGACAAGGGGGGGGGGGGGAAATGGGCCTCGATAAAGATGTGATGCTGATGTCGTCTCGCGCAGTCCTCATACTTGGGAGCAATGCTGCAACCCGGACAAAGGTCGCGAGAATGGAGTAGAATATACAATTCAGAGTACCTATGCTATGGAAGGTAGTAGTAGGTAGTAGCTAGTTTCATCGAGTCATCGTCCAACGTCTAAGAGCCCTATTGCCTCCTGCATTCCCGTCCCATCACACACGCCCTCCTTCCTAACCATCCCAGCCCGCGCCCTAGAACGCCAATCATGCAATTAGCCCAGTTATACAAGAGAGCAGCGCGAGCCATCGCTCGCCCCAAGCAGCAGACCTCGATTAATACCCGTCTGCCAGCACAGCAGGCTAGGTTTCTAGCCAAAGACCTTTAGGAATCCCCAGATGCCCAGTCCGCTCAGGATCGGTATCGTCAAGTTATCATCCCATCCAAAAACATCCACGACCTCGCTGGCCGCCGCCACGAAGCCGGACCACACGCCCACGACGCCAAGCGCCAGGCCACCCGAGATCATCGACTGCGCCTCCGTCAACCCCAGCACCTCGGAGACCGCCTCCGGCAGGCGGAGCACGCCCTTGAACATGAACGCCTCGTCGCCGGGCATGGGCCCCTGCGTCGGCACGAGCCAGCCCCAGAACCAGCCCGCCGTCGCGACGCCCACGACGAACGCCGCGAGCGACCCGGCGAGCGACTTGCCGCGCCTGATGCGGGGCGTGTAGCGGCCGTAGAGCCGGCCGAACGTGCTGGCGGCGGTGTCGCACCAGCTGAGGAGCAGCGTGCCCATGACGCCGACGTCCTTGGGGAAGAAGTACAGCACCATCCAGGCGCCGAGCAGGTAGAAGATGACGCCGTTGTAGCCGGCGAACTCGCTCTCGCGCATCAGCGCGCCGAGCACCCTGACGTAGAAGCGGTTGAACGGCTCGTAGTGGTGCCGCGCCACGTCGACCGCCGCGATCGGGACGAGCGCCCCCATCAGGTAAGGGCATACCGCCCGCGTCTGAGTCCCCGAGAGGTACAGCCAGATGACGAAGAAGCCGATCGACACGTGCAGCAGCTTCCGCGGCACTTCGTGCTTGTGGACAAAGGTCCGCCAGTGCCGGTGGATCGGTATGAGACCCAGGGGACTCGGGCTTCGACTGAAGTCTCTCCAGCTCCAGAAACCGGTCGCCGATGTTGGCGGCGAGAGGTAGCCATTTTCGGGGGCGGGAACGCCGTTTGGAATCGTTTTAACAGCCTTCTTCTTCTCCGCCTTGGCCCCCTTTCTGGGTTTGCCAGTCGTCAGAGGTTGGATCCGCCGCGCATCCATGGGGCTCCGGCTCCTTGTCCGGGACCTCCGGTGTTCGGGCCCGCCGTCATCGAGGTTGTCTTCGTCCAAATCCTCCACAACAGGCTGCGGCGTGGTCAGCCGCTTCCTCGCGGCGGACCTCGTCACCGGGCCCGAGTGTGCATCTTGCGAGGAAATCGACTCCCGCTCGGACGGCGTCGGGCTGGGGGAGATGACGCGAGGGGTGGCCGGGACCGAGGTCTTCCCGCGCATCGACATGCCGTAGGCGAACGGCGGCAGCGCGGGGAGGGTGACGACGCCCGTGAAGAGTCGGTTGGTATCGAGGAATGGTCGGAAGGGGAAGAGGTGAGAGTGGAGATGTTTGTCTCTTCTGGACTCGCGCGTCGCGGCGGTGGTAGAAGCACCGGAAAGGCCGGGCTGCGGTAATTGCTGGCGCTGGAAGCAGGCGGCTGTCGTAGTTATAGGATCCAGTGTGATGAAGGTCGATGCGGCAGAGTCTGACTCCACCGCATGATGGGGATGAGGTGTTGGGCTTTGGAGAGGAATGGCGGCGGTGTTCGCAGGTTCCTTTCTTGTTCTTGGGACATCCGAGGCGCTGATCTGACCGCCCCCCCCTCTTCTATTGGTGTGACAGCTGCGCAGGCAGAAAAAAATACGTCGTCAAATAAGTGATCGTGTGGGAGCAGTGGTGCAGAGAAACCCAAAGAAAAACGGAAATTTTCAGCTCTGTCTACAGGGGTACGGTGCCTTCACGCGATCAGACTAACACCCAAGCTTCCGGCGTTGCCGAGGTCTGTGTTTAGCGGTCAACCACCCAAGAAACTGTTACTTCAAACAATTTCGTGTTTTTGCTTCAAAGTATTGCTTCAACTCGATGATCTAATGGAAACTTCAAGGAGAAAAAAACTACGTAGTGGCCGAGATTGCCGCTGCCCATTGCCCAAGTGGTGGCAAAGTCGGAGAGCATATGACACCTGACAGAGCGACGATCTCGTGGGCCGTGCACGCGACCACACCTCCGTATCGATAAGCTGATAAGATAAGCCCACCGAAATTTTGGGAGACCGTTTTGCGACGGAATTGTGGTGAACCCCTCAACTCGATTTTGCAATTGGTGTTTCGACCGCAAGAAGGATGTCGGAGGAAGAGATAACAACAAGCAAAAAGCTCCCCAGAGCATGGGACGCCCTCACCCCTCCCCTGGCGGAGTGGATCTTGGACGCAGTGTCCTCCATGGGCCTAACCCAGGCCACTCCCGTCCAAAAAGCAACCTTTGATTTCTTCCGCGGCAACAAGGACGTCGTCGTCGAGGTACTACCCTCCCTATTGAAATCTAGCATATCCAATTCATGTTCTCTCTAACGCCCCCGCTATGTAGGCTGTTACTGGAAGTGGGAAAACCCTCGCCTATCTGATCCCGGTTGTCGAACGCCTACTCCGAGCCGACGAGTCGGCCAAGAGACACCACGTCAAGGCCATCATCATCTCTCCGACGCGCGAGCTAGCGACGCAAATATTCAACGTGCTGGTAGACCTACTAGCCTTCCACCAAGACTCTGCCGAGCTCCTCCCGTACATACAGAACGACGAGAGGCGCCCAGATACAGCCGGCCATGTTGCTCTGCCTCAGCTCTGCGTCGGCGGCACCGTCAAGGCCGCGGACGACCTCCGAACGTTCCTGCGATTGTCCCCCAACCTCCTAATCGGGACTCCGGGGAGGTTAGCCGAGCTCCTCTCCTCGCCCCATGTCAAAACACCGTCGACATTCTTCGAGTGCCTGGTTCTCGACGAGGCCGACAGGCTACTGGATATGGGATTCCAGGAGAGCTTATCCCGCATCCTCGGGTTCCTCCCAAAGACGAGAAGGACGGGTCTTTTCTCCGCCAGCGTCAACGACGCCGTTCAGGAGATCATCCGGGTAGGCCTTCTTTACCCCCACAAGATTACGGTGCGGGTCAAGAGCTTGAAGGACGGTAGCATCGTCGACAAGAAAACCCCGGCCAGCCTGGAGATCAAGTACCTGGTGACCAAGCCTAGCGAGAAACTTCCTGCCATGTTTCAGATTCTCGAGAAGCTAGAGCCTCGGCCGCAGCGGACGATCCTGTTCCTGTCGACTTGTTTTGCGGTGAAATACTTCACCCGTGTCCTCCCCGGCCTCCTCCCGGCGGGCTTCTCACTCATCCCGCTACACGGCAAGCTCGAACCGGCGGCCAGAGAGAAGAACTTTGCACGATTCCTTAGCAGCACCTCACCGTCCATCCTGGTAACCACCGACGTGGCGGCCCGCGGGTTGGACATTCCGCAGGTGGACCTCGTCGTCCAACTAGACCCCCACACCAAGAACTTCATCCACCGGTGCGGACGGGCCGGACGGGCCGGACGAAAGGGCCTCGCGGTTGTATTCCTCCACCCCGGACGGGAGGAGGGCTACGTACAGTACTCAGAGGTGCGGAAGATGCCCATCACGCCGCTAACGCACCCGCCCGTCGCCGTAACGGAGGAAGAAATCTCCCGCGCGGCGACCAAGATGCGCGCGCTCGCCCGCGCCGACAGGGACGTCTTCCAGATGGCGCAGCGGGCCTTCGTGTCCTGGGTCAGGAGCTTCCTCGAGCAGCAGGCCACGAGCATCTTCCGCGTCGCGGACCTAGACTGGCGCGACCTCGCCGAAGGGTGGGGCCTGCTCGAGCTCCCCAAGATGCCCGAGCTGCGCGGGCTCGAGGTCGACCGCTCGCTGGGGCTGGACGTCGACACCTCCAAGATCGCGTTCAAGGACAAGCTGCGGGAGCGGAAGCGGCAGGCCGAGATGGTCGAGTGGAAGGCCGCCAAGGCGAGCCGCGTCGCCGCCGAGCGGGAGGGCGACGCGCAGTCGAGGCGGAATAAGAACGAGGCGTGGAGCGTGAAGCACGACAGGGAGGACGTGACGGTCGCGAGGCGCGAGAAGAAGCGCAGGAAGAGAGAGGCAGAGAAGCAGGCCAACATGACGGAGCAGGAGAAGGAGGACCAGAAGAAGCTGGAGGCGATGATCGCGGAAGTGAGGAGGAAGACTGAGGCCGATGCACTGCAGGCGGCGGCTGATGAGTTTCAAGGGTTCGGTGATTGAGTGAATGATGGCTGGGTGGATATAAATATACCCCGATAGCTTGGACACACGGCACGTTTAGAGGAGTTAAGTGGTAGGTAGTTCTGTCTCACGGCATCAAAAAAGCGGGCATCAAGGGTGGTAGGTAGCTACGTTGCAATAACTATGACCCTGAACATGGCCATGATATAATTAACGAACGAATGTTATATGGTATCTTGATCAAACACTAAAACAAGGTTGTGGTATTGTGGTATCCCTCGACAAAGCGACTTTCCTATCCCAGTTCCCATCATTTCCATTAAAGCCTCCGGGGGGGTATCCATTCGAGTGTTGTATCGTTGTATCGGCGTCGCGTTGCGTCAGAGGCGGGTCCTTCGTAGCGTGGGCGTCACAACCAAAAAGGGGGGAAATATAAAATTACAGAATACGTTAGACGGGGGGGCTTCGTTCAGCAAGCCTTTTTTTTTTCTTTTGCCGCAAAACAGAGAGTGAGAGAGATGGCACCGTCAAAAATCAGGTCGACCAGCCTATTTCTCGGGCAGACTGTGTGTCAGCACTAGGTCTGCTTGTCTCGAATAAATTTCCAGTCAAGGAAAAGTGCGCGACGAGGAGCCGAGAACGATTAGATGTTCTCGATCACGCGGGAGTTGATGGCTTGTTGGAAACCGTCCCCACCTCCAAAGTCACCGAAAGGCTTATCGGTGCCGGCTTCGCCCGCGTCTGCCTTGTCGAGGGACGCGTTGAAGGCGGAGGCGCCGGGCATCGTCGAGTTGGCGGCTGGTAGGAAGATGACCTTGCTGTTGGCGCTCTTGGCCATGGCTTGCATGGCCTCGAGGTATCGGATCTGCATGGCGGGAGCCGACGACAGGATATCGGCGGCCTGTCGCATGAGCTTGGCAGCTTCGACCTATTGGCGGTTTGTTAGTCGCTGCGGAAAGAAGGAAGATAAGGGTAAAAGGGGGAAAAGGGGGGGGGGGGGGTTAATTGGGGCCAGAATTGATTCGTACCTCGGCCTTGGCGGAAATGATCTTGCTTTTTCCGTTCCGTTTGCTCTGGGCGGCCCTGGAAAGT
>Ga0164242_10002451_pt1 | contig 21449 bp, 20 predicted proteins | sample OricomgcompostMG_FD_108783 | JGI IMG/M metagenome (GOLD analysis project Ga0164242, IMG submission 108783) | Miracle-Growth compost microbial communities from Emeryville, California, USA - Original compost - Miracle growth compost (MG) ... | reverse complement strand
GTTCCATCGCGCCCACACCGCCGGCGGGCTCAAGCCGCCGGCTCCGCGCCAGCCCGGCCTCGACGTCGAGGCCGCTCCCGGCAGCACCTGGAACGAGCACCAGGCGTCGGCGCTGCTGGCCCAGCACGGCGTCCCGGTCGTGCCCCAGGAGCTGGTCGCGACCGCCGACGACGCGGTCGCCGCGGCGCAGCGGCACGGCTACCCGGTGGTGGTGAAGCTGGCGGCTGCCGACGTGGCGCACAAGAGCGACATCGGCGGCGTGCGGCTCGGGCTCACCTCGGCGGAGGACGTGCGTGCCGCCTTCGAAGCCGTCACCGCCGCCGGCCGCAGTGCCGGGGCCGACGTCGAGGGCGCGGTCGTCCAGCCGATGCGTGGTGCCGGCGTGGAGCTGCTGGTGGGCGTGGTACGCGATCCGGTCTGGGGGCCGGTGCTCGCCGTGGGGCTCGGCGGCGTGTGGGTCGAGATCCTGCAGGACAGTGCCCTCCGCGTGCTGCCGACGACCAAGGACCAGGTGCTCGACGCCCTGCGCAGCCTGCGCGGAGCCACGATCTTCGACGGCGCCCGGGGCAGCGAGAAGGTCGACCTGGACGCCGTCGCCGATGCGGTGATGGCGATTGCCGAGCTCGCCGGGCGACTCGGCGATCGACTGGAGTCGCTGGAGATCAACCCCCTCCTCGTGCGCGGTTCCGAGGTCGAGGCCCTCGACGCGCTGATCACGTGGCGGTGAAGCGATGCCGATGAACCTCGACGCCGTCGGCGCCAGCGCGGGCCCCTTCCCCGTCAGCTGGTCGGCGAACGACGCGCTGCTCTATGCCGTCGGCGTCGGCGCCGGCCAGGAGGACGCGCTCGGCGACCTGGCCTTCACCACCGAGAACAGTGCCGGGATCCAACAGCAGGTCCTGCCGACGTTCGGCGCCATCCTCACCGGGTTCCGTCCCCCGGCCGACGGCTCACCGAGGCCGCGCATCGACTTCGGCAGCTTCGACCCGGCCTACCTCGTGCATGCCGAGCAGTCGGTGGCGCTCGCCCGAGCGCTGCCGACCGCCGGCAGCATCGAGGTGACGACCCGGCTGGAGGGCATCTACGACAAGGGCTCGGGGGCGCTCGTCGTCACCGAGAGCCAGGGCCGGCTGCCCGAGGACCCACCCGACTCCCCCACCGTGGTCACCCGCTCGGCGGTGTTCATCCGCGGCGAGGGCGGCTTCGGCGTCAAGGGGCCGAGCGACCCGTGGCACCTCCCCGAGCGCGAGCCCGACCTCGTCCTCACCGCATCGACCCGGCCCGACCAGGCATTGCTCTATCGGCTCTCCGGCGACCACAACCCGCTGCACACCGATCCGGCGTTCGCCCAGCGGGCCGGGTTCTCCCGGCCGATCCTGCACGGCATGTGCACCTACGGCGTGGTGGCGCGGGTGCTGCTGGGCGCGTTGGCGGACGGCGACCCGGCGCGCTTCGCCTCGATCGGGGGCCGGTTCAGCAAGCCCGTCCTCCCCGGCGATCGGCTGCAGGTGGCGGTCTGGCACGACGGCGACGAGGCGCGCTTCCGGGTCACCGGTCCCGAGGACGCGGTGGTGCTCGACCGGGGCGTGTTCGTGACGCGGATGTAGGTCCGTCGAGGTATGCCGGTGAACCGACGCTTCCCATGTGGAATTCCGCATGGGAAGCGTCGGTCCGTCTGCATACCTCGATGAACCAGCCGCTCCCTCAGCCGAGCTCGGCGAGCAGGTCCTGTGAGTAGACGACCCGGCCGGTCAGGCCGAGGGAGCCGTCGGGGTTGGTGACCGGGCCACGGCACAGCGCCAGTGCCGCCTCGGCCATCACCTCGGGCTGCTCGGCCCGCGGGTCGTCCATGGTGGTCAAGTGGTGGAAGAGCGTCCCCGGCGTCGGCACGACGTCCTTCGGGGCGAGCGAGTTGACCGCGATGCCGTCGGCGTACACCTCGGCAGCGAGGCCGGTGGTGAACCGCTCCAGGGCGGCCTTGCACATGCCGTACACGGTGCCACCGCCGGCGCGGACGGGCGGCAGCTTCGGATGCCGCGCCGCCACCGAGGAGATGTTGAGGATCCACCCGGTCCCCCGCTCCCGCATGCGAGGCAGGACCAGCTGCGCCAGGTGCAGCGGTGCCTCCACCTGTACGGCGAGCATCAGGTCCATCTTGCGTGGCGCGAAGGACTCCACGGGCGTGAAGAAGGTGACAGCGGCGTTGTTGACCAGGATGTCGATGTCCCCGACCTCGGCACGCGCCCGCGCCACCAGCCGCTCGCGGTCCTCGGGCTTGCTGAGGTCGGCCGGAACCGCCACCGCACGCCCGCCCGCGGCGGTGATGGTCGCCACCGTGTCGCCGAGCGTGCCCTCGAGCGGCGAGTCGCCCTGGTCGACCGTGCGCGCGGTGACGGCGACCGTCGCCCCGGAGGCCGCGAGTCGCCGCGCGATCGCCGCACCGATGCCGCGGCTGGCGCCGGTGACCAGCGCCACCCTGCCGTCCAGCGCGCCGTCCACCTTGCCGTCGGGCCTTCCTGCCAGGTCGTTCATCGACTCATCAGCCTCAGATGCCGACACGCTCGGCGAGGTTCTCGCGGTGGTAGTCACCGTCGCCGAGGAAGAGCTGGCTGGACTTGGCGCGCTTGAAGTAGAGGTGCGCGTCGTGCTCCCAGGTGAAGCCGATGCCACCGTGGATCTGGATGTTCTCGCCGGCTGCGTGGAAGAAGGCCTCCGAGCAGTAGGCCTTGACCAGGCTCGCCACGATCGGCACCTCGTCGCTCTCGTCGGCGACCGCCCACATCCCGTAGTACGTCGCCGAGCGCGCCGACTCGACCTGCAGCAGCATCTCGGAGGCCTTGTGCTTGATCGCCTGGAAGCTGCCGATCGGCTGGTCGAACTGCTGACGCACCTTCGCGTAGTCCACCGCCATGTCGAGCGCGGCCTGGGCGCCGCCCAGCTGCTCGGCGGCCTGGGCGATCGCCGCCTTGTCGAGCGTCCGCGCCAGGGTCACCTCCGCGCCACCGTCGACGCCGATCAACCGCGCCGGCGTCGAGTCGAAGACCAGTCGGGCCAGGGTGCGGGTCTGGTCGAGGGTCGGCAGCGCGGTGCGCACCAGGGCGTCGGCGTTGCCCTCGACCGCGAAGAGGCTGATCCCCGTCGAGGTCCGAGCGGCCACCAGGACCAGGTCGGCCACGTGACCGTCGACGACGAAGGACTTGGCGCCGGTCAGCGACCAGCCGTCGCCGTTCGGCACTGCCGACATGGTGATCGAGCCGAGGTCCCAGGCGCCGCTGTCCTCGGTGAACGCCAGGGTGCCGATCCGGCTGCCGTCGGCGATCCCGGGCAGGTAGTCGCGGCAGGCCGCGTCGTCGTCAGCGTCGAGGAGGGCGTACGCCGCTAGCACCGCGCTGGCGAAGAACGGTGACGGCACCACCCCACGGCCCAGCTCCTCCAGCACGATCGCCAGGTCGACGAACGACGACCCGGCTCCGCCGTACTCCTCGGGGATGGCGATGCTCTGCAGGCCGAGTTGGGCCATCTGGTGCCAGAGAGCGGCGTCGTGGCCCTGCTCGGTCTCCATCTGCTGGCGCACCGCGGACAGCGGCGTCTTGGTCTCGATGAAGCGCCGGACCGACCGGCGCAGCTCGTCCTGCTCGGGGCTGAACACGAGTTCCATGGGTTCTCCTGCGTGGTCGTTGGGCTAGCGGGCGGCGGGCTTGCGGGCGCCCGCTCGGGGCAGCCCGAGCGCACGCTCGGCGATGATGTTGCGCTGGATCTCGCTGGTGCCGGAGTAGATCGTCCCGGCGCGGCTGGCCAAGAAGATGTCCTGCCAGGGGCTGACCTGATAGCCGTCGCCCTCGGGGCGCACCAGGCCCTCGGCGCCGAGCAGGTCGATGGCGATCTCGCCGAGGCGCTTCTCGTACTCGCTCCAGAACAGCTTGGAGGTCGACGCCTCCGGGCCCGGGTCCTTGCCCTCGGCCAGCTGGGAGAGCAGCCGCAGGCCGCTGAACCGCATGATCTGCACGTGGGTGTAGGCCCAGGCGAGCTTCTGCCGGATCAGCGGCTCGCGCTCGCGGCCGAGCTTGCGCGCCAGCTCGACCAGATCCCAGAACTCGCGCTCGAACCGCAGGTGCTGGGTGGTGGCGCTGCCGCCGCGCTCGAAGCCCAGCGTGGTCATCGCGACCTTCCAGCCGTTGTGCAGACCGCCGACCACGTTGAACAGCGGCGCCCGGGCGCCGTCGAAGAACTCCTGGCCGAACTGGGCCGCGCCGGTCATCTGCTTGAGCGGACGCGCCTCGATGTTGTTGTCCAGGAACGGGACCAGCACGTAGGACAGCCCGCGATGCTTGGGCGCCTCCGGGTCGGTGCGGCACAGGACGAACATCATGTTCGCCCGGTAGAAGCCGGAGGTCCACACCTTCTGGCCGGTGATGACGATCTCGTCGCCGTCGACGACCCCCTTGGTCTCCACCCCGCCGAGGTCGGAGCCGTGGTCGGGCTCGGAGAAGCCCTGGCAGTAGACGTCCTCGGCGGTGATGATGCGGGGCAGGAAGTGCTCCTGCTGTTCCGGGGCGCCGTGGGCCATCAGCGAGGGACCCACCATGCCCTCGCCGAATCCCCGCCGTACGCGGGGCACGCCGGCGCGGTGGAACTCCTCGGTCAGGATCGCGTTCTGCACCGGTTGCAGGCCGCGGCCGCCGAACCGCTCCGGCCAGGAGGCGCAGATCAGTCGTGCGTCGAGCAGCTCCTGCTCCCAGGCGCGGTAGGCGTCGCTGCGCTCGGCATCGGCGTTGACGCTGTGGCCCCCGGTCATCGCGGCCGCGTTCCAGTCCGTCATCGACGCCAGCTCGGCCGGCGCGTGCGCCGCGATCCAGCTGCGGATCTCGGTGCGGAACGCGGCCGCCTCGGGCCCCAGGTCGATCTCCATCCGTGACCTCCTACGACGTGGCCGATGCGCTGAGCCCGCGACCGGACCAGAATTGATTTTAGAATCACGTTCTGGGATAGATCAGACTATGCGGCGCTACGTGTTGTCAATGACCAACCTTGCTAGAGCGCTGTTCTAGAACGATCGCGGTCCCGCGATCCTGATTTCGACGCCTTGCGGCCCACCAGGGACACTTCTCCCTATGCCACGCACCGTGATCACCTTCGGCACGTTCGACGTCTTCCACGTCGGTCACCTGCGGATGATCGAGCGCGCGGCGGCGTACGGCGACCGGCTGGTGGTCGGCGTCAGCGCCGACGAGCTGAACCGCCGCAAGAAGGACCGCGACCCGGTCTTCAGCGAGGCCGAGCGGCTCGCGATCGTGGCGGCCCTCAAGCCGGTCGACGAGGTCTTCCTCGAGGAGAGCCTGGAGCTCAAGCGCGACTACATCCTCAAGTACGGCGCCGGCGTGCTGGTGATGGGCGATGACTGGGCCGGTCGCTTCGACGAGTTCAACGACGTGTGCGAGGTCGTCTACCTGCCCCGCACGCCGGCGATCTCGACCACCGCGCTGATCGAGAAGATCGCGCAGGCCTGAATCCACACCTCACGGCTGCACTCGCGTACCTGACCTTCCTCACCCCGGTACGGCGTGTCGGCGTGAGGAAGGTCAGGTACGCCGGCCGTCACACGTCGGGCTCGACCTCGAGGTCGTTGGGATAGTCGTCGTCGTCACCGGTGACCGGTGCGGCTTGCTCGAGGACGTCGGCTTCGTCGGCCTCCTCCTGGTGCGGCACCGGGTCGTCCACGACCGCGTCCTGCTCGGGGTCCGGAACGTCCGGGTCGATGTCGCGGTCGGCGTCCGGGTCGATTCCTTCGGCGTACTCGCTCATGACTCCCTGGTGCCCCGCAGACGGCCCCGCATGCAGTGCCTCAGCTGTTGCTCAGGAAGTCGATGATCAGCCGGGGGTCCGGGCGCTCGGCGTTCGTCAGGGGTTGCCGGTGCCGGACCGCTCACGGTGGGCGCGGGCCATGGCACGGGTGGCGTACGGCGAGTAGTGCGGCACCCACCGGGCCAGCGCGACAGCGGCGCCCAGCCCCATCAGACCGGTGACCGAGATGCCGAGCCCGAGAGCGGCAACAGCGGCAATGGCTGCCGGGATCAACGGACCCGCGGCGTTACCGGTGTCGCTGAGCAGCCGCCACACCGACAAGAACGCGGTGCGGTCGTCAGGCGGTGCGGCGTCGGCCCCGATCGTCATCATGATGCCCGAGCCGATGCCGTTGCCGATGCTCATCACGACCGCCGCGACGCCGAGCACCACCGGCCCGTGCGCTGCCGGGATGGCGACCATGCCGACGCCGAGCAGCGTCATCGCGGGGATCGCGACCGCGAGCCGGCCGAACCGATCCATCGCATGCCCGGCAGGGTAGAAGAGCGACATGTCGGCGGCGTTGGCGATGCCGAAGATCACGCTGGTGGTGGTGGCGCTCAGGCCGATGTGGGACGCCCACAGCGGCAGCACCGTCTGCCGGGCCGCGCGGACGGCTCCGACGAGCACCACCGCCGTACCGAGAGACAGGAAGAGCTGGCGGTGCCGCCCGAACATCCCCCACGCCGACGTGCCGCCTCGGTGGGCCGGCGGCCGGTCGCCGGCCGCCTCCTGGTCCGGTACGACGAAGAGGATCACAGCGGTCAGCACCGTCGCCGCGACGGCGACCCCGAACGCCGAACGGGTGCCCCAGAAGTGGATCGCGGCCGCGCCGATGAACGGCCCGATGAAGAGCCCGACCCGGTGTGCGCCGGCCAGCGTCGACAGCGCCCGGGCCCGCTGGTGGAGTGCGACGACCTCGGAGATGTAGGTCTGACGAGCGAGGTAGAAGACGGCGCTGGACATGCCGATGACGAGCTGGGAGAGCGCGAGCATCCACAACGCGGGATCGGCCCAACACCCGAGCAGCGCCACGCCGGTCAGGGCGGCGGCGATGAGCATCGCGCGGCGGTCCCCGACCCGGTCGATGACCGCCGCAGAAGGCAGATCGCCCAGGATCCGGCCGATGCCGCCCATCGAGAGCATCAGCCCGGCGACGCTGGTGGAGGCGCCGCCGGCGATGGCGACCAGGGCGATGATCGGCGCTATCGCACCGTTGCCGATCTCGTAGACCAGGGCGGGAAGCAGGGCCGAGGCGGCGATCCGGCGCAGTACCGCGCCGGTCGACTCGGGGGCATCGGTCAGCGTAGACATCGTTAGCAATGCTAACATTCGCCGCGGGCCGAGCCGACATCGCCGCTCGTCTGCTGGGATGAGGACATGACCCTCTCCGAGGCGACCGCCGACCGGGCCGCCGGCGTACTGCTCGGGCTCGCCTGCGGCGACGCCCTCGGCGTTCCCTACGAGTTCGACCGGATCGTGCTCGGCCTCGGCGAACGGCCCGAGATGCTCGGCGGCGGGCCGGCCGGTCTCGCGCCCGGCCAGTGGAGCGATGACACCTCGATGGCGGTCGGCGTCGCCGAGGGACTCGCCGGCGGCGGCTCCTCGGCCGAGCAGCTCGATGCGATCGGCCGCCGCTTCCTGGACTGGTTCGACACCTCTCCCCCGGATGCCGGCAGCCAGACTCGGGCCGTCCTCGGCGCAGTCGCCGGGATCGACCGGCGCGGCGTCGGCTCCGCGCTGCACGCGGCAGCGGTCGACTACGCCCGCAGGCATCCGCACGCGGCCGGCAACGGCGCGCTCATGCGCACCGCGCCGGTCGCACTGGCCCACCTCGGCGATCGGACCGCCTGCACCGATGCCGCGCGCGCGATCGCCGCACTCACCCATGCCGACCCGGACGTGGCCGACGCCTGCGCACTGTGGACCGAGGCGGTCCGCGTCGCGGTGACCGGCGGCGGCATCGATCTGGCCTCCGGGCTCGATCTCGTCGCCGACCCGGGCCGCTGGCGCGCCGTCCTCGAGGAGGCGACCACCGGCGACCTGGCTCGCTTCCGGCCCAACGGCTGGACGACGCGCACCCTCCAGGTGGCGTACGGCGCGATCCATCGGGCCGGCCCGGACCTCGAGCGGACCCTCACCCTCGCCATCCGGGTCGGCGACGACACCGACACCGTCGCCGCGGTGGCCGGCAGTCTGCTCGGCGCCCACCACGGCGCCACGGCGCTGCCGCGGCAGTGGCGGGAGGCGATCCATGGTTGGCCCGGGCATACCGCCGCCGACCTGCACGACCTAGCGTTGAGGCTGGCGAACCGGTGGTAGCCGGCGGCGACGATGTTTCGGCGGCCGGGTCTAGGAAACCACTGCCTTGACCGTCCGGCTCCAAGGAAAGGGCAATCATGAACAAGACCGAGCTGCGAGACGCGGTGGCCGAGGCGTCTGGCCTCAGCGGCGCCCAGGCCGACAAGGCGCTCAACGCCGTCCTCGACTCCATCACCTCGGCGCTGGCCTCCGGTGAGAAGGTGACGCTGCCGGGCTTCGGCACGTTCGAGACACGGGAGCGATCGGCCCGCCAGGGGCGCAATCCGCAGACCGGCGAGACCCTCGAGATCGCCGCCTCCACGACGCCCGCGTTCAAGGCCGGCGCCCAGCTGAAGCAGGCCGTCAACAAGTCCTGAGCGCGCGCTGCCTCAGGGCCGTCGTGCCCTGGGGCAGCACGCTCAGCGGTGGGCTCGCGTGCTCGACGGCGCCGACTCGCGAGACATGCCTAGCGCGCCGGCATCGGTCTGGTCACGCGCTCGCCTGGCGGCAGGCCGGCGTCGCGCTCCAACTGGTCGACGAGCTCGAGGCCGCGTGCGGCCCAGTCCATCTCGACCTCGGCACGGGCGATCAGCCCCTCGTACATGTGCACCTTGTACGCGGCGACCGCGTCGTGCGCCTCGGGGCGAGTCTGGGCGAGACGAAGCCGCATCAGGTCGGTGGTCCGCTCGCGTACCGCCTCGAGGTGCTGCTCCCAGCCCGTCTTCAGGTGGCGGTAGTGGTTGAGATGCACCTGGAACTGCCGGCGCGCGGTGTCGAAGGAGGCGTATTCGAGATACATCGCCCGAAGGTGCGAGGTGGAGCGCTCGAACGGCGGCGGAGCGACCGTGTCGATCCACTCCTCGAGTGCCGCACACCCGGCGGCGGTCAGCCCGTACTCGCGCTTGGTGGCTCGACTGCCGCGGCCGACCTCGGTGGCCTCGATGAGTCCCTCTCCCTCGAGACGACGTAGCTCGGGATAGATCTGGGAGTGCGAGGCGCGCCAGACGTACTCGATCGAGGCGCTGAACCTCTGCGCCAGGTCGTAGCCGGTCTGCGGGTTGATGTTGAGCAGCGCAAGCAGCGCATGGCGGAGCGACACTCTGGCCCCCGTTTCGTCGTTCGAAGTAGTTATGGAGCGTAGCGCTACGCATTCATATAGGTAAGTCTTTACATACCTATTGACGTGATGAGCGACACATCTCTAGGGTCGTCTCGACCGGCCTCACTCCGGCTATCACGAGGAGTCGTATGAACAGCACGCGGGAGGAGTCATCGCCTCGCCCGGCCACGGCAGCTCGAAGCGCGATGCCAGCACTTGCCTTCGAAGACGTGAAGGTGCACTTCAAGCGCCCGAGTCTGGGCGTCAACAAGGTCCTGGACGGCGTTTCGCTCGCTGTCGCCGAGGGCGAGTTCGTCGTTGTCGTCGGCGCCTCGGGCTGTGGCAAGTCGACCTTGCTCAACCTTGCCGCCGGCCTGCTCTCTCCGACTGAGGGCACCGTGCGTCAGCAAGGGCAGCCAGTCAGCGGCATCAACACCCGCATCGGCCACATCGCCCAGAACGCCAACCTGGTCCCCTGGCGAACGGTCCGCGAGAACCTCATGCTCCCGCTCGCCATCCGCAAGTGGCCGAAGAGTGAGCGCGCCGACCGGGTCGAGCACTGGATCAACGCCGTCGGCCTCGGTGGCTTCGGCGACCATTACCCACACGAGCTCTCCGGCGGCATGCAGAAGCGCTGCTCGATCGCCCGGACGCTGGTCTATGACCCCGACGTCATCTTGATGGATGAACCCTTCGGCGCCCTCGATGCGATGACCAAGGTCGTCATGCAGGACGAGCTGCTGCGCATCTGGAACGAGCAGCAGAAGACGATCATGTTCATCACCCACGACCTCAGCGAGGCGATCGCGCTCGGTGACCGGGTCGTGGCGATGGGCAAGAACCCCGGCCAGATCCGAGAAGTCATCGACGTCGGCCTGCCCCGCCCGCGCAACGTCTACCGGCTGATGGACGACCCCAGCGCCTCCGCGATGCACGATCGGCTCTGGGATCTGATGCGCGACCAGATCAGCGAAGGACTCGCCCGATGACGATCACCTCAACCCAGGCCTCCGCTCGCGTCACCAAGAAGGCCCGCGCCCGCAGGCGGGGCGGCAACAGGGCCGCCATCGGCATCAGCGTCGGACGCGTGGTGATCATCCTGCTGTTCCTCGCGCTGTGGCAGCTCGCCAGCGACCGCTGGATCGCCGACCGGATGATCAGCAGCCCCGTGCACGTCGTCGAGCGCATCGTCGACGTACTGAAGAGCGGCGAGATCAAGGATGACTTCGCCACGACCGCGATCGAGTTCGTGCTCGGCTACGTCGGTGGGATCGTCGCCGGCCTGGTGCTCGGACTGGCGCTGGGCGCCTGGCCGACCGTCGGGAAGCTGCTCGAGCCACTGATCTCGGCGATCAACGGCATCCCCAAGATCGCGCTCGGCCCGATCATCATCCTCTGGCTCGGCATCGGGCTGGAGTCCAAGGTCGGCATCGCCATCATGACCGTCTTCTTCGTGATGTTCTACAACATCTACATCGGCATGCGCGGTGTCCCGCAGGAGCTCGTCAACACGTTGCGCATCTTCGGGGCCAGCAAGGCCGAGATCATTCGGACGGTCATCCTGCCCTCGCTCAACCCGGCGATCCTGTCGGGACTGCGTTCGGGGATTCCGTTCGCCGTGATCGGCGTGATCGTCGGCGAGTTCCTCGCGGCGACCGAAGGCCTCGGCTACTACATCCGCCAGGCCAACGACGCCTATGACGCTGCCGGCATCTTCACCGGCATCGCGTTCCTGATGGTCCTCGTCTTCGCGATGAACCTCCTGGTCACGATCTGGGAGCGCTACAGCACCCGCTGGCAGCGCTGACCTCACCCCATCCCCGCACCACCCGCCTTCCCCACCTCCCTCTCAGAAGGAATACCCATGCCCACACCACGTACGATGCGCCGCGGAGTGGCCGCCGCGACCGCCGCTCTCTTCCTCGCCACCTCCTTGGCCGCTTGCGGTAGCGGATCCGGCGACAGCGCCGACGGCGCTTCGACCACCAAGATCAAGATCGGCAAGGCCGTCGACACGATCGGCTACTCGGCCATCGACGTCGCCATCGACCAGGGCTACTTCAAGGACGCCGGCATCGACGTCGACGTCGTCACGCTCAACGGCAGTACGGTCGCCAACGGTGCTCTGGAGTCCGGTGACATCCAGTTCGCCGGATACTCCTCGCTACCGTTGCTCCAGGCTCGCGAGAAGGGCGCCGACATCCTCTCCGTCGCCTCCTTCGACTACGGCGTCCCACTGCAGATCGTCGTCGCCGGGTCCTATGCGGACAAGATCGACGCCAGCGCGCCGCTGACTGACCGGATCAAGGCGCTCGACGGAGCCAAGATCGGCTTCGTGTCGTCGACCGACGGCGGCTACATCGACCTGCTCGTCAAGCAGGCAGGTCTGGCGGCAGACGCGATCAAGAAGGTGCAGTTCAACAGCGCGCAGGCGGCGCTCACCGCGGCAGAGAGCGGCGAGGTGGACGGTGCGATCGGGTCGCCGCCGTCAACCATCGAGGCCGTGAAGACCGGCAAGGTCACCACGGCGGCGAGCCTTCGCGAGGTGCCGGAGTACGCCCAGACGACCTACGACCTGCTCAACACGACGACCGACTACGCGAAGTCGCACCCGGACACGGTCAAGGCCGTCGCGACCGCGATCGCCGAGGCCGACAACTACATCAACGACCCGGCCAACAAGCAGGCGCTCATCAAGCTCGAGAGCAGCCACTTCTCCGGCTTCTCCTCCGATGCACTCGGCTCCAGCCTGGGCCTGGCGACCTACTCCAAGAACGGGCTGCAGACCCAGGAGCAGTGGGACAACGCGGTCAAGACGTACACCGAGGGCGGCCTGATCAAGGGCGATCCGGCGACCGAGGGCACCACCTGGACGAACAAGTACATCGCCCTCGACCAGCTCAAGTGACCGCACCACGACGGAAGGGAGAGAGCATGAGCCAGGACAACAGCGCCGACACCCGATCGTGGATGATCGGCGTCGATGTCGGCGGCACCTTCACCGACGGAGTGCTGATCCGCCCCGGCACCGAGACGTTGGCGACCAAGACACCCACCAACACCGCAGACCCGGTCGCCGGCCTACTCGCCTCGTTGGACGCGATCGCCGACGGTGCCGGCGTCGCCCGCAGCGAGCTGCTCGCCAAGACCGCGAAGCTCGCCTACGGCACCACCCAGGCCGCGAACATGGTGGTCGAGGGCGTCGGCGCGCACACCGCCTTCCTGACCACCGCCGGCTTCAAGGACACCCTGACGATCGCCGGGATCGGCCGCGATCGGATCGGACAGGACCTCACCGCGTCCCGCGCGCCTTCGCTGATCCGCCGACGTGACACCGAAGAGGTCGCCGAGCGCATCGACGCCTCGGGACGGGTCCTGGCCGAGCTCGATGAAGATGCGGTGCGTGCGCTCGCCGCCGGTCTCAAGGACCGCGGCTACGAGTCGGTCGGCATCTGCTTCCTGTGGTCGTTCGTCAACGACGAGCACGAAGCCAAGGCCGCCGAGATCTTCCGTGCGGCGGGAGACTGGTTCGTCACGGCGTCGAGCGAGTGTGCGCCGGTGATGGGCGAGTACGAGCGCAGCGCGACGACCGCGCTCAACGCTCGCCTCGGCCCGCCGGTACGCAAGCACCTGAACGCGGTCGACGCCGAGCTGGTCAAGGAGGGCCTCTCCAGCCGTCCGCTGATCATGACGTCCGCAGGCGGCCTGCTGTCGCTGGCCGACGCAGCCGAGTCACCGGTCTCGCTGCTCTCCTCGGGGCCGGCCGGCGGCGTACTCGCGGCCAAGGCGCTTGCCGCCCAGATGGGCCTGGCCAACATCATCACCGGTGACATGGGCGGCACGACGTTCGACGTGAGCCTGATCACCGACGGCGAGATCAGCCGCTCCGACCGGACCCTGTTGATCGGCCAAGAGATCGCCACCGCCGCCGTCGACATCGTCTCTGTCGGGGCCGGTGGCGGGTCGATCGCCTGGGTCGAACGCGGCACCCGGCTCAAGGTCGGTCCGCGCTCGGCAGGCGCCGTGCCCGGCCCGGCTTGCTACGGCCGCGGCGGCGAACGTCCCACCACGACCGACGCCAACCTCCTGCTCGGCCGGATCAACGGCGACGGTGGCGCCAAGGGCAGCCTGAGCCTCGACCGTGGAGCCGCCGAGAAGGCGATGCGCACCGTTGCCGACGAGCTCGGGGTGAGCGCGGAGGAGGCCGCCGTCGGCGTTCTCGCGATCGTCGACGCCGCGATGGCGGACGCCATTCGCGCCCAGACGGTCGCTCGTGGCCTCGACCCGCGCGAGTATTCCTACTTCGCCTTCGGCGGCGGCGGCGCCTTGCACGCGGCTTCGATCGCCTCGGAGCTGAGCATCGAGCACGTCGTCATCCCGCAGCTGGGCCCGGTGTTCTCGGCGTACGGCATCGTGTCCAGCGACATCCAGCACGTGCTCACCCGCAGCGTGCCGACGGCGATCGAGGACGTCGCCACCCTGCGTGCCGTGGTCGAGGAGCTCGAGGCACAGGGCGAGCGCAACCTCGACGAGGACTCGGTCCCCGGCGAGAAGCGGGCCTTCCGTCGCACGATGAAGCTGCGCTTCCGGGGCCAGCTGCACTCGGTCGACGTGGCCCTCGGCGACGGCGTGGTCGACGAGGTGCTGATGAAGACGGCCCGGGAGGACTTCATCGAGAGGTACGAGTCGCTGTTCGGCGCCGGCACCTCCTCACCGGATGCCGGCATCGAGGCCGTCACCATCAGCGTGCACGCGATCGGCCTGATGGATCGTCCCGACCAGGCGGTCCTCGACGTGGTCGACCACCAGCCGGAGCCGGTCGGCAGGCGACGCACCTGGACCGGGAGCGAGTTCGCCGAGGTGGACCGGTACGTCGGCCCGCTTGCCCCGGGCGTCCAGATCGCCGGACCGGCGCTGGTCGATCTGCCCGGCACCAGCCTGTGGGTCCCGGCCCGGGCCCGCGTCGAGGTCGACTCGAACGGCTCGCTCAACCTCTGGCTCCCCACCAACCGGAGCAGCGCTGACTCGAAGGGAGCATCGGCATGAGCACGATGGCAGAGGCCGTCCAGGGTGAGATCATCCAGAACCGGCTGCTACAGATCGCCCAGGAAGCGGGCATGGTGCTGCAGCGCTGCGCGGTCAGCCCCGGCGTCGTCGAGGCCAAGGACCTCGGCTTCAACATCGCTGACGCCGAAGGCGAGACGATCATCTACTCGACGTGGATGCCACGCCACGGCACGACGCTCAACTACATGCTTCAGGCCTGCCGGGAGCGCTTCGCCGACGAGATCAAGCCCGGCGACATGTATCTCGTCAACGACCCGCATGCGGGTGCCCTGCACTCCCTCGACCTGGCGCTGATGGCTCCGGTCTTCGTCGCGGGCGAGCTGATCGCCTGGGTGGGCAACGCGACCCACCACATCGACGTCGGCGCGATGAGCCCCGGCCGAGCACCGCTGGCCACCGATTGGTTCCAGGAAGGGTTCATCTTCCGGCCGATCCGCCTGGTCGAGCACGGCGAGATCCGACGCGAGATCTTCGACTTCTTCGTCGACAACGTCCGGATGCCGCGCTATCAGGCGCTCGACCTCAAGGCCCAGGTGTCGGCCAACTTCGCGGCGATCGAGAAGATCACCGAGCTGGTGACCAAGTTCGGGCACGAGGCGTTCCGGCGCAGCTGCGCGACGACCCTCGAGATCTCCAAGGCGGCCGCCAAGGACCGCATCTCGATGCTCAACGAGGGGACCTACGAGACCGTCGAGCATCTCGACTACGACAAGCACTACACCCTCAAGGCGAAGCTGACCGTGCAGGACGGCCAGATGCACTTCGACCTCACCGGGACCGACCCGGAGTCGTCGACGTTCATCAACTGCGCCGTCCCCTGCACGATCGCCAACATGCACAACATCCTGGCCTGCCAGCTCTTCCCCGATCAGAGCGTCAACGCCGGCACGTTCAGCCAGATCACCTTCGAGATCCCGTCGGGCACGCTGCTCAGCTGCAACGCGCCGGCGCCCTGCTCGGGTGCTTCGACGATCACCGGCTGGAAGGCGCAGCAGCTCGCGCTCGACCTGATCAGCCAGGCACTGGTCGGGACCGAGCTCGAGTTCCGCGCCCAGGCGCAGTGGGGCTGGGGGTTCGACGACGTCCAGTGGACCGGCGTCGATCCCAAGGGTCGCAACTTCATCATGCGTGGCGACCAGACCCTCCACGGCGGCGGCGCACGCGCAACCGTCGACGGCATCGATGTCGCCAACATCGCCGGGTCGACGAACACCTCCATCCCGAGCATCGAGTCGTGGGAGCAGCGGTTCCCGGTGCTCTACCTGTCTCGCAAGGTGCTCCCCGACACCGCGGGGGCGGGCAAGTACCGCGGTGGCTTCGCCGGCGAATGGGTCCGGGTCCTCTACGGCATCGACGACGCCGACGACATGACCTTCTACATCGGTCGCGACTTCGGCGCTCACGGCATCGAAGGCGGGGAGGAGGGCACCACGTCGCAGATCAACTTCAAGCGACAGACCGACGTCTTCTCCCTCTTCGGCAAGGGCAGGGTCCCGACGTACGAGGAGCTCACCGGCGAGGGCGAGGAGGAGCTGCTCCCGCAGATGCCGACCACGCTGAACCGCAAGGTGCGCACCGGCGACGTGATCCGGGTGCGCGGCATGGGCGGCGGGGGCTACGGCCGGCCCGCCGAGCGCGATCGTGCCGCGATCGAGGAAGACATCGCCGAGGGCCTGACGACTCGGGCGTTCGCCGACCAGCACTACGCAATGAACTGAGGATTCCAGATGACGACTGAACAGAACCTGGCCGGCCGACACATCATCGTCACCGGCGGTGGCCGCAACGTGGGCGCCGAGGTGGCCGCCGAGCTGGTCCGCGCGGGGGCGAAGGTCACCGTGGTCGATCTCGACGACGTGACGGCGAAGGAGTCGGCCAACGCGCTCAACGAGATCGCTCCGGGCAGCGGCTTCGCCGTTGCCTGCAACGTCTCGGACAGCGCACAGGTCGACGCGATGGTCGCGTCGGCGGCCGAGCAGATGGGTGGCCTGGACGGCCTGGTCAACTCGGTGGCCATCACGGACCGAGGCAGGACCGTCCTCGACATCACCGACGAGGAGTGGGCCCGGGTGCTCCAGGTCACGCTGACGTCGAACCTGTACACGGCGCGCGCCACCGCGAACGCGATGGTCGCCGCCGACGTGGGCGGCTCGATCGTCAACATCGGCTCGACCTCGGGCTACCAGCCCCGGGCCAACGCGATCGCCTACCCGACCGCGAAGGCCGCGTCCCTGGCACTGACCAAGTCGATGGCGCGCCAGCTCGGCCAGCACGGCATCCGGGTCAACGTGGTCACGCCGAACAAGGTCGGCTCCCCGGTCGGCGAGGCCGACCGTCGCGACCGCCCGATCAACAACCTGATCGGGCGCGCCTGCGAACCGTCCGACATCGCGAAGGCCGTCGCCTTCGTGCTGTCCGACAACGCCGGTTTCATCACGGGTGTCGACCTCGTCGTCGACGGTGGCGCGCTCGTGTCGATGGACATTGACTGAGAAGGAGATCGAGACATGACGGAGAAGAAGACAGGCCTGATCGGCCTGGGTGCCATGGGTCTCCCGATGGCGCGCAACTCGGTGGAGCGCGGCTACGAGGTGATCGGCTTCGACCTGAACCCCGACGCGCTCGCCGCGGCCGAGAAGGTCGGCGTCAAGGCGGCATCGGACCTGGCCGACCTCGCCGCGCAGGTGGAGATCATCGTCGCCTGCCTGCCCAACGACGAGTCGATGCTGGCGCTCACCCAGGAGCTGGTGCCGCACCTGCACGCCGACCAGCTGCTGGTCGTCTCCGGCACCCACAGCATCGAGCTGATGCGTGCCCTGGCCGAGCTGGTCGCCCCGCGGGGGGCTCGGGTGCTGGACGCCCCGGTGGTGTGGGGCACGATCGGTGCCGAGGAAGGCACCCTGCTCTCCCTCTTCGGCGGCGACGCGGCCGATTTCGAGCGGGCCAAGGTGATCGCCCTGGGCTACAGCTCCGATGCCGAGCTGATGGGTCCGCTGGGTGCGGGCCAGCTGACGAAGGCCTGCAACAACTACCTGCACTGGGTCCATGTGGTGACGAACTTCGAGGCGCTGGCCCTGGCCAAGCGCTATGGGGTCGACGCGGCTCGGATGCGCGACGTGCTGTTGAAGTCGCCCGGCAACAACGGCTCGCTCGGGGATCTCGAGCACTACGGCCTGACCTGGCACGAGAAGGACATGGATCTGCTGCTCGACATGGCGCAGACCAGCGGCCTGATGATGCCGATGGCGGGCCAGACCGACCAGATCATCAAGTCGATCAAGAAGAAGGACTGCAACCAGCTGCTGTTCGAGCCCGAGTGCACCTACCTCGGGCAGCGTGTCACCCCCATGGCCGACAGCCTGGGCTGACGCCCGGCGACGCGCCTGTCAGGGCGTGGCACGGGACGCAGGGCGGGCCGCCGTCGGATCGAACAGTCCGGCGGCGGCCCGTCCTGGTCGTGGAGCTCAGCCGAACCAGGTCGGGACGCCGGCGCGGAAGTCGTCCGGATCGAGCATGGCCGCTCCCTGGGGAAGCGTGCCGAGCAGCGGGGCATGGACCACGTCGGGGAGAAGCTTGCGGACGGCCCGGTCGGCCTCACCGGGCTCATCCGGCCAGGACCCGATGATCACCCCGTCGGGTTCGATCCAGTTGTTGCGCAGTACGGCGGCGGTGAGCGCCGCATGGTTGAGATGGCCGCGCTGGCTGCCCGTCACGATGAGCGTTTCGAGATCGGTGTCCGGGAGCTGCTTCAGCAGCGTGCGCACGACGTCGAGCACCGTGCCGCCGTCGTCGTCGAGCGGCACGAGCAACCCGCCGGTGCCGATCAGGATGAGCGTGTCGACAGCTTCCGCGATCGTGACGACCTGGGTGCCCTGAGCTGCCGCGCTCGGCAGCTCGGCGCCCATGCGTGCGGCCGCAGCGGTCGGCGGCAGTGCCGGCTCGAGGCGGATCATCTCGTGCGCGGCACAGCCACTGATCCGCGTGATGTTCGCAGCGTCGCGGGCGGGGCCGGTCTGGATCAGCTTCACCGCCGCCGTCGCGTGGATCGGGTTGCCGGCGCGCAGGGCCAGACCGGCTGCGCAGGCGGTCACGCCTACGCCGGAGTCGGTGCTGGTCAACAGAATGAGCTTCTTCACGCCGTTCCTCGTCTCGCGCTGCACAGCGCATCGGATCCCGGCTGGGCGCCAGCCGGCCTCCCCAGTCTGCCAGGGCCGCGGGCGTGCAGGCCGAGGTCACTGCTCCCGGCGGTTCGCCCGCCGGACCTCCTTCGGCGGCCTGCCGCCCCGGTAGGACGCCGACGAGTCGACCAGGAACCCACGCCGAAGCACCTCCCGGCCGACCAGCATCCGGAAGCCCATCGCGTCCCGGCGGGTCAGCGTCACCTCGGCCGGCACCACCCGGCCGCACAGCCGCAGGTCGACCAGGACGACGTACCGCTCCTGGACGTGACCCGACGAGGATCGCACCGGCCGGCGGTCGTGCACCGGCAGCTCCACCGGCAAGGGGTCGGCGGCGCTGCGCTGCCACGGATGCAGCTCGAAGCGCACCCAGTCCTGGCCCGCGCGCGAGAACGGCTGCATGGCGAAGGCGTGCAACGACGAGGTCTGGGCGCCGGTGTCTATCTTGGCCTTGAGCCATTCGACCCCGACGCCCGGCAGGCCGACCCATTCACGCCAGCCGACGGTGAGGGTGGGATCGCTCTTCGGCACTCGCCCATCCAACCAGGATCACCTCGTGAAGATCGCCATCTTGTCCCGCGCGCCCCGCAGCTACAGCACCCAGCGACTCCGTCAAGCAGCCCTCGACCGGGGCCACAACGTCAAGGTGCTCAACACGCTGCGGTTCGCGATCGACCTCTCCGGGGACGAGCCGGACCTGCACTTCCGGGGCAAGCAGCTCTCCGAGTACGACGCGGTCCTGCCGCGGATCGGCGCTTCGATCACCTACTACGGCACCGCGGTGGTGCGGCAGTTCGAGCAGATGGACGTGTATACCCCCAACACCGCCAACGGGATCAGCAACTCGCGCGACAAGCTGCGGGCCAACCAGATCCTGTCGCGGCACGGGATCGCGATGCCGCCGACGTCGTTCGTGCGCAACCGCGCCGACGTGGTGCCGGCGATCGAGCGGGTCGGCGGCGCGCCGGTGGTGATCAAGCTGCTCGAGGGCACCCAGGGCATCGGCGTGATCCTGGCGCCGGACATCAAGGTCGCCGAGGCGATCATCGAGACGCTGCACTCGACCCGGCAGAACGTCCTCATCCAGCACTTCGTCAAGGAGTCGAGGGGCCGCGACATCCGGGCGCTCGTCGTCGGCGACCGGGTGGTGGCGGCCATGCGGCGTACTGCCCAGGGCGAGGACTTCCGCTCCAACGTGCACCGGGGCGGCACGGTCGCCCGGGTCGAGCTCGACGAGGAGTACGAGCAGACAGCGGTCCGGGCGGCCCAGATCATGGGACTCAAGGTGGCCGGGGTCGACATGCTGGAGGGCCAGGACGGACCGCTGGTGATGGAGGTCAACTCCTCCCCCGGCCTGCAGGGCATCGAGGAGGCCACCAAGCTCGACGTGGCCGGCGCGATCGTCGACTACATCGACAACCAGGTCGCCTTCCCGCAGATCGACGTGCGCGAGCGGCTCGCTGTCTCCACCGGGTACGGCGTGGCGGAGCTCGTAGTGCACGGCGACGCGAACCTGATCGGCAAGACCCTGGGAGACTCCGGGCTGCGCGAGCGGGACATCACCGTCCTGACCCTGCACCGCGGCTCGACGGTGATCCCCAATCCCGGGGGCCGGCACGTGCTCGAGGCCGAGGACCGGCTGCTGTGCTGGGGCAGGCTCGAGGAGCTACGCACCATGATCCCCGACCGTCCGAAGCGGCGGCCGCGTGTCAAGCGGCTGCCCAAGCAGCCGCTGCCGTCGGAGGGCTGAGCCGGAGACTCGCCTGGGCGTTCCACACCTGACATGTAGCGGCTTCCTGTCAAGAGGCAGGGTGAGGCGCCCGTCCCGAAGTGGTGGGAACGGGCGGCTCTGGCCTCGTCGGCGGTCTTGGTGGCGAGCGTGTCGTCGGCGACGCGCGGTCAGACTGATAGGCGCGCGTTGGCTACCACCGGGCCGGGTGTCGGCAGGAGCGGACCGCTTGTCTAGGGTCGGGCGTCGCCGGCCGGTGTGGTGCTGACTGGACTGCCCATAGGTGTATCGCGGGTCGCTCCACGCGCTTCCACAACACCGGGAGCCTCCCACGAATGTCGTGAGTGAGGCCCCGGGCCGCGACCCCGTCACGGCGACCGGGTCGCCACATACCGTCTAGGCGAGCGTGATCTCGGCCAGGGCATCCACCACGGCCTGGAATCCCCCGGCGGCATGGGCGGCACGTTGGAGCCTCATCCCCGTGCCGCGCGTGCGGATCCGGTCGAGCCCGGCCTCCACCAGCGCCTGGTCACCGGTGTCGCGCAGCGCCGGGGCCACGGTTTCCATCAGCCCGTCGACCAGGTCCCACGCCGGCACCAGGCGGGCGCGCTGGGCGTCCACCAACTCCTGCTCGATGCCCCACCGCGCGGCCCGCCAGGAGGCGGCCCGGAGCAGCTCGGCGCGGAGCTCAGGGGACGGGACGCCTTCGGCGGCCTGCACGGCCGCGGTCGAGACCAGCGCACGCGCGAGCGCGGCGATGGTGGGGGCGTCGCGCACGTCGGCACAGACGTCGCAGACCCGGATCTCGATGGTCGGGTATCGAGAGGAGAGCCGCGCGTCGAAGTAGATCATCCCCTGATCGATCGCGGCACCACTGGCCACGAGTGCCTCGCGTGCGCGCTCGTAGCCTGCGACGGTCTCGAACGGCTCGGTCGGTCCGGCCGTGGGCCACTGGCCCCACTGGACGGTGCGGTAGCTGGCGTAGTCCGTGTCCTGGCCGGCCAGGTACGGGGAGTTGGCGCTGAGCGCCGTCAGGACCGGGAGCCAGCCCCGGATGCGGTCGAGCACCGCGACGCCCTCCTCGGGCGACTCGACCAAGACATGCACGTGCATGCCGCAGGTCAGCTGGATCCTCGCCAACCTGCCGAACGTCGCCATCATCCGCTCGTAACGAGCGTCGGCCGTCGTCGAGACGTGCTGGTCCAGCGGACTGGTCGCCGAGGCGAGCAGCCGG
>Ga0164242_10002450_pt1 | contig 21454 bp, 23 predicted proteins | sample OricomgcompostMG_FD_108783 | JGI IMG/M metagenome (GOLD analysis project Ga0164242, IMG submission 108783) | Miracle-Growth compost microbial communities from Emeryville, California, USA - Original compost - Miracle growth compost (MG) ... | reverse complement strand
TCACCGCTAACGGCCGCGCGTTCTGCGCCGGTGCGGACGACGGGGTGCTCGACGCAGCGTCGAGTGACGACGCGACCTTGCGACGGACGTTGAACGAGGCACGTGACCAGGTGCACGGGCTCGTTGACCTGGACAAGCCGGTGGTGGTCGCTCTTACCGGGACCGCGATGGGAGCGGGGCTCGCCTTCGTCCTGTTCGCCGACATCATCATCGCGGAGCGGCACGTGCGCTTCACCGACGGCCACATCCTGGCCGCGATGCCGGCCGGGGACGGCGGCGTGCTCGCCTGGCCGGCAGCCGTCGGGATCATTCGGGCGAAGCGCTACTTGCTGACCGCCGACCCGATCAGCGCCGAAGAGGCCGAGCGAATCGGGCTGATCACCGAGGTCGTCGACACGGGCAAGGGAAAGGATCGGGCCGAGACATATGCGCGCCGCCTGGCCGATGCGCCACCCCGTGCGATCCGGTTCACCAAGCGTTCCCTCAACCGGTGGCTCAGCGCCCGGCTCGATGCCTTCGACCTCTCCCTCGCGTACGAGGAAGTCAGCCTGCAATCAGGCGACGTGAGCGCCGCGGTGCGCCGGATCGCGGATTCCGGTGAGACCGCCATCGCGCCGGACCGCCCAGTCGACTGACTCGTAGGTCGCACCAGGTAGCCTGCTCCGAGCAAGATCAACTGCCTCCCCTTAACCGAGATAGGCGTCGCATGCTGCTATCGAACAGGGTCGCGGTCGTCACCGGTGCGGCCAACGGCATCGGCAGTACGACTGCGCAGCTTTACGCGGAAAGCGGCGCCGATGTCGCCTTGCTGGATATCGACTCCGGCGGGCTTGAACGGACCGCAGCGGCGATTCGCCAATTCGGCCGGCGGGCCTTGGTGCTTGAAGTCGATCTCCTCGACGAGCAAGCTGTTGTCGCAGCATTTGAGCGGGTCAGGTCCGACCTCGGCTCGGTCGACGTCCTGCTCAACAACGTAGGGCAGAGCGCCCGCGAAAAGGCGTCGTCCTTCGTCGAATCGCAACCGGCGTCGTGGGACTGGCTGATCTCGATCTGCCTGCGCTCGACCATCCTGTGCAGTCATCAAGTAGTGCGAGAGATGCAGGCTCGCAAGAGCGGCAAGATCGTCAACATCGCGTCCGACTCCGCCTACATCGGGTCTCGGTCGAGCGCGGCCTATGCCGCGGCCAAGGGCGGCGTCATCTCCTTCACTCGCTCGCTCGCGCGCGAAATTGCCGCCGACGGCATCACGGTGAATGCGGTCGCGCCGGGGCCGACACGCACCCGAGCCATGCAGCAACTACCAGCCGAGATCGTCGCCCGCGAACAAGCTGAGATCCCGATGGGTGCGCTCTGCGAACCGGAGGACATCGCCCATGCAGTGTTGTTCTTCTCGACTCATCACAGCCGGCTGGTCACCGGACAGACGCTCATCGTCAACGGTGGACGTTGGATGAACTAGGCCTCCAGGGATTCGATCGACGAGAGGACGTCATGACCAGGCGGGTGGCGTTTCACTGGAGTGGTGGCAAGGACTCGGCACTGGCGCTGAGCCTCTTGCGCCAGCGTGATGACGTCGTGATCGAGCGGTTGGTGACCACCGTCCACGTCGACCGCGGTGAGTCGACCGTGCACGGCGTCCCGATGGCACTGATGGAAGCGCAGGCGCGCAGCATCGGGATACCGCTGCAGACGGTCGCGATACCCGGTCCTGGCCTGGAGGGTTACGTCGACGCGATGCAGACGGCAGCGGTGCGGCTACGCGATGCGGGCGTCGATGCCTTTGCCTTCGGCGACCTCAGCAGCTCGGACGTGCTCGGGCTCAAAGAGGCGCAGTTCGGTCCGCTCGGCCTCGAGGTGATCGAGCCGCTGTGGGGCCGGTCGTCCCGCGAGAGCGTCGAGATGTTCCTGTCCTCAGGCCTTTGCGCTGTCACAGTGGTGGTCGACGCTGCCGTGCTCGACCGATCGTACGTGGGCGTGGCGCTCGATCGCGACTTCGTCGACCGGCTGCCTCCCGGGGTGGACCCGAGCGGCGAACTCGGTGAGTACCACTCGTTCGTCCACGACGGTCCGCTGTTCCGCACTCCGGTGACACACATGATCTCGCCGGTGCGCCGGCTCGAACGGGAGATCCGCACCACCGAGGGGCTGCGCCGTTATGCCTACTGGCTGGCCACCCCGCAACCCGTCCCGTCAGCGGTCGGTGGGTGGCGCGGACTGGACCGCTCTTCGTCCGAGGTCACGGGCGGTGGGCAGATTCTGTAGGCGCACTTGGCCGCGCGCGACGAGTCGGTCTTCCTCGTCGCGGATCTCGACCTGCCAGAGTTGCTGGAGCCGCCCGCGGTGGACCGGGATTGCCCGCGCGACGACTGTTCCTTCCCGCACCGCACGAAGAAAGTCCGTGGTGTTGGAAACACCGACCGTCTCGCCTGCTCCGTGCTCGTCGTGCCAGAGCGCGGCCCCCACGCTTGCTGCCGTTTCGACGAGCGCCGACCAGACCCCGCCGTGCACGATCCCATACGGCTGCAGCAACTCCGGCCGGATCGGCAGCCGGATGATCACTTCGTCGGAGCCGCTCCGGACGAACTCCATGCCGAGGTGCAGGTTGAATCCTGAGGCCAAGTTGTGCCGCTCCACGATCGCCACGGTAGCAAGGAACGGAGCAGCCTCCCCGTCGACCGCTCACCGGCCTGAACCCCAGGCGCGCCGCACCTCACCCGTCCCGAATCTCTACGCATGGATACCATGCGGGACCCAGAGCAGGCGCCAGTGGAAGGGGATCGGCGTGAGCGACGCGGTGACGCCGTTCGAGGTCACGGTCACGGACGAGCAGGCGGTGGACCTGCGCGGTCGGCTCGCGCGCACCCGCTGGCCGGATCAGCTCGCCGGCCCGGCCCCGTGGGAACACGGGACCGATCTCGGTTACCTGCAGGAGTTGTGTGCGACGTGGGCGGACTACGACTGGCGCGCCTTCGAATCGCGGTGCAACCGATTCCCGCAGTTCCGCACCGTGATCGACGGTCAGAACGTCCACTTCCGGCACGTCCGTTCGCCGGAGCCGAACGCCCGGCCGCTGATTATCAGCCACGGCTGGCCCGGCACGTTCCTGGAGTTCCAGGACGTCATCGGCCCGCTGACCGATCCGGTGGCGCACGGTGGCCGGCCGCAGGACGCTTTCCATGTCGTCACGCCGTCGCTGCCCGGCTACGGCTTCTCCGGCCCGACCACCGACGTCGGCTGGGACCCGGCGCGGATCGCACGAGTATTCGGCGAGCTGATGGGGCGACTCGGATACGGGCAGTTCTTCGCGCAAGGCGGGGACTGGGGCTCCAGCATCACGATGCACCTCGCGGACGAGTTCCCCGACCGGGTGCGGGCTATTCATGTCAGCTTGTTGGTCACCGGGCCCCCATCCGGCGTGGCTGACCCCACCGCCGGGCTGTCGCGCGAGGAACTCGCCGGACTGGAGGCAACCCGGCGCTTCACCTCGATGGAGACCGGTTACCAGGCGATCCAGTCGACCAAGCCGCAGACGGTCAGTTACGGGCTGACGGATTCACCGAGTGGACTCGCGGCGTGGATCGTGGAGAAGTTCCGTACCTGGAGCGACAACGGCGGCGAGGTCGAGGCGACCTTGACCCGCACCCAGCTACTGGACGAGATCTCGGTGTACTGGCTCACCGGCACGATCAACTCTTCCATGCGGCTGTACTCCGAAGCGCTGCGTCCGGACCGGTTCTCCGCGCCGCCCGTTCCGCACGTCCCACTGGGGCACTCCGCGTTCCCGGGGGAGATCTACCGCTTCCCCCGCAGTTGGGCGCAGGCACGGTTCCCCACCTTGAGCTACTGGAATCCGGTAGCGCGGGGCGGTCACTTCGCCGCTCTCGAGGTCCCCGACCTGTTCGTCCAAGAGCTACGTGCCTTCTTCGGCGGTCAGGAGCGGTAGTCGTGCAGGTCCGCGTCCCGAATTTCGACTTCACCGGTATGACGCCGCACTGGGCACCGAACATCGAAGTGGTCCAAGCGGTGAATGCGATCGGGATCATCCCGGCCTACATCGAGCCTTTCCTGATCAAGGTGATGCGCCGCGCGGTGGAGCAGCTGGACCCGGTTGCCGACGCCGAGCTGCTGCGCGACATCGACCTGTTCAACAAGCAGGAGGGCCAGCACTACAAGCTGCACCGGGCGTTCAACGCGATGATCCGCACCTCCTACCCGGACATGACGCGCTACGAGAAGGCCTATGAGGAGGACTACGAACGGTTCCTGCAGACCAAGTCGCTGCGCTGGCTGCTCGCGTACTGCGAGGGATTCGAGAGCATCGGCTCGTCCACGGCGCAGCTGTGGGTCGACGGGCAGATGGAGTCGAAACTGGGGGCTGAGCCGTCCCCGGCGATCGACCTGTGGAAGTGGCATCTCGCCGAGGAGTACGAGCACCGAACCGTCGCACACCGCGTCTATCACCGTCTCTACGGCGAGCCTCGGATCGCCGCCTGGCTCTACCGCATTCGCGGCGTGGTCATCTGCGCCCGGCACATGGGCCAGCGGACCTCCGCGCTGCGCGACTACCTGCTGCGCGCCGACCGGGAACGGATGACCGAGCAGCAGCGACGGGAGTCGCAGCAGCGGGAGCGAGCCGCGACAAAGGCCACCAACCGGGAAAACCTGCGACTACTCGCACACGCGTTCTCCCCGTTCTACGACCCAGCGGAGTTGCCACCCCCGAGCAACATCGCTGAGGTGCTCGCTCGTTACCCCGCCCGGACGGCCTAGCTGGTAGCCCCTCGGAGTTCGGGAGCCGGCTCGATGACGTCGACCTCCTCGCGTGCCGGATACAGACCGACGTAGACGAGCGCCGCGAGGACGCCGCCGACCAGCGGCGCAACGATGAAGACCCAGAGCTGGCTCAGCGAGGCACCGCCGACGATCGCGGCTGGGCCGAGGCTGCGTGCCGGGTTCACCGAGGTGCCGGTCAGCGGCACCCCCATGATGTGCGCCAGGGTGAGCGCGAGACCGATGACCAGCCCCGCCACCGCCGCGTTCAGCGACTTCCGCGTGACCCCGAGAATGACGAGCACGAAGGCGAAGGTCAGCACTATCTCCGCGCCGAACGCACCCGCCGCGTCCAGCCCGATCATGGAATGGGAGCCGTAACCGTCGGTCCCGAGTCCCACGCTGCTGGTCGAGTAGTCCGGCGCGCTCTGCACGATGGAGTACAGCACCGCTGCGCCGGCAAGACCGCCCGCGAACTGGGCGACCCAGTAGCCGATCGCGTCGGCGACGGAGATCTTCTTGGCGGCGAGGAATCCGATGGTGACGGCCGGGTTGATATGGCAGCCGGAGATGGGTCCGATCGCGTAGACCATGATCATGAGGACCAGGCCGAAGGCGAGTGCGGTGGCTACGACGCCCGCGGACGTGCTGGATCCGGTGACTTTGAACCCGAAGCTCAATGTGGCGGTGCCGACGCCGAAGAAGACCAGTAGCGCGGTACCTAAGAACTCGGCGAACAGTGACCTGGGGCTCATACGCACCTCCCGGGTAGTTGTGCGTGATCGTACAAAGAGCGTGCGGCTATGACCGGTAGGTCGACCGCTTTTTCTCCGGCGCGTCGCTAGCGTGTGGCTCAGGTTGGTGCGGCTCCGGTCGGCCGCATCACGCGACGAGGGGAAGGTCCGGATGACCAGCACTGCTGACGAGCTCGAAGCGATCCGCGTACTCAAGGCACGCTACTTCCGCTACATCGACACCAAGGACTGGCAGGCGTGGCGGGAAGTGTTCGCGCCGGACATCGAGGGCAAGGTGGACCAGGCATCGTCGGTCCGCGGTGCAGACGGACAGACCGGGCCCACCTGGCGCGGCGTGGACGAGTTCGTCCCGTCCGTGGTGGCCTTGATCGACGAGTGCAGCACCATGCACCACGGTCACACGCCGGAGATCACGCTGACTTCCGATAGCACCGCAGCGGGCATCTGGGCAATGGAGGACATCGTGGAGTTCCCGGACGGCCGGATGCTTCGGGGGGCCGGTCATTACCACGAGACGTACGAGAAGCAGGGTGGACAGTGGCGGATCAAGACGCTGCACCTGACCCGGACCCGGGTAGAGCTCAGCGGTGACTGGTCCGCGTTCCAGTTCGGGCAGTGACGATGGCCGGATCGCTGTTCGACCTGACCGGCAAGGTCGCCGTCGTCACCGGTGGCAGTCGCGGCATCGGGCGTGCGATTTCGCGGCAACTCGCGAACCACGGCGCGCGGGTCGTGGTGTCGAGCCGCAAGCTCGACGCATGCGAGCAGGTCGTCGGCGAGATCGTCGCGGGCGGCGGTACCGCTCGGGCGCGGGAATGCCACGTCGGCAACCTGCCCGACCTGGAGACCCTGGTCGAGCGCACTACCGAGGAGTGGGGCGGGATCGACATCCTGGTCTGCAACGCGTCGATCAACCCGTTCTACGGTCCGAGCGCCGACATGCCGGCCGAGGTGTTCGACCGGATCATCACCACGAACGTGACGAGAACCGCCCAGCTATGCAACCTCGTATTGCCGCAGATGGCCCAGCGCGGTCAGGGGGCCGTGCTCGTGGTGTCCTCACTGGGCGGCATGCAGGGAACGGACGTACTAGGTGCATACAACATCTCGAAGGCGGCCGAGATGCAGTTGGTCCGCAACATTGCGGTGGAGTGGGGACCCCGCAACATCCGCGCGAATTGCCTCGCCCCGGGTCTGATCAAGACCGACTTCTCCCGCGCGCTGTGGGAGAACCCGGGCAGTGCCTACTTCCAGTCGATCCGGCAGTTGCCGCTGCAGCGCATCGGCACGCCCGACGACGTCGCCGGGATCGCGGTATGCCTGGCTTCGGACGCCGGTGCGTTCATCACCGGCCAGACCATCGCGATCGACGGCGGCAAGCTCATCGGCCGACTGCCGCTACCGGTGCCGCAGGACGGTGGGTAACGGCTCGCGGTGGCTCGAACCGGACGCGCCAGTGTCCACAAGCCGATGAGTTCTGGTGGCCGGGCGCGTCAACCAGCTGACCGCCCCTCGACCGGAGGCCTGCGATGATCGATCTCGAACCCGCCACCCGCGTGCTCACCGCCGTCGTCGAAGGCGTTGGTGACGAACAGCTGACTGCGCCGACCCCTTGTGCCGGCATGAGCGTGGGGGACTTGCTCGACCACATCGACGGCCTCGCGCTGGCCTTCACCGCCGCCGCGACGAAAGAGCTGATCGATGCGGGTGACCAGGGCCCGTCCCCGGACGGAAGCCGGCTCGGGACGGACTGGCGACCCCGGATCGCGCAGCGGCTCGCCGCGCTGACCGATGCGTGGCGGGCCGCTGCCGCCTGGACCGGCATGACCCGCGTCGGCGGCGTCGACCTGCCGGGGGACGTCGCCGGCCTCGTCGCGCTCGACGAGGTGATCGTGCACGGGTGGGATCTCGCGACCGCGACCGGGCAGCGCTTCCGGTGCGATCCGGACCTGGCGGCCGCCGCCATTCAGTTCGTCGAACCGACAGCGATGCAGAACCCGGAGGGGACCCCAGGGCTGTTCGGCCCGCCGTTGCCGGTGTCCGCCGATGCACCGGCGCTGCGCCGCCTGCTCGGCCTGACCGGCCGCGACGTCACCTGGACGGCCTGACCGAGCGACCGGGGCGGCTTCCGACGGACCGCTCTCGGTCTTAGCATGGCGCGATGACCGCACCCACCGTCAGCGGCGAGCTGGACCGGCAACTCGAGCAGTACCGGCTCGAGTTGCGGGCGTACTGCTATCGAATGTTGGCCTCACCGTTCGACGCCGAGGACGCGGTCCAGGAGACGCTCATCCGTGCCTGGCGTGCCCACGATCGGTTCGAGGGGCGGGCCTCGTTGCGGACCTGGCTGTACCGGATCGCGACCAACGTGTGCCTCGACATGCTGCGCGCGGGCGAGCGCCGGGCGCGACCGATGGACCTCGGCCCAGCCCAGGAGCCGGTCGCGTCCAATCTGCGTGAGCTGCCCGAGACGACCTGGCTGGAGCCGACGCCCGACGCGCTCGTGGTCGCATTGGACGGCGATCCGGCTGATGTTGCGGTGGCCCGCGACTCGGTCCGGCTGGCCTTCGTCGCCGCACTGCAGCACCTGCCGCCTCGGCAGCGGGCAGTGCTGATCCTCTGTGACGTGCTGCGCTGGAAGGCTACTGAGGTAGCGGAGTTGCTGGAGACGACGGTCGCGTCGGTGAACAGTGCCATGCAACGGGCCCGCGCCACCCTCGGGACCGGCCGCTCGGCCGGATCCGCCCAGGCGGCCGAGCTGACCGGAGCCGACCGCGACCTGCTTGATCGTTACGTCCAGGCCTTCGAGGCGTACGACATCGACGCGCTGACCGAGCTCATCCACGAGGACGCCACCCAGTCCATGCCACCGTTCGACCTGTGGCTGTCCGGCCGCGAAGACATCTTCGCGTGGTGGTACGGACCGGGGATCGGGTGTCGCGGTTCGCGGGTGCTGCCTACCGAGGCGGCGAACGGAGCACCGGCATTCGGACAGTACAAGCCCAGTCCTGCAGGTGGTTACGAGCCCTGGGCACTGCAGGTCGTCGAGCTGCGTGACGGACGTATCGCCGAGCTCACGTTCTTCCTCGGGACGGCGACGCTCTTCCCGCTGTTCGGACTGCCGCACCGATTGGACGACTAACCCGGTGGAGCAAGAGCAAGATAGGCGGATGCGGGTCTTCGTCGCCGGTGCCACCGGAGTACTCGGGCGGCAGTTGGTCCCCCAACTGCGTGCCGCCGGACACGAGGTCGTCGCCAGCACCACGACGACCGAGAAGCTGCCACTCATCCGCGAGATGGGTGCCGAGCCGGTCCGGGCCGACCTGCTCGACGCCGCCGCGACCGCTCGGGCGGTCCGCAAGGCCAGGCCGGACGCCATCGTGCACGAGGCGACGGCGCTGACGAGCCTGGGCGACATGCGCAACGTCGACCAGACGTTCGAGCGGACCAACCAGCTGCGAACCGTCGGTACCCGCAACCTGCTCGCCGCCGCGCAGGATCTGGGGGCGTGCCGGTTCGTGGCGCAGAGCTTCTGCGGCTGGCCGTACGGCCGATCCGGCTCGTTGGTCAAGACCGAGGACGATCCGCTCGACACCGACCCGCTGCCGCAGACCGGCAAGACCCTCGCCGCGATCAAGGAACTCGAGGCGGTCGTCACCGATAACGGCGGCGTGGTGCTGCGCTACGGCGGCTTCTACGGTCCGGGGACATCCCTGGCGCCGGGAGGTCCGCAGTACGAAGCGGTGCGCAAGCGGATGCTCCCGATCGTCGGCAAGGGTGCCGGTCTGTTCTCGTTCCTGCACGTCGAGGATGCCGCGAGCGCCACGGTGGCGGCGCTGGCCGGCCCGCCCGGCGTCTACAACGTCGTGGACGACGAACCGGCCGCCGCACGTGACTGGATCCCATATCTGGCAAGCATTATCGGGGCGAAGCCGCCCCGCCGCCTGCCAACCTGGATGGCCCGGTGGGCAGCCGGCAGCGTCGCCACCGCGGTACTGACGGTGGGCCGGGGCGCATCCAACGCCAAGGCCAAGCAGCAGCTCGGCTGGAAGCTGCGATATCCGAGTTGGCGTGACGGCTTCCAGCGCGGGCTCAGCTAGCTGAGCGTCACGGCCGCGTCGCCGTCACAGGTATTGCTCGGCGAACCGCTGGACCGCTTCCAGCGCCTGGCTGGTGCGCTCCCACGGATGTACCAGCAGCCGGTCGACACCGGCATCGGCGTACCGCTCGAGGTCGTCGGGCGTGGTGACGGCTCCGGTGAGTGTGACCTCGATCCGTCCGGCACGGCCGGCAGTTTCGCGCATCGCCTCGATCTCCTCGCGACCGGACCGGATTCCCTCGAGCGGCGTCGTCAGCGGGATCCAGCCGTCGCCGTGCAGGGCGGCACGCCGCTTGGCCGCCGCGCTGTCGCCGCCGACGTGCACCGGCGGGTGTGGATCCTGAACCGGCTTCGGCTCGAACATCACCTCGGCGAACTGGAAGAACTCGCCGTCGTGCGCAATCGTGCGCTCCGTCCACAACTGCTTGGAAACCTGCAACGCCTCGTCGACCCGCCGTCCCCGGGTGTGGAAGTCCAGCCCGGCCGCGGTCCATTCCTCCGCCAGCCAGCTCGCCCCGATGCCGTACTCGATCCGGCCGCCCGAGAGCACGTCCGCGGTGGCGACCGCGCGGGCACTCACGAACGGATGCCGCAGGCCGATGTTGAAGACGTTCGTGCCGAGCCGGATGCGGTCGGTTGCCGCCGCGAGGAAGGACAGGTAGGCGAAGACATCGAAGACCTGCACCTCCGGCGGTACCGGCGGATGCTCCTCACCGGCGTTCGGGCTGCCACTCATCTGCACCGGCATGACCAGGTGTTCCGGCAACCAGACGGACTCGTAGCCGAGCCGGTCTGCCTCCTGCGTGATCTCCAGCCATCGGCCCGGGTGCAACATCCCGAGCGCCAACCCGACCTTCACCTATGCCCGCCTCCACTCGACCGCCTGTGCATCGCAGCCGCCAGCGTCATCAGCAGTCAGCCCAGCGATGGTGCGCCGAAGCGTAACGTCGGCTACGTTGGCAGCAAACCACTGATTGGGGTGACTCATGCCACGAATTGCACCCATCGCATGGGATGACTTGGACGACGAGGCCCGCAGGCGGATCGAGGAGGGCACCGCGTCCGGCATGTACCGGATGACGCTGCCGCTGCAGATCGTGGCGCACAGCCCGAACGCGCTGCGCGGGATGGACGAGGGGTACCGAGCGGTCTACGGCTGTTCCGCCATCGGCTCCCGGATCCAGGAACTGATGCGGCTGCGCAGCGCGCAGCTCGGCTCGTGCGCACCCTGCTCGATGAGCCGGAAAGATGACACGCTGACCGAGGAGGACGTCGCCTGCCTGGTGGATCCGGGCGCCGGCACGTACACGGAGCGGGAACGGCTGGCCATCACGATGGTCGACCTGATGGCCACTGACCACCACGCCATCGACGACGACTTCATCCGGCAGCTGGCCAAGGTGTTCAGCACCGAGGAGATCGTCGAGATCGGCTGGTACGCGGGGCAGGTCGTGGGTGGCCACCGATTCATGCACATGCTCGACGCGCTGGGCGATTCCGAGCCGGTGATCGGGGCACGGGAACTCGCGGCTCAGGCCTGATCGGTGGATCTGGGTCTGCAGGACCGCGTCGTGGTCCTCGCCGGACCGGACGCGCCGGACCGGACGGCTGGCGCGGAGGCGCTGTCGGCAGAAGGATGCCGCGTGTCGACCGTCGCCGACTTCGGCGACGCCGCCGCCGAGGTGCAGCGGGCGGTACGGGATCACGGCCGGGTGGACGCTGTCGTGGTCTACCTGCCGTTGCGCCCCGATCAGCCGGCGGTGGCGGCGACCATCGAGGATCTCTACGCGACCTGGTCGTGGGTCGAACAGATCGCAGCCGCGTTCCGGGCTGCGGTACCGGGAATGGCGGAGCGTGGCTGGGGGCGCCTGGTCACCGTGATCACCGGGGATGTGAAGGCGCTCGGTGAGCACGCCGACGAGGTGGGCGCTCTCGCCGGCCTAGGCCTGCTGGGCATGCATAAGGCGGCGGTCGCCGACGTTGCACGGTTCGGGATCAGCGCGAACGCCGTCCTGCGTGACGCTGCTTCGGCCCCGGCGGAGGTGGCGGCGACGGTCGCGTTCCTTGTCTCCGAGCCCGCCGGCTACCTGCAGGGAGTAACCATGTCGCTGGACGGGGCTCGCAGCCCGGTCATGTTCTGAGGGCGCACGATGAAACTGGGGCTCGAAGGGCGGGTGGCGATCATCTCCGGTGGGAGCCGGGGGATCGGCCGTGCCATCGCCACCGCGCTGGCCGCGGAGGGGGCGAACGTCGTCCTGGCCGCTCGCCAGCAGCGGCCGCTTGAGGATGCCGCCGCCGAGATCGACGCGCAGTACCCGGGTCAGGTCGAGACGGCCAGCGCGGACATGTGCGACGTCGACGCGGTGCGCAACGTGGTGGCTGTCGCGAACAAGCGCTTCGGCCCGGTCGGCATCGCGGTCAGCAATGTCATCGGGCACGTGATCGACTCCAGCAAGGAGGGCGAGGGCCCCGGCGCCGGCACCTTCACGACGATCCGGCCGGTTGACTACCGGGACGAGTTCACCCGCCTGCTCGTCTCCGCCTGGGCACTGGCCGACGCGGCTCGCACGGATATGCGGCAGCAGCGCTGGGGTCGCATCCTCAACATCGGATCGGGCGTCGCCCGCGAACCGACCAAGGACCTGCCGCACGTGCTCCCGAACGTGGTACGACCGGCCGTCGCGGGCCTGTACCGGATGCTCGCTCGTTCCCTCGCGCCGGACGGCATCACCGTGAACAACCTGCTCACCGGCGCGATCCTGACCGAGCGGAACCGGTCGTACTGGGAGTGGTTGGCGCAGGAACGCAGGCAGCCGGTCGAAGAGGTCCGGCGGTCGATGACCGACGGGATCCCGGCACGCCGGATGGGGGAGCCGGAGGAGATGGCGGCACTGGCCACCTTCCTGGTCTCCGAGCAGGCGGGCCACATCACCGGACAGTCGATCCCGGTCGACGGCGGTATCAACCGGCACCTGTGATCGTGGGTGCGGGCGGCTTCGACGACCGGCCGGTTGACGCGCGCTACTCGGTGAGAACGATGGCCTGCTCCGGACAGCTACCGGCCGCCTCGCGCACCCCTTGCTCCAGGGCCGCCGGCACCTCGGGGTCGACGACGCTGGCGTGACCGTCCACGTCACTGAGCACGAAGAAATCCGGCGCCACCATCGCGCAGAGCGTGTGACCTTGGCACCGGTCGGGGTCGACGTGGGCTCGCATGCTGTGGTCTCCTCGATCGATGACCTGTCCGGAACCGGCGCGAGCACACTGCGCCGAACCGCAGACCCTAATTTGACATATCTACCAGAAAATTGCCCGACCCGGATTCAACCCGGCGGCGCTGGAGCGCCCTTCGGCCTGAAGTTTCCTTCAGCACAAGGACAGCTTGCCCGGTCGCAGTGGACATGGGAAGGGTGTACGGAATCTGCGACAGCAGCTAATCTTGATTGATCCGCCAGAAGTAGGTCGTGAGACGAGTGCGTCTACTCCCAGGAGCCGTGGTGCACGTGGATGAACGCAAGAGTTGCCCGGTGAGGTTCGACCGGCACGCGCCGGACTATCGCGAGCGATTCGTGTCGATCACACGGGAGCTGCAGGACAAGTGTCCGATCGCGTGGACCGAGACCTATGGCGGGCACTGGGTCGCCAGTGGGCATCAGCAGGTGTTCGACCTGGCCCGTAGCGCGGAGTACTTGTCCAACGACCACGACTCGGAAGGCAAGCGCCGCGGTTACCAGGGCATCAGCATTCCGCAGCTCTCACCCGTGCAGGCCGGGTTCCTGGAGATGGACCCGCCGCAGCAGCGCGAGTATCGGCAGGCGCTCAACCCGTACCTGTCCCCGGCGGCGGTCGCGCGTTGGCAGCCCCTCGTCAGCGACTTGACGCGAGCATGCCTGGACGAGGTGATCGAGTCCGGCCGGATCGATTTCGTCGACGAGCTGGCCAACGTGGTACCGGCGGTGCTCACCTTGGCGATGATGGGGCTGCCGCTCGCTGACTGGGAGATCTATTGCGAGCCGGCTCATGCTTCGGTCTACACGCCGCCCGACTCGCCGGCGATGGCAGGCGTGATGGACGGAATTCAGCGAACCATCGCCGAGCTCAACGAGGGTGTGGCAGCCTGCCGCCGCCAGCCGCGTCCGGGCATGGTCGACGCCTTGCTGCAGGCGGAGATCGCCGGCGCGCGACTGCCCGACCAGGACATCGTCGGGGCGTTGTATCTCGTTATCGGTGGTGGTTTCGATACGACCACCGCGTTGACGGCCCACGCGCTGGAGTGGCTCGGACAGAACCCCGATCAGCGCCGGCGGCTCAGCGATCAGCGTGAGGAGCTACTGAATCCGGCGACCGAGGAGTTCCTGCGGTTCTTCACCCCGGCACCCGGCGACGCCCGCACGATCAGCCAGGACTGCGTAGTCGCGGACACCCGATTCCAGGAGGGGGAGCGGCTCTGGCTTTCCTGGGCGATGGCTAATCGTGATCCGTCGGTCTTCCCCGACCCGGATACGATCCACCTGGATCGGAAGTTCAACCGCCACAGCAGCTTCGGCCTGGGCATCCATCGGTGTATCGGCTCCAACATGGCGCGGATGACGTTCAAGACGATGCTCACCCAGGTCCTGGACCGGATGCCTGGCTACGTGTGCGACCAGGCTGGAACCGTGCACTACGACACGGTGGGTGTCATCAACGGGATGAAGCACCTGCCGGCTACCTTCGAGCCGGGTGCCCGGCTCGGCGACGGGGTGGAGGCCACGATCGCTCGCTGGCAGCGCCGGTGTGACGACGAGGGTCTGGCGGCGCCGATCGTGCGCGCAGAGCAGGTCCGGCAACGGTAGTCGGCGGTGGTCGAGGTCGCAGTCGAGGGCGTGGGGACCTGATCTGTCGGCGCTCGGCCTTGGCGACCGACGGCGGTCAGCGGAAGCCGGAGACCTCGTGCGGGCTGTAGGGCCGCTCCAACCGCGCGATCTCGCCGTCTGTTAGCACGAGGTCCAGCGCGGACACGGCGTCCGCGAGGTGTCCCGGCTTGGTCGCTCCGATGATCGGCGAACTCACCTCGGACTTGCCCAGCACCCAGGCGAGCGCGACTTGGGCGCGCGGCACGCCGCGTTCTGCGGCGACCGCACCCACCACGTCGACGATCGCCTGGTCACCGTCGGTATAGAGCGTGCTGCCGAACGCATCCGATCCGGACCGGTCGGTCTCGCTGTCCCAGGGGCGTGCGAGCCGCCCGCGCGCCAGCGGGCTCCACGGGATCACCCCGATGCCCTCTTCTACGCACAGCGGCAGCATCTCCCGCTCCTCTTCCCGGTACAGCAGGTTGAGGTGGTTCTGCATCGAGACGAAGCGGGCCCAGCCGTGCAGGTCGGACAGGTAGAGCGCCTTGGCGAACTGCCACGCGTACATCGACGACGCTCCGATGTAGCGGGCCTTGCCCGCGCGGACCACGTCGTTCAGGGCTTCGAGCGTCTCGACCAGCGGGGTGTGCGGGTCGTATCGATGGATCTGGTAAAGGTCGACGTAGTCGGTGCCGAGCCGGCGCAGGCTGGCGTCGATCTCGTGCATGATCGCCTTGCGGGACAGACCGCCGCCACCCGGACCGGGCCGCATCTGGCCGTGCACCTTGGTGGCGATCACGATCTCTTCGCGGCGGGCGAACTCCGCGAGAGCCCGGCCGGTGATCTCCTCGCTACTGCCGGCCGAGTACACGTTGGCGGTATCGAAGAAGTTGATCCCCGCCTCCAGCGCGGCGCGGAAGAACGGCCTACTGGCTCGTTCGTCCAGCGACCACGGGTGCGCGCCGCGACCGGGCTCGCCGTAGCTCATGCACCCGAGGCAGATCCGGGATACCTCCAGGCCGGTGTTGCCCAGCCGTGTGTACTGCATCGTCAGCCGTCTCTTTCCTGGTCCAGGTGTGTCGTGATTGCGTCGCAGATCTCGCGCAACTGCTCCACCTGCGTCGGTGTCAAGGCGTCGAACAGCGCTGAGCGGACCCGGGTGACGTGCCCCGGTGCCGCGGCCTCCAGCGCCGCAAAGCCGGCGTCGGTGAGCTGGGCGAGTTGGCCGCGCTTGTCCGTCTCGCAGTCCCGGCGCCGGACCCAGCCGAGCTCGGCGAGACGGGAGACCGCGTGCGAGAGCCGGCTGCGGCTCGATTGGGAGCGCGCGGCCAACTCGCTCATCCGCAGCGCGCGCCCGGCCGCCTCGGAGAGCCCGACCAGGATCTCGTAGTACGTGTGCGGAATCTGCGCCTCGTCCTGCAGCTGGCTTTCGATGACCGAGTGCAGCAGCGTGGTGGCCCGCAGGTAGGACCGCCAGGTTTGTTGCTCGGCGCCGGTCAGCCACCGGGTGCCATCCCTGGAATCAGCCACACCACAGCGTATCAAGTTAGTTGAACGCTTGACAAAGTACCGAGAACGTGATCGTATAAGTTGAGAGTTCAATTAGTTGGGAGCAGTCATGAGTGTTGCCACCACCCCGCAGATCCCCGGCTATGTCGCTGGTGCCTGGACCATCGACCCGGTGCACAGCGAGATCGGCTTCGCCGCGCGCCACATGATGGTGAGCAAGGTCCGCGGCAAGTTCACCGAGTTCTCGGGCAAGCTGGTCACCGCCCCGGATCCGTCCCAGTCGTCGGTCACCGCCGAGATCGCGCTCGCGTCGATCGACACCGGCAATGCGGACCGCGACGCACACGTGCGCTCGGCAGACTTCTTCGACAGTGAGAAGCACCCGACGATGACCTACCGGTCGACGGCGGTCCGCCCGGACGGCGACGGCTACGTCGTGGACGGCGAGCTCACCCTCAGGGGCGTCAGCCGGAACGTCCCGCTGACGCTGGAGATCAACGGGTTCGGGCCGGACCCGTACGGCGGCACCCGGGCGGGCTTCACCGCAACCGCGGAGATCAACCGGCGTGACTTCGGGGTGAACTTCAACGCCACGTTGGAGACCGGCGGCCTCGTAGTGAGCGACAAGATCACGATCCAGCTGGAGATCGAGGCCGTGCTCGACGCCTGATCGCTCCCGCCTCCGGCGCGGACGCGCTACTTCTTCGCCGCGCTCTTGGCGGTGAAGGCGCGTACCCGGGAGATGTGGTCCTCCGAGGTTATCAACGCCGTGTTGGCGATCCGGTCCATGTTGCGGGCGGTGACCCGGTCGGAATCCGCCGCGGCGTCGATCGCCAGCTTCGCCAACCCCACCGCATCCCGAGGCAGTGCCGCGAGCTCCCGCGCGAACGCCTGCACCCGCGCCGCGAAGTCGCCAGCCGCGACCACCTCGTGTACGAAACCGATCTGCCGGGCGTGCTCGGCGTCGATGTTCTGGCAGGCGAGCGCGATCCAGCGGGCCCAGTGCGGACCGATGAGCCGGGTAAGCCGGCTGATGCCGCCCGACCCCGGGATCACCGCCAGATTGACCACCTCGGGCAGGCCGAAGATGGCACTGTCCGCGGCGAGTCGGAAGTCACAGGAACTCGCCATCTCCACGCCCACGCCAAGGCACGGGCCCTGCGCCGCCAGCACGACAGGCTTCTCGACCGCCTCGAACTCGTCGAACAGCAGGTGCAGCTTGCGGTAGTCGCGGCGCACGCTGGTGCCGTACTCGCTCCGCTGCGTCGGCAGCCCGCCGATATCGATCCCGGCGGTGAAGTACCGCCCTTCGGCAGTGATCACCAGCACCTGTAGATCGTCACGCTCCGCGAGGTCGTGCACAGCGCTACGCAGACCGTCGAGCATCTGCTCGCTCACAGCGTTGAGCTTGTCATCCCGGGTGAAGGTGATGGTGACGACACCGTCGGACTCGTCACGACGGAACTGATCGCTCATGGGTGCTCCTGGTCTGGGTGCGAGCTGGCTGCGAGCGGTATCGGCGAACAGGACCTCCTGCGCGGCCTACTGCGGTGCGAACCGCTGGCCGGCGTCGAGGCGGATGGTCTGTCCGTTCAACATGGGGTTCTCGACGATGGCGACGGCGAGCCGGGCGTACTCCTCCGGCCGGCCCATCCGCTTCGGGAACGCCGCGTCGCGCACCAGTGCCGACTTCATGTCCTCGGGTACCGCGGCGGTCGCACCGGTTTCGAACAGACTGGGTGCGATCGCGGTCACGCGGATACCGCGGCTGCCGAGGTCGCGTGCCATGGTCAGGCACATCCCGGCGATGCCAGCCTTCGCCGCGGTGTAGGCGATCTGGCCGATCTGCCCTTCGAAGGCGGCGATCGACGCGGTGTTGATGATCACGCCGCGCTCGCCGTCGTCGTTGACCGGCTCGGCGGAGTTCATGTGCCAGGCCTGGAGCCGGTTCAGGTTGAAGGTGGCGATCAGGTTGAGCTCGACCGTCGCGCGGAACTCGTCCAGGGGGTGCGGGCCGGACTTGGTCAGCGTCCGCTTCGCGATGCCGCCCCCCGCGGTATTCACCGCAACGTGCAGCCCGCCGAGCTGACTGACCGCTGCGGCGAGCGCCGATTCGGTGCCCTCGGCATCGGTCACGTCGCAGCCGAAGAACTGCGCGCCGATCTCACCGGCCACTTGCTCGCCGGCGCTGGCCGGCCGGTCCAGGATCGCGACCCGCGCGCCCGCACCGGCGAGGGCCGTAGCCGTCGCCTTGCCGAACCCGGATGCTCCACCCACGACGACGGCACAACGGTCCTTGATCTGCACGCTCTGGTCCTTTCGACTTTCCGGCAACAGGGAACTGAGATTACTCGGTCAGCGGTACTGGCTCAGTTGACCAGTGGATCACGCGGCAGGCCGAGAATGCGCTCGGCGATCACGTTGCGGACCACCTCGGATGTGCCGCCCGCGATCGTGTAGCAGCGGCTCATCAGGTAGGCGTGCTGCAGCTCCGGGGCGCCGTCCGCCACGGCCGCCTGGCCGGCGGCGGCCAGGCCGAACTCGGCGACGCGCTGCTGCTGCTCGGCGCCCAGCATCTTGCTGACGTTGCCCTCCGGCCCCGGCGGGCCACCGGCCACCGCTCGCGCCGCCTGCCGCACCGTCAGCAGCCGGATCGCCTGCTCCCGGCCGAGCAGCTCGCCGAGCGTCCGCCGGTCCGCGTCGCCGAGGGCGTCGCCGAACAGCGACACCAGATCGCGGGCGGTGGCCGACAGCGAGTTCTTGCCGCCGCCGATGCTCACCCGCTCGTTACCGAGAGTCGCGCGCGCCACTGTCCAGCCGCTGTTGACCTCCCCGACGACATCGGCGTCCGGGACGAAGACGTCATCGAAGAAGACCTCGTTGAACAGCGCATCACCGGTGATCTCGCGCAGCGGCCGCACGTCCACCCCCGGGGCGTGCATATCGATCACCATGGCGGTGATCCCGGCGTGCTTCTTGACTGTGGTGTCAGTACGGACCGTGGCCAGGCCGCGATTGCACAGGTGAGCTCCACTGGTCCATACCTTCTGGCCGTTGATCCGCCAGCCACCCTCGACCCGTTCCGCCCGGGTCTGCACGGCTGCCGCGTCCGAACCGGCGCCCGGCTCGCTGAACAGCTGGCAGAACGTGAGGTCGCCGCGGAGACTGGGCATGATCCACCGCTCGATCTGTTCAGCGGTGCCGTGCTGGAGCAGCGTCAACGTGACCCAGCCGCCGATACCGAGGTTGGGCAGCTCGACGTCGGCGAACTCCTCGTCCAGCACCAGCTGTTCCACCGCGCCGGCCGCCCGGCCGTACGGCTTCGGCCAGTGCGGCATCACGTAGCCGTCCCGGGTCAGCGCCTCGCGGAACTCGTCCGCCGGTAGGCTTCGGTGCTCCGCGACCCAGGTGCGCGCCTCGGCGCGGATGGCCTCCGCCGCCGGCGGCAGGTCCATCGACGGCTCGCGGTGCGCGCCGCGGCCGGTCAGCGTCGTGATCTCGTCGCGGGCTGCTGCGACCGGACCGAACACCTGGGCCAGCGTCGCAGCACGGCGCAGGTACAGGTGCGCGTTGTGTTCCCAGGTGAACCCGATCCCGCCTTGCACCTGGATGTTCAACTCCGCGTTGCGCACGTTCGCATCGAGCGCGACCGCTGCGGCAACGGCGGAGGCGAGATCAGCCTCGTCGGCGGTGGCCGCCGGCCGCACCGCGTCCCAGGCGACCGCGGTCGCCAACTCGGAGTTCGCCAGCATGTTCGCCGCGTGGTGCTTGACAGCCTGGAAACTGCCGATCGGACGGCCGAACTGCTCGCGCACCTTCGCGTAGTCCACGGCCATCTGCAGGGTGGCGCCAGCTCCTCCGGAGGCCTCGGCAGCCGCCAGCGCCCGGGCGATGCGACGGGCCACCGGCGCGGCGCCGCTCAGTACGCCGACCACCACAGCGTCGGTGGCCCGGACCCCGGCTAGCCGCCGGGTGAGATCGAGGCTTGCCAGCGGGGTCCGTTCCACCGCGCCGGTCTCGACCACGACGACGTCGTCGCCGGCGGGCAGTAGCAGCAGGTCCGCCAGCGCGGCGCCCAGTACCGGTCCGGCGTCGCCGCTGACGGTGCTGTCCGCGGCGCGGGTCAGGCCGGGACCGAGCCCGACCGCCGCCAGCCGTGATCCGTCCGCGAGGCCCGGTAGCAGTTGGCCGCGCAGCGCCTCGTCGGCTGTCTCGGCGATCACGGCCGAGGCGATGACGGTGGGCAGGAACGGCCCGGGCGCCACGGTCGCACCGAGCTGTTCGAGCACGATCGCGAGTTCCGGCAGTCCGGCACCGCCGCCGCCGTACTCCTCGGGTAGGTGCAGGCCAAGCCAGCCCAGACTGCATAGTTCGGGCCAGAACGGCGGGAGCTGCTCGTCGGGGGCGTCGAGCAGGGCGCGGGCCGCGTCCAGCCCAGCGGCGTTCTTGAGGAAGGACCGCGCGACGTCGGCGAGGGCCTGGTGGTCGGAGGTGATTGCGAGGGCCATGCTCGGACCGTACCTGTCTTGTCAGGAGACCGGCCGCGGGCCGGTCGTGGTTGTCGGATCGTCAGTCGCGGCGTAACAGCACGCAGCCTGCCGGGGTGCCGCCTCCAGCGGCCACGGCGGCCACCCGCGCATTCGGTACCTGGCGTTCGCCGGCTTCGCCGCGTAGCTGCAGGATCGCCTCCGCCATGAACCCGTAGCCGTGCAGCCGGCCGGCGGACAGCTGCCCGCCGTGCGTGTTCAGCGGCAGGACGCCGTCCATCGCGATGTTCTTGCCGCCGTCGAGGAAATCCTTCGCCTCGCCGATACCGCAGAAGCCGAGCCCCTCCAGCCAGGAAAGCGTGTTGAACGTGAAGCCGTCGTAGATCTCGGCGACGTCGACGTCGGTCGGGCGCAAGTCGGTACGGGTCCACAGGTGCGCACCCGGGCCGAGCGCTTGTGGCATGTGGTAGATCGTGTCCTGATCCCAGGACAGCCGCTCGAGCATCTGGGTCCCGCAGGCCTCGACCAGAACCGGCGGCTTGGCCATGTCCCGGGCTGTCTCGCGGGCCGAGACGATGATCGCGACCGCGCCGTCCACCGGAACATCGCAGTCGTACAGGCCGAACGGTGTACTCACCATCCGTGCATTGAGGTAGTCGTCCATCGTGATCGGATCGGTGTAGACGGCATCCGGGTTACGGACCGCGTTGGCCCGGGCGTTGATCGCCATCCAGCCGAGCGTCTCGCGGCTCGCTCCGTACCGGTGGAAGTAGCTGGCTGCCTGCATGCCGATCCAGTTCGTCGCCGACAGCGCCCCGAACGGCAGCCGGAACTCCATCATGTCGGTGGCCCGGGCGGTGGACGGCGGGATCTTGCCGCTGCGTTGCAGGGCGGCCTCCGACGCCTGCCATAGAGTCCGGAAGCACAACACGTGCCGGCACAGGCCAGCGGCCACCGCGAGCATCGCGGTGTAGACCGAGCCGAGCTGGCCGGGGGTCT
>Ga0164242_10002449_pt1 | contig 21458 bp, 15 predicted proteins | sample OricomgcompostMG_FD_108783 | JGI IMG/M metagenome (GOLD analysis project Ga0164242, IMG submission 108783) | Miracle-Growth compost microbial communities from Emeryville, California, USA - Original compost - Miracle growth compost (MG) ... | reverse complement strand
TGCCGCCTCGATGAGGTTCATCTGAGCTTGGCCGCTCGCTTCGTCGGAAATGGCGATGGCGGAAATGACGGTGTGGATATTGTGCGTCTCGAGGATTGATACTAAGTCGTCAATCTTGGAGTAGTCGACAATGACGCAATGGGGATCGCTGATCTTGCTCCGGGTAAGAAGCACCAAGTCATGTCCCCTGGAGAGAAGCGCATCCGCAATGGCCTTGCCGACGCCGGCAGTACCGCCTGCTAAGGCTACTTTAGTCATATAGTAGGCAGTAAAAGGACCCAGTAAGAATACGAGGGAGTCGTTTCCAGGGTCGCAATGCTCTAGCCTGGTACTGGTAAGAGCGATTGGCGATATCTTGTCACGTAAGAGTTACCTGTTGTCCGTTTTTGTAGCATGCAGGGAGGCGCACAGACCGTATTCCATCACTTTGTCATTCCGTCTCTTCCGCAATACGGAGCACATCCTCCTTCTTCCGGGAGGGATAGTCAGATGGGGAAGTTATGTGATTAGCCACAATGCTACACTTCCATACCGCAATCGGTTTCAATTCGGGGTACGTACCGAGGGACCTAACTAGAGGCTCAATGTGTAACGTGCAGTCGAGATGATATTCTTGCAGTATTCTCAGCCAAGGGTATCCGCAAATCCTCATCCTCAAGCTCAATTTACTATCGTTTACTGTTATTGTAACTTGGATAACATACTAGGACATTGACTTGATTTGATACGCACCCTCCTTATCACGGCAAGCCAAATCACAAATTCTTCAGGTCCGTACAAGAGAATGCTAGTTGTGGGTGTGGGTGTTTGTCTAAGAGAATGATAGCCCAAGAGAATGATAGCCCAAGAGAATGATAGCCCAAGAGAATGATAGCCCAAGAGAATGATAGCCCAAGAGAATGACAGTTGAGGATAAGAGAAACAAAAGACCGTGATAGCGTGTTCAGTTTAACATCTCAAACGCGTTGCAACCCAACTCTCAAATTTCCTCCGTCATTAGAATCCTGTCAGCTTCAATTATGAGAGTGCCCTCCCAACAAATTCGAGCTGTCCCGTACACGGTGGGCGAGGACTTGCATTGCCTGCTCTTATCTGCCCTATTTCCCCTGTTGACTTCGGAGAGCGTTCAAAAGAGCAGTGTTCTGGCGAGCCGACCCCGGCGGACCGGCATTGATACCCATCTGAGAAGCCATGTGCTGACGTCCCGAAAGGCTGGAGTCCATTCCGTGACTTTTCATGAAGTCGACAACAGAGTTAGGGTCTAGATATAAACTGTTAGTGATCAGTGTAATAATAATCTCACCGGAGGATGCCACTTGCCTCCGAATCCCGGCTGAGGACCGTTGAAGTTTCCACCATGGCGGACGCTAACACTAGCATCGCCAGTGAACGATAAGAGTGAACCAACCACCCGAACGGCGACGTTAATCAGTGACGGCCAGTCCACGCCCTCCGCATTCTCCCGCGGTGCCGCATCCTTGCCGGAAGAAAACTGGCGAGGGGACGGGTCGGGAGTATGCTCCTCGTGAGCCTGCTCATGTTGCTGGTCATCGGAGGCCGGAGTTGAAGGACGACTCTCGGACTTGGACTCCATGAGAGGCCTGCGGGGTTTTTTTTTGAGTTGCAAGGGTAATAGAATGGTAAATGTGGGATGGTATGGCGGTAGCAAGTGAGTATGTCAATGTTGCATGCAGGTGTTCTGTCCTTGAGAAGGTCAAGGGAAACTTTACCCTACTTTTATATACAGGCTGGAGGGCCGAATTCCTGGGTTCATCACCGAATATGCCTAGACCCGGCTGCCTCCCAGAGACACCGCCAAATACACTTATCTACAGACAGGCTTTCTTCAATAATTAGGCTGCGATCAGTCTTACGTATCACGACGAGAGCGTGTAGTCGAATCTGCCTCGACGCCTCGACGCCGGCTTCAGCTTCTAGTACCACGGGTGTAGCCAACGCAACCGTATCATCTACAACAGATACATACCGTTCCCAGTTCACATGTCTGTTGGGTTTGTGGAAAAGATTTTGCTGAGGGGAACATGGCCTCGGTAAGGTCCCATATTGGTTCCAAACCACTGGGCCGCATAGATCCCACCTAAGCGCCCATTTCCCGAGTAGATGCTAGTAAGTCTTCTCTTGGGTGATTGGCCAAAAGGTGTAAAGTGTTGGGTGGCAGTGAAAGAGCAGCCTTTCACACGTTCATCACAGCCCCGACTTCAGTTATGGTGATAACGTCTAGGCTGCCTTTGCCCTGAGAACTCCAATCTGCCTTGTCCAAGTGGCGTTTCCTCTCAAATGGAACGATCACCTGAGTTATATTCTCGTAAACGTATCCCACAACAGGATAGAGTACGCATCCAGTCGCCCATTCCAACCTCGGCGGAAACAGGGACGGTATGGTTACTTACCATATCCTCCTGGCCAGTGTGTCGAGCGGGGAGGCCAACAAGGCAGATTTTTGGGTCCAAAGCGCTACGCACCGCACCGCTGCTAGTCCCTGAGCACATGAAGCTGGAGCGGTTTGGTACATGGTGCAATATGTGGCCGGCGGTTGCCCCACCAATCAGCCACGTCTCGCCGACCGGCGGTTAGTGTAAGAAGTGCGGACCCAAAGGCACTTTCTTATGGCTTATGCATTCGGCCACTTTAATTTAAGAGGCAGCCTATGGGGGCCCCGTCGCTCGGCCAGAGGCAAGTCGTACTTCGGGACGGTGATGTCTGTGGGATCGGCGCCGGTACCAGGCCCGCTCCGGAGCATAGCCGAGCTCCTCGAGGCTACCCATCGGGCCATAGCCTGTGACAAAAATGGTAATGCTTGCTATTTTGATCCTGACCATGCAATTCAAAATTGAACTATCCATAGTCAGAGAGTTCCAGGTTTTAATTTTATGAGATAATATAAATTTTGGTGGGGAGCGACGGCCGGTGACTTCAACACCATAGATAGGAAGGGCTAGAATGAGGCCTTCCTGTCTCTCTCGGAAGTTTCCTCTTCATGACAGAGGACAAGCAAGCAACAAGAAGTACCATCTAACAACACAATCACTGATACATTCTAGATGGCATAGACCTCGGCCACGCAGATCCGGTCACGTTTGATATAGAGTACGTGATGTTTTACTTACACAACCTAGTACAATGCTGCCGAGTGCCAGTGCAACAACAACCGCTTTAATATAACGTCAATTGGGAGATACGTACTGCGAACCTGCACACCTACCTAATAACAAAACATGAGCAGAGGCACTAGTTAGTTGTGAGTAAATAAACCTCCAAAGTCATTCGTTACTAGAGTGATACTGGAGCGGAAAACTGGGTAGATGATGAAAATTGAGGGTACAGTGTACGGGCCGTGGTCGTGATCGTTCGGCACGGGATCTATAACGTGTACGTTCAATACTTTGATAGCAACTTTTACGTAGGAGAGACTCTGAGCAGTAATTACTCACTGTTTCTGTCAAAAATCACTCCTTGCTGATGTAAGAGGTGACCATTTCTTCAAGGTAGGGATGACTCACTCGAGCTTAAGCGAGACATCATCGCCTGAGACGGACTACCTTGACTGAGTCGTTTTGGTGGTTGTCAGGTCGAGTCAGAGAAGCGAGGTTGAGTCGCGGTGGCATTTAAGATTCTGAGACAAAGGCGGCTTAGATACTGGTGGTTATGTCCTAATTTTGCCCGCGTGATACAACCCTCCTTTCGAGATTCACACCCAAAAAACAAGGACCTCACCACACTAAGCACCCAAGTAGTTAGTAGCCAGCCACTCTTTTCCGTTGGAAAGGCGTATCCTCTAGGAATAACGCCTTATCGATATTATCCCCGCTCTTTACGAGTCCCCCAGCCGTGTTGGTTGTAGACTTGGGCTATGAGAGCAGGAAATGGGCGCTGAGATGGGTTTTCGTCGTCGTCAAGATTGACTGAGATCCTGTCTATTTTAAGGAGCTACCAGTACCAGTGGTATTCTTTTTTTACCAAAAATCCAGGCATCTCTCCCTGGATGCAAACGCAACGACACCCCGCGCTTTCAAAATAGGCTATAGACACCTTGTGCTGGTGTGGTCACTACGGACGCCCCCCTTCGGAGGTTTGAACGGAGGTGGGTAGCGGCAGTGTTGACATTCGCATTTCCGGCGTGAGACACTTGCCGAGCGGGGGACAGGCCGCCCTTGCGACAAAAATCTCGCCCTTCCGGGTGTGTCACCCCCGCCGAGCACGGCCGACCCACCCCACCAACAAACAAACACACACACACACACACACACACACACCCCTAGGCGTGGTGGGGCTTGCGGTTCAGTCATGGGATCACACCTCCATCAGGCACCCGGTTTTGTTGGAGCGGGGGTTTTTGTATGTGGGCTGCGGGAGACGGGCGATGCGAGCAGGGAGCCGGGGTGAGCTGAGGTGAAAGGAGAGTGGGTGTGCTCGTGTCGGTGTGCCTTGGAGCGGGATAGGGGAGTTGGGTTGTCTGACTCCCCCGGTGTGGGCATGGGTAGCTGAAACGGGCCGGCATCGGGGGTGGGTGGGAAGAGGGTGTGGTGTGTGGTGTTCGGTTTGTGTTATCCCATTTCGCTGCGGCGAGTGCTGAACCGAGATGTTTGCGAAGGAAAGCAATCAAGACGCTGGCCGAGGATTCCGGGGGCGGTGCGGGCGACGGATTTCGCTGCGAGGATGGGATTTTGGATGATCGACAACCGATTTTCTCAAATGAACCATGAAGGTTAAATGATGGGATACTACAGAGTAAGCACGGAGGTTTTTGCACCTGGCTCTTAGGCAGCTGGATGTCCCTGCAGCTCGGATCTGCAGGCTTGCATCGCGGGGTATCAATCTGCAGAGTGGACGGAGAGAATGCTTGAAAATAAACAATTTGATGGTTTGTTGTTCAGTTGCTATGGCTAATCATTTGTTGCCTCGCAGCGCAGTTCGCCAGACGCCGCGTAAATATATCCCTTCCAAGTATCACCAGCCCATCCGACCGATTCCCAAATGTAAACCTTAGTAATTCCACCTAGACTCCAAACAAAACGGTTGAATACAAATCATAACACCTCACATGTACTTGTACACGTCCTCGGCAGGGTAGTAAACCCTTGAGCGCCGGCGATCGCTGGGCTCCTCAAACCGGCCCCTCAGCCGGTCCCAGTACTTCTTCTCCTCCCTGTTCTCCTTCTCCTTGGGGCCCTCGCGCCTCGTGGCACCACTGCGGATATCCAGTCTTTCGACTGCGCTCCGCAGCTCTCCGTAGGCGCCGTCGTCGTTGCCGCCGGCACTCTTCTTCAAAATGCCCTTGACCTCCTGGTGCACATGGGGCTTAGGCCGGCCTGCGATGCGTCGGTTCTGCGCCGCGATCTCAGCCTCGACCTGGTCCTTCCACCGGAGTTCCTTGCGGGCGGCGGCCGAGGCCGATAGAGGGTGAGTGGCGGCCGAGGCCTGGGTGAAGTCGCTGCCCACCGGCATGGCGCTGTGGATCGCGGCCGAGGCCCTGCGCTCGGCCCTGCGTCTCCGGCGCTCCTCGCGCTCCTCGTCCACGAAAGTGGCGCGCTGGGGCGAGGGCGAACGTGCGCGACGCTGGGGTTGATAGGTAGAGTTGCGGCGGCCTAGGTCCTCGAGGATGCGGACGGGTCCGATGGGGACTTCGCGCGACGAAAGACGGCGCGTGGGCTGCTGATCGACGAAGGTGGGCATGGTGTTGGAGCGCTTGATGGCGGGGCGGGGCGCGGGGGGCTCCGGGGCGTGGGGTACGACGACGACGCGGCCACGAGTGAACCGGTCATCGACGACGTGGCTGTCACGGGCGGCGGTAGACTGGCGCCTCCGGTTCACGTCGGCGATCTTGGAGCCGTTGACGTAGACACCGGACTCGCGCCTGCGTGAAGGAGAGGGCGACTTTGACCGGCGCGGGGTTGGGGGCAGAACGCTGAGGTGAAAGTCGGGGCGGTGGTAGGGTGTTGGCTTGCGGTCGGCCATGCTGGAGGCAGGCTCCGGGGCGGAGCGCCCTTGGAGCTTGGTGAAAGGGAACGAGCGTCTGTACTGTTGCACTTCCGGGCGGGAGCACATCAAGCCGGGGCGGCATGTGTCAACGCGTTCAGTAACATCCTCGGCACCATCGCCGTAGGTGTTGTAGTAGATAGTCTTGCGGCACATGGTTGCGGTTTGAAACGTAGGAAGGGAAGGTGTTCTCTGGAGTGGACGCTGCGTGGGCAGGGCGTCGAGATGGTCTCTTCCCGGCTCTTGGGGTTGGCGATATATATATCTGAGCGGTGTACCGACTCGGATATGGGTCGACGTCGACGAGTGTGGCAGACGTCTGTGAGTGTTGTAGGTGCGGTGGATGGTGTTCTGGATGATGGCCGCTGGGGCAGTCAAGGGCACGTCGATGTCAGTCGGCCGTGTCAGAGACGAAGCAGTCTTTTGAGTAGCTTTGTGTTTGAGTCCACGACATTAGGACATGGGAACTGGGCCAAGGTGCTGTTGCGGTCGAGGTGGAATGGCGATGGCCGATAAATAGGTGAGCGGGGGAAAGGAGGCCTGGGTGGGTTCCGGTCGAGGCTTGGTGAGGGTGGGCTGTTGGAAGAGAGAGGGTCGAAACTTGTTCTTTGTTGAGTGTGTGGGTTGAAGAGAACGGGTTGTGGTCAAGGTCAGATCCAAGGGCAGGTGGCCGTTTTAGTATTAAATATAGCTTTTTGGCTTACGGTGAAGTGTGGTGAGGGCCATGGGCATGGGGAAAGAACAGGCAGCATTGACCAGGAGCATTGGCCAGGTGCAAGGGGGGATGCATCCTTGGCACAACTGCATCCACCGCATCCACCGACGCTACTGTGTAAAGGGAAACCCCATTTCAGTGCTCGGGCCAATAGCTGGCCCCGAACTCAAGAGGCTGAGCCGCGGCGAGCCAACGAAACCAGCGCGGGTGACCCACTCTTGGGGGCTTTACTCCCACACGCCCCCACCACTCCCCTCCCTCGGTGGCCTACGCTTCACCCCCTTGACCCCCCTGTTGAGGCGAGGATCCTGGTAGGACTCAATGGAAGGAAGAGGGAGCCCACTGGCTGTGAGGAACTCCCAAGTGGTCGGAACCGAAAGAAGCAGCGCGCAAAGCCGCCAACCGTGAAGGGGGGAAATAGCAACAGGAGGCCCCGGAGATAGAAGCAATGGAAGGTGGGCGATCGCGAGGGGACGCACGAATTATGCAGCCAGGATTTCCGACCGCACGGCGCGAAACGAAACAGCGAAGTCCTCGAGCCAGAAGAGAAAACCATCTGCATCGACACACTCACGACCCTTTCCACGGTCTAAACCAGGGTGCCTTCGACGAGCAGGAGTTTGGCAGAACGGGAGTGCGATTAGTGCAACTCTGCAGCTGCCTGGGGCCAGTCAAACTGTCCATCTCCATCCGACAAGAAAGTCCTTGCCGGCCTGAGTCATTCTCCGAAGGCCCCCAACCAACGGCATTCGCGAATGCCCATTGAGGACTTGAGTCTCCTGCAAGGGCCGCGGGGAGACATGTATGCCATCCGGGAACGGTGCAGTAGTGCAGAGCACAGAGATCAACAGTTCATCGGGGGGAGCGAGTCGGACGACAGAGAATTGCAGGATGGAAATGCCCTGCCACGATGGCGCATACTGCTGGTTCCCTCTCTTCGGCCGGCCCCGACGACCTGGGTCTTCGACTCGTCCTGGCACAGCCACGACGAGCGCCTCCCACACACACACCCCGCGCGACCGCGGGGTTGTGGCAGTTGGTAGCAGGAAAGGCTTTGAAGCAGGTAGGGTTTCAACCATGACCATGTCAATCGCGATTGACAGGTGCCATTCGGTGTCCCCCCGTCCAGGTTGGACTTGAGCGAACAGGCCAGCTGGCCAGTGCCCAGTGCCTATTTTCTGCCCACTGTTGCCACCCCTCCAAAGACCGTCACTGGAATTGCGATGCCTAGGAGCAGTTCTGCATCCTCCTGCAGTAGCCCCCGGTAGGTACTTCTCTAGCGTCCTAGGCTAGGACTCGTCAACCCCACTCAGAGTGGCTCGTGAGCCGTGACTCACGCCTTTGAGCCGACAAAGGACGGCATGGAGGGCGGTTGTGATGACCTCACCGAGGTGAGGACGAGGGCATCCTGCTGAGCAAGAAACTCGTCACCGAAGCCCTCGACGCGTAACGAGCAAGCCCAGGTGAAGGTCCTTCCTCGTCATGGCCGCCCGGCTTGGCAACGATCCTTTAACCACACACCACCTCCCTCACCAGTGCCTCGTGGCCCTTTACACACCGAAGCAAAGCTGAACCTCAGGGGGGAGGCAAAGAGTGAGATTACGAGGCGGCCGTCGACACCCTCACCCCACTGTTGCAAAGTTTGCAACCTGTTTCCATTTCAGGTTCGCCGACGCGTCGTCCTGCGCGCCGGCTGACGGAGAATGCAATTTTAAGAGGGGAAATGATGTGTAACCAGGTTCCCATTGTCGGAGAATGGGGGAATCAGCCCTGTGAGGCAGACTTTCCCTAACGCATTGACCGTGGTCGCCACTAGAGGCCACCGAGGGACGGAGACCTAGAAATGTGGGGCTGCCCATGCCCCTGAGGTTGTCAGGCTTGTCGGGTTGCGCAGATATCGGCCACCTTGTGGGCGCGCCGTTCCACGTTCCTTGCCTGGCCAAGGCACTGGCACTGACTAACAATGACCCCACGGCACAGGCCCGACGTCATTGTAGACCACTGTGTAGATGGTAGTAGGTATTTGGAGCGGAAGTAGTCACAGAATTCAGCCGTCCCTCAGTCATTTTCTAGCTCACTGTTTGTGCCAATGGTGACTCAGGGGCCACCAATCGCTGCGTGCTTCTCGATTTCTCCTCCCCCCAATTAGCCCCCTGCGATTCATCGTTGCCCATTCGATAGCCGCCGGCGACGGAGGAAATGAGATGCTGTCGAGCGGTGGGGAAAGGCCCGTTCCGTAAATTTCGTGCTCCCACCACCGAAATTAAATGAAACGGCCAACCCGGAGCAATATCAGCCAACGGGTTGGCTCCCCTGGGACCTCCCCCGAAACAAGCGACTGCACCCCCGAAACGGGTCAAGATGAAGGTCGGCCCCAGCCCGGTCTGCTCAATCGACGACGACGAAACGGCCACAATGCAAGCCATCTACTCAGAAATACACGCTCCAAAAATAGTATCTACGTGCCGCCGCCGCTCCCGGCAATCGCCTTTCCCCAATTTCTTCTTCATCTCATCGATTGGGAGTCGGCAGCTCTGCGCGTGATGAAATAAGCGCCAGATCCCACCCGCTCATAACTAGGCCTCCTGTCGGTCGCCGTGGCGGAGAACTGGTGGGTTTTGATAGATTTACAAGGATGCAACATTCAGTCTGTTGGTTTCATATCATACCAATGGTAACATCCTATCTTTCATGCGGCAGCAAGGAAACCCACTCATCAGCTGATCGGATTGCTAGTATGATTCCAACGGACACGGATTGCGGCGCGAAGGGAGGGCCAGGACTCGGGTTTTGGTTTGATCGTGAAATGCCGCCGCTTGCCGTCGGCGGAGACGGGATCTTGTCCTCTCGGCGCCAATAGCACTTACCAGCTTCCTACCGCAATCAGGAGAAGAGATGGCGTTCCGACTCGTGGCGTGATAGTCAGTGTAAGAACTGCAAGGTGACAAATGCTTGTTCGTACCAAAGGCATGTGACGTTGGAAAGTGCAGATTCATTGGTTGTCATATGCCCTATACCAGTAAAAGTTTGAGGACGTTGTCCGCATGTGTACTCTGTGGACTGTGGTGCGGGATGCCTTCGTTGCTACTTATCCTCCTTACCTTTCCGTCTCCAACATTAATTAGCACACCATGGCGGATTTGGGACCATCACAACATCCACTCTGCTGACAAAACCAGTCCATGCATTTGAATTTGTAAGGCAAATATGTAGAATCCACCCACTGGTTCTTTGCCGATGCCAGATACGCTCCCGGATTGGGTCCTCGATGTCGTAACCCAACACCACGGACTTCGGAATACCGTCCGGAACTACCGGAAGGCTGCATCGATATCATCGCCGTGCCATAGAAGCTCTCCATTGATTATCCTTCTAGGAACGATGGCTTACCAATTGGTGGCATGGCATGCTCCGCGGAAATCATTGCGTGCTCAGGATCAACAGAAGGGGGAACATCTGACAAACCCAACCCCGCACACTATCAATTGCTGATACGGTGAGATATAAGTATATATCACAAGCCGAGCTTGATTTTCTTGACGTAGTTACTTTACTTGGAACTAATCCTCCAATAGTAAGAAACACCACGGCGAAGATATCTGAGTTCAAACATGGCTACTGCGGCAGTCCAGCATTCACCGGCGACTGGGCCGGGCACCTTTGTCGAACCACGCGCCGCGGACATTAAACCCCCGAAGCATGATGTTGCTACCATCATGAATTACTACAAGGATCCCGGGGATGGATCGCTGCCCCCACCTTCATATGCTGGGTAAGTGTTGCATTTCATGACCCGAAGTGAAGATATCGTGCTAAGCCAACCCCCCTAGCGACCCAAAAACTTTCGATCGTCCGGTTGTGCCGCAGGAAGTGGTGGTTAGAGACATTAGCGGCGACGAGAGCAACTACACGCTTGACAGTCACGGTTTCCAGATCTATGGACACACCAGCCAGGAGAAAGCGTTCGAAGATGATGAGAAAATCAAGGCCGAATACTACCCGGAGACCGAGCAGTTGTTGAAGGACGCGTGAGTACTTCCAAAGACCTAGTGGTCATCTCCGAAGGCGAGGCAAATTACTGAGACTTCAGTAGGACTGGAGCTGTCCGTGTCTTCATCTTCGACCACACCATCCGCCGTACCCCTAAGGGCGAGCAACAACAGGCATTTAGAGGTCCCGTGCAGCGCGTCCACATTGACCAGTCCTATTCCGCGGCCGAGGACAGGGTCTCGTACCATCTGCCAGATGAAGCCGAGCAGCTTCGTCAGAAACGGTTTCAGATCATCAACGTAAGGACGTAGACCCAAATCCCCAAAATTCAAAGCCGCTAATTAACTCTACCCTGACAGGTCTGGAGACCCATCAAGACTATTTACAAGGACCCGCTCGCCGTGGCGGATGCCCACTCGGTCCCGGACGATGACCTCCTGCCCGTGGCCTTGATCTACCCTAACCGGCGCGGCGAGACCTTCACAGTTAAACCAAACCCGGCCCACCGCTGGTACTTCAAGTATGCTCAGCGCCCGGACGAGGTGACGCTAATCAAATGTTTCGACTCCCTCACCGATGGACGTGCCAGACGCGTCCCGCATTCGGCGTTTATCAATCCCGCCGAAGAGGATAAGGAGTCGCGGGAGAGTATTGAGGTTAGGGCCCTGGTGTTTTATGACTATTAGTTCGTGGAGCCAAACGAAGGTTTCCGGGAGCTTTGACACCGATGAAAGATTGTACTAGGTTTAGGATAGCTGTACGAAGCAAAGTGCTGTTCATTTAACAATGGATTTTGTGCTAGGATATAGCCTCTATAAATGCCAACCATTCCGAGGTGAACTTCGAAACGTGAACAGAAGCGCCCTCCGAGTCTCCGAGCATACCAGTAATACCGGTTCTTGGGAGCATAGAGCTCTTTCAGCGAAATAGACTGGTCTTCTTGCTACTAAGTACACAGTCATACAAGACTTGCCGGCAACCTTACGTGAACACACCTCTACCACCGAGGAGCAAACTACTACGAAGCTTAATGCTCGGAATTGATATTAGAGACAATCTGCAATTCTACCTGATAGCGATATCAGTTCAATTTAACCAATCTCTCTTCTTGACTGTGACAGCCATCGGCCCGGGGTTGCTATTAAACCTCTCAAAGATTTTTAACTCCCTTGCTGACTCCTCCGTGAGTTCCAAGTCATACCTATGCCGAGTTTGCATAGTCAGTATTAGGTTTCGTTACACCAGACGGCATCTCGACCGACCGGCGGTCGGGAAAAGGTGCACCAATGAGAAGAAACTAACACATACCTCATAAGCAGGGTAGAGACCAATATCTGCAGCTCGACAATCGCAAGGTGGCGCCCAATACACGCCCGACTACCCTGGCTAAACACAATATTATACTTCTTCAGATCCTCCCGCTGGTTAGGATACGCCTCGTCGAAGTCGACCCAGCGCTCGGGCCGATACTCGTCGGGGTCGCGGTACAGAGCTGGGTGGCGGTGGACCGAGTACGGAGCCACGGCGACGACAGTACCGGGAAGAACGTCATGACCGGCGATGGTGACGGGGCGGGAGACGAGACGCGGCAGCTGATAAGCGATGGGTGGACGGAGGCGGAGGGACTCGTCGATGCAGGCGCGTAGGTACGGGAGGTCCTTGACGACGCTGTAATCGAAGATAGATATTTCCTTGGCCGAGGAGGCGTCGTCGGACTTTTCTGGGCGTGGAATGAGTGGCGAGAGCTCATCCCTGAGCCGGGCCAGAGCGTGTGGGGTTTTGAGGAGGAACCAGACCGTCGATGTGAGTGCTGCGGCGGTAGTGTCCGAGCCGGCGTTCATTACCATCTGGGAGTCGGCAACCAGCGAGCGGAACTGGGAGTAAGAGTAGCATCGCTTCCCGTCGGTCTCGCCTGACCGGGCCTTGTCCTCTAAAATGAATGTCATGAAGTCACCGGAACCACGGCTTGGGGCCCCCTGTTTAATACGTTGGCGCAGCTTTCCGATGCAGATGTTTTCGAAATCGTCGGCACAAGTGCTCCCAAGCAAAGAGGCCAGTGGGGGAAACTTGGCCACGATTGACTTTAGGAGTCGGCTTAGGCGGTGAGACGTGATATTCCCCATCGTCAAGGAGTACCGAACGCCTCGATGGAGGACGTCAATCATGTCCGTCACACGGTACTGTGAACCTTCTTGGGTTTCCGCATCGGTTGAATCAGCAAGATTCTGAAGGAATCCCATGGGTAGGCCGAAGCCTGCATCTCCGATTACATCGAGAGTGAAAAAGTTGAGCCTGTTATCGCTCTTATCAGCATAAAGGAAAGAGGCGTAGTGGAAAGTCTCATCGAAATGATCTTCTAACAGGACATACCACTTTCTCAGGTTCACTGGCGCTTTATTTCCCGGGGCAATCGGCTGGTCGACGTGTCGATCCAGCTTCACGAGCAGTTGGTAGAAGGTCTTCCGGATGACAGGCTCCATGTTAACAACGGTCTTGGAAGCAAAGGCGTTGGCAATCGCTTTCCGACGATCGGTATGCTCGCCACGGTCCCGGACCTGCACGAGGTCGTGGGCATCGCCGGCCAGTCGATCGTAGAAATCATCCTTGGCTACCCCATGGGAGATGGCCAAGACGCCGTAGATGTCTTTAATTGCGGCGGGGTCGTTGAATATGACATGGTTCGGGCTGACTCGTATCACATCTCCCAGTCGTAATATCTCCCGGTGGATTATCTTGGACCTGCTCTGAGACCAAGTGGCTCGAATTAGCCAAAGCGGTGTAAGAGCCGCAAGAAAGCTTGGTGCGGGATATTTTCTGAGACCCAACGGATCTCTGAAGTACACGATGAAGGGTCTAAGCACAAAGTAAATGACGGAGATCCCGACAAGGCAACACGCATAAAGCTGGACAGAGAGCAGCATTTCGAGAGTTTATGACAGCAGCATTGCAATAGAAGAGTGAACAGGACCTGAATTGGGTATTGTCTATCCATGTTAAAAAAGTCGGTAATAGCCATCATATTTATCATGATTCGGTCAAGCATTTAACACAGGTGGTTAACTCCACCCCGGATTCCCCAGGTTCCATGCTTCCCTCATAGGCAGCGTCCGGGTGGTGATACGGTGAAGTCCCGAAGCGAAGCGGGGATTCCATTCTCGGGTCGCTTGACCGTTTTTGTCTGTAAGCGACTAAACAGGATAGTTGTCCCATAGATCCACCGTTTGTGGAATAGACTGGAAAATGGGTTCTCCATTAGCGTCGCGCCGGGTTTCCCCCTTTTAGTGAGACGATGATCGGACCGGAGTCGGTGGACGATAGTCGGCCAATCAATCACTTTAGGTGGAGGAGCGAAGAGAATTAGTCAAGTCTTCCGAGAAGTATGTACCCGAATAGGTTTGACTTTCCGACAGTGGATCCTCAAAGTCCATCGGGATGGCATCGTTTTCCGCGAGGAGATTTGCGTGAATCGCGATATTGAACTAAAACATCAAAGCAACCTTGATCTCTAGGATCGCGGGGTCTCACGTATGCCGTGACCATCGGTGTGTGTATATATATTCGTCTCGAAATCCGGGGAAGCTGTTTCTATTGAGTGCTCACCCTTACCCCTTTCCACCAGACTGGAACAGTACCAGTGCTCAAGGAGTATTCCCCTTTTGATTTTGATTCGCTAGTTAATTACCACTCGCCATGTCTAAGTCTAGCCCCTCTACCTCCCACCACGGAGCCACCCTTGGAACAGGGAGCTCCAGTGACGACGTTGACGACTGCGACTATAACCCCGGAGCCACGGACCTACTCAACGGCAGCGTCTCAAGGGATGAGGTCACTCGACGGGCCACTCAACTTGCCTCGGATGTCGGCCTCAACGAACACGTTGAGACATTCAAGAGAGGCGCACACCTCGCACATGACCCAAGGGGTTTCTACATGTCAGATGCCTCTCAAGACGAAAAGGAGGTGAGTTTCACCTAAAATCCAGAAACTGGGGTAGAGACTCAACTCGTATGCTCACCAATTGGTCCACCAACAGAGTCTTCAGAAAGAGACCCGCCACCGATTCAGCCAGCCCTTTGCGGTGTGGTGGGTCAGCGTGGTGAACGCGCTGGCGGCGACGGTGCAGGGGATGGACGAGACGGTGATCAGCGGGGCTCAACTGTTCTTCCTCAAGTACTTCGGCCTGCAGGACAACCCTACACTGATTGGGTTTGTCAACGCCAGCCCCTATCTGATATGTGCTACCATGGGGTGCTGGTTGGCCATCCCGTCTAACCACTACCTCGGCCGCCGCGGGACTATCTTCGTCTGGTCCGTCGTCTCGATTGGGGCTTCTTCGTGGCAGGCCGTCGCTACCTCCTGGGAGTCGTTCTTGGGGTCGAGACTGGTGCTTGGGCTTAGTAAGTTTTGCTTTTTTTTTTTACTCCTTGGCCAACTAGGCCATGCCTAAGAAGCGTCTAACTCTCTCCTACAGGCATCGGTGCCAATTCTGCCACGGTTGCAGTATATACGGCCGAATGTTCACCTGCATCGATCAGGGGCGGTCTAGTCATGATGTGGGAAGTTTTCGTCGCCTTCGGTATTATGCTAGGGTACATCATGGGTGCAGCGTGTAAGTCAACCACCCAATGCCAATTGCCACTCGTATCCAAATTTTGTTAGAGCCAATTTCTAACGTCTTACCGCCGCACCACGACAGTCGTCAATGTGGAATATCCATTGAACTGGCGCCTTATGGTTGGCAGCCAGCTTGTCCCACCGATTGTCGTCCTGGCTGCCGTCTACTTCGGCCCCGAGTCCCCAAGATACCTTGTGTCGCGGAGGCGGTATACTGCCGCTTATCAGTCCCTGTTGCGGCTTCGACCAAGTAGCCTCCAGGCCGCTAGAGACTTATATTGTATCACAGAGGCAGTGAATGTCGAAGAACACCTGCGGTCGGGACGAAACTTCTTCTCTGACATCCGCGATATTGTCAAGGTTCCTCGAGTCCGCTACGCCGCCCTCGCATCATGGTTCATCATGTTTATGCAGAACTTTTGCGGAATTAATGCGTACGTATTCGTCCACAATGCTTGCTTTGGTGCCCAACGGTGGCATTGGCTGATAAAGGCCATCCCTTTTCAGGATGACCTACTATACCGGCCAAGTCTTTGTTGACACTGGTGCCTCGGCTGAGACGGCGATTTACGCCTCGATTGGTGCCGGCGCTCTCCTATTTATATGCGCTCTACCAGCCATCAAGTATATCGACATCTGGGGCAGGAGACCATTGCTGATCTGGTCTCTCCTCGCAATGTGTGCTTGTACGTTGTGGACGGGTTTCTCCTTCCTCATGCCAGGAGCAAAGGCGCGGTTGGCAATGGTAGCTGTTGGAATGTGAGTCCCACTACGCCAATTCTCGTATGGGCGCGTAGGAAATGGAAACTAACGCGGCCTCCCCATTTTTAGCTATCTCTACGAAGCCACATATGCCCCCGGGCAAGGTGTGGTTCCATTTGTCTACGCCAGCGAGTCTTTCCCGCTGTATATGAGGACCCTAGGCATGAGCTTTTCCACGGCAACCACCTGGCTTTTCAGCTTCAGTCTGACCCTCGCGTGGCCATCTCAATTGAGGGCCATGACCCCCACCGGTGCCTTTTGCTGGTATTCGGCATGGTGCTTGGTAGGCGCAATTATAGCCTATTTCTTCGTGCCGGAGACGCGAGGGTTGAGCCTCGAGGAGTTGGACTTTATCTTCTCCATGCCCATTCACATCCATGGGGCGAACAAACTCCAGCAGCTTCAGTACTGGCTGCGTATGAGGCCTGATCGCCCCCGGGATATCCGCGAGATCGCCCGTGAGCATTTCTCGGCCATCGCCGCGGAGGTACAAGCCGACGAGAAGACCAGTGCTAGCTCTGTCAAGCAGGAGTCGCCGGTTGATCTCGTTGATACCAAGACATCTATCTGATTAGGGTAATAAAGGGCTCTCTAAGTATAAACATATTAGGTCTGTAGTTACATTGAGAGCGGTAATTACTTGTCAATTAAGACTGAATTACGCACTCCTATTATTAAACTCGCATCCCGTGAGCAAATTGTCCGAGTGAGTTGTTAGTTCTAGGCTCCAAGGTGCCAGGCTTTGCGCAACTTTAGCTCAACGTCGTGTAGGGGATGCCCGGTCACTGTGTGAGCCATACGGATCAAGTTGATTGTTTCGTTCTGTTCAGCTTCGGTCGCGAAGAAGATTGCCGAGATTGTCACCATGTGGCAGACAACTATGAGCGCCTGGGCGTTTGGGTTGGTGAGGGCAATCCCACAGATAGCTCTCGCATGAATAAGAACCTCTTCTCTGCTCTCCAGGCAGCTAATGGTTGGGGCCTTGCTTGCCTCTTGGCCGCTGAAGTTTGAGGTTTCGCTGTTTGGTGGATACGTCCTAAGCAAGATCGTCGCTGTATGATAGTAAAGCCACGCGAGGACTTGACTGTCGGAGGAGAGCCAGATATCCGGGAATACACGGCCCTCCGATGGCGCTGGAGCTCTCTCATAATAGGGCTTTAGATTCCTCGGCTTGGCAATGCTCCAATGATCGAGACGGCCGCGGAGGGCGATCCATGGCTCCAAGTTTCGTGGTCCATCCTGGAAGCAGTAATTAATGATATCAACCAGGAGCACGGCGATACGATTAGCCCATGCGCAGTCGACGGATTCTTGTCGAACGGGAGCTGCCTTTTGAGTGGTTATTAGGTCTAAATTCTCCAGGACCTTTTCTCGGTGAAGACACGGCGGATAGTCGGTGTTTATGGGTACTTGAAGGAGGAGGGCAACATGGACATCCTGACGGAGGTGGACCCAAAAAGCTGCGCGGCCAAGATCCATCCTATCCGACAGGGTATCTGAAGGGTTCGCAGATATGGCTAGAGCGGCTGTGAAGAGCGTCTCTGTATTCTTCTCCATCAAGTTCTCTATAAGCAATTTAAATTAACTAGTCAGTGATTATCTTCTCAAATTCAATGAAGGATGGCAACTGTGATTACCCGTCATATGGTCGTAGTTTCGAAGCATGACGTAAGTAGCAAACAGAGGCTCCTCACTCGCGCCAGGCTGGGCTGATCGAAGTAGAATAGGCATGATGGACTTTGAGCATTGCGACCGGTAGTATTTGGCTGCAGACATGGGATAGTTTGATACGCGGGAGAGTTGCAGAGCTGAAGTGGCTAAGATCGCCCAGAATAGGGGTTGAAACGAAGTCAAGGCGATGTGCATCGCTGACTTCGTAAAGGTAAGGTCAGCATCGAGACAGTCAAATATCGGTCCCCATGTCTGCGTGAAATACTTGAGAAGGTACGCTTCTCTGGGGTGTGTGATTCTTGGGGTTGTCTCAAGCAACGGCGGTTGGGATAGAGTGTCGCCGGTAGACGGCTGGGTAGTTTGTTGCTCGACCGGGAAGTTTAGGTCAAATATATCCGCGCCGTAAGTGCCTGAGAGAGTGCCGCTCGGACTCTGACTCAGGTCTGGGGCTGTTGAGGAAAGAGTCTCTGGAGGTGTGACACTGCGGCCGAGACTTGGGCAACTGACGTGGTGTACCCCAGCTGCAAGTGGAAGACCGATAACTGGGGGAGGGTTATTGAAAAAGAATGTCGCAGAAGGCGACAGGCCCGATGGCTGAGATGGTGGAGTATTCTAGCCAGCGGAAAACAGTAAAAGTTAGTTTGTTGAGAATTACTCGACTTTGAGAAACCTCAGATACACCCACATTCCGCTGATCCTGCTCATCTTGCGCCTGGGGTGTCCGTTTCCTGTGAGCCTCAATAACAAGATCGGTCTCATCAACGAATAGAGGCTGTGCCCCCCCATCTTCCGGCCTCCGGCTTCGGTCCTGGTCTAAGGAAGGTGCAGTGTCGTCCCCAGGCCTAGTCGGACTGTGGTTTCCACGGAAACTTACGTTCCGAAATGAGTGCACCACACGATGATCACAAACTAGACCGGAGAGTCTACATCGACGGCATGATGGCAGCTCCCTGTCACACCTGAGATGGCGCTGGCGACAATTCAAACAGGCTTTCCTCGTGTCCATCCGCCCCATCCCTGGCCCGACCTCGTGAGCAATTGATTGGACGATCGATATGTGTGCGTGTGTGCTCGTTGTTTATTTCGTGCAGTCAAGAAAATGGATGTTGATAGCATTGATCCCGAGAGAATGGCTCGACCCCGCACACCTAGTGCGAGAAGAGAACGCTGGGGAGGCACACCGAGATGTCCACATTCCCCACTTGGTGTTGGGCCTAGAAGCTGTTCCAGGAATCCAGGGGACCATCCCCACAAACCTGCTGGAAGCGTTGATTTGGAAGAGGACGTTAAAAGGTACAGGGGGGACTCTTCAATTGAGCTCTTAGCTAACAATCTTGGTCAATTCAATGGACTCTCTTCTCTTGTATTATTTTTGACTTAGAAGAAGGTGCTTTGTAATTATTAGGACTAAAACCCAACATGATTCCAACTTGGCTTACTAGTAATTAGTGTTCGTTTTTCAAGCGCTCCCGGCTGCAGGTAAAGTTATTCTCGCTGTCTAGCAGTAGCAAAGTAGGCCGGTACATGCAAGGGCGTAGGGTTATTTAGCGCCTGGGAAAACGTCTGCAGAGGTAGCAAGGGATCGGGTGGGCCTCTACCTAAGTAGTAAGTACGCGGAGTGCAGATATATGCCGACAGGCTTTGTGCGAGTAAGCAAGGATGGCTCTAGCAGCTGGTCTACAGCCCATGTGAGTGGAGAGGCTCTCTGTTCTTAGACTCAGGTGACTACACCCTCATGCAGAGAACTACCCATTACAAAGACAACTTGTCTCGGGAAGGTGAGGGTATGAGATACGTGAGCACTAATCTGCTGCACTAGAGGCACGAGCAGATATCTGAAGCCAGTGCCATCTCCTCAGGCACGTTAGGTAGTCAAACAAAACGTTCTGCTTCCTAACCGTGAGAGCCACTAGCCACTGCAGCATCGGCCATCGGGCCCTTGGAAATGGTGTTTGATACATTTAGGAGTATTTTGCCCCGTGGTGCATAGATAATTGTGAGTAGAGGAATGATGGCAAAGCTTGTCGAAGCCTCTCTTAAGTAGCTACTGTGGAAACCGTAGAACTCTTAAGTTTCGAGTAGCAGCTACGTCCGTACAATGTGAAAGCTTGACGCAACGGTAATTAAACTTTCGCTTTCCAAGCATACGTAACACTAGCGACTTTTCGTTAAGCTTTCGGCCTCTTGGACGGAGGGAAACCTGGCATGGCGCTAATAACTTCAACATCAAGCAGTTGACTACAGGTATTCCAATTCTGTTACCAGTCAGTTAGAGAGGTGCCGTGCCTTCGTCGTGCCGTTCCTTGAAGCAACTCCTCCGTGCTAGTACCCCCACCATCACGGCATATATCTTTAGCCCCCAACAACCGAGCTCCCAACAGGATTCTGAGGCGGGAAGCCCCGGAAATACTCTCAGACCTCCAAATCTCTCAACTCAAGTGGGTAAGGCGGCCCATACAAACACCATCTGCCGGGTGCCGATGAAGCGGGGTCGACAACCGATAATTCAGCCGTCTGCATGACGGTCGAGAGTTTTGGGTCGCATCCCGCCGACGAACTTTTTTTTCTTTGAGTCAGCCAGGTTGTCAATAAAGGCGAGAGCAAGGAACACCATACCAGTATCAATCAACCGTTGTACGACCTGGTTATATGTGCTCACCTTTTCTCCATTCGTAATAGTCGGCTATCGAATTACCGCATAGTTAAACACAAGGGTCAATCGCAAACAATGCCCGAGTACCCAAAACTCCCCCCATCGGGGATTAAGGTCATCGTTGTTGGTGGCGGGTTCGCCGGCCTCGCGGCGGCGATCGAGTGCGACCGGAAGGGCCATGCTGTGACACTACTGGAAAAGGTTGACGACATCAAGGAGATCACGCGCACGGGTGACATTATCAGTTTCGATCCGAATGGCACCAAAGCTTTTGAGAGGTGGCCGGGCGTCGTCGAGTCCATGGAACGAGTCGCCCGTACCACTTCCTGGATTGACCTCCATCACTGGAAGGGCAAGTTTGTCACGAGGCAGTCGTTTGCTGCTGAGAGGGTCTGGGGCCGCAGGATTAATGGCCACCGTGGTGAATTGCATAGCATCATTTACGAGCATGCTCGGGCGCGCGGAATCGATATTCGTCTAGCCCAGCGCGTGACGGACTATTTTGAGGATGACGAGAAGGCTGGCGTTGTGGCGAACGGCCAGAAACTGGAAGCCGATGTGGTTATTGCTGCGGAAGGGGTGCGGTCTCGTGGGAGAAAGATTGTGCTGGGATTTGACGACAACCCCAAGTCATCTGGCTATGCGGTGTACCGGGCGTGGTATCCCGGTGAAGTTGTCGCCAAAAACCCTCTGATAAAGCACCTCGTTGAGAACGGTGACACACACGTGGGGTTTATCGGACCGGACATCCACTTCTTAACATCTTCACTCAAGGGAGGGAAGGAATTCAACTGGGTCTTCACGCATAAGGACGACGGAAACGTTGACGAGAGCTGGCAGTTTCCGGGGAAGGTCGAGGAGGCCATCAAATATCTCGAGGGCTGGTCCCCAGTAGTCCAGGAGATTGTAAAGGCAACGCCACCAACGGGGAGACTCATCGACCACAAGCTCGTCTATCGGGACCCTCTGCCAACCTTCATCTCCCCCAAGGCAAGGATTGCCTTGATCGGAGATGCCGCACATCCCTTCCTCCCAACCTCCATTCAAGGAGCGAGC
>Ga0164242_10002448_pt1 | contig 21464 bp, 20 predicted proteins | sample OricomgcompostMG_FD_108783 | JGI IMG/M metagenome (GOLD analysis project Ga0164242, IMG submission 108783) | Miracle-Growth compost microbial communities from Emeryville, California, USA - Original compost - Miracle growth compost (MG) ... | reverse complement strand
TGGGACGAGATGGGCGCGGCGCTCACCCCGACCGCCGGCACGTGGAACGCACGCGGTACCCGGATCGTCAGCGTGATCAGTGAAGGTGATCAGTGGATCGCGTTCTACGACGGTCGGGCCAGTGCGGACGAGAACTGGCACGAGCGCACGGGATACGCCCTCGGTCGCACGCCCGCCCGGTTCGCCGCCGCGGCCGGGCCCACGCCCGCAGGCCACACCGCGCGCTACCTCTCGGTCGCGACCGTGCCTGCCGGATACCGGATCTATTGGGAGGCGTCGCGTGAGGACGGGTCCCACGACTTGCGCACGGCATACGTGCCTCGGCCGGAGTCCGAAAGCCAGTCCTGAAGGTCCCAGCCGAGCAACCGCTCGAGCGCGGCGATGTCGTCGGCGAACCCCGCCACCAGTTCACGGCGTGCCTCGACGGCCAACGGCGGGCGCTCGGCACCGGGCCGGTGCAGCGCGGACAGCAACGGTTCGGACGCCCGGCGCCACGCCTGTGGCCGTACGAACGAACCGGCCCACGCGCCGCCCCGGATCGCTCGACGCAGCACCCGGTCGCGTGGCGAGTTGCGGGCCCAGTGCGAGACGTTCGAACCCGGGATCGCGCTGACGACTCCCGGATCGATGCCGAGGAAGGCGGCAACCGAGTCGAGCGTGTCGGCCGGCTTGTCGATCAGCTGCTTGTAGCGCAGCACATACACCTGCTCCCGCGGGAAGAGCTCGAACAGGTGCGCGAGCTGTTCGCCGTAACGGCCCAGTTCGACGTAACGCCAGAAGGGCGCATAGCCCCTGGCGATCCGCTCCGGCTCCAGCCGGCAGGCGGTGAGGAAGTCCGGCTCGGGCTCCAGGCCGTCGGCCCACAGATGGGTCCAGTTCGAGTAGGCCCGGTCGACCGGGTCGCGCAGCACAGCGATCAGCTTCACGCCTGGGATCGAGCTGTGGATGCGCCGCTGCGAGACACGGTCCCAGAGGTAGAACGGCGTGCTCTCGCCGCGGACCGTGCCCTCCGGGGCCCCGTCGAAGAGCCGCTCGTACTCATCCCGACGCCAGATCCACTCCTGCGCGCTGTGCGCGTCGCCTGGCCCCCGCTGCGAGGTACACGACGGCGGTACGCCAGCGGTGAGGAAATGCTTGGTCTCCTTGGGCGTCGGGAGGAAGACCTGGGGGTGCTGCGCCAGCGCCGCGTGCAACGCGGTCGAGCCGGCTTTCGGCGCGCCGATCACAAGGAAGTCGGGCAGTGCCATGTCCGTCTCCCATCCCTAGCGGGTCGGTAGAGAGAGCACCTTGACCGGGAAGGCCCTTGCGGGAAGAGCACTTGGAGCCGATGACGGGAATCGAACCCGCGTAGCTTGCTTGGGAAGCAAGAACTCTGCCATTGAGCTACATCGGCGAACGCGACGATCCTACCGGCTGCCCCGGCGGCGTCACAGCACCCACTAGTCTCACGCCATGCTGCTGTCCGACCGCGACATCCGTGCGGAGATCGACGCGAACCGCCTGGTGCTCGAGCCGTGGGAGCCGGACCTGATCCAGCCGTCGAGCATCGACGTACGCCTCGATCGCTTCTTCCGGGTCTTCAACAACTCGGCGTACACGCACATCGACCCCGCACAACAGCAGGATGACCTCACCTCGCTCATCGAACCGGTGGGCGAGGACCCGTTCGTCCTGCACCCGGGCGAGTTCGTGCTCGGTTCCACCCTCGAGGTGGTGAGCCTCCCGGACGATCTGGCCGGACGCCTCGAGGGCAAGTCCAGCCTCGGCCGCCTCGGCCTGCTGACGCACTCCACTGCGGGCTTCATCGACCCCGGGTTCAGCGGCCACATCACGCTCGAGCTGTCGAACGTCGCCAATCTGCCGATCACACTGTGGCCCGGCATGAAGATCGGCCAACTGTGCCTGTTCCGGTTGTCCTCGGCGGCGCAGTTCCCATACGGGTCCGAGAGGTACGGCTCGCGTTACCAAGGCCAGCGCGGCCCGACCCCGAGCCGCAGTCACCTCAACTTCAAGCGCTGGCCGACGCGGTAGCTACGCCAGGACGTGCATCCAGCCGTGCGTGTCCTCGATGGTGCCGGACTGGATGCCCAACAGGTGCTCCCGCAGCCGCATCGTGATCGGCCCCGGCGTCCCGTCACCGATCGTGAACTCCCCCGCCTGGCTCTTGACCGATCCAACCGGAGTGATCGCGGCGGCGGTGCCACAGGCGAAGACCTCGGTGATCTGACCGGACTCCGCGCCGGCCCTCCACTCCTCTGTGCTGATCTTGCCCTCCTCGGCCGAGTAGCCGAGGTCGGCGGCGATCGTCAACAGCGATTCACGAGTCACGCCCGGCAGCAGCGAGCCGGTGAGGGCCGGCGTCACGACTCGCGCGGAAGGTCCCGAGCCGTAGACGAAGTAGAGGTTCATGCCACCCATCTCCTCGACCCAGCGGTGCTCGAGCGCGTCGAGCCAGACCACCTGGTCACAGTCCTGCTCGACGGCCTGCGCCTGGGCGAGGAACGAGGCGGCATAGTTCCCGCCACACTTCGCCTCGCCGGTGCCGCCCGGTGCGGCGCGCACGTAGTCGGTGCAGAGCCAGACCCTGACCGGCTTGACGCCACCCTTGAAGTACGGGCCTGCCGGGCCCGCGAAGCAGATGAACTTGTACGAGTCGGACGGGCTGTTCACGCCGAGACCGACCTGCGTCGCGATCATGAACGGTCGGATGTACAGGGATTCGGACTCACCCCCGGGCACCCACGCCTTGTCGATTTTCACGAGTTCTTCCAGTGACTGCAGGAACAACTCGACCGGAAGTTCGGCCATCCCCATGCGGTGGGCCGACCGCTGAAAGCGGCGCGCATTGGCCTCCGCGCGGAACGTCGCGACCGATCCGTCGGGCTGCTTGTACGCCTTCAGTCCTTCGAAGATCTCCTGGCCGTAGTGCAGCACGGTCGTGGCTGGATCCAGCGTGATCGGACCGTACGGCTCCACCCGACCCCCGCCCCACTGCCCGTTCACGTAGTCAAGAACGACCATGTGATCGGTGAAGACCGTGCCGAAGACGGGGTCGGCGAGGATCGCTTCTCGTTCCTCGTCGCTGCGCGGGTGGGGGTTGGGAGTCACCGAGAAGGACATAGGCCCAATCGTAGAGCCGGCGGGAAGCCGGTGGTCAGGAGAGCAGGCCGGCCAGATTCGCGACGTGCGCGTCGGAAGCCGAAGTAGTGGAACAGCAGACCGCGTGAGATGCCTGCCTCGCCGGCAATGTCCTCAACCAAGAGTTCGTCCGTCCCACCACGGCGCAGATGCGGAGCTCGAGGTCGCCGCGACGCCCGGCAGCGGCCACTCTCCGGGGCGGATGATCGGGATGACGACGCGGAACTGAGCGCCACCGGCGCGTGCCGCCACCAGATGTCTCGGACTGATGTATCGTTCTGATACATCAGATCGAGATAGGGGGTGACACCGATGCTGGAAATGGCCGTTCTCGGACTGCTCAATGAGAGTCCGATGCACGGGTACGAGATCCGCAAGCGGCTGTCGTCCCTGCTCGGCGGCTTTCGTGCGTTCTCCTACGGCTCGCTCTACCCGACGCTCCGACGCCTGTCGGAGGCCGGATGGATCACCGAGGAGGAACCGCTCGAAGCCCCGGCGGTCGGTGCCCGGTCGCGCCGGGGCAAACGGGTCTACCGCCTGACCGCCGACGGCAAGGAGCACTTCGCCGAACTGCTGGCACAGGTGGGCCCGGAGGCCTTCGACGACGAGGGCTTCGGGGCGCGGTTGGCGTTCTTCGCCCAGACCCGGTCCGACATCCGGCTGCAGGTCCTCGAGGGCCGCCGCCGCCGGGTCGAGGAGGAGCGCGAGGGGATGCGCAACTCTCTCGCCCGCACCGGAGAGCGGCTGGACCGCTACACCCGGCAGTTGCACGAGCACGGCCTTGAGTCCAGCGACCGCGAGGTCCGTTGGCTCACCGAGCTCATCGAGGCCGAACGCACGGACGGCACCGGACTACAACACTGACGGCGGCAACGGCGCCGGCGTCAACACAGCACCACCAACACCAAGGAGGAGCCCTGATGGGTTCGAACAACGGCGACATCCGCGTCGCCATCGTGGGTGTCGGCAACTGCGCCGCATCCCTCGTCCAGGGCGTCCACTTCTACCGCGACGCCGATCCGACGTCGAAGGTCCCGGGCCTCATGCACGTGGACTTCGGTGGCTACCACGTCAACAGCATCAAGTTCGTCGCCGCGTTCGACGTCGACGCGAAGAAGGTCGGCCTCGACCTCTCGCAGGCGATTCTCGCGAGCGAGAACAACACCATCAAGATCTGCGACGTCCCGCAGCTCGACGTTCCCGTGCAGCGTGGTGTCACGCTCGACGGCCTCGGCAAGTACTACCGCGAGACGATCACCGAGTCCGACGAGCAGGCCGTCGACGTCACCCAGATCCTGAAGGACCAGAAGGTCGACGTGCTGATCTCCTACCTGCCGGTGGGCTCGGAGCAGGCCGACAAGTTCTACGCGCAGTGCGCCATCGACGCCAAGGTCGCCTTCGTCAACGCCCTGCCGGTCTTCATCGCCAGCACCCCCGAGTGGGCGCAGAAGTTCAAGGACGCCGGTGTTCCGATCGTCGGTGACGACATCAAGAGCCAGGTCGGCGCCACGATCACGCACCGGGTCCTGACCAAGCTGTTCGAGGACCGCGGCGTCGAGGTGCAGCGCACCTACCAGCTGAACGTCGGTGGCAACATGGACTTCAAGAACATGCTCGAGCGTGATCGTCTTGAGTCCAAGAAGATCAGCAAGACCCAGTCGGTCACCTCGCAGATCCCGGACCGTGACCTGGGCGCCCGCAACGTCCACATCGGCCCGTCCGACTACGTCGCGTGGCTCGACGACCGCAAGTGGGCGTTCATCCGCCTCGAGGGCAAGACCTTCGGTGACGTGCCGCTGAACCTGGAGTACAAGCTCGAGGTCTGGGACTCCCCGAACTCGGCCGGTGTGATCATCGATGCGCTGCGTGCGGCGAAGATCGCCAAGGACCGCGGCCTGGGTGGCCCGGTGCTCTCCGCCTCGAGCTACTTCATGAAGAGCCCGCCGGTGCAGTACTTCGACGACGAAGCCCGTCAGGCCGTCCAGGACTTCATCGACGGCAAGGTCGACGCCTGATCCCCTGATCCAACGCGAGGAGCCGGTCCCTTCGGGGGCCGGCTCTTCGCATTTCAGTTGTGGGTGGGGTCGTCCGGGTATGTGGCGAGCAGGCGCAGCGGGAACGGCTGACGCCGCAGCACCTGCTGCCACAGGGGACGCGGTTCGACGCTGAACACGTCGTCCGGACCGCCGTCCAGAACCCACCAAGCCCCCTCCGTGATCTCGTCCTCGAGTTGACCAGGAGACCATCCGGCGTGCCCCGCGAAGACCCGCAGCGGCCCGGTCGCGGCGGTGATCGTGGCCACGTCGCCGTCCAGGTCGACGGTGGCGATGCCGTTGACCACGCGCCGGATACCAGCGGCCTGACCGGTGACGAGCGCCAGGCAGAGGGCGCCGTCCGGCTGCACCGGACCACCGCCGAAGACGACCGCCGGTCCGGTCACCGCATCGTGCCAATCCGGCAACACCTGCCCCACGGGCGTCCGACTGGGGCGGTTGAGGATCACGCCGAGCGTTCCGCCATCATCGTGCTCGAGCAGGTAGACCACGGCACGGTTGAAATGCGGGTCGCCGAGCAGGGGAGTGGCGAGCAGCAGGCGCCCACCTGCCGGCTCCAGCCGCTCGGGCGCAGACCAACGACTCGACACTCGATCATCTTGACCCGGCACGGGTGCCGTGGCCAACCGCCGGCCGGGTCCGGCGTGGCGACTACGTTCAGCGGGTGAGGTCCGGTCGTCATCTGCGCACCCTTTTCGCCGGCGTGCCGTATCGCAGGCTGTTGGCCGTGCGCCTCGTCTCGCAGTTCGGCGACGGCGTCTTCCAGGCATCCCTCGCCGGTGCGGTGCTGTTCAACCCCGAGCGGCAGTCCGACGCCGCCGACATCGCCGGCGGCTTCGCGGTGCTGCTTCTCCCGTACTCGCTGATCGGACCCTTCGCAGGCGTCTGGCTGGACCGATGGTCGCGTCAACGGATCCTGGCCTGGAGCGGGCCGGTCCGCGCGGCCGCCACCGTGATCACTGCGCTCGCCGTCTACGCCGGTGTCCACGGCGTACCGCTCTACACCCTGGCGCTGATCGCGCTCTCGCTCGCGCGCTTCGTACTGGCCGCGCTGAGCGCTGCCCAGCCGCGGGTGGTGATCGCGTCTCTGCTACCCACGGCGAACGCGTTCGGCACCACCGCCGGCACCGCGGCCACGACGCTCGGCGGCGTCGCCGCGATCGTGCTGCGCGTCGGCGTGGGCGACGACGACCACGGGTACGGCGTCATCGGGATGAGCGCGATCGTGATTTACCTGATCGCCGGACGGTTGGCGATGCGGTTCGGCCGCGCCGCGCTCGGACCGGACGAGACCGAGCGGGCCGCCCGCCAGACGATGGCCGAGGTCAGCCGCGGACTGCTCGACGGCGCCCGGCATGTCCGGGCGCGGCCTGCGGCATTCGACGGGCTCGCCGCGATCGGTGCGATACGCCTGTGCCACGGCATCACCACGGTCTGTACGGTCCTGCTCTACCGCAACTACTTCGAGAGCCGGGGCGTGTTCCGCGCCGGCCTTTCCGGCCTGGCCCAGATCGTGGTGGCGACGGCCCTCGGCGGCGCGGTCGCGGCACTGATCACCCCGCGCGCGGTCCGGCGCATCGGGCTGGACCGCTGGCCGGTCGTCCTCATCGCCTCGTCGGCGGTCGTGCAACTGACCTTGATCCTGCCGTACCGGATCGAGTTGCTGCCGTTGGCGTTCGTGCTCACCTCGGTGAGTTCGCAGGGGGTCAAGATCTGCGTTGACACGATCGTGCAACGTGACATCGACGACGAGTTCCGCGGCCGCGTCTTCTCTTACTACGACGCGCTGTTCAACATCGCCCTCGTTGTCGCGGCCGTGCTGGTCAGCCTCGTGCTGCCGGCGGACGGCCGGGCGCCGGGCGCCGTCTACGCCGTCGCGGGTGTCTATATGGCGACGTCGTTCTGGTACTCGGCGACGACACGCCGGGCCCAACTGCTCGCGTGAAGGATGCCCTCCCCGCCGCTTGCGTCGGCGGGGAGGGCACCTGGGGAACGACACCGCACGGGGAAAGCGACGCGGTGCCGGGGGACTGGTCAGGGCACGACGGCCGGCCCGCGGGCTGCGGGGAAGGAACGCGATGAAAGCGAGTCGAAAATCCGCGCGACAGCACGCGGCCTTGCCCCCGTACCACTGTGGTCCCCCAAACCACGTGCGGAGTTGCGGCCAAACGGCCGACGCCCCCCAGCGCCCCCCGCACGTCGGCACGATGCCAACGCGGCACCGAACCAAGATCCAAGTCTGGCCTGTGTTCGGGCATGGGGGAAGAGCACATCGGGCGGCGTGGCGCGGATGGTACGAAAGTACTGTCCTAGGACGACGAGCCGGTCTGCTCCGCGTACCAGTGCCGCAGTTCCAGGACGGCCTCGTCGAATTCCATCGGTCCGCGCTCCATCCGCAACGCGAGCAGGTGCTTGTACGCCCGGCCCACCAGAGGCCCGGGCCCAATCTCGAGCAGTGCCATGATCTGGTTGCCGTCCAGGTCAGGACGAATCGCTGCCAGCTCCTCCTGCTCGGCGAGCTCGGCGATACGGGCCTCGAGCGTGTCATAGGCCCGCGACAGCGACTGCGCTTTGCGCACGTTGCGGGTGGTGCAGTCCGACCGGACCAGTCTGTGCAGCCGCGGCAGCAAGGGGCCCGCGTCCACGACGTACCGGCGTACCGCGGAGTCCGTCCACTCGCCGGTGCGGTAGCCGTAGAACCGCAGGTGCAGGAACACCAACTGAGTGACGTCCTCGGTGACCTGCTTCGGGTAACGCAGCTCCCGCAGCCGCCTGCGTGTCATCCGCGCGCCGACCACCTCGTGGTGGTGGAAGCTCACCCGGCCACCGGGCCCGAACTCGCGGGTCGCCGGCTTGCCGACGTCGTGCAGCAGCGCCGCCAGCCGCAGGACCAGATCTGGGCCGCCGTCCTCAAGGTCGATGGCCTGCTCGAGCACCTGCAGGGTGTGGGCGTAGACGTCCTTGTGCTGGCCGTGCTCGTCGCTGGCCATCCGCAGGGCCGGCAGCTCGGGCAGGAAGACGCCGGCCAGACCGGTGTCGACGAGCAGCGTCAGCCCCGCGCGCGGGTGCGCACCGAGCACCAGCTTGGAGAACTCTGCCTGGATCCGCTCGACGGTGATGCGCCCGAGTTCACCGGCCATTGCACTCATCGCGGCCCGCACGTCGTCGGCAACCGACACGCCGAGGGTGGAGGTGAAGCGGGCTGCCCGCAGCATGCGCAGGGGGTCGTCGGCGAAGGACTCCTCTGGGGTGGCCGGGGTGCGCAGGACACCGCGAGCGAGGTCGGCCAACCCGCCGAACGGATCAGTGAAGACGCGTTCGCCCGCGACCGAGACGGCCATCGCGTTCATCGTGAAGTCGCGCCGCAGCAGGTCGTCGCGGAGGTTGTCACCGAAGACGACCTCGGGGTTGCGGCTGATCCGGTCATACCGGTCGGCCCGGAATGTCGTGATCTCGAACGTCTGTCCACCGACTCGGGCCCCGACGGTCCCGAACTCGATACCGGTGGTCCAGGTCGACTCGGCCAGCGGGCCGAGGATCGCCAGCACCTGCTCAGGCCGCGCGTCCGTGGTGAGGTCGAGGTCGGCATCCGGCGCCTCTCGACCCATGAGCGCGTCGCGAACCGAGCCGCCGACCAGGTGGAGTTCGTGGCCGGCGGCCGCGAACGCCTCGCCGAGGGCCACCATCTGCCGGGAGACCGGGACAAGATCAGCAGGCGACGTCATAGGCCTCCCGATCTCCCCCACTTCGTGGGAGGTGCCCCCACCGCAAGCGTCGCTCATTCGGCTCGTTCACAGAGCGCTACGGTACCGGTCGGCGCCGCCGCTACCCTGATCCCATGGCGCGGAACGGCTCGGAGTCCTCAGGGGGACGCCGGGCGCGCCAGACCGCCAGACGACGTGCCCTCCCGCGGCGCCGCACGGGCCTGCGCCTGGAGCAGGTGGACGAATACAGCGCTGGTGGCCTGGTCGTCGACCTGACCACGGACGTCCCCCTCGGCGCCCTGATCGGCCGGCTCGACAAGCGCGGACGCCTGCTCTGGTCGCTGCCCAAGGGCCACATCGAGGACGGCGAGACGCCGGAGCAGGCTGCCGTGCGCGAGGTTGCCGAGGAGACCGGGATCAGCGGCGAGATCCTGGGCGAGCTGGGCACCATCGACTTCTGGTTCATCGCCCCGGGCGCCGACGGGCGGGCGCGGCGCATCCACAAGACCGTTCAGCACTATCTGATGCGGGCGGTCAGCGGCGAACTCTCGGACGCCGATGTCGAGGTCACCGAGGTGGCCTGGGTGCCACTGCCGCAGATCTCGGGGCAGCTGGCGTACCCGGACGAGCGCGGCTTGATCGACACGGCGGGACGGCTGCTGGCGGACACGGCGTGAGGCAGGGGAGTACGTTCCGGCGCCTGCTGGCGGCCGGCGCGGCAGTCGGCGCGGTCCTGCTGATGAGCGGGCAGGCGCTCGCCGCACCGCGCCGGAATTCGATCGTGGCGCAGGACGCCGTCAGCATCACCGTGACCGAGGTCGACCCGAGTACGCCTGCCGCCGAGGCCAGCGCCAGCCCGCTGACCTTCACCCTCAAGCTGACCAACACCTCGGATGTCTCGTTCGACTCGCTGACGATCGGCGCCGAGCGCGGCACGCCGATCGGTAGCCAGAGTGCGCTGGACGAGGCCATGTCCGATCTGCAACCACCGGACAACGGCCTGGATATCTTGCAGCCGGGACAGGCCCCGCCCAGCACCCCACTGGCGGCGGGCGCCTCCACCCGGATCCAAGTTCAGACGGTCAGCAGCACCGTCGACCACGACGGGCTGTGTATCTGCGCGAACGAGATCTACCCGATCTGGTTCACCGCCTCAGCCGTGCTCGACGGTCTGAACACCCAGGTGGGCAGCGGCCACACCTACGTACCCGCATTCGTCAACGCGCCCACGCCCGTCCAGGTCAGCTGGGTGTGGCCGCTGCTCGAACGGCCGCACCGGATCCTCACCGACAACGACTTCATCGACGACGACCTGGCCCGCTCGGTGGCGCCGGGCGGGCGGCTCGACCACCTGCTTCAGGTCGTCGAAGCGGTGGAGCCGGACGTACCACTGACTCTGGTCGTCGATCCCGAACTGCTCGACGAACTGGTCGTCATGACCAAGGGCTACTCGGTCACGACCAACGGCACGACCACCCGGGGCACCGGCGGACCAGCCGCGCAGCAGTGGCTTACACGATTCGAGCAGGTGCTGGACGTACCCGGCCTCGACCTCGCCCTGACCCCGTACGCCGACCCCGACGTGCAGGCATTGACCGACGAAGGACTGACCTGGGCGAGCACGATGCCGTCGGCGATGCAATCCCGCGTCGACGGCGTTCTCGGCGGGCACCACGCTGACACCGAGCTGGCCTGGCCGGCCGGCGGCGTGCTCAGCCCACGCGCCGCCACCGCGATCGCCCGCACCGGCGTCCGATCGGTCCTGCTGGGCGGCGCGGCGCTGCGCCGCAGTGGCACCTCGCAGCAGTCCTCGGCCGCGGCGTCCAATGCGGCCAACAGCGGGCCGGCGCTGGTATCGACGGGGGCGGGAGACCTGCGGGTGTTCGCCACTCCGGCGACGCTGACGCCGTATCTCGATGCGGCCCTGACCTCAGGCCCGGACGGGACGGCGCACATCGCGGAAGCGGTCGCTCAGGTGGCGATCGCGGCGGTGGCCGACCCGAGCAAGGCGCACCCTGTGCTCCTGCTGCCGCCTGCGGGTCTGGACCCCGATCCGGCCACGGCTGCCGCGGCGATCCTCGCGACGGCGAGCACCACCTGGTCGCGCCCGGTCTCGGCGCTCTCGGCGCTACTGGAACAGCCTCACGCCCGGGCGACGCTGGCCCACACGTCCGGCAACGGGCTGCCGGCACAGACCTCGAGTACCGCCCGTGCCGTCTCGAACGCCCTGCCCGCGCTCAGCAGCCTGCTCGACCCGAACGATGCCGCCAGCTTGATCGCCGGTCTTCCGGACGCCGTCCAACGACTCGGATCCGCCTCGTGGGCGACCGACCGAGACCGACAGCAGGACGCGAGCGCGCTTGTCGCCTCACAGCTGGACTCGTTGACCGGCGGGGTCAAACTGGTCGTGCCCTCCCACGGTAGCTACACGCTGGGCAGCAGCGATTCGCCGTTGCCACTGACGATCGAGAACAAGTCGGACAAGACCGTGAACGTACGGATCAAGGTCACGGCTGTCGGAGGCGTACCGGGGTTCCGGGCCGACGATGTCGGCGTACAGACGATCCCGCCGCAGTCGAAGCTGCCGCTGCACATCCCCGTGCACGTCGATCGGGCCGGCCGCATCCGCGTGCAGGCCGTGCTGTCCGCGCCGGCGGAGACCGCGTCCGGATCGGCGCTCGTCCTGGGTCAGCCGCTGATCCTGTCCGTACGCAGCACGGCGCTCGGCGTGATCGGCCGGGCCATCACCTACGCCGCCGGCGGGTTGCTGCTGCTGGCGTTGGTCGTCCGCTTCTGGCTGCGCCGGCGGCGGCCGAAGGCAGCGACCCGGACCAGTGCTCGGACTAGGAGCACGGTCGGATGAGGGACGCTTGCGGGGTGAACGGAGCGCAATGAGCGAGCAGTGGAGTACGCCGTCGCTGCACGTCGGCAGCGGTGCTGCGTATCAGCCACCGGCCGTGGTCGACCGCGACCCGATCACGTCGATGTTCCAGTTGGACTGGCTCGGCGCGGGTGAGCAGGACGAGACCGGGCAGTGGTCGGCCACCACCTACATCACGCGGCGCGGCCGGGTGACGCGGGCTCCGGGTGTCGATGCCACCGCTGCGGCGTCCCCACAGCAGCACACTGCGGTCGAAGGGCGGCGCAGCCTGCTCGCCGCGAGCGGCACCATCGCGGTCGCCAGCCTGGTCAGCCGCCTCACCGGATTCCTACGCAGCAGCATGCTCGTAGCGGCGTTGGGCATCGCGCACGTCGGCGACGCGTTCAACGCCGCCAACAACTTCCCGAACATGGTCTACGAGCTGCTGCTCGGCGGTGTGCTCTCGAGCGTGCTCATCCCACTGCTGGTCGGCGCACAGGAGAAGGACGAGGACGACGGCATCGCCTACACGCAGCGGCTGCTGTCGATCGCCACCGCCGCGCTGGGCGTCATGACGATCGTCGCGGTGGCGTGCGCGCCATTGATCGCCGCCGGGTTCGTCCACGACCCGGCGCAACGCGGACTGGCGAGCACCTTCGCCACCCTCCTGCTGCCCGAAATCTTCTTCTACGGCATCGGCGCGATGTTCATGGCAGTGCTGAACATCCGGCACAGCTATGGGCCCGCCGCATGGTCGCCGGTGCTGAACAACGTGGTCATGATCGCCACCATCGTGATCTTCTGGCTGCTACCGGGTCCGAAGACGCTCACCCCGTCGACGATCACCACGGCGCAGATCCTGGTGCTCGGCATCGGCACCACGCTCGGCATCGCTTCTCAGGCCTTGGTGCTCATTCCTGCGCTCCGGCACACCGGCTTCTCGTGGCGGTGGCGGTTCCGGGCCCGTCCCAACGAGGTCGGCCGGATGAAGGAGGTCGGCACCCTCGCCGGCTGGGTGCTCGGCTATGTCGTCGCCAGCCAGATCGGTGTGACAGTCGTCGCAAAGGTGGGCTTGGACAACAAAGCGTTCACGGTGTTCACCAATGCCGACCTGCTGCTGCAGATGCCGTACGGAATCCTCGTCGTCTCGCTGCTGACCGCCCTGATGCCACGGCTGTCGCGGGCCGCCGCGCAGGGGCGCACCTCGGACGTCATCGACGACCTCGGCCTGGCAGCACGGCTGTCGGCCTTCGCCCTGGTCCCGGTCACGGCGGGCTTCATCGTGCTCGGTCCGGTTCTGAACGTCGTGCTCTTCGCCTACGGCGAAACCTCCATCGCCGGCGCCCGGGCGATCGGTACGGCGCTGGCCTTCTCGGCCTTCGGCCTGTTCCCCTTCGCCCTGGTGATGCTGCAACTGCGCGTGTTCTACGCGATGCGCGACGGGCGTACGCCGACGGTCATCAACGCCGCGATGGTCACCACCAAGGTCGTCCTGATCCTGATCCTGGCGCGAGTGGTTCACGGGCCGGCCCACATCGCGTACGCCCTGACCGGCTCGACCTCGGCGTCCTACGTCGTCGGCGCAGTCGTCGGGCACATCGTGCTGAGCCGGCGACTCGGTTCGCTGCACTTCTCCCCGGTCGTCCGGACGACCGCCCAATCGGTCGTCGCGTCGGCCGTGGGCGGGGTCGTGGCGTACGGCCTCGTCCGGGTCAGCGAGGATCTGGCCGGCTATGGACGCGGTGGCTCGCTACTGGCCCTCGTCGTGGGCGGGCTGGTGGGGCTCGCCGTGATGCTCGCCGTCGCCTGGCGGCTGCGGATCAACGAACTGACCCAATTCCGCGCGATGCTGTCCCGCTGACCGCGGTGCATCCGTCGAGAAATCACAGAGCGAGCGAGGCGATCGAAGTGGTACCGGCAGACCCGCTGGCGAGAGCGCTGGAACGGCACCACCAACAGATCGATGACGCGATAGCCAGGCATGTCGCCGCGGCCGCTCCCCGCGATCCCCAACCGCTGTTGGACGCCGTCGCGGCGCTGCGCGCGCACATCTACGTCGAGGAAGTCTTTCTCTTTCCGGCGCTGCAGGGCTGCGCCACGGAGCTGATGGCGCCCGTCTTCGTCATGCTGCGCGAGCACGGGCAGTTGTGGCGCACGCTCGAGGACCTGGTGATCGAACTGCGCCTGGGCGATGCGGACGGTGCGCCGGCACTTGCCCTGTGCCGCAAGCTCGCCGCCGCGCTACTGCACCACAACGGCAAGGAGGAACAGGTCATCTACAGCCAGATCGGCGCACTGCTCTCGCCCGAGGTCTGCGACCGGGTGCAGGGCGCGCTCACCAGCTCCGAGCTGCCGGATCGTTGGGCCCCCCATAGAGCGCGCACCGCCTGAGGGGTCCCAGGTGGTGGGTGCCGTGGCACCGGTGTCAGAGGGCGGAATTACGGCCCACCTAGGATCGTTGCAGCAGCGGTATTTCGACAGGAGAGTTCAGTGGCAGAGCACCGCAACGTCATCGTCGTCGGATCCGGCCCCGCCGGATACACCGCGGCTCTCTACACCGCGCGGGCCGAGCTGAATCCGCTCGTGTTCGAGGGGCTGAACTCCGGCGGTGCGCTGATGAACACCACCGAGGTCGAGAACTTCCCCGGATTCCCCGAGGGGATCCTGGGTCCGGAGCTGATGATGAACGTCCGCGCTCAGGCGGAGCGCTTCGGCGCGGACCTGCGCAGCGAGGATGCCGTCAGCATCGATCTCACCGGGCCCGTGAAGACGGTCCGCACCGAGGACGCGGAATACACCGCAGACGCCGTGATCCTCGCGATGGGTTCGGCCTATCGCAAGCTCGGGCTGTCCCGTGAGGACGAGCTCTCCGGCCGCGGCGTGAGCTGGTGCGCCACCTGCGACGGATTCTTCTTCCGCGACGCCGACATCGCCGTGGTCGGTGGCGGCGACACCGCCATGGAGGAGGCCACGTTCCTCACCCGCTTCGCGAAGTCGGTCACCGTCGTGCATCGTCGCGACGCCCTGCGTGCGTCCAAGATCATGATCGAGCGGGCGGAGGCGAACCCGAAGATCCAGTGGGCGTGGAACAGCGAGGTCGTCGACATCGAAGGTGCCGACAAGGTCAGCGGCCTCACGCTGCGCGACACGGTCACCGGCGAGGACCGAAGGATCGACGTCGGAGGTCTGTTCATCGCGATCGGTCATGAGCCGCGCAGCGAGCTGGTAAAGGGCCAGGTGGAACTCGACGACGAGGGCTACGTGATCACCGCGGGCGGACAAGGTGCCAGCACGGCCACCAACGTGCCCGGCGTGTTCGCGGCCGGTGACCTGGTCGACCACACGTACCGTCAGGCGATCACCGCCGCCGGCACCGGCTGCTCGGCGGCGCTGGACGCCGAGCGCTACCTCGCGGCGCTGCACGACGACCCGACCCACCCGTAGCAGGGAATCGCCCGACCACACCGGGCGTTACACCGACACCTCGAACGAAGGAGAGCCCGATGGGCAACAACACCGTCACCGTCACGGACGCGAGCTTCACCTCCGACGTGCTGCAGGCCGACGGCCCCGTGCTGGTCGACTTCTGGGCGGAGTGGTGCGGGCCGTGCAAGGCCGTGGCCCCCGTGCTCGAGGAGATCGCCGGTGAATACGCCGGCAAGCTCACGATCGCCAAGGTCAATGTGGACGAGAACCCGGAGACCGCCCGGGCGTACCAGATCATGTCGATCCCGACGATGGCCGTATTCCAGAAGGGCCAGATCGTGAAGTCGATCGTCGGCGCCCGCCCGAAGGGCGCGATCCTCAAGGAGCTCGAAGCGTACGTCTGAGCCGATCGGCGCGGGACGACGGCGAAGAATTCGGACCTTTTGCGGGGCCGCTGGCAGAATGGTCGGCGGCCCCGTTCCGTTTTGAACCCGTAAGGCGTGACTGATCCCATGCAGCCCCTCAAGCGCGGCGATCGCGGCAGCGCCGTCGCCGAGGTACGGGGGATGCTGGCGACCCTGGGCCTGCTCTCCAACACCGATCCGGCGCGTGCCGACCTGTTCGACGACGCAACCGAGCTCGCGGTGCGCCACTTCCAGCAGCGCAGGCAGATCACCGCGGACGGCGCCGTGGGCTCGGAGACGTACACCGCCCTGCGCGGCGCGCACTGGCAACTCGGCGACCGATTCCTGGCCCACGACTCCGTGCAGACGATGGCCGGGGACGATGTGGCCGCGCTGCAGACTCGGCTGCTGGAGTTGGGCTACAACCTCAGCCGCGCCGATGGCCTGTTCGGACCTGACACAGCCGAAGCGCTGCGCGGGTTCCAGCGCGACTACGGTCTGGTGCCGGACGGCGTCTGCGGCCCGCAGACGCTGCGCGCGCTGCGCCAGCTCGGCCGCCGGGTGGTCGGCGGCCGCCCACAGCTGCTGCGCGACCTGGTCGCGCTGGCCGAGTCGGGCCCCAGCCTGCTCGGCAAGCGCGTCGTGATCGATCCGGGCCACGGTGGCACGGACGCCGGAACCGCCTACGAAGACCTGACCGAGGCAGCGCTCGTCTGGGATCTGGCCACGCGCCTGGACGGCCGGCTGCAGGCGCTGGGCGTACGCACCTGGTTGACCCGCGGGCTGCAGAACAACAAGACCGACGACGAGCGAGCCGCGTTTGCGAATGAGGCGGGCGCAGACCTCGTCCTCTCGCTCCACGTCGACGGCTCGAATTCGGCCCATGCGAACGGCCTGGCGACGTATTTCTTCGGTGGCGTCGAAACCAGCTCCACCATCGGCGAGCGTTTCGCGGACCTGGTGCAGCGCGAACTCATCGCTCGCACGGGGCTGCTCGACAACCGCGTACACGGCAAGGCCTGGGCGTTGCTGCGGCAGACGCGGATGCCGGCCGTCCGTGTCGAGGTCGGCTACCTCACTTCACCGGTGGACCGGCCCAGGCTGCTCGACCCGGTCTTTCGCGACACGGTGGCCGAGGGGCTGCTCGTCGCGATCCAGCGTCTCTACCTGCCGACTGCGGACGACCCGCCGACCGGCGTCATGCAGATCTCGGCCTAGCAGATCTCGGCCCGCAGATCTCGGCCCGCAGATCTCACACCGCCCGCGCCGGCACGGTGCTGATCAACCGCTCCACCGCCTGGCTCATCTCGGCGCGCCAACTCGTCGGCACCTTGGCCTCCATCCGCAGCCGCGGTGTGTGTAGGTGCGGCCGGACCGTACGGAATCCGACCGCGCGCAGGAAGTCGGTGGGAAGCAAGCAACCGCTCGCGCCGACAGCTCCGGTGTGGCCGAACACCTCCACCGCGCGGACGCCGCGCTGCGCGATGTCGCGTGCCACCGCCTGCACGAGCTGACGTCCCAGTCCCCTGCCGGCGAACTCCGGCAACACGCGCGCGCTCATCAGCAACACCGCGTCCGGGCTGACCGGGGCGGTCGGGAACGCGACGGCCCGTGGGACGTACGCGGCCGGCGCGTAGAGCACGTACCCCGCCGCCGTCCGGTCGATGTACGCGATCTGCCCACACCGCCCCCACTCGAGCAATGTGTCGGAGACCCAAGCCTCCTTCTCGAGTGGGACCTGCGAGGCATCGCATGCGGAGGCGGGATCCAGCTCCCAGAAGACGCAGGCACGGCAGCGTTCCGGCAGATCATCGAGGTTGTCGAGCGTGATCTCGGCAAGACGTCGGCCCATCACCCCACCTCAAGCCCATGTGCCGGCCGTGCCCCGAGCATAACGATGCTCGGCAAGGCCGCGGTCGCTCAGGCGCTGCCGTCGTACGCGGCCAGGAACTGGCCGATTCGCCCGATGGCCTCGGTCAGATCCTCGGTTCGCGGCAGCGTCACAATGCGGAAGTGATCGGTCGTCGGCCAGTTGAACCCGGTGCCCTGCACCACCAGCACGTGCTGTTCGCGTAGCAGTTGCAGGATGAACTGCTGGTCATCCTTGATCGGGTATCGCTCGGGGTCCAGCCTCGGGAAGGCGTACAGCGCACCCTTCGGCTGGACCACACTCACCCCGGGGATGGCGCGCAGGGTCTCGACCGTGGCGTCCCGCTGCTCACGCAACCGTCCGCCGGGCAGCACAAGGTCGCGGATGGATTGGCGTCCACCGAGACACAACTGAATCGCGTGTTGCGCAGGTACGTTCGCGCACAGACGCATGTTCGCCAGGATCGTGATGCCCTCGAGATAGCTCGTCGCATGCTTCTTCGGTCCGGTCACCAGCATCCATCCGGAACGGAAGCCAGCGAGCCGGTAGGCCTTGGACAGGCCGTTGAACGTGAGCGTGAAGACGTCCGGTGCGATCTTGGCGAACGGTGTGTGGACCGCGTCATCGTAAAGGATCTTGTCGTAGATCTCGTCGGCCAGGACAACCAGGTTGTGCTGACGGGCCAGGTCCGCGATGGCACGCAACGTCGCCTCGGCGTAGACCGCGCCCGTCGGGTTGTTCGGGTTGATCACGACAATCGCCTTCGTGCGCGGCGTGATCTTCGCGGCAATGTCTTCCAGATCGGGTTGCCACCCGCTCGCCTCGTCGCAGAGGTAGTGCACCGGGGTTCCACCCGCCAAGGAGGTGGTCGCGGTCCACAGCGGGTAGTCCGGCGCGGGGATCAGGACCTCGTCACCGTTGTCGAGCATCGCCTGCAGCGCGAGCGAGATCAGTTCGCTGACGCCGTTCCCGAGCCAGACATCGTCGACGTCTTCGACATCCAGTCCCTGCGCCTGGTAATGCTGGATGACGGCGGTGCGGGCCGAGAGCAGGCCCTGACTGTCGCTGTATCCCTGCGCGTTGGGCAGGTTGCGGATGACATCGACCAGAACCTCCTCGGGGGCTTCGAATCCGAAGGGTGCCGGATTGCCGATGTTGAGCTTGATGATGCGCCGGCCCTCCTCCTCGAGCCGCTTGGCCTCCTCCAGCACCGGACCACGGATGTCGTAACAGACGTCCTGCAGCTTGCGAGACTGGCGAAGATCCATGCGCCTACGATCCCACAGGGGAACAAACGATCTCGAAGGAGCCGATATGGAGTTCATCGAGACAGTGCGCAGGCGCCGCATGATCCGTTCTTACGATCCCGACCGACCGGTACGCCCGGAGGTGCTCAACTCGATCCTGGAGCTCGGCATTCGCGCACCCTCGGCGGGCTACTCCCAGGGTTGGCGATTTCTCGTACTGACTGACATAACGTCGCGGGAGACGTTCTGGCGGGTGACGGCCGGCGGCCCGAATCCGTGGCTGGACCGGATGCGCACGGCTCCCGCACTGATCGTCTGCCTCTCGGACAAGTCCGCCTATCTCGACCGGTACGCCGAACCCGACAAGGGATGGACCGACCGGGACGAAGCCCGCTGGCCGGTTCCCTACTGGCACGTCGACACCGGCATGGCCGCCATGATCATGTTGCTCGCCGCCGTCAACCAGGGCCTGGGCGGGTGCTTCTTCGGCGTACCTCCCGAACGCATCCCGGCCATGCTTGAGACATTCCGCGTGCCGCACGGACTGTGGCCGGTTGGCGTGATCAGCCTGGGTTACCCAGCGGCCGACCTGAGGTCACCATCGCTAAGGCGGGGGCGGCGTCAGGTTGCCGACGTGGTCACCTACGAGTCGTTCTGACGCCGCGTCGCGAACTGCGGCGCGAGGATACCCACGATCCGCTCGAGGTCGTCGATCGAGGCGAACTCGACGGTGATCTTCCCCTTGGAGCGGCCGAAGTCGACCTTCACCCGGGTGTCCAGGTAGTCGGAAAGCTTGCCAGCAAGCTCGGTAGCGGCCGGCGCGGTGATCTTCGGCCCATGACCCTTGCGGGTGTGCTTCTTCTCCGTGTGCCCCGCCTGATGCAGCGCGACCAACTCTTCGGTCGCACGCACCGACAGTCCCTCCGCCACGATGCGTCCCGCGAGATCGTCCTGCCTCTCGTGCTCCTCCAGACCGAGCAGGGCGCGGGCATGCCCGGCGGAGAGCACCCCGGCCGCGACGCGACGCTGCACCGGCACCGAGAGGTTGAGCAGGCGGATCGTGTTACTGACCTGTGGACGGCTGCGGCCGATGCGCTTGGCCAGCTCGTCATGGGTGACGCCGAACTCCTCCAGCAGCTGCTGGTACGCCGCCGCCTCTTCGAGCGGGTTGAGCTGTGCCCGGTGGATGTTCTCCAGCAGCGCGTCGCGCAGCATCGCGTCGTCGGCGGTCGAGCGAACGATCGCGGGAATCGTGTCCAGACCAGCGCTCTGCGAGGCGCGGAACCGCCGCTCGCCCATGACCAGCTCGTAGGTGCCGGGATGGTCCGCATCGGGGCGGACCACCACCGGCTGCAGCACGCCGAACTCGCGGATCGAGTGAGTGAGCTCGGCGAGTGCCTCTTCGTCGAAGACCTGACGCGGGTTTTTCGCGTTGGGGTGAATCGCGCCGATGGGGAGTTCGGCGAAGCTCGCTCCCTCCACTGACACCAAGCCGGGGATGTCGTTCGCAACCCCGTCGACCCCGGTGCTCGTAGCCGTCGAGGATTCGGTCGGTGCGGTGGCCGCCGTCGGGGTGAAGAAGCTGTCCGCCGGGCCGGGGCGTCCGCTGGACACGGTCGGGACGGCCGGTACCAGTGGCGAAGCCGATCCTCCGTCAGGTGGGGAACCGGCCACCGGCGCCGTGGGGATCAACGCGCCCAGGCCACGTCCCAAACCGCCGCGTCGCTGCTTGCTGCTCATAGCCCTACCTTCACTCCGCGCTGTCACTCATGCCGGTTCCCCGTCCTTCTTCGCGCCCCGGTGCGCGATCTCGTACGCCGCCTGAAGATAGCCGATCGCCCCACGGGATCCGGCGTCGTACGTCATCACTGTCTGGCCGTAACCAGGCGCCTCGGAAACCCGCACGTTCCGGGGAATGACCGACTCCACGACCAATGGCCCGAAGTGGTTGCGAACCTCCTGGGCGACCTCGTCCGCCAAGCGCGTGCGGCTGTCGTACATCGTGAGCAGCACGGTGGTAACCGCCAGCCCGGGATTGAGGTGGGACTTCACCAGGTCGACCGTACTGAGCAGTTGCGACAGCCCCTCCAGCGCGTAGAACTCGCATTGGATCGGAATGAGCATCTCCCGCCCCGCAACGAGAGCGTTCAGGGTCAGTAGGCCGAGGGATGGCGGACAGTCGATGAAGACGTAGTCCGGAGCGTCTGCTCCCTGGTCCTGAAGGTATTCGACCAGGGCACGCTGCAACCGGTACTCACGCGCGACCTGGCTGGTGAGCTCGATGTCAGCGCCCGCGAGGTCCAGCGTCGCCGGCAGGCACCAGAGCGTGTCGACAAAGTCCACCTGGCGTGCGATCTCAGCGATAGGACGGCCACCGAGCAGGACGTCGTAGACCGACTCGATCCCCACCTTATGGTCGATGCCCAGCGCGGTGCTGGCGTTGCCCTGTGGGTCGAGGTCGATGACGAGCACCCGTAGACCGTGCAGGGCCAGGGCGGCGGCGATGTTGACGGTACTGGTGGTCTTACCCACGCCGCCCTTCTGATTGGCGACGGTCAGCACCCGCGTGCCGTGTGGTCGCGGCCACTGCTCCTGCCGGACGTTCATCACGTGGACCGCTCGAGCCGCCTCCCGTGCGATCGGAGTGTCGAAGACAGTTTCAACTGTTTCACGTGAAACCGAGTTTCGACGCCCCTCGTCCGTCGTTTCACGTGAAACCGCGGGCGCCGCCGTCGTCGTGGGGGTTTCACGTGAAACCGAC
>Ga0164242_10002447_pt1 | contig 21468 bp, 16 predicted proteins | sample OricomgcompostMG_FD_108783 | JGI IMG/M metagenome (GOLD analysis project Ga0164242, IMG submission 108783) | Miracle-Growth compost microbial communities from Emeryville, California, USA - Original compost - Miracle growth compost (MG) ... | reverse complement strand
GGCGAGGGCGTGCAGCAGGCGCTGCTCAAGATCCTCGAGGGCACGGTCGCCTCGGTCCCGCCCCAGGGCGGCCGCAAGCACCCGCATCAGGAGTTCATCCAGATCGACACGACGAACGTCCTCTTCATCGTGGCCGGCGCATTCGCAGGCCTGGAGGAGATCGTCTCGAGCCGGGTCGGGAAGAAGGGCATCGGCTTCGGCGCCGAGCTGCACGCGAAGCGGGACGACGCCGAGCTCTTCTCGGCTGTCCTCCCCGAGGACCTGCACAAGTTCGGCCTCATCCCCGAGTTCATCGGCCGGCTCCCGGTCATCGCGACCGTCTCGCCGCTCGACCAGTCGGCGCTCATGCAGATCCTCACCGAGCCGCGGAACGCACTCGTGAAGCAGTATCAGCGGATGTTCGAGCTCGACGGCGTCCAGCTCGAGTTCGAGCGGGACGCGCTCGAGGCCATCGCCGACCTCGCCGTCCTCCGCCAGACCGGGGCCCGCGGCCTCCGCGCCATCATGGAGGAGGTCCTCGGCCCGATCATGTTCGAGATCCCCTCGGACGAGCGGGTCGGCAAGGTCGTCGTCACGCGCGAGTCCGTCGAGAAGAACGCGGCGCCGACCATCGTGCCGCGCGCGCCGCGCCGCGCGGAGAAGAGCGCATAGCCCACAGGCGCGGCGCCGGGGAGGTCGGCATCGTGTCGCTCTGCCCGGCTCGCGAACCGCGATGAGCAGACCGAAGCCGCGCGCTAGGCCTATGGCGTGTCTCCTAGTCCTCAACGTGCCGATAACTGTGCACTTTTTCGCCCGAGAGCCGCGAAATTGGTCGGAGATTGCACAGTTACAGGGTTCGGGCTCGGGCTGAGCCGGACTAGGAGACACGCCTTAGGCGGCGATCGGTGTGTCGACGAGTTTGCCGTCGACGAGGTGGACGACGCCGTGCATGCGGGGGAGGTGGACGAGGTCGTGGGTGACGAGCAGCGTGGATGTGTTCAGCTGGTCGGTGAGCTGCAGAATCAGTTCGATGATGCTGGCTCCGCGTTCCTGATCAAGAGCGCTGGTGGGCTCATCGACCAGGAGCACGCTCGGGTCGTTCATCAGTGCGCGGGCGATGTTCACGCGCTGCCGCTGCCCGCCCGAGAGCTGGTGTGGGCGCTTGTCGCGCTGCGCGGCAAGGCCGACTGCATCGAGAAGTTCCCCGGCCCGGACGGCTGCCTTTGCGCGGCGGCGGCGGGAATGTTGTGCGCCGAGCTCGTTCATAACGGCGAGCTGTTCCAGCGCGGTCAGAGACGGCACGAGGCTCGACTGTTGGAATACGATGCCGATCTTGTCGCGGCGCAGCTCGGTCGCGGCCTTGGCGTCGAGACGAGTGGCGTCGATGTCGTCGATCAGGACCGTGCCCGAGTCGGGCCGGATGAGGGTCGCGGCGACGGCGAGGAGGCTGGATTTGCCGGAGCCGCTGGGCCCGGTGATGCCGGTGACCGTCCCGGGGTGCGCGGTGAGGGTGACGTGGTCGACGGCCGTGACGCGGGTGTCTCCGTCGGGGAAGGTGAGGGTGATGTTGTCGAGGCGGATCATCGGTTGCTCCCTAGTGCGGTGAGGGGGTCGGCGGAGGTGACGGATCGGAGGGCGAACGCGGCCCCGGCAAGGCCGAGAGCGATCATGATCACCCCCGGGAGGAGGGTCGTGATCGGGCTGAGCAGGAACGGTAGGGCGGTGCCGGCGAGGGCTCCGAAGAGGGTGACGAGCCCGATGCCGATGCCGATGCCGGCAAGGAGCACGATGAGGGCCTGGCCGAGGGCGTCTCGGACAAGGGATCGGGTGCTGGCGCCGAGTGCTTTCAGGACGGCGATGTCGCCCTTGCGTTGCATGGTCCAGACGGTGAAGAACGCGCCGATGACCAGGCCGGAGATGCCGAACAGCATCACGACCATCAGAAGGAGCGAGCCGATTTCGGAGCGGAACGCGCTCAGAGCGGTGAGAGACCCGATCGTGCTCTCGGACATGGTCTGATTGGTGGTGTCCGCAGCATTCCAGTCCGGGCTGCCGGAGACCGCGAGCACGGTGGCGTAGGCGTCGGTGTTGCCAGTAGCGGCGGAGTAGGTCTGCCAATCCGTCAGGGTCATCTCCACCACGGGGGTGTGACTGTACCAGGCGTCGCCGGCGACGGTTTCGACGGTGAAGTCTGTGCCGGCGATCGTGACCGTGTCGCCGTCCGTGACGTTGAGGGCGTCCGCGGCCGGCGTGGAGAGGCCGAGTTTCCCGTCAGCGGTCGGCGCCGTGTCATTGAAGCCGGGCTGGACGCCGAACACGGCGAGCGCGGCGCGGGTGTCGCCGGCCTCACCGCGGGTCTGGCTGATCCCGATCGGCTGGGCCCCGGTAACCCCGGCCGTGGAGGCCCAGTCGATTGCCTGCTGCTCGGTGATCACCGAATCGGAGAAGCTGGCTCCGGACTCACCGGAGGACGGGGCAGAGAAGACGACTCGATCGCCGGGGAGCGAGAGAACAGCGGAGATGTTCTGGATCGCGAGCCCGCCGGTGAGGCCGCTGAGGAAGCCGACGAGCACGGTGATGAGCCCGACGACGGAGCCGATAAGCAGGAATCGGCCTCGAGCAAAACGCAGATCGCGCAAGGCGACGAACATGGGGCGGTCCTTTCCGATCACCGTGTGATCGGTGACTTCCCCTACTCTCCCGTCGGGGCGGGTAGTGAGACATCGGCCCTCGGCACGGCTTCCGAGCGTCAAACGAAGGATGGGGGAGTGGACCTTTTGGACGATTCGCTGTCCAGGGCAGGCCCGTAAAGTTCGGGCATGCCTCACTCCGTGCTGACACCCGTGTTCGCGGGCCTGCGCACGGGCCTGCATGTGCTCTTCGTCGCGCTCATTGCCCTGATCATCGGCCGGGCGATCTTCGCCCCCACTGACGCAAGCGCGGCCGTGATCGGTCTCTCTCTGCTCACCCTCGCCACCTATGGGTCCGGCGCATATCTGGCCCGCCGCTCCCGCGGACGCCCCGCGCGACTGATTTGGTTGATCGCGCTGACTCTGGAATGGGTCGTGCTGATGTGGTTGACACCCGAGGCCGCCTACCTGGTGTTCCCGCTGTTCTTCCTCTACCTGCACCTGCTCGGCGCCGGGTGGGGGTCCGCGGCGATCGTGGCATCGACGCTCGTGGCGATCATCGCGTTGGGGGCACACGGAGGGTGGAGCATCGGTGGCGTCGTCGGCCCGATCGTCGGAGCCGGGGTCGCCCTGCTGATCGGGCTGGGATATCAAGCGTTGGCGAGGGAAGCCGCCCAACGGGAAGCGCTCATGCAGGAACTCCTAGCTACCCGCGGCCAACTCTCGGCGATCGAACACGAATCCGGCGTGCTCGCAGAACGAGCCCGCCTGGCCAGAGAAATCCACGACACCCTTGCCCAGGGCCTGTCCAGTATTCAGATGCTTCTGCACGCGGCCGAACGCGCCGACCCCGACCGGCCCGGCGTCGAACACATCCGACTTGCCCGGGAAACCGCGGCCACGAATCTCGCCGACGCACGCCGGTTCATCCGCGAACTCACACCGCCCGACCTCGACAACCACGGTCTCGGAGGCGCCCTTCGGCGCCTCGCCAAGGACCAGTGGTCCAGTCAAGGACTCACGGTTCAGGTACGAGTCTCCGACACGATCGAGCTACCCATGCACCTGCAGACCGCACTGCTACGCATCGCCCAAGGCGCGATCGCCAACGTGATCCAGCACGCCGAGGCTGCCACGGCGACCATCACTCTCGCCGCGACCCTGGACGAGCTCGTCTTCACCGTGAGCGACGACGGCGTCGGATTCGACCCGAACTCGCCCGCAACACAACGCGGCAAATCCGATTCGTTCGGCCTGCAGGCCACCCAGGAACGCGTGCACCAACTCGGTGGCACGCTCCTGGTGGACTCCACGCCCGGCCACGGAACCACCCTCACCGTGACTCTCAGCCCGGTGAGGACAGCATGATCCGTCTCATCATCGCCGATGACCACCCCATCGTCCGCGCCGGCCTAACCGCCCTGTTTGATCAAGAAGCGGATCTCACGGTGGTCGCGGAAGCCGCGACGCCCGAAGAAGCCATCTCCGCTGCGCAACGAGAGAACCCCGATGTCGTCCTGATGGACCTCCAATTCGGGAACAGCGCAGAAACCGGTGCCGATGCCACCAGACAGATCCGCGCGCTGGACGCCGCGCCCTACGTGCTCGTTCTCACCAACTACGACTCCGACGCCGATATCCTCGGCGCCGTCGAAGCCGGCGCCAGCGGATACCTGCTCAAGGATGCGCCGCCCCACGAACTCATCGCCGCCGTCCACGCCGCTGCCGCCGGCGAGTCCGCACTAGCCCCTGTCATCGCCTCCCGGCTGTTGGGTCGGATGCGGTCCCCGCAGATCAGTCTCAGCTCCCGCGAGATCGAAGTCCTCGAACGCGTCGCCGCGGGCCGCTCCAACGCCGAGATCGCCATAGACCTCCACGTCAGCGAACCCACCGTGAAATCTCACCTCACCCACATCTTCACCAAACTCGAGGTCACCTCCCGCACCTCCGCCGTGTCAGCCGCCCGTCGGCGCGGCATCCTCCGCTGAACCGCGCCCCCGGGCATCCCGGCGTCGAAGTTTGAGTCGCATTACCTAGACCAGCGTCGTTCGACGGCACGAGGGGCTTTACATAGTTCGGATGATTCGCAACTTGCGGGCCGGCCGCCAGGCTTGCTAGTGACCCTTGAAAGGATTCGCATGCGCCGCCTGTTTTACGCCTCACTCACCTACATGGTCGCCGGAGTGTTCTCCGGCTTCTTTTACCGCGAGTTCACCAAGGCCAACAACCGGCCCGAGGGGCAGTTCGTCCTGCTCGGTCGCGCGATCAACCGCGACCGATCTGCCGCGGTGACGATCCCAGCATGATGACCACGGACGTTCAAAAGGTGGGCGCCGTGTCGGCGCCCACCGGCCGCGACTGGCTCGGATTGGCGGTGCTCTCCATCGGCCTCGGAATGATCGTTCTTGACGGCACCATTGTGGGAGTCGCGTTGCCGACGATGATCGGTGACATCGGCCTGGACCTCACCGACGCTCAGTGGGTGAACAGCCTCTACGCAGTGATCCTGGCGGCCCTGCTGCTCTCCACCGGGAAACTCGCCGATAGGTGGGGCCGCAAACTGTTGTTCCTGGTCGGTGTGGTCGTGTTCGTCGGGGGCAGCATCCTGGCCGCCGCCGCGGACGCGTCCGCGCCCTTAATCGCCGCGCGCGCTGTGCAGGCTGTGGGTGCGGCGTTGATCATGCCCTCGACCCTGTCGACGGTGAACGCCACCTTCCGGGGCAAATATCGGGCGGCAGCGTTCGGTGTCTGGGGAGCCGTCATCTCCGGTGCCGCCGCGATCGGGCCCCTGGCCGGCGGTGCGCTGACCCAATGGGCTTCCTGGCACTGGATCTTCCTGGTGAACATCCCCCTCGGAGCCCTCGTCTTCGTCGCCGCACTGTTCGCGGTGCGACCCACCCGGGGCGGCTTAAGCCGCCCCGGCGTCGACGTTGACGGGGCACTGCTGTCCGCGATCGGATTCGGCGCGCTCGTGTTCGCCGTCATCGAGGGGCCCGATCTGGGCTGGTGGTCAGCCAAGGCCGCACTGCCAATATTCGGATGGGTCTGGCCCGCCACCGCACCCATTTCACCGGTGCCGATCGCGATCGCTGTTGCGGTCGTGGCACTGACTCTGTTCGTGATCTGGGAACGACACCGCGAGAAAGTGCAACGGTCCGCGCTCCTGGACCTCAACCTCTTCGCGCTTCCCACGTTCTCCTGGGGCAACGCGACCGCCACAGCAGTGGCCGTCGGAGAATTCGCCGTCATCTTCGTCCTCCCGCTCTACCTCATCAACGTCCTCGGACTCGATGTCATGGCCGCCGGCCTGGTCATCGCCGCAATGGCGGTCGGAGCATTCCTCTCCGGAGCTGCCGCCCGGCACCTCGCCTCCCGATTCGGGTCACCAAACACCGTACTGATCGGCCTCACCCTCGAGGTGGCCGGCGTGATCGTTCTCGCCCTGTTGATCCGCAGCACCACACCCGGATGGGCCGTCGCGCTCCCGCTCGTCGTCTACGGTCTCGGTCTCGGTCTCGCGTCCGCGCAACTGACGAGCACCGTTCTGCGTGACGTGCCCGTTGAGACGTCCGGTCAAGGCTCCGCCACTCAAAGCACCGTGCGGCAGTTCGGGTCCGCGCTCGGCACCGCAATCGCCGGTGCCGCCTTGTCCATATCGCTCGCCCTCACTCTCCCCGCCGCGTTGAACGACGCCGGGATCACCGGTACGGCGGGCGACCAGTTGGTCGCCGCGATCAGGCAGAGCGCAGGAACAACCATCGCCCAACTCCGAATCGAAGGCGCAGCCAGCCCCCTCGGCGACCAGACCAGCACCGCCGCCGATGCTCTCGCGGCAGGGTTCGCTACCGCGACCCAGTGGGCGCTAGCCGCAGCCGGCGTATTCCTGATCCTCGGACTCGTCACCGCGATCCGATTGCGCCGAGTCAGCTAAGGCGTGTCTCCTAATCCGGCTCAGCCCGAGCCCGAACCCTGTAACTGTGCAATCTCGGACCACTTTCGCGGCTCTCGGGCGGAAAAGTGCACAGTTATCGGCATGTTGAGGACCTAGGAGACACGCCATAGGCGATGTCGGGTGTCATCCGCGGGCCACTGTTCGGCGCCGACTCCGCTATGCGAGACCGCGGCGCCTGAGCAGCGGCTCGATGACCGCATCCCGTCCGCGGAAGTCGCGATAGGCGGCGAGCGGATCCTTCGTGCCGCCGACGGCGAGGAGTCGCTCGCGGAAGCGCTGCCCGTTCGCCCGCGTCAGCCCGCCGTTCGTCTTGAACCATTCGACGGTGTCCGCATCGAGCACCTCGGACCAGATGTACCCGTAGTAGCGCGCGTCGTAGCCGCCGCCGAACGTGTGCTGGAAGTACGACGACTGGTAGCGCGGTGGGACGGCCGGGTTGTCGAGACCGACGCGGGCGAGCGCTCTCGCCTCGAACGCGCCGACGTCCTGCACGGCCTCCGCCTCCTCGGCCGTGAGCGTGTGCCATGCCTGGTCGAGCAGCGCCGCGGCGAGGTACTCCGAGGTGAGATAGCCCTGATTGAACGTCTCGGTCGCCCGGAGCTGCGAGACGACCTTGAGCGGGAGCGGCTCGCCGGTCTCGACGTGGCGGGCGTAGTGGTCGAGGACCTCTGGCCACAGCATCCACATCTCGTTCACCTGGCTCGGGAACTCGACGAAGTCGCGCTGATGCGTCGTCCCGGCGAGGCTCGGGAAGGTCGCGCGGGCGAACAGGCCGTGGAGGGCGTGCCCGAACTCGTGGAAGAGCGTGCTGACCTCGTCGAGCGTGAGCAGCGTCGGCTCGCCCGCGGCGGGCTTGGGGACGTTGAGGTTGTTGGCGACGACCGCGGTGTCCTGGCCGAGGAGGCTCGCGGTCGTCACGAGCTCGTGCATCCAGGCGCCGCCGCGCTTCGCATCGCGCGTGTAGAGATCGAGGAGGTAGAGGCCGACGGTCGAGCCGTCCTCGTCGCGGACCTCGAAGACGCGCGTGTCCGCATTCCACCCCCGGAGGTCGGGTCGCTCGGTGAACGAGACGCCGTAGAGGCGGGTCGCCGCGTAGAAGACGCCGTCGCGCAGGACGCGCTCCGCCTCGAACCACGGACGGAGCGATGCCGTGTCGAGCGCGTATCGCTGCGCGCGGAGCTGCTCCGCCCAGTACGGCCAGTCCGCCGCGCGCACCTCGGTGCCGGCGAGCGCCTCGAGCTCGGCGAGCTCGCGGCGGGCGTTCTCGGCGGCGATGGGCGCGAGCGGCTCGAGCATCGTCGCGACCGCGGCCGAGCTGCCCGCCGTCTCCTCGGCCGTCGCGACGTCGGCGTGGACGCGGAAGCCGAGGATGCGCGCGCGATGGGCGCGGAGCCGGACGATCTCGAGCAGCGTCTCCCGCGTGTCGAACTCCCCGCCGTGCGCCCCGCGCTCTCGCGATGCCCACATGAGACGGGCGCGCGCATCGGCCGATGCGAGCTGCGCGAGCGCGGGCTGGCTCGTCGGGAGCACGAGGGCGAGCAGGAGTCGGCCGTCCAGGCCGCGGGCCTTGGCGGCCGCCTCCGCCGCGGATCGCTCCGAGTCGCCGAGGCCGTCGAGCTCGGCGGCGTCGTCGAAGACGACGGCGAGCGAGTTCGTGTCCTCGAGGAGGCGCGACTCGAAGCGCGACTGCAGCTCGGAGAGCCGCTGGTTGACCCTCGACACCTGCTGCTTGGCGGCCTCGTCGAGCGCCGCGCCGGCGAGCATCATGCGGCGGTGCCACTGCTCGACGAGATGGCGCATCTCGGCCGTGTCGGAGGGGCTCGAGCCGATCGTCTCGCGCACCGCCGTGATCCGCCGGTAGAGCGATGCGTTGAGGAGGATCGCGTCCTGGTGCGCCGCGAGCATCGGCGCGATCCGCTCCTCGAGGTCCCGGAGGAATGCGGTGCTCTCCGTCCCGGTGAGCGTCCAGAACGCGTACTCGACGCGCCGCAGCGTCTGGCCGCTGCGCTCGAGCGGCACCATCGTGTTCGCGAAGGTGGCGGGCTCGCCGCCCGACACGATGGCCTCGAGCTCCGAGATCTGCTCGGCGATCCCCGCCTCGAACGCCGGCTCGAAGTGCTCCTCGAGGATGTCGGCGAACGGCGGCAGGCCGTGGGGGAGCGGACTCGGCGACAGGAGCGGGTTCGGGGCGTCCACCCGTTCACCCTCTCAATCGCTCACGACGTGTGCAATTCACTGGAAGGTTGAGGCCGCAAGTCTCAGGGGAAATGCACACTTCTCGGCTGCCGGCGCGCCCGGGCGTTCAGTCCTCCGGCGGGACGATGCCGACCTCGCCGTCCGCGTGGGTCACGATGCGCGTGCCGTCGTCGAGCTCGACGACGGGCCGGCGCTCGAGCCACGTGAGCGTCCACCGCCAGCCGACGACGTCGACGCCGTCGGCCTCGAGCTCGGCCTCGACCCGCTCGACCGCGTGCACGACCGGATCGGGCAGCGAGGCCGGCGGCTCGTCGCCGACGGTCCAGCGGGTGCCGAGCTGCATGATCAGACCGCCTCGGCGAGCACGATGTCGCGAACGCCGTTCTCGGTGCCGAGGACGAAGCCGGCCTGCTCGATCCGGCCGACGGCCGCGATGTCGGCGATGACCGAACGGTAGTCCTCGCCGATTCCGACGAGCGTCGCCGAGGCGATCGGGGCCTTCATCGAAAGCTTGGCCGCGGTCTTCGCGCCACGGATCCGGGTGAGCACGTCGGAGGCGAAGCCGAGCGCGCCGTTCGGCGCCTCGATGCTCGCGTCGTGCGCCGTCGGCCACGCGGCGCGATGCACCGAGTCGTCGTGCATCCACGACCACACCTCCTCCGTCGCGAACGGGAGGAACGGGGCGAAGAGCCGCACGAGCACGTCGATCGCCCGCCGCAACGCGGCGACCGCGCTCACCTGCGGCTGGCCGCTGCCGGCGTGCGCGCGCTCCTTCACGAGCTCGAGGTAGTCGTCGCAGAACGTCCAGAAGAACGACTCCGTCGCCTCGAGGGCCTGGCTGTGGTCATAGGCCTCGAAGGCGGCGGTGGCGCGCTTCACCACGGCGCCGAGCTGCGCGAGCATGTCGCGGTCGACGAGCTCCGTCACCTCGCCCTCGCCGCTCCACGGGAACTGGAGCACGAAGTTCGCGGCGTTGAGGATCTTGATCGCGAGCCGGCGGCCGATCTTCATGACCGTCGGGTTCTGCGGGTCGAAGGGCGCGTCGATCCCGAGCCTGCTGCTCGCCGCCCAGTAGCGGACGGCGTCGGAGCCGTGCTGCTCGAGCATCGCCGCGGGGGTCACGACGTTGCCCTTCGACTTCGACATCTTCTTCCGGTCGGGGTCGACGATGAAGCCGGAGATCCCCGCATTCGTCCACGGCACGCTGCCGTGCTCGAGCTGCGATCGGAGCGCCGTCGAGAAGAGCCAGGTACGGATGATGTCCTGCCCCTGCGAGCGGAGGCGGTAGGGGAAGACGAGGTCGAAGAGCTCGTCGTCCGTGCCCCATCCGCCCGCGATCTGCGGCGTGAGCGAGGACGTCGCCCACGTGTCCATGATGTCGACCTCGCCCTCGAAGCCGCCCGGGACGTCGCGCTGCGCCTCGTCGTACCCGTCGGGCGCGTCGCTCGACGGGTCGATCGGCAGGCGGTCCTCCGAGGGGACGAGCACCTCGCCGGTGCGCTCGCCGTCGGCGCCGAGCCGGTACCAGACGGGGAGCGGCACGCCGAAGAAACGCTGCCGGGACACGAGCCAGTCCCCGTTGAGGCCGCCGATCCAGTTCTCGTAGCGGACCCGCATGTGCTCGGGGTGGAAGGCGATCTCCTGGCCGCGCTCGAGCATGGTCGCCTTGAGCGCCTCGTCCCGGGCACCGTTCGCGATGTACCACTGCTTCGTCGAGACGATCTCGAGCGGCTTGTCGCCCTTCTCGAAGAACTTGACGGTGTGCTTGATCGGCCGCGCGTCGCCGATGAGATCACCCGACTCCTTGAGCAGCTCGACCATCCGCGCCCGTGCCGAGAAGACCGTCTTGCCGGCGAGCTCGCCGTACGCCGTCCGGCCCTCGTCCGTGAACGCCTCGAGCGCGCCCGGCTCGGCGAGGAAGCGGCCGTCCTTCCCGACGACCGCGCGCGCCGGGAGCTGGAGCTCGCGCCACCACACGACGTCGGTGACGTCGCCCCACGTCGACACCATCGCGATACCGGTGCCCTTGTCGGGCTGGGCGAGGCGGTGGGGGAGGACCGGGATCTCGGCGCCGAAGACCGGCGTCGTCACCGTCGTCCCGAAGAGCGGCTTGAACCGCTCGTCATCCGGGTGCGCGACGAGCGCGACATCGGCCGCGATGAGCTCCGGCCGCGTCGTGTCGACGAGGATCGTGCCGCCGTCGGGCCGGTGGAATGCGACCGTGTGGAAGGCGCCCGGCTGGTCGTCCTTGTCCTCGATCTCCGCCTGGGCGACCGCCGACTGGAACGTCACGTCCCACACCGTCGGCGCCTCCGCCTGGTAGGCCTCGCCGCGGGCGAGGTTGCGGAGGAATGCGCGCTGCGAGACCCGCTGCGCCTCCGGCCCGATCGTCCGGTAGGTCAGCGTCCAGTCGACCGAGAGGCCGAGGGCGCGCCACACCTCCTCGAACTTCTCCTCGTCCTCCTCCGTGAGGCGCTCGCACAGCTCGATGAAGTTCCGACGCGACACGGGGACCTGGTCCGCGAGCTTGCCCGACTTCCCCTCGCCGCCCTCTTGCGGCGGCGTGAAGTCGGGGTCGTACGGGACCGAGGTGTCGACCCGGACGCCGTAGTAGTTCTGGACGCGGCGCTCCGTCGGGAGGCCGTTGTCGTCCCAGCCCATCGGGAAGAAGAGGTGCTCGCCGCGCATCCGGTGGTACCGCGCGGCGAGATCCATGTGCGTGTACGAGAACACGTGGCCGATGTGCAGCGAGCCGCTCGCGGTGGGCGGCGGGGTGTCGATGCCGTAGACGGCGTGCTTGCCGGCCGCGAAGGCCCCATCCCGATCGAACCGGTAGGTGCCCTGGGTCTCCCACGCCGCCGACCAGTTCGCTTCGAGGCCCTCGAGGGCGGGCTTCTCGGGGATGGGACGGGGCATGACGGCTCTCCGGTTCGATATGAGCGGCACCGTGTCGACCGCTCCGCCGGCCGCCGAGCGAGGGTCGGCGGGACGAAGCGTGGTGCCTCAGATGTGGGACGAGCCGATTCTACCGGAGGCGCTCAGCTCGAGACCGAGAGCGTCTTCGACACGTGCTGGCCGTCCGGGCCGACGACGGTGAGCACGTACGTATGCGGCGCCCCGCACTGGTACTGCTCGGTCGTCGAGCCGTTCGCATCGACAGGGCCGCCGTCATCGATGCCGTCCGCCACGTCGATGCCGATCCCGGCCTGGTTCGCATTCGTCGTCGTCCAGCTGAAGGCGAGATCGACGACGCCGCCGGCGCTCGCCGGCGCTGCCGCGCAGAGCGCGGCCGCATCGTCGGTCATGGCGAACGATTGGATGGCGGCATGGGCCGGCGGGGGCTGCGTCGGCTGCGGCGGCGCGGCGTACTCGGCGGTGATCAGGATCGCCTGGCTCTGCGTCGTGCCGTCCTCGCCGGTGATCGTCAGCGTGTACGTCCACTTCGCGTTCGTGCAGACATACGGCATCGCGAACCCGGTGACCTCCGGGTCGAGGTTGCTCTCATACGGCTGCTGCGTCGCGTCGACCTCGGTCGCGGCGCTCGCGACGGCGACGTTCGCAGCGCCGGTCACCGACCAGTCGAGCACGACCTGCTGGGCGCCTGAGCGGTCGTAGGGGCACTGGACCGTCGCGGCGGCGGCCGCGAAGCTCGCGATGGCGAGCGGCTCGGCCGGCGTCGCCGACGGCGAGGGGCTCTCGGACGCCGTCTCTGACGGATCGGGGCTGAGACTCGGCGCATGCGAGCTCGAATGGCTCGCCACGGGTGCGCCGCTCCCGTTCCCGATGGCGAGGATCGTGACGAGGACGGCGATCGCGACGACGAGGACGGCGGCGACGGCGATGAGGATGCCGACGAGGACCTTGCGGCGCGCGTCGAGCGGCGCTCGCTCCTCGTCGCCGAGCGACCAGGACGCGGTCGCCGGGTCGTCCGGGGGGACGTGACCGAATCCGGCGAGCCCGCCGAGCCCGCCGAGGATCTCGGTCGGCTCCCCGGGAGCGGCCTCCGCCTGCGGATAGGCCATCGCCGGCTGGAACACCCTCGTCGCGGCGGTCGGCTCGGTCACACCCGTGGGCGGGAACGTCGCGTCCGGCGGGAATGCGGCCGTCGGCGGGAACGTCGTGCTCGGCGGCTGGACGGCGGGCATCGCCTCCGTGGGCGGCAGCTCGGCGGATGGCAGCGCCTCGGTCGGCGGCAGCTCGGGCTCGGCCGCCGACGATGCGGATCCGTCTGACGCCGGCTCGTTGATGAGGCCCCTGAGGAGCTCGGCGAACGGGTCGGGCTCCGGGGATCCGGGCGCGGACGGCGGGACGTCGTTGCTCACGCGCACGAGCCTAAACGCCAGCCGCTGGGCAGCGAGGAGGAACGCAGCGACGCGGTGGACCTATTGTTCTATTCGAACTAGAATTATCACATGCTCGTCGTCGTGGATCCCGGTGCCCGGACTCCGGTCTTCGCGCAGATCGCCGCGCAGATCGCCGCGCAGGTCGCGGCCGGCTCCCTCGCGACGGGGACGCGTCTGCCCGCGGCCCGCGAGCTGGCCGGCTCGCTCGGTGCGAACGTCCATACCGTGCTGCACGCCTACCAGCAGCTCCGCGACGAGGGCGTCGTCGAGCTCCGGCGCGGCCGGGGCGCCGTGATCATCGGAGCGCCCGCCGACGAGGACGTGCACGAGGCCGTCCGCCGAGCCGTGGCCGCCGCCCGCGACTCCGGACTCTCGCTCCCGACCCTGCTCTCCCTGATCCGGAAGGAGTTCGGCGAATGACGCGCGGACGCCGCATCCTGCTCATCGCCGCCGCGATCGTCGCCGCGGTCACCGTCATCGGAGTCGTGGTCGCCGCTGCGGCCGGTGCGCCGCTCGACCGGACGGTCGTCATCCACTGGGGGCTGGATGGACAGCCGAACGGATGGGGGCCCGCCTGGACCTATCCGTTGCTCATCGGCGCGACGGGCGGATTCCTCGCGGTCCTGCTCCTCGTCTTCGGGCTCATCCGGTACCCCGCGGCCCGCGCGGCCGCGACGCCGCCGGCGCTGCCGCTGCGGGAGGGCGAGATCGCGGTCTGGACGGGGACGGTCCCGATGCCTCGGTGGCTGCTCGTGCTCGTGATCGCACTCGGCGTCCTCATCGCGGCGCTCGGGGTGGTCCTCGTCGCGACGCTCGGCTGGCGCGGGCTGCCCGCATTCATCGGTCCGGTCGTCATCCTCCTCGCGCTCGCGGTCTCCGGCGACTACCGCGCGACGGCCGGCCCGACCGGCTTCACGGCGAGGAGCGTGCTCGGCTGGCCCGCGTTCCGGATCCCGGTCTCGGACATCGCGCGGGTCTCGATCGTCGAGGTGCAGGCGATGCGCGATTTCGGCGGCTGGGGCCTGCGCTGGGTGCCGGCGGGGCCGGGCGGCGGCAGTCGCTGGGGCATCGTCTCGCGGCAAGGCGAGGGGCTGGAGGTCGTCCGCCGCGACGGTCGCTCGCTCGTCGTCACCGTCGGCGACGCGGCCACGGCGGCCGCCGTCCTCGAGGCGTACGCCGCGCGCGCGTAGAATCGACGCAACGACATCGATCCGGGCATCGCCGGGGAGTCCTGGGAAGAACGCGCGAGCAAGTAGAACCCAGCGGGTAAGCCCGTCACAGCGGTCATGAAGCGGCGGAGGAGTCCGCAAGCGAGGTGGTACCGCGGGAGCGGCCGGAAGGCGGGTCTCGTCCTCGCACTGCGCAGGCGCAGCAGCGCCGATCAGCACAGTGAAGTACGAGGAGCCCGCATGACCTACCCCGAGCACCGTGACGCGGACGGCGTCGTCCCCTCCCCGCGATTCCCCGCGATCGAGGAGGACGTCCTCGCGTACTGGGCCGAGGACGGCACCTTCCAGGCCTCCGTCGATCGGCGCGAGGGCGCGCCGGAATGGGTCTTCTACGACGGGCCGCCCTTCGCGAACGGCCTCCCGCACTACGGCCACCTCCTCACCGGCTATGCGAAGGACGTCTTCCCGCGCTACCAGACGATGCGCGGCAAGCAGGTGCAGCGCCGCTTCGGCTGGGACACCCACGGCCTGCCTGCCGAGCTCGAGGCGATGAAGCAGCTCGGGATCACGACCAAGGACGAGATCGTCGCGATGGGCATCGAGCGGTTCAACGCCGAGGCCCGCGCCTCGGTGCTCCGCTACACGAAGGAGTGGGAGCGCTACGTCACGCGGCAGGCGCGGTGGGTCGACTTCGAGCACGACTACAAGACGCTCGACGTGACGTTCATGGAGTCCGTGCTCTGGGCGTTCAAGCGGCTCTACGACCGCGGCCTCGCCTACGAGGGCTTCCGCGTCCTGCCGTACTGCTGGAACGACGAGACGCCGCTGTCGAACCATGAGCTGCGGATGGACGACGAGGTCTACAAGGACCGGCAGGACCCGTCGGTCACGGTGACCTTCCCGCTGCGCGGCGAGAAGGCGGCCGCGCTCGGCCTCAAGGGGGCCGCCGCGCTCGCCTGGACGACGACCCCGTGGACGCTGCCGACGAATGCGGCGCTCGCGGTCGGCCCGGAGGTCGCGTACGCGGTCGTGCGGGCCGAGAGCGGCGACCGCTACCTGCTCGCGCCGGAGACCCTCAAGTCGTACGCGAAGGAGCTCGGGGAGCACGAGGTCGAGCGGACGTTCGTCGGCCGCGAGCTCGAGGGGATCGAGTACGAGCCGCTCTTCGCCTACCACAACGCGCCCTTCGGCGAGCGCGCATTCCGCGTCCTCGTCGCCGACTACGTCGCGACCGGCGAGGGCACGGGCATCGTCCACCAGGCGCCGGCGTACGGCGAGGACGACCAGCTCACCTGCGAGCGCTACGGCATTCCGGTCGTCCTCTCGCTCGGCGACGACGGCCGGTTCACCCCGCTCTACGGCGACCTCGCCGGCCTCCGCTGGGACGAGGCGAACCGTCCGCTCATCAATGCCCTGAAGGCGAACGGCCGGCTCCTGCAGGAGAAGAGCTACGTCCACGCCTACCCGCACTGCTGGCGGTGCAAGCAGCCGCTCATCTACAAGGCCGTCTCGTCCTGGTTCGTCCGCGTCACCGACTTCAAGGACGACATGCTCCGGCTCAACGAGCAGATCAACTGGGTGCCGGAGAACGTCAAGCACGGCCAGTTCGGCAAATGGGTGGGGAATGCGCGGGACTGGTCGATCTCGCGGAACCGCTTCTGGGGCTCGCCGATCCCGATCTGGAAGTCGGACGACCCCCGCTACCCGCGCGTGGACGCGTACGGGAGCCTCGAGGAGCTCGAGCGCGACTTCGGCCGGCTCCCGCTCGGACCCGACGGCGAGCCGAACCTGCACCGGCCGTACATCGACGAGCTCACCCGGCCGAACCCGGACGACCCGACCGGCGCCTCGACGATGCGCCGCATCGAGGACATCTTCGACGTCTGGTTCGACTCCGGCTCGATGCCGTACGCGCAGGTCCACTATCCGTTCGAGAACGCCGACTGGTTCGCCACGCACAACCCGGCCGACTTCATCGTCGAGTACATCGGGCAGACCCGCGGCTGGTTCTACCTCATGCACGTCCTCGCGACGGCGCTGTTCGACCGGCCCGCCTTCCAGAACGTCATCTCGCACGGCATCGTGCTCGGCAACGACGGCCAGAAGATGTCGAAGAGCCTGCGGAACTACCCGGACGTGCAGGAGGTCTTCGACCGGGACGGCTCCGACGCGATGCGGTGGTTCCTGATGTCGTCCTCGGTGATCCGCGGCGGGAACCTCATCGTCACCGAGGAGGGGATCCGCGGCGGCGTGCGGGAGTTCCTGCTGCCGCTGTGGTCGACGTACTACTTCTTCACCCTGTACGCGAACGCGGAGCGGGTCGAGGCCCGGTCGCTGAGCGAGCGGGAGGGCGGACGGGACGAGGTCACCGGCGAGCTCGACCGCTACATCCTCGCGAAGCTCCGCGACCTCGTGGAGACGGTGCAGCAGCATCTCGATGCGCTCGACACGCCGCTCGCCGCCGAGGCGATCCGCGAGTTCGCCGACGTCCTCACGAACTGGTACGTCCGACGCAGCCGCGACCGCTTCTGGGACGGCACCGACCTGGACGCCTTCGACACGCTCTACACCGTGCTCGAGACGCTGTGCCGGGTCGCGGCGCCGCTCGCGCCGCTCACCGCCGAGGAGATCTGGCGGGGCCTCACCGGCGGCCGCAGCGTCCACCTCACCGACTGGCCGGACGCCGCGGCGCTGCCGAGCGATCCCGCGCTCGTCGCCACCATGGACCGGGTCCGTCGGATCGCCTCCGCGGGGCTCGCGCTGCGGAAGGCCCGCCAGCTCCGCGTCCGGCTGCCGCTGTCGGCGTTCGCCGTCGTCGCCGAGGATCCGGACTCGCTCGAGCCGTATCGCGCGATCCTCGCCGAGGAGCTGAACGTCCGCTCCGTCGTGCTCGCCCGCCTCGCCCCCGACAGCGAGACCGAGCACGGCATCGCCCGGCGGCTCTCGGTGAACGCCCGCGCCCTCGGCCCCCGGATCGGCAAGGACGTGCAGCGGGTCATCCAGGCGGCGAAGGCGGGGGACTGGACCGCCGACGGCGAGAGCGTGACCGCGGGCGGCACGCGGCTGCAGCCCGGCGAGTACGAGCTCGTGCTGGAGGCCGCGGACCCGGCGAGCGCGATCGAGTTCCTCGGCGACGGCGGCTTCGTGGTGCTCGACACCGCGGTGACGCCGGAGCTCGAGGCCGAGGGGCTCGCCCGTGACCTGGTGCGCCGCATCCAGGACGCGCGGAAGGCCGCCGGCTTCGACGTCTCGGACCGGATCCTGCTCTCGCTGACGCTCTCGCCCGCGGACGCCGCGGCGGCGCGGGAGCACGAGGGCCTCATCATGTCGGAGACCCTTGCGATCGCGATCGCGATCGTGGAAGGTGACGAGATCATCGCGGTGACGAGGTCGGAGGCCTAGGGATGCCGGAATACACGCCGGAGGCGCAGCGCGTCGTCGACGATCTGCTCGCGAGGATCGGCGAGGCGGCGCCGCAGCCGCGGCTCGAGCCGACCCGCCGAGCCGTCGACCTGCTCGGCGACCCGCAGCGGGCCTACCCGATCGTGCACATCACGGGCACGAACGGGAAGACGACCACCTCGCGGCTCATCGAGTCGATCCTGCGCGCCTACGGACTGCGCACCGGCCTGCTCACCAGCCCGCATCTGGTGAAGCTGAACGAGCGGATCATGATCGACGGCGAGCCGATCAGCGACGAGCGGCTCGTCGAGCAGTGGGACGACATCCAGCCGTATCTGACGATCGTCGACGCCGAGCTGGAGGCGAACGGCGAGGCGCCGCTCACCTTCTTCGAGGCGCTCACCGTGCTCGCCTTCGCCGCCTTCGCCGACGCGCCCGTCGACGTCGCCGTCATCGAGGTCGGCATGGGCGGCGAGTGGGACTCGACGAACGTCGGCGACGGCCAGGTCGCGGTGCTCGCCCCGATCGCGCTCGATCACACGCACCGCCTCGGCAACACCATCGAGGAGATCGCCCGGACCAAGTCGGGCATCATCAAGCCGCTCGCCGAGGTCGTCTCGGCGGCGCAGCGCCCCGAGGCGCTCGCCGAGATCGTGCGTGCCGCGGAGCTCACCGAGTCGACGCTGCATGTCGAGGGTCCCGGCTTCGCGCTGCTCGACGCCTCGGTCGCCGTCGGCGGCCAGCAGATCGCGGTGCAGGGCCTCGCGGGCAGCTACGACGACCTGTTCCTGCCGCTCTATGGCGACCACCAGGGGCACAATGCGGCGCTCGCGATCGCCGCCGTGGAGGCGTTCCTCGGCCGCGGGACGCAGCCGCTCGTCCCGGAGGTGCTCGCCGACGGGCTCGCCCAGGCGACGTCGCCGGGCCGACTGCAGGTGGTGGCCCGTGAGCCGCTCGTCGTCGTCGACGCCGCGCACAATCCGCACGGCGCGCGGTCCCTCGTCCAGGCGGTGCCGAAGTACTTCGACCTCGACGAGATCGCCTACGTCACGGGGATCCTCGCCGACAAGGACGCGCACGGCGTGATCACCGAGCTCGCCTCGCTCGACGAGGTCGCCGCGGAGCTCGGCCGCACCACCCGGATCGGCGCCTGGTTCCCGACGGCTTCGCACTCCGAACGGGCGCTGACCGCGGCCGAGGTCGCCGAGCTCGTGGTCGAGATCGCCGGCATCGAGGCCGAGCCGCTGCCGCTCGACGCGGCGCTGCGCGCGGCCCGGGAATGGGCGACGCAGGGGCTGCGCCGCGGCGTCGTGGTGACCGGCTCGATCACGCTCATCGGCGAGGTCATCGACCTCGCGCAGCAGGGCTGAGCGCGGCGGCGGCGCGGCCGAGCGCCGGGGCTGAGCGCGGCGGCCGGGCGCGGAGGCTGAGCGCGGGCCCGGTGCCGGATGAGGAGGCGCCGAGCGCGGCATCCCGGCGGCGGTGTCCCCGCTAGGCTTTTGCCGTGGCAGTGCAGGAGACCCTCGTCCTCGTCAAGCCGGATGGCGTCGCCCGGAGCCTCACCGGCGAGATCGTCCGCCGCATCGAGGCGAAGGGCTACCAGCTCGTCGACCTGCGGATGCTCGAGGCCGAGCGCGCGCTGCTCGCGAAGCACTACGCCGAGCACGAGGGCAAGCCGTTCTTCGAGCCGCTCCTCGAGTTCATGATGAGCGGACCGATCGTCGCGATCCGGGTCGCCGGGGAGCGGGTGATCGAGGGCTTCCGGGCCCTCGCCGGGACGACGGATCCGACCACCGCGGCGCCCGGCACGATCCGTGGCGATCTCGGCCGCGACTGGGGCACGACGGTCGTGCAGAACCTTGTCCACGGCTCCGACTCGTCGGAGTCGGCGGAGCGCGAGCTCGCGCTCTGGTTCCCCTCATCCCGCTGATCGGCTGGGCGAGGGGGCGTCGGATGGGGCTCTGCGGATGATCGACAATCCCCGCTCGCCGCGCGTCCGCGCGGTGGCGAAGCTCGCGAAGAAGTCGGGCCGGCAGGATTCCGGGCGCTTCCTGCTGGAGGGCCCGCAGGCGGTCGCCGAGGCGCTCGGCTTCCGCCCGGAGCTCGTCGAGGAGCTGTATGCCACCGAGGGCATAATCGAGCGCCAGCCGGAGCTCGTTCGCGTGGCCTCGGCTGCCGGGATCGAGATCGAGACGGTGGCGCCGACCGTGCTCGACGCGATGGCCGACACGGTGACGCCGCAGGGCGTCGTCGCGGTGGCCCGCCAGTTCCCCAGCTCGCTCGCGGCGGTCGTGGCGGCCGGCCCGAGGCTCGTCGCGGTGCTCGAGGAGGTGCGGGATCCGGGGAATGCGGGGACGATCCTCCGCGCCGCCGACGCCGCCGGCGCCGATGCCGTCATCTTCACCGGCCGGACCGTCGACCCCTACAACCCGAAGGTGGTCCGCTCCACGACGGGGTCGCTGTTCCACGTCCCGCATGTGGTCGGCGCCGATCTCGGCGAGGCGGTGTCGGCGCTCAGGGGCGCCGGCCTGCAGGTGCTCGCCGCCGATGTCGCCGGCGACGACCTGCTCGAGGCGAGGGCCTCGCTGTCGAGGCCGACCGCCTGGGTCTTCGGGAACGAGGCCCATGGCCTCGACGAGGGGCAGCTCGCGCTCGTCGACCGGACGCTCCGGCTGCCGATCTACGGCGCCGCCGAGTCGCTCAATCTCGCGACGGCGGCGAGCGTCTGCCTCTACGAGTCGGCCTTCGCGCAGCGGGCCTGAGCGGCCTCAGCCGGCGACGCCCGGGCAGTAGGATCGTTGTTCGTGTCGACGCCCATCACCGAGCAGGCCGTCCGCGCCGCGGTGGTCGCGGCGCTCGCCGGCATCGAGGCGGCGACCGACTCGGCGGCCCTCCGTGCGGCGCGGGCGACGCACCTCGGCGAGGCGAGCCCGCTCGCCCAGTTCAACGCCGCCATCAAGTCGCTGCCGAACGAGGAGAAGGCCGTCGCCGGCCGGCTCGTCGGCCAGGCGCGCGGTGAGGTCGGCGGGGCGCTCGCCGCGAAGGAGGCGGTCGTCGCGGCCGCCGAGGAGCATGCCGCGCTGGCGGCCGAGACGCTCGACGTCACCGCGCTGCCGGACCGCGCCGCCTTCGGCGCCCGGCAGCCGCTCACGCTGCTCATGGAGCGGATGGCGGACCTCTTCGTCGGCATGGGCTGGGAGGTCGCGGAGGGGCCGGAGCTCGAGAGCGAGTGGTTCAACTTCGACGCGCTGAACCTCGACGCCGATCACCCGGCGCGCAGCGAGCAGGACACCTTCTGGGTGGACCCGCCCGAGCGGCATCTCGTGATGCGCACGCAGACCAGCCCGGTGCAGATCCGCAGCCTGCTCAGCCGGGAGCTGCCGGTCTACGTCGTGGCGCCGGGCCGGGTGTTCCGCACCGACGACCTCGACACCACCCATACCCCGGTGTTCCACCAGATCGAGGGGCTCGCGGTGGACCGGGGCCTCACGATGGCGCATCTGCGCGGCACGCTCGAGCACTTCGCGAAGGCGATGTTCGGCGAGGGTGCCGAGATCCGGCTGCGGCCGAACTACTTCCCGTTCACCGAGCCCTCCGCGGAGATGGACGTCTGGGTGCCGGGGGCGAAGGGCGGCGCGCGCTGGATCGAGTGGGGCGGCTGCGGCATGGTGAACCCGAATGTGCTGCGGGCCGCCGGCGTCGACCCGGACGAGTATCAGGGCTTCGCCTTCGGGATGGGCATCGAGCGGGGCCTGATGTTCCGCTACGACCTCACCGACATGCACGACATGGTGGAG
>Ga0164242_10002446_pt1 | contig 21470 bp, 19 predicted proteins | sample OricomgcompostMG_FD_108783 | JGI IMG/M metagenome (GOLD analysis project Ga0164242, IMG submission 108783) | Miracle-Growth compost microbial communities from Emeryville, California, USA - Original compost - Miracle growth compost (MG) ... | reverse complement strand
GTCCGCAACGACTGCGATTGACGCTCCATAAGCATGCGATCGGATGGCACCCGAAGCCCACCATCGTGTTCGCGGGTCGAGGATATCCGGCGCAGTGGGGCACTGGAACGTGGCAGGTGCCGGATGCGCGGCCGACCACCATCAAGGTCTACCTCTTCAATCGGCTCTGGACGTACGGACGGGCCGAATTCACGATCGATCGCGCCGCTCCTGGCGCGCTCGTCTATCGCGCCCCAATGCTGCCGTTCGGCAAAGGAGCCCTCATGGAAGTCGCAGCATGAGCCCAGGAGCAGAAACCGTCTTCGTCGGAACGATCATCACCCTCGACCCCGAGCGTCCACGTGCCGGGGCACTGCTTGTTCGCGACGGCCGGGTCGCGGCCGTGGGCGATGAAGCGTCGGTGCTCGCAGGCGCTGGCTCGGATGCCGCGCGCGTCGAACTGGGCGGCCGTGCACTGCTGCCTGGCTTCGTCGAGGCGCACGGGCATCCGACTGACTCGGCCCTGGTGCTCAGTCGTTACATGGTCGATATCCGCCCAGTGACGATCGACACGGCAGAAGGTGTGATGGATGCGATCCGAGCCGGAGTAGCCGACCGGCCCGATGGGGCGTATTTCAACGGCTGGGATGCGCTGCTGCAGAAGGGGCTTGGCGAGCCGACCATCCAGCAGCTCGACCGGATCGCGCCGAACACCCCACTGGTGATCGCGCACAATTCCGGCCACGTCGCATACTTCAACACGGCTGCTGCGCGCGCAGCCGGCATCGACAAGCACAGCAAGGACCCGGTCGGCTCGCGCTGGGTGAAAGACGATGCAGGCGAGCTGACCGGAAAGGGTTTTGAGATCGGAACTCTGTTCGCGCTTCTGCGACCGATGCTCGCGACGGCGCAGGCCGAGCTGCCGTCGTTGCTCGCCGATTACCTGGCCAGCTTGAACGCCGTCGGGATCACAACGGTCAGCGACATGAGTTGGGACCACGCGAAGACTCCGCTGCTGAACGCCGTGCGCGAGCGAGGCGTCACGACCCGGATGCGCCTGTACGAGATGTCCGCACCTGGTTCGCGCGCGAGCGTCGACCTGGAAAACGGCGACGATCTGATCAAGCAGGTCGGAGTGAAGACCTGGGCAGATGGCTCGCCGTGGGTTGGGAATATCCTGCTGTCGTTCCCCTATCTCGACACGCCCGCGACGCGCGAGGTGGGTATTCCCACCGGTTCGACCGGATCCGCCAACTACAGCAGGGAGCAGTTGGACGCGATCGTCGATCAGTATTTCCCGCACGGCTGGCAGCTGGCCTGCCACGCCCACGGTGATCGCGCCATCGACATGGTTCTGGACTGCTGGGAGGCGATGCTCGAGCGCTCACCGCGCGATGACCATCGCCTTCGGCTCGAGCACGTCGGAACGATGACGCCTGAGCAGTTCCGGCGTGCAGCGGGGCTCGGCGTGACCGCCAGCTTCTTAATCGACCACGTGTACTACTGGGGTGACACGTTGATCGATGACCTGTTCGGGTTTCAGCACGGCGCAGCATGGGCGAATGCACGTGCTGCGATCGACGCCGGCATGCGCATCTCGTTGCACAACGATGGCACCGTGACGCCGGCAGAGCCATTGCGCAACCTGGCGGTGGCGATCACACGCACCTCGCGCACCGGTCGTGTTCTCAACCGGGATGAGGGCATCACGCTCGACGAGGCGCTGCGCGCCCAGACGCTGGATGCCGCCTGGCAGCTTCAGGCTGACGATATCGTCGGCAGCCTCGAGGTCGGCAAATATGCGGATCTGGTCGTGCTGTCAGCCGACCCGTATTCGGTCGCCCCGGCAAACCTGCCCAGCTTGACCGTTGACGCGACATACCTTGCAGGCGAGCAGGTGTACCAGCGGGTCGCTACTGAAGTGTGATGACCGTCATCCCAGGGTGAGCATTCGCGTCCATCGTTGCGAGTGCTTCCGGCGCCTCTTCCAGTGGGATGGTCCGGCCGATCAGGATGGCAGGGTCGATGTCGCCTCGTGCGATCGCCTCGAGCATCGCAGGGTATTCGTGCGCAGCCATACCGTGACTGCCGAGAATTTCCAGCTCGTCGGCGATCACGCGATCCATGGGAACAGGCGATGTGGCATTGTCGGCGAGCATGAGGCCGACCTGCACGTGTCTGCCGCGCTTGCGCAGGCTCTGTATCGAGTTCAGGCTGGTCTGCACACTCCCGTATGCGTCCAGCGAAAGGTGAGCGCCGCCGGTGACTTCGCGAACCGCTGCCACCACGTCGCTTGACCCACCGCTTGACCCGTCAATGGCGAGAGCGCCGAGCTGCTCTGCCAGGCTCCGTGCGGCGGGAGACGGGTCGATACCGACGACGCGAGCACCAGCCGCGACGGCGATCATGATCGCAGACAGGCCGACTCCGCCGCATCCGTGCACCGCAACCCACTCGCCGCGTTGCACACGTCCTTGCGTCATCACTGCTCGGTATGCGGTTGCAAACCGGCAGCCGAGCGCTGCTGCTGCAACGAAGTCGATGCCGGCGGGAAGGGCGACGAGATTCACGTCTGCCCGCGGAATGGCCACCTTTTGCGCAAACGAGCCCCACCTGGTGAACCCCGGCTGCTGCTGGTTGTCGCACACCTGCTGATTACCTGCTTCGCACTGCGCACAGTTGCCGCAGGCGCAGATGAATGGCACGGTGACCCGGTCGCCGATCTGCCATCTCGTCACCTCCGACCCGATCTGGTCGACGACGCCGGCCAACTCGTGACCTGGCACGTGGGGGAGCGCAACGTCGGCGTCGTGGCCCATCCATGCGTGCCAATCGCTCCTGCAGACGCCTGTTGCCTTCACCGAGATGATGGCCTCGTCTCGGTCACACGGTGGCTCGGTGACGTCGGCGAGAGTGGGCAGTAGACCGAAGTCCTGGAAAATTACGGCACGCATATCACTCATCCAACCGCACGAGCACGATGCCCACGATGATCGAGGCGCCCCCGAGGCCCTGAAGCGGGGTGGGGACCTCGCCGAGCAGCCACCACGCAACCAGGACGGCGAACAGCACTTCGAGCAGCCCGACGAACGAGGCCAGCCGGGAACCCAGACGGGCAGTGGCGAGAATTCCCGTGAAATAGGCGAATGCGGTTGCGATCACGACGACGATGAGCATCGGTGCACCCCACCACACATCGTGAAATCCGAGAAGAGACACAGGCTCGAACGAAAACGTGAGCGGGAGCAACCCGGTCGCTCCGACGGCCACGAGCGCGACCGAGGCAACGAGGAGCCCGGCACACACGAGCACGATCGGTGGGAGGTCCCCGGTGGGTCTCGCCGACAGCAGGAAGTATCCGGCCACTCCGATGGCAGCGCCGAATCCGAACAGGACGCCAAGCAAATCGAGGTGACCACCGCTCGATGGCTGAACGACCAAGACAAGTCCACCGATGCTCAGAACAGCACCGCAGACCGTCAGTATCGCCGGTCGGATGCGCGTGCGAGCCCAGGCGAGAAGAACCAACAGAATCGGAGCGGAGTACTCCAAAAGCAGCGCGACTCCCACCGGGAGACGCTCGATGGCGGCGAAATAGAACAGTTGGGTGGCCGCGACGGCCACGATCCCGTATGCGAGGATCAGCCGCCAACGGTCCAGCAGCATCCGATAGCGGCCGCGAAGTGCGATGAGAGCCGGGATCAACAACACGAGGGCTGCGCCGCCCGCCCGCACAGCCACGGCAGCGCCCGGCGACCAGCCGGCCGTCAGAAGCGGCTTTATGAATGGCCCGCTCGTTCCGAATGCTGCCGCGGATGCGACGGCCAGCGCGAGCGTCGACGCGTGAGCCGTTCGGCGCGCGCTTGCGACATCCGTCGCAACGGCCATCGCGTCTCCGTTTCCATCTGCTTCTGTGGTGTCATGAGTGAAATGATTTATAGTGATGACACTATTCAGCGCGCTGTCAGGAGTCAACGTGGTCTTCACCCATGACACCGAAACGATGCTCGTGTTCATGACCGAACTCATCAACACGAGTTCCGACGCGTCGGACTCGCGTGAGGACGAGCTTTTAGAGGTCAGCCAGCTCAACGCACTGTTGGACGTGCATGAGTACACGGGGCGGCGTGACGGCGATGCGGCTGAACTGGAAGCCGTGCGTGGAATCCGGTCGGAGTTGAGGAGCTTTTGGAGGCTTGATCGAGACGAAGCTGCCGAGCTCGTGAACGAGATGCTTCGCCGGGAGCATGCGCTTCCCCAACTGGTGCGCCACGGCTCGTGGGACTGGCACATGCACGCCATCGACCGCGATGCTCCGCTTGCCGACAGAATTCGAGTCGAGGCGGCGATGGCCATGTTCGACGTGGTGAGAGACGATGAGCTCGGACGTCTCGGCGAGTGCGCTGCTGACGATTGCACCGCGGTCCTCATCGACCTTTCCCGCAACCGTTCCAAGCGGTATTGCGACGTAGGGAACTGCGGCAATCGCATGAACGTGAACGCATACCGCGCGCGGCGCGCAGGCGGCATCTAACAGCTATGCGGGCGATGCCCGAAGCCCGTCGCAGACCAGCTCCGCGAGCGCTGCAAGTGTCGTGGGCGGTTGGTGAGCAGCCTCGACGGCTGGACGCATGGTCACAATGGCCAACCATGCCTGTGCTGCGGCACGAAGCCGAGCGGCCGTGACCGGGCCGACTGTGCTTGCGCGCAGCACGGATTCGATTATTGACTGCAACTGTCTGCGGTGTTCAGACAGTTTCGCTCCGATCTCAGGGTGAGTGTGCTGTTCTCGCCAGACAATGACCCGAAGCACGTCGGATGCGCGCTGAATCTCGTCGAGCCGCGCTGTGAGATTCAGCAGTGATCGGACCGGGTTGTCCTTGTCGATCAACTCGGCGGTGTCGATCGGACCGAGATCGAGGCGCTCGCCGACGAGCGTCCTCAGGAGTTCCCGTTTCGTGGGGAAGTAGTAGAAGAGAAGGCCCTTTGGAACCGCTGCTCGCGAGGCGACCTTCGATGTTGGCGTCGCATCGAACCCGTGCTCGGCAAACAACTGCTCAGCGGCATCCAGAATGCGCTGCCTGGCATCTTGTGGCTTGCGCACGATCGACTCCTTGATTTAACCGTTGAGGGCGACAGCCATACGCTGTCGCCCTCAAGCATCTCAATGTGGTTAGTGCGTGACTGCCTGGTGGTGTGTGCGCGCACTCGGCTGCACAGCGAGCATCGCGACAATGATCGCGATGGCGCCACAGATCCAGGACGTCCACGCAGCGCCCATCTGGGTTGCGTATCCGCCGACCCATGGCGAGATGAAGAGCAGCGCGCCCAATACGCCTTGGATCCACTCCATCGCCACCATCCCCGGCATTGCGAGATTCCACAGTCCGGAAATGATCAGCAACACGCCCAGCACGATCATCAATGCGATGGATGCGCCTGCAGGCGCTGTCCAGATCGTTGCGAGTGCGACATACAGTCCGGCGGCGACGGCCACCCAGTCCTGCCAACGCGTCCATTTCTTCATGTGATTAGCCTCCTTGTCATCGGTGGCTCCCTTTTCGGGGGTCACTTTCATGCTAAATCTGACTGACCGCCCGGTCAAGAACTGCTGCCCGCGCACGTTGGGCGCCGAGCGTGCAACGTTCAGACGGTGAGCAGGATCTTTCCGATGTGTTGCGAGGATTCCATGCGACGGTGCGCGTCCGCAGCGCTGAACAACGGGAACCTGCTGTCAACGATCGGACGCACATCGCCGCGCTCAATCAGCGGCCACACCTGTTCGCGCACCTCCGCGATGATCCGGCTGCGTTCCTCGATGGGTCGTGCCCGGAGCGTCGTGCCCCAGATGCGTCCGCGTTTGGCCATGAGTCGACCGACGTCGAATTCGGAAGCGGCACCGCTCTTGTTTGCGATCACCATGATCCGGCCGTCGATGGCGAGCGCGTGGATGTCTCTCGCGATGTAGTCGCCGCCCACCATGTCGAGGACGACATTGGCACCCTCGTCGCCTGTTGACTGTTTCACGGACTGCACGAAATCCTGTTCACGATAGTTGACCCCAATTGCGCCGAGGCTCTCGCAGAAAGCCACCTTGGAATCAGAGCCAGCTGTCGCGATCACGCGTGCACCCAGCGCGACGCCGAGCTGGATCGCCATCGACCCGATTCCGCTCGAGCCGCCATGCACAAGCAGCGTCTGGCCCTGGTGCAGTTCGGCCAACATGAAGACGTTCGACCACACCGTCGCAGCCACTTCTGGCAGACCGGCAGCATCGATGAGGTCGACACCAGCTGGCACTGGGAGCACCAGCCGCTCGTCCACCGATACCAGTTCGGCGTATCCGCCACCGGGGATCAAAGCGCAGACGCGGTCACCGGTCGCGAACCCGTTGACCGCGGCGCCGATCTGCGCGACGGTGCCAGACACTTCCAGGCCGGGCCAATCAGGCGCTCCCGCGGGAGACGGATACGCACCACGGCGCTGCGCCAGATCGGCTCCGTTGATGCCGGCCGCCGCGACATCGATCAACACATCCGTCGGCCCGACGGCTGGGACGGGTTTTTCGGCCGGAATGAGAACGTCTGGGTCGCCAGGCGTTGAGACGACTACGGCGCGCACGGCTAAATCAGCGCTCCCAAGATGGCGTCGTGGAGCAAACCGTTCGTTGCGAGCGGCGCACCGCTGTTGAGCGCGGCGTCGCCGGTCACCGATGTGAACCGGCCGCCCGCTTCTTGCACGATCGGTATGAGCGCTGCGACGTCATACGGTTGAACGCCGAACTCTGCAACGACATCGACCAGCCCTTCGGCAAGCATCGCGTATGACCACAGGTCGCCGTATGCGCGATCACGCCAAACAGACCGGGTCAACGCGATCAATCGATCGAGATACCCGGCTTGATCCCATTGCGCGACGCTCTGAAAACTGATGGAGGCATCTGTCAGATCATCCACTTGCGATACGTGAATGCGTCTGGCTTCTCCCGCGCCGTCGCGCACCCATGCCCCTGAGCCACTAGCCGCCCACCAGCGTCTGCCGAGCATGGGTGCGCTGGCCACGCCCACCACGGGTTCGTCGTCAACGGCAAGCGCTACCAACGTGCCCCATACGGGCACGCCGCGCAGGTAGTTCGACGTGCCGTCAATCGGATCGATGATCCACTGCCTGGCGCTTTCACCCTGCTTGCCGTACTCCTCGCCATAGATGCCGTCGCCAGGGCGTTCAGCCTCGATGTGGGCGCGGATCGCACGTTCGACGGCCTGATCAGCGTCTGTAACGTACGTGCTGTCGGCCTTGGTCGAGATGCGCAAGTCTGCCGCGGTGAATCGTTCGCTCGAGATCGCGTCTGCGCGGTCGGCAAGTTCGAGCGCGAGCGCCAGGTCGGCAGCGTGAGATGCGTTGTCTGTCACGCATCCAGAGTACTTTGCGCTCGACCGTTCGGATGCCGCGCCCTCAAGTGGCATCGACGGCTCGCGGGATGCTAGTGTTGACCCTCGGTTCGGGTTGCACTTCGAGCCGCAGTAGGCGCCTCTAGCTCAATTGGCAGAGCAACTGACTCTTAATCAGTGGGTTCCGGGTTCAAGTCCCGGGGGGCGCACCACACCGGTTGTCGACTGCCCCGTCTGCAGCGGACCCGTATGCTGTCGGTATGACATCGCGAGCCGTTCGAAGCCCGCAGGCCGAAATCGTCTATGCCGCCGTCGGTCTGTTGTTCTCTGCGATCGCGTGGTGGCTCAACCCATGGTTCATCCCAAGTCTCATCGGCGTGGTACTTGCGATCAGGGCGATCGTGATCAGCCGCCGAATGGTTGACACCGCCCGGAGGACGGTTCTGATCCTCGGCATCATCGGACTGATCGTCGGCGTGCTCGCACTGATAGGCACCGTTCTGGCTCTGGTTATCCGCGTCGGCTCATAACCTCGGCGACCAGCACGGCCGGCTACGACGCGCTTTTCGCGGGACCAGGCCGTTGCAATGGCCGGTCGAGCCACAGCAGTCGAGGCACCGCGTAGCGATTCCACAGCGGAACGATCACGGCGGCGGCAGCGCTCGCATAAACCACCGCTGCGACCACATCCGCCGGATGATGCACACCGACGTACACGCGGGACGCGCCAACGATCACAGCGCACGCCGCACCGATCACCAGAACGAGCGGCTGCCACCTGCTTCCACGAAACAGCACAACCAGCGCGATCGCGAGGGCAGCGACGAAACAGGTGTGTCCGCTCGGAAAACTGAACGAGTGCTCGATGGTCAGCGGATGGCTCAGCAGCGAGCGGTCGGGTCTGGGTCGTGCCACCAGCGTCTTCATGCCTTGATTGCCCAACCACGTGACGCCAACGATCACCAGGAACGTTGCGCCCACGGTCACTCGCTTGCTCAGAAAGGTGAGCACCACGCACCAGCCGACAAGCAGCACGGGCCCGACCCGGGTGCCGAACAGCCACGCGATTGCAAGCGACAGGCCGTCCATGACAGGCGTGTGAGAGTCGCTGACCCGTTGCAGGATGATCAGTTCGTCGTGGGTCCACGCTGTCGACGATGTGATCAGCACGCCGCACACCAGCACGAACACGATGCCAAGGCATCCGAGTGCGACGCTTCGCACCGGATGCGGCACCGGTCGAAGCATCGCGGGCAGAACCTGCACCGGGGCCGATTCTGACACCATCGGATCCTCAGTCATGCGCGTACAGCTCGCGCAGCGGCGATCGCGTCTGCCGCGCGCACAAGGGCAAGATGCGACAGTGCCTGGGGTGTGTTGCCAGCCTGCCTGGCGTCGCCGACGTCGTACTCCTCGCTCAGCAACCCAACATCGTTCGCAAAGCCCACCAGCCGGTCCATCAGCTTGGTGGCGTCGCCGACGCGTCCAGACCGCGCGTACTGTTCGACCAGCCAGAACGAGCATGCAAGGAACGGATGCTCGCCGGGCGGCAGACCGTCCACCCCTTTCTCGGTGCGGTAGCGCAGTGGGAGCCCGTCACGGAACAGGTCGTGTTCGATCGCCTCGACCGTTTTCAGCATCCGCGGATCGTCCGGAGCGCAAAAGCCGACCTGCGGCAACTGCAGCAGTGCAGCATCCACCTCCGTCGTTCCGAAGAACTGGGTGAAGCATCCGCGCACTGGGTCCACTCCTTTTGAGTCGATCTCGGCGCGAACCTCGTCGCGCAGCTCGCGCCAGCGCTTGACAGGGCCAGGCAGCCCGAACTGCTCGACGGCCCGCACCGCGCGGTCGAACGCTGCCCAGACCATCACGCGTGAATGCGTGAACTCCCTCGCCGCGCCTCTGATCTCCCAAATACCCTGATCCGGTTTGCGCCACACTTTCTCGAGTTGTCCCATCAGCGCGCGCTGCACCGCCCACGAGTTGCTGCCTTCCTTGATCCCGGCCTCCCGTGCATGATGCAGCGCCATCATGGTCTCGCCGATGACGTCAGCCTGGAACTGTTCGGCGGCCGCATTGCCGATCCGCACCGGGCTGGCGCCCTGGTACCCCGGCAGACTGGAAATCGTGGTCTCTGGCAGTTTGCGCTCACCCGCCAGCCCATACATGATCTGCACATCGGCTGGATCTCCGGCGATCGCTCGCAGAAGCCAGCGGCGCCAACGGTGCACCTCTTCATGGAACCCGTGCGCGAGCAGCACGGCAAGAGTGAGCGAAGCATCCCGCAACCACACGTACCGGTAGTCCCAGTTGCGTTCACCTCCGAATGCTTCAGGCAACGATGTCGTTGCAGCAGCGACGATTCCGCCGGTCTGTTCGTGGGTGAGTGCGCGCAACACAAGCAGCGAGCGGATGACCTCGTCGTAGTACCGACCCTCGTGCTTGCAGGTCTCTGCCCAGTCAGCCCACCATGCGTGCGTTGACTCCAGGCGCTCTGCAACATCGATGGGGTCAGGAGTCGCCTTGTGGGACTGGAACCAGGTCAGAACGATGTCGACGATCTCGTCCTTCGCCACGGTGAACGTGCCGGTGTGGCTGTGGTTGTCGGCGTGCAGAGCTGGTCCACGAACCACAACTGCGTCCGGGCCGGCCACTGCGAGCAATGCGGGGTGTTCTTCGTTTTCAAGCTGCCGCACCCAGGGGATGGTGTCTGCGTAGCCGAACCGCAGTCGCAGATTCTGTTGCATCTCCACCGTTCCGCTGATTCCACGCACCCGGCGCACGACGTCTGCCCGGTGGTCGCCGTGCGGCATCAGATCGACAACCTCGACGACACCCGTTGACGTCGTCCACGTTGTCACGAGGATGAATGAGTCGCCGTCGTATTTGCGCTCGCTTGTGGCGTCAGGATCGGCCGGTGCAAGGCGCCAGCGTCCGTGGTCCTCGGTTCCGAGCAAAGCGCCGAATATGGACGCCGAGTCATATCTCGGCAGACAAAGCCAGTCGAGGCTCCCGTCCGTCCCAATCAAGGCTCCCGTGTAGCAGTCGCTGATCAGGGCATAGTCTTCGATGTTCAGGGCCATCCTGACATCCTTGCAGGTACTGTGATGACATGACGCAGACAGCATCTTCTCTTCTCATTCTCGGAGCCAGCGGAGACCTCTCGTCCAGGTTGCTTCTGCCTGCGCTTGGGCAGCTCCTGACTTCTCAGCGTGATCGCAAGGTGCAGTTGATCGGCGCTGGAAGCGAGAAATGGACAAACGACAAATGGCGTTCGGATGTGCGCAAATCGTTTGCAACTGTCAAGGCAGCAGGTCGCAGCGTGCAGTCGATTCTGCGCACGACAACGTACCAATCGGTTGACGTCACGAAACCAGATGACTTGAGGCGGCTGCTGGATGCCTGCACTGGCACGCCCGCGATCTACTTCGCTCTGCCTCCTGCGGTCGCCGCGCTCGCGTGCAAAGCGTTGGAGTCGCTCGAGCTGCCCGCCGGAACGCAGCTCGCCTTGGAGAAGCCGTTCGGTACGGATCGGCGCAGCGCCGTCGCACTCAACAAGCAGTTGCTGAAGCTGGTCCCGGAAGATCAAATTCACCGGATCGACCATTTTCTCGGGAATTCGACCGTGTTCAATCTGCTTGGCTTGCGCTTTGCCAACCGAATCTTTGAACCGCTGTGGAGCAGCGATCACATCGACCGTGTCGACATCGTGTATGACGAGCTGCTTGGCCTGGAGGGCCGGGCCCGCTACTACGACAAGGCAGGCGCGTTGGTCGACATGATCCAAAGTCACCTACTTCAGGTGATGGCTGTGCTCGCCATGGAGCCGCCCGCCACACTGAACGCGCGCGATCTGCGCGACGCGAAGGGCACGGTGCTCAGGGCGACACAGGTGTGGAACGATTCGCCGCAGGAGTCGAGCCGTCGAGGCAGGTACACGGCAGGCAGCGTCGACGGACGCAAGATGCCTTCGTATGTCAAGGAGAAGGGCGTCGATCCTTCGCGGAACACCGAGACACTCGCCGAGGTCACATTCGAAATCGACAATTGGCGATGGTCTTCAGTTCCGTTCACGCTTCGCTCTGGCAAGGCACTCAGCGTGCACCGGCGCGAGATCGTCATCACCTTCAAGCCGGCGCAGCATGTTCCGCGCGGTTTGCACGGCGTTGAGCATCCGACCAAACTGCGCATCCTGCTTGCGCCTGACGGCATGTCGCTCGAACTGAATGTGAATGGGCCAGGGGATCCACACGAACTTGGCACGGCCGTGCTGGCTGCCGATTTCGGCCCTGGGCAGCTACTTGCATACGGTGAGGTTCTTGCCGGTGTGCTCGACGGCGATCCGTCGATGTCCGTTCGAGGTGATTCGGCCGAGGAATGCTGGCGGATCGTTGCTCCGGTCGTGCGTGAGTGGGCGGCGAACACGGTTCCGCTCGACGACTACAAGGCGGGTTCGAGCGGCCCTCGGCAGTGGCCTGCGCTCGGCTGATCGAACCCCTAACCCAAGGTGGGCTCAGGCGACCAGTTCGTGATCGCGGAGGCCTGGGATCGGGCCCGTGACGGGCTTTTTCAGGTCGGTCCACACCGTGATCGGCGCGGGCTGCCACCCGAACGCTGCGGGCTCGTGTGCATGGTCTGGCGTCTCGTCTGCGACGTGATCCCCGGATTGACGCGCGTCAGGCGCGTCCGTTCCTGCTTCCTCCAGCTGCTGCCGAGCCGCGCGAAGCGCCTCGATCACGTGGGTGGCAACAGAGTGTGCAATGACACCGTGGAAAATCTCATCGGTATCCGCTTCTGCCCGGCGCGTGAGCGCCCACTCGCCGTGCTCGCCGATCGCAGCAGCGATCTGAGCGTGGACGACATCGAAAATATGTTCCTCGGTGAGCTGCGGTGCGGGCGCCGCAACCACCGGCGCGACATGCCGCCTACGACCGAACATGGCGGAACCCCTTCCCGGGTGAGACTCTATTGCGTACCTAGTCTCGCTGAGAGTTCCTCGGAAGAGCGCGGGACACGCCGCCGCGCGCTTAGCGCTGTTCCAGCTCGAGATTCTTCGACTTCTCGCGCACGGTGCCGATCGCGACTGCGAGTGACAGGCCCCAGCTGATCCAGACCAGAATCAGGAGCCAGTTTCGCGGCCCCTTGCGTGTCTGTTGAATGACCGACCACGCACCGACTACGGCCCCGAGCACGCCGCCGTTCAACAGATATTTGCGCATCCCCGGACCTCCTCATCGATGCCGCTGGACACGGCATCCACGTCATCACCTTAGCTCGCGACGCGGACGCTGGGACGGGAAGATCAGGCAGCAACTGACAGTCGACTGGCAATCTGACCGATCGTGCAGTCTCTGACCGATCGGTCAGTTAACGTGGATGACATGCCACTATCCGCTCCAGCGCGATCGAATCCGAGCGACGACCTTCGAACGGCGGCAACTGAACTGTTTGCGAGCGCCGGTTATGCCGGCACGTCACTTCAGCAGATAGCGGATGCTGCCGGTTACTCCAAGTCGAGCGTTCTCTACCACTTCGCATCGAAGGAAGCCATCCTCGACGCCGCCCTCGGCCCAGCGATCGACCGTCTCGAAGCGGTGCTCGCCGACGTCGCCGACCTGGCCGGTAGCGCTGCCCAACGTACCGCGTTCGTCGAGCGTTTCATCGACTTCCTGTTCGAATACCGGCTCGAAGTGCACACATTCATCAATCAAGGGCAGTCATTGACCGGCGTCCCGGTGGTCGAACGGGCGAACCGCACGGTAGCGGCACTCGCCGAATCCGTTTCGAGTGACTTCGAGAGCGTTGAGGAACAGGTGCGGTTCGGCGTTGCGCTCGGCGGCGCCGCGTACACGCTCGTCGCTGGCACGAACTTCAGCGACGCCGACCTGCCCGTTCCTGAGGTCAGGGCGGCGCTGGTCACGATCGTGTCCGACTTGCTCATTCCCGTACGACCGCGCCGCGCACACCGCTAGGAGTATCCGATGGCAACACTTCTTTATCGCATCGGTCACTTTGCGTACCGCAAGGCCTGGATCGTGATCGGCGTCTGGGTGGCACTTCTGGCGGGAATCCTCGGCACAGGGCTTGCCCTCGGTGGCCAGATGCAGGAATCGTTCGCCATCCCTGGCACCGAGTCGCAACAGGCGATCGACAAACTCGATGCGGTCTTCCCGTCCGCGGCCGGCGCGAGCGCACAGGTTGTCTATCAGGCTCCAGCTGGTTCCTCCATCACCAGCACAGCGAACGAAGCGGCGATCAACCGAATGGCGACCGATCTCGAGCACGTCGATGGAGTCGACTCCGTGCTGACGCCGTTCTCCAAGTACGCGACGAACGCCGTATCGAAAGACGGCCGGATGGCCATCGCCACCGTGCAGTTCACGCATCAGTCTTCCGAGGTGACAGACGCAACGCTCGCGGAGGTGAAGAAGACGGCGTCGGATGCCCGTGCCGCCGGATTGACCGTCGCGTTCGGTGGGCAGGTCTTTCAAGACACCAGTTTCGGTGTGAGTATCACCGAAGTCTTCGGTGTCGTGTTCGCAGCGATCGTGCTCGTCATCACGTTCGGATCGCTCCTTGCCGCTGGGATGCCGTTGCTCACCGCTCTGCTCGGGGTCGGCGTGACCATGGGCGGGGTCATCGCCGTTTCGGCGTTCACCACGGTGTCGAGCGCGTCGCCGATGCTTGCGCTCATGCTCGGCCTGGCGGTCGGCATCGACTACGCACTGTTCATTTTGTCTCGACATCGAACCGGGCTGGCGAAGGGAATGGATCCGGAGGAATCGGCGGCAACCGCCGTGGCAACGGCAGGCAGCGCTGTCGTGTTCGCCGGTGCAACGGTGATCATCGCTCTGCTGGGGCTGCTTGTTGTCGGCATCCCATTCCTCAGCGTCATGGGACTGGCGGCCGCGTTCGCCGTGCTCGTTGCGATTGCGGTCGCGACCACACTGGTGCCAGCGCTGCTCGGGCTGGCAAAGCACCGGCTCATTCCGAGGAAAGGTTCGCGCGCGCACAAGCGCGCACACGGGCTGTCCGTCGCCGCGGAGTTGTCAACCGACGGTGCCGCAGCGAAACCGACGATGGGTCTTCGCTGGGTCACGATGGTGATGAAGGCACCGCTCGCCTGGGTGATTGGAGTCGTCGTCGTGCTCGGAACGCTTGCGATTCCGGCGGCAAGCCTCGACCTGAATCTGCCCAGCGGCGGCTCTGAGCCGAAAGGATCGACCGCCCGTCAGGCGTATGACATGGTGGCCGATGGTTTCGGGCCGGGCTCGAACGGTCCGCTTGTCGTCACTGTGGACATCACGCAGACGACCGACGTGTTCGGTGACCTGAAGAAGATCGGCGAGCGCCTCGCATCCGTAGACGGGGTACGGTCCGTCGGTCAAGGACTGCCGAACCCCACTGTCGACACGGCGATCATTCAGGTAATTCCGACCAGCGCCCCCGACTCACCGCATACGAAGGAGCTGGTGCAGCGCATCCGCGATCTCGAACCGTCGATCGACCGGGACTTCGGCACACCCATCGCCGTCACCGGGGCAACGGCGGTGGCCGTCGACGTATCCAACCGTCTTGCAGGCGCGCTGATCCCATTTGCGCTCGTCGTCGTCGGGCTCTCGATCCTGCTGCTCATGATGGTCTTCAGGTCGATATTCGTGCCGGTCAAAGCCGCGCTCGGATTTCTGTTGTCGATCTCGGCATCGATCGGCGTCGTGGTCGCCGTGTTCCAATGGGGCTTGTTCGCCAACCTGATCAACGTTGACACGCCAGGTCCGATTCTGAGCTTCCTGCCGATCATCATGATGGCCCTGCTGTTCGGGCTCGCCATGGACTACGAGGTGTTCCTGGTCTCAGGCATGCGGGAGGAGTTCGTGCACACCGGGGATGCGAAACGGGCTGTGCGAAGCGGGTTCGCCGGGGCGGCTCGCGTCGTGACGGCCGCGGCTCTGATCATGTTCTTCGTGTTCTTCGCATTCGTGCCGGAAGGTTCCGGCGTGATCAAGGGCATAGCTCTTGGCCTCGCGATCGGCATCTTCTTCGATGCGTTCCTGGTGCGGATGACGCTTGTTCCCGCCGCGATGGCGCTCGCAGGGCGGGTCGCCTGGGTGCTTCCGAACTGGCTGTCTCGACTGCTGCCGAATGTGGACATCGAGGGTGAGGGTCTGCGACAGCACATCGCGGATCGTGCGTGGGCCAGAGAGCAGCATGCCGCGATCAGCGCAGAAGGGGCCGTTCTCGGCGTCGCAGGCAGCGAGATCGGGCCGATCGATATCAGCGTGCCGAGCGGGCAGTTCCTGCTGGTGTCAGGATCGGCGGCAGACCGGCGCGTCGTGGCCGCGAGCCTGGCCGGCAGACTCGATCCCGTTGCGGGTCGGCTGCAGGTGCTCGGTTCTCCGCTGCCGTCCGAGGGCAGGCGCACCATGCGTTACGTGGCGCTGTGTGATATCTCAAGCATGGACAGCGTCGAGCGGGACCGCACGGTCGGGGAGGTGCTGGCCGAGCGCATGGCGCTTGCCGTCCCATGGTGGAAGCCCGGCGTCGGAACGCGCCAGCTGCGCAATTGGGTTGCCAATACCTCGTCTGCTCTCGACGCAAACGAGGTACCGGGCCCCCCGTTGACGGCCGACACGAACATCTCGTCCCTGAGCTCTGTGCAGCGGGCCACGGTGCTGGTTGCCTCGACGCTGGCGGAACGCGCCGGCATCGTGTTCGTCGACCTGGGCGATCGCCTGCAGGACGGTGAACGGCTTGCGCGATTCATCGCCGTGCTCGAAACGCTCACACCGGCAAGCACAACAGTGATTCTCGGATCGCAGCTACGGCTGGACGCCGCTGTCGCCGACATCTCCCGCGCCAGCACCGCGCTCGATCTGAACGCGCTGGCCGCGCGGAAGACTACTGCCGAAAGGAATGTACTGGCATGACGAACAGCATCGAACGACTGTTCAACAGAACCCCCGGGCAGCGTCGCTGGATGCTCGGCGCGCTGACCGCCGGCGTCATCCTTGTGCCGCTTGTGGTCGCAGGGTTCTTCGCTGGCGCTCTCGGCTCATCGAGTACTCACCCGCGATCGGTCCCAGCGGTCGTCGTGAACAACGACACGATGGTCACCACGACGGCTGCAGACGGTTCGAAGCAACAGGTGCTTGCCGGCAGGCAATTGGTGACCGAGCTCACCGGCAAGAACTCGACGGGGCTCGACTGGACCATCTCGAACTCGGAGGATGCAAAACACTCGCTCGCGTCCGGCGCTGCATACGCTGTCGTCACGATTCCGAAGGACTTCTCGAAATCGGTGCTGTCGATTTCGGGGGACCACCCGCAGAAGGCGAAGTTAAGCATTCGAACAGACGACGCGCACAGTTACCTCGCCGGTTCCGTCGCGTCGTCCGTCGGATCTGCGATGACCCGCAGTCTTGGGACCACGATCACCGCGCACTACCTTGAAGGGCTGTACGGCGCGCTTGCCGGGACTGGCGACTCACTGTCGAAGGCCGCTGACGGTGCGACGACACTGTCATCTGGTGTTGGAACGCTCGCGGCGGGAATGCACACGCTCGCCGATGGTGCAGCGACGGTGGCGAACGGTGCCGCATCGTTGTCTGATGGCATCGACAGCTACACGAACGGGGTTGACTCGCTGAGCGCCGGCGCGTCGCAATTGGCCGATCAGACCGCGTCCGTCGGCCAGTTCGGCTCTGGTGTCGCTGCATACGCAAACGGCACGAAGCAGCTGTCGGATGCGCTCGCCGCTGCAGTTCCCGATCTTCAGTCGGCGGATCCCGTCGTCAGCGAGAAAGCAAAGGCGACGGTTGCGTACCTGTCCAGCCAGCTAACCGGTGCGACTGCAAACGCGAGCGCGTTGGCGAGCGGCGCCGGCCAGCTCGGTGCCGTGCACGATGGTGCGGCGGGTTTGGCCGACGGCGCGGCCCGACTGTCTGGTGGCTCACCAGAATTGCGGTCAGGTGCTGACGCGCTTTCAGACGGCGTCTCGCAGCTGGCCGCAGGAGCAGCGGCCTCAGCATCCGGAGCCAGCCAATTGCAGTCGGGAGCCGATCAACTTGCGACGGGACTGCAATCCGGAGCAAAGCAAACGTCGTCGACGAGGGCCGCGAAGCAGGCGGCCGAGGTCGTGGCCGACCCCGTCGGCTACACGGTCAGCCGCGCCAACCATATCGACTCGGTCGGGCCGGTGATCGGCATGGTGCTCCTTCCCATCAGCTTGTGGATCGGATCCATCGCGATCTTCCTGCTTCTGAAACCGATGAGCGCCATCGGGCTGGCATCCACCGCATCGAGCAGCCGCATCCTGCTGCGCGGACTTTCGCGCGCGGGCGGTTTTGCACTCGCACAAGCTGTCACACTCACGGGGCTGCTGCACGTATCGCTTGGTGTGTCGTGGCCACTTCTGCCGGCGACACTGGCGTTCTCGATGCTGCTGGCGCTGGTGTTCACCGCCGTGCATTACCTGCTGACGGCGGCGTTCGGCCGGGTCGGCATCGTGTTGTCGATCGTGTTGCTTGCGCTGCAGCTGACCGGTGTGCCAGGCCTGCTGCCGCTGCAGTTGGTCTCTGCGCCGTTCCAGGCGATCAGCCCGTTCCTTCCCCTGACATACGCGATCGACGGAATGCAGGGGATCGTGGCTGGGGTCGGGGGCGCTGCTGTTGCCATACCGTCGCTCGTGTTGCTCGTGATCGGGGCGCTGAGTGTTGCGGTGTCATTCTGGATCATCGTGCGAAAGCGCGGGGCCAGATCGTTCGGGTTCGCACTCGCTCGCAGGAGCGCGTAGCGCACCCTCGGCTGATAGCCTGAGCGCACCCGGATGCTCATGAATCGTTCGGTTGGAGGCGCATCATTTCCACGCAAGAATCGGGTACACACCACCCCAGTGCTGAGACGTTCGATCTGGTGATCGTGTCGAACCGGTTGCCGGTCGACTACGTATCTGGCGAGGGGACGGACGCCGTGTGGCGGCCATCGCCCGGCGGTCTTGTTGCGGCGCTCGAGCCGATCATGAAGGCGCAGGACGGAGTCTGGATCGGCTGGGTCGGAATCGCTGACGCCGAGTTCGCTCCATTCGAGTCGGGCGGCATCGACATCGTGCCGATCACGCTCAGCGGGCAGGACATCGAGCAGTACTACGAGGGTTTCTCAAACGACACACTATGGCCGCTGTACCACGACGTGATCGCACCGCCCACTTATCACCGTGAGTGGTGGGATACCTATGTTGCGGTGAACAAGCGCTTCGCGGATGCGGCGGTCGCCGCCGCGGCGCATGGCGCGGTCGTGTGGGTGCACGACTATCAGCTTCAGCTCGTGCCGAAAATGATCAGGGACGCGCGGCCCGACGTGATCATCGGCTTCTTCAATCACATTCCATTTCCGGCATATGGGATCTATTCGCAGCTGCCCTGGCGACGGCAGATCGTCGAAGGGCTGCTCGGAGCAGACGTCATCGGGTTCCAACGCCTGGCGGATGCAGGCAACTTCGCACGGGCGGCGCGCCGCCTGAAGGGGTATGACACCCGAGGGTCGATCATCGAGGTGCCGATCGACGTGGATGATCCAGACGCAGGATCGCACAGGCACGTCACCAGAAACAGGCGGGGAAACCTTGTTCGCACGGTTCTCGCGCGGCAATTCCCGATCTCGATCGACTCGCAGATGTACCAGGAGATGGCCAAGCAGCCCGAGATTCAGGCGCGTGCGAAGGAAATCAGGGAAGAGCTCGGCAATCCGACCACTGTGATGCTCGGCGTCGACAGGCTCGACTATACGAAGGGGATCGGCCACCGGTTGAAGGCGTTCGGCGAGTTGCTGCGCGATGAGAGCATCTCGGTCGAGGACGTCACCCTCGTGCAGGTGGCGAGCCCAAGCCGTGAGCGTGTCGAGACCTATAAGCAATTGCGTGACGAGGTCGAGTTGACCGTCGGACGCATCAACGGGGATTACAGCACGATCAGTCACACGGCCATCAGCTATCTTCATCAGGGCTATCCGCGCGAAGAGATGGTCGCGTTGTATCTGGCTGCCGACGTGATGCTCGTGACGGCCTTGCGCGACGGAATGAACCTGGTGGCGAAAGAGTACGTCGCATCGCGCATCGACGAGGACGGCGTGCTCATCCTGAGCGAATTCACCGGCGCATCAGATGAGTTGCGTCAGGCGCTTTTGATCAACCCGCACGACATCGAAGGTGTCAAGGATGCGATGTTGCGCGCCATCGAGATGCCGAAGCGCGATCGCACTCGTCGCATGCGTGCGTTGCGCAAACGCGTGCTCACCTATGACGTTCAGCGCTGGTCATCTGCGTTCCTCGAGGCTTTGACCAGGAACGAGCACGCCGACTACCCGGACGAACGGCCGGCAGGTCACCTGTCGAGGCAGCGTTAGGCATGGCGGGGTCAGCAACACCGCAGGCGACGGCGTTCGCCGCGTCCTTGGCGGCCATCGCGCGCACGGATCGGTTACTGATCGCGTTGGATTTCGACGGCACGGTCAGCGCAATCGTCGATCGTCCAGAAGCTGCTCGAGTGCTGCCAGAAGCGGTCGGGGCGATCGCGAAACTCGAAGCTCTGCCCCGCACGTGGGTGGCGTACGTGTCCGGCCGCCCGCTCGACTCGTTGACTCGCGTGACCCAAGCAGATCCGGACGCCCTCTTGATCGGATCGCACGGTGTCGAGGTTCGGCTGGACGGCGGTACCGTCGAGCTCAGTCTGAACGACGACGAACGTCACAGGCTGGCCGAGCTCGACGTCGCTCTCGCCACGCTTGTGGACGCGAATCCCGGCGCGATGCTCGAACACAAACCGGCTGGGCTCGGCGTGCACACCAGGCTGATGGATCAGGACCGCGTTCCAGCCTTGCACGCTGCTGCACGGTCTGCCGCGAACCAGATCGGCGGATTTCTGGAGCGAGGGGGCAAAGACATCCTGGAGTTCGCCGTTCGGGATGCGACGAAGGGCGACGGCGTCGACCTGCTGCGCTCACGAGTCGGCGCAACGGCCGTTCTCTATGCCGGCGACGATGTGACAGACGAAGACGCGTTCGCCAGGATGCGAAATGGCGACATCGGCGTGAAGGTCGGCGATGGCGAGACTGCCGCAGGATTCAGGGTGGCAGACCCGAAGGCGGTTGCGGTGATGCTCGGCCTGCTTGCGGGCGCGCGTGCGAATGCAGTAGGCCGCTGAGGGCGGCCGGCCAGAACCGAGCGCGTTCAGACCGATCTTCGAACGGTTCTAGACTCGATGCATGCCTGAGCTGGACATCACATCGCCGAATACCACCACCGTAGACAACAAACCGGACATCAAACCGCGCAGCCGAACCGTCACAGACGGAATCGAAGCCACAACGAGCCGCGGTATGCTCCGAGCGGTCGGCATGGGAGACGCGGACTGGGACAAACCCCAGATCGGCATTGCAAGCTCATGGAATGAGATCACCCCGTGCAATCTCAGTCTCGACCGCCTGGCACAGGGTGCGAAGGAGGGCGTGCACGGCGGAGGAGGCTATCCGCTGCAGTTCGGCACCGTTTCGGTGTCTGACGGCATCTCGATGGGTCACGAGGGCATGCACTTCTCGCTCGTCTCTCGCGAGGTCATCGCAGACTCGGTCGAGACCGTGATGATGGCGGAGCGACTCGATGGCTCGGTGCTGTTGGCCGGATGTGACAAGTCGATCCCCGGCATGCTGATGGCGGCAGCGCGGCTCGGACTCTCCTCCGTCTTCCTCTACGCAGGCTCCATCGCGCCAGGGTGGGTGAAGCTGTCGGACGGCACAGAGAAGGAAGTCACGATCATCGACTCCTTCGAGGCAGTCGGGGCGTGCAAGGCGGGGACGATGAGCCTCGACGACCTGAAGAAGATCGAGTGCGCCATCGCGCCCGGCGAGGGTGCCTGCGGTGGAATGTACACCGCGAACACGATGGCATCCGTCGCAGAAGCGCTCGGAATGAGCCTGCCAGGATCGGCAGCCCCGCCCGCTGCTGACCGCCGCCGTGACTATTACGCGCACCGCAGCGGCGAGGCCGTCGTGAACATGCTTCGTCTCGGCATCACCACCAAAGACATCCTCACCAAGGATGCATTCGAG